>Ga0315283_10001237_pt1 | contig 20331 bp, 21 predicted proteins | sample YL17G09_0_MG_FD_204541 | JGI IMG/M metagenome (GOLD analysis project Ga0315283, IMG submission 204541) | Sediment microbial communities from Yellowstone Lake, YNP, Wyoming, USA - YL17G09_0 | ecosystem: Environmental > Aquatic > Freshwater > Lake > Sediment | place: USA: Wyoming | collected... | reverse complement strand
TGCCGGCGGTCGAGCAGGTCTCTGATCGCTTCGTCGGCGTGGTCCCGGGCGGCAAGGTCCTGGGTTCGGTTGGTCCGGCCGGCGCCCTGCGGATCGGCCGCGACGCCGAGAGACGCATCGCCATCGATCACGGAGCGCTGCGGCTGCCCCCGATGATCACACCTGGGTGGGGTCGGGAGAGCAACCCTACGGCCCCATCTCCGCCCGGCCCGGCCCGCCCGGGCCTTGGCCGCCTTCGTCCTGAACGGCCACAACGCCTCGGCGTCCGACACGCGCCTGGAGGGGTGCCGGCGCCAGGCCGAGCGCATGCTCAGGGAGGCTCCGCAGCTTCACATCCATCCCGAGTAGCTGGTCCTGGCCGACAACCTGGCCGTCGACTGGTTCACCGACGAGGCGCCGGCCGACCTGCTCTCGACTCACACGCGTTCGTCATGCACGTGGCGACCGTGCTGAGCGGTGAGCTCCGCGTGGCGGCGGACGGGGAGCCGCTCCAGGTGCATCGAGGCGTGCAGAACCTGCCGATGTACTACGTCGTGGTCCTGCGCGAGCAAGGAGCGATCTACTATGCCGCCTCGGTCGAGGCCGCGGCCGGCGTCGGGTCGTAGCCCGACCTCCGTCCCGTGGGGATCGATTCCGAGGGACCCCGGGCCGACGAGCTCCTCGTCGGTATCCACCGGTGCGCGCTGGGCGAGGTCGGCTACCGGGCCGCCGCTCGGGTGTACGGGGTCGAGGTAGCCGACGTCCCCCACCTCGAGGCCTGGTACACCAGCGCCATGTTGGCCGATCGGTTCACCGGGCGGTCGTCGATCGACGGTGCCCGGCTCGAGCAGGGAGCTTCCTGGTTCGTCGTCAGCGGCGACCCGGAGTGCACCAAGGACGGTCTCGGGGAGTCGGCCGCGAGCCATCCTCGTTTCCCCTACCGAGGCGTCGGTTGGGCTGATCCAGCTCCGCGTCGACGCCGGTGCGTTGTCGGGAACGATCCGGCTGGTGTCACTCGCCGATCGTGATGGAAGCGGCTGGGGAATCACGTTGGGGCCCGAAGGAGCCTCGGCCATGGCCGCCGACGCTCCGGACCCCAGGTGGCGTCTCGAGTCGAACCAGTCCCATTCGGTCCAGGCGCTCGGCGATGGACGACTTATCAGCGTGCACCTCGACGGCACGCTCCTGTTCGACTACTGGTTCGACGTCGACGACCGTGACGGTCACCAGTCGGGGTCCATGTCGGGGGAGGCGCGACCGGCTCCGGGACCTCGAAGCGCACCCGCGGGCGGTGCCGCTGCCACCCGCTCTCGACCTCGGGCGGCCGTGGCTGGCACAGGGCGAGGACGAGATCCTCGGCGACGACTTCGTGCCGACGACGGAGCGACCGATATGGATCTGGCGGTCACACCGACATCGGTCGGTCGGGGCCGATCTGGCCCACCCCTGCCCCGGGCGGACCCTCTACGCCGTCGGGTGGCCGCGCCCGAGCTTCGCCGACCTGGAGATCGAGGCAGTCCCGCCGGGGAGCGGGCGCGGCGAGGGTCGCGGCGGTCGGGGCGGGGTCGTGTTCTGGCAGGACCCGGGCAACCACCTGGTCGTCTATCCCTGGCTCGATGACTATCCGGGTCACGACGGCTCCTCCGGTTCGGCGTTCCTGATGTCGCGGGACCACGAGGACATGTTCGACGCGGTGTGGTCGAACCTGGGTCGGGAGATCCACTGGGGTCGGCCCTATCGCCGTCGCGTCGCCTGCGCTGGGGTCCGCCTGCTGGCGTGGATCAACGATCAGCAAGTCTCTCACCGGGAGATCACCGACATCGACCCCGGTGCGACCGGCTCAAGATCCGGCGGGTGCGGATCGGCACCAACTGGGAGCGGGGCGATGATACCGGCCCACGCTTCGACTGCTTCGTCGCCCGGGCCTGAGCCCGCCTCGGCTGCAGCCAGGGAGGCTACGCCGTGTTTGCGGGCGGGAGATCGAGTTCGGCCTCGGGTTCGCTAGGTCGAACCTCGACGATGGATTGGGCGAACGCCGGAAGCCAATCGGGCTCGCCATCGTGGTCGGCGGCCGACGCGGCGTGATGAGCCTCGCCGCCGACCCGCCGCCGCCGCAGCCGGTCGAGGATGGGGTGGAATTCGCCGTAGCTGACATCAGCGAGGCGGCTCAAGGCGTAGCTGGCCACCGCCCCGAGCGCCACGACGATGAGGAGCACGCGGGCCTTGCTCCCGGTGAGCTTCGTGGCCGCGGTCGATGCCGTGAGCGTCTGGACCCCGATCTGCTTGTTGGGATCGGGCACGTCCTCCTGTTGGATCCGCGTCAGCTCGATTCGCATCTGATCCATGACCAGTTGAAGGTCGGACAGTGCGGCCTCGGGCAGGGCGTTCACCGTGCGAATCGACAGGAGCCCCCCCGAACCGCCAGGATTGGTCTCGATCACGAAGTCGCCGGCCAGACCCTTGGCATTCAGGTCCTCGACGAACTGCGGCGTGTTTATGACCGCGAGCAGGGAGGGGGCGATCACCTGGACGCTGGCCGGGTCCCGATAGGGGTTGATCTCGATCGGCTGCCCGTTTTGGTCGAGCGTCGTCGCCGGCGGCAGGAGGAGCACCGAGGCCCTTGCCTCGTACTCGGGCGTGGCCCGCGTGATCAGGAGCACTGCCAGGAATCCGGACAACAGCAGTGTGACCGCGACCACGATCGGGTGGCGGAGCAAGACGCGAAGAGCACTGATGACGTCCATCCGATCACCTCCTCACTCGATGCGCAGGTCAGCTTTTCTGCGTGGCGGGACGAACACAGACCGTGGGCCACGGCGACCCACTCTAGACGCTACTCAGTCATGAGCGCCATCGGTCTTCACCTCGGGTCGGTTGCCCGCCCTGGGGCGCTCGATCCCGCAGGGGAGCGAGGACGTGGCGGAACTGGTCATACCAGACTTCCAAGCTGAGAAGCGTCCAGATCCGGATCTCCTCGTTGCGGCGACCGTCAGAGTGTGACCGCAGCAGATCGGCCACCTTCCGCCGGTCGAACCACTGACCGACGACCGAGCCCGGGTCCAGCAGGCGGTCATGGGCCAGAGCCGCGAGCGAACCACGGAACCACGATTCCAAGGGGACCCGGAACCCCGCTTTGGGCCGATCGATGATGCCATCAGGCAGCAGTCCTCGCGCCACCTGCTTCACCACCCACTTCGTCTCCCCATGACGCAGCTTCACGCTCGAGGGGAGCGAGAAGGCGAGCTCGACCAGCTGGTGGTCGAGGAAGGGTGGGCGCAGCTCGAGCGATGCCGCCATCGACATGCGATCGCCTCGCTCGAGCAGGTTGTCCGCGAGCCAGGCGTGGCAATCGGCGTAGAGCATCCGGCGCACCGCGTCGCCTCTGCCGAGGGCGATGTCGGCGCCGGGTCGGCGATCGGCCGAGCGGTACAGGGCGGCGCGCTCCTGGACCGTGAACGGCGAGAACCAGCCTTCGATGCGAGATGCCTCGTCGGGGGCGCCGAGGGCGCGCACCGCCACCCGAGCCCGGGCGAGCCGTCCGGGGAGATGGCGCTGCACCTGGTCGGTCACCGCCGTTCGAAAGTGCTCGGGGAGCAAGCCCGCTACGGCGCCAGCCCGGGCGAACCGGTACTTGGGGTAGCCCGCGAACAGCTCGTCGCTCCCTTCCCCCGACAGCACGACCTTGACCTCGCTCCGGGCCAGCTCGGCCAGACGGAACACGGCGACGTCTGCCGGTTCGCTCACCGGGGAGTCCCGATGCCAGCTGAGGGTGGGCCACAGTCGCTCGAGGTCATGGGCAGTCACCGTCACCTCATGGTGGTTGGTCCCGAGGTGACGGCTTACCCGCCGGGCATGGGTCAACTCGTCGACCTTCGGGTCGCCGAAGCCGGCCGAGAACGTGTGGACGCTGCCGGCCGGCGCCTGACGGGTCATCAGCGCCACGATCAGGCTGCTGTCGACGCCGCCGCTGAGGTACGCGCCCACCGGAACGTCGGCGACGAGGTTGCGTTCGACCGAGGCACCGAGCGCGTCACGGACGAGCGCCACCGCGTCGTCGGGAGCGACCGATTGGGTGGTGTCGACGTCAGGGATGGACCACCACTGCTCGACGTGGACCGAACCGTCCCGCCTGACCTGGAGCCGGTGGCCAGGAGGGAGCTTGCGGATGCCCGAGAAGAGCGTGGCCGGCGACGGGACCGAACGATGGGCGAGGTACGCGGCCAGCCCTTGCTCGTCGATGCTGGGCCGCTCGGGCAGGGCGGGCAGGATGCCCTTGATCTCGCTGGCGAAGGCGAGCTGTGACCCGTCGACCGCGTAGTAGAGCGGGAGGATCCCGAGCCGGTCGCGGAACAACCACACCGACCCGTCGGCCGCATCGTGGACGGCATAGGCGAACTGACCGGTGAGCCGCGACACCGAATCGGCGCCGTGCTCGCCGTAGAGGGCGAGCAGCACCTCGGTGTCGCCGTTCGTCCGGTAGGGGTACTCGGTGCGCCGACGAAGGTCCTGGTAGTTCAGGATCTCGCCATTGAAGGTCACGTGCAGCCGTCCATCGACTGATGTCATCGGCTGGGGCGATCCGGCGAGGTCGATGATCGACAGCCGTCGATGGGCGAACCCCACCCCGCCCTCGGTCCAGGTGCCGTGGCCGTCGGGGCCCCGATGGACCATCTGGTCGGCCATGGCCGACAGCAGTGCCGACTCGACCGGACTCCCGTCGAAGCGGATGACCCCCGCGATCCCGCACATCAGCGCACGATCCCTTCGCCCAAGGCGAGCAGTTCGTCGGCGCGACGATCCCAGCTGGCGTCGGCCACCCGCGCCCGTCGACTGGTGGGTGTGCCGACCGGGCGGCTGTCGAGCGCCTCACCGACCAGGCGGATGAAGTCGTCCGTGTCGGTCGCGATGGCCACCACGTCGTCGTAGTGGTGCACCTCGGGGAAGTCCGTGCTCACGATCGGCAGGCCCAGCGCGAGGTACTCCTTGAGCTTGATCGGGTTCGAGTGCTTGATCCAGTCGTTGCGCAACCACGGCATCAGCGCCACGTCGAACCCCGCGCCGTAGGCAGGGATCTCCACGTAGGGTCGAAACCCGAGCCAGTGCACGTTGGGCATCGCTTCGAGGCGGTCCATCGCACACGTGGCGTCGCCGATCAGGACGAGGGACGCGTCGGGATGGGACTCGGCGACCTGCGCGAGCAGCTCGACGTCGACGGTGTAGTCGTCGATGGCCCCAAAGAAGCCGATGCGCGGGTGCGGAATGCCAGCGAGATCCGCCGGCTCGGTCAGCGACTCGGCGCCGAACCGCTCGAGGTCGACACCGTGGTCGAGGAAGCGGGCGCGTGCTCCCACCTGGTCCCGCTCGGCGTCCATCAGCGCACGGCTGACGTAGAGCACTGCGTCACTTCCGGCGAAGAGCTGGCGCTCGAGGCTCGCGATGTACTGCTGATCGGCTTCCTCGAACGCCGAGTGGAGGTCGGACCGGTTGTAGAGCACGGCGCGGGCATCGATCGAGCAGGCGATGTCCCACGCGGTGGGAATGGCCAGGAACACCACGGCGTCGGCCGGATCGATGCCGATCCGCCTGGCGAGCAGGCAGACCTGGGCGCGGACGAGCCGGGTGTTCAGCGCCCGCAGCGTGGCCGATCCGTAGAACGGCAGCATCAGGGGCGTCACCACGTGGAAGTTGGGCAGGTCGGGCACCGGCTGCTGCACGAGCCGCAACACGCTCTTGACCTTGCGCAGGACCCGACGGCTGAACTCGGTGCTTCGACCAGGTAACGGCATTCGCATACCGATGCTGTTGACGAACAGGACGGGCCGATCGCGGGCGATCCGGCGCATGAGCTGGATGTCGGAGTGAGCCCGGTTGAAGTACCACCAGTCCACCGACGAGAAGCAGATCCAGCCCGGCGTGGACGCAGCGACGGGTCGGTGCGCTGCCGGACGTCCGGGCGCGCGGCCCCGCAGCGCGGCGAGGCCGGCGCGATGGGTTGGACTGCCGGATGCCGCCCGCAGCACCTCGTTGAGTATGACCGCGAGCCGGAACGCCGACGTGGCGAGGGGGCCGTGGCGCTTGGCGTACAGACCGACACGGTTCACGGTGAGCACGCTCCACAGCCATGGCGAGGTGTTCGACTCGCCGCCGAGGTGCACGGCCTCGGCCGCGGGTGTGTACCACGTGAGCATCCCAGCGTCCCGGCTCCGGAGAGCGAAGTCGGTCTCCTCGGAATAGAGGAAGAACGACTCGTCCCAGGGGCCCACGGTGTCAAGGCAGCGCCGGGAGATGAGCATCGTGGCTCCGGTGGCCCAGTCCACCGGACGCTCGAACTCGTAGTCCCGGGGGTCGCCGATAACTTCGCCGAGCCGCCGGTGACTCGACGCCCAGGATCCACCCAGCACGGCCTCCACGAATGCTCGGACCACCGTCGGCTCGCGACGGAGCGAGTGCTGGAGCGCACCTCGCTCATCGACCAGCCTGGGCACGGCGATCCCAACGCCCGGCCGGTGGACGGCGTCGATCAGGCGGACGACCGAGTCGGGCCCGAGCCGCACGTCCGGGTTCAGCACCAGCACGTTCTCGGCGTGGGGCGAACCCGCCACTGCCGCGTTGATTGCCGCGGCGTAGCCGGCGTTGGTTCCGCTCTCGAGCACGGTGGCGTCCGGGGCGAGCCGCCGGGTCAGGGCCGGTGTCCCGTCGTCGGAAGCGTTGTCGACCACGACCAGGTTCCAGTTCCCGACGCCCCTGAGCGCATCCGGGAGGGCGCCCAGACACTCGGGGATCACGGTGCCGCTGTTGTGGGTGACGAGCACGACGGTCACCTCGAACTCGGGATCACCCGCGTCGGCCAGGTGGGTCGGCTGCGGTCGGTCGGTCATCGGTTCGCCTCGTTTGCCGTGGGTGTCGGTGACCCCGACCTCTGCTCCGACCGGGCGGCCCACCATCGGCGGACGTCTGCATAGGGCCTGACCGGCGGCAGGTAGACGACACCAGTGTGGGCGCCTATGGCCAGTTCGATGATCGGGCGGTCGAAGACCCGACGTCCGAGGATCATGACCACGGCGGCGAGGCAACCAGCGGCACCACGACGCCGTAGCCGATGATCGCGTGAGGGGTCGCCGGACCTCGAATCGTCCCCGTCCAGCGGACCCCGAGGCATGGCGCTGGTGCCAGCATGAGCAACCAGGTGAACTGGAGCGCGAAGGTGATCTTCGACCGTCCGAGCGCCACCAGGAGGTCGAAGAACAGTCCCACCGTCACCCGGGCGAGGCCGAGGAAGTACAGCACGCCGAGTGCAGTGGCCGAGTCGCTCCACTTCGGGCTGTACACGACCTGGAGAAGGGGCGCGCCAAGGATCGACAGGCCGAGGCACATGGGGAGAGCACGGGTCACGAGAAGGGTGACGGCCTTCGTGGACTGGTCCTTGAGCCGCTCCCGCTCGACCGCCAGTCGCGCAATACCGGCAATCGACACCCGACGGATGCCTTCCTTCATGATCCTGATGGGCCAGTTCACAAAATTGTGCACCCGCACGTAGAGCCCCAGCATCTCGACACCCAGGACAGCACCCACGATGAAGCAGTCAGGTCGAGGAGCACCTCCTCTACGAGCGTCGTGCCGGCCAGCGGCAGGCCGAAACCGCGGAGCAGCCTGGCCACGGAGGTGTCCCAGCCGAACCGCAGCCGGAGCGGTGAGCCGAGGAGGAGGGATGCGTCGGCGACCAGCGCCCCGGCGCCGCGCCCGACCGCCAGACTCCACTCCCCGGCACCCATCATGGCGAGCCCGACCGAGACGGCGACGCCGACCGGGATCGCTGCGAGCTCCGACCGCGCCACGAGTTCCCGGCGGAAGTCCCGGATGAGTCCATCCATCGGCACCGCCGCGCTCCCGTCGATCACGATTGTCAGACTCATCAGGCGGATCAACCCGGCTGCTTCTGAGTTGCCCAGGAGCGAGGCGATCGGCCCGGCCGCGATGACCGCGGCGGCCAGGCTGGAGCAAAGCGCGAGGGTGAGCGCCGTCGGCGCGGCTTCCTCCGGATCGCCGCATCAACGGACGATGCCTAGGATCACGCCCATGTCGTTGACCGACACCAAGATCGTCATCGCTGCGAGGGCGAGGGCGAGGGCGAGGGCGACGCTGAAGAGCCCGCAGTCGCCGGGAACCAGAAAACGTGCCAACACGACACCCGAGAGGAAGGACGCCGAGCGGAGCGCGATCTGGTTGCCGACTCTCCACGCCATGGCGGTGCGGACCTTCGCGCCGGGGCCCGGTCGCCATCGGTACCCGCAGACTGCGCATTGCCGCTGATCCTTCGATGTGATCGTCCGAACCGCCTGTCGCCATTCTGGTACACGACCGTGCCTTCGTCCCGCCGGCTGCGAGGACGTCTTGGGGGGGGTGGCTGACGTCCGTGGTCAGCACCACGCAGCGTGGCATCTGGTCCTGCTCGGCGCAAGGGTGTCATCCCCCGTGGTGGGCTGGCGCCCGACTGCATCGTGGGCGAACATGAGGTCATCCTCCGACCGCGGGGCGCAGTCGGCGAGCGCCCGCCGGATCAAGGTTCGGCCGAGATGAGGTCGACGTGTGGACGGGCCGGAGAGATCACATCGAGATGAGTCGAGCGTCGAGGGAAGTAGGGACCCCAGAGCCAAACGGTGCGGGCCGCAGGTGGGGTCGCGCCGTGCCGGCGAACCCCCTGGCACGGTACGTAGCGGTCGTTGCGCTCGTCGCCGTCGCCGTCGCTGTCGACCTGATCAAGCCGTGGGAGGGCCCGATCCTGCTGACGATCCTGCCGTCCCACGGCATCGACGCGGCCGACTTGCTGGCTCTGCCTTTCCTGCTGCTCGCGGCGCGAGTGCTCGGCGGTGACCGCTCCAGCGGTTCGCGCCGGTGGAGCGCCGTGTCGGCCATGGTGCTCGGCGGGCTGCTGTTTGCGGTGGGCGGCGCACGGCTGGCGGGCGTCGACGAGGAACTAGGACGCGGGCTCGACCTGGTGGCCTTAGTGCTGCTCGGCGCGGTGGTCTGGAATCTCTTGGCCTGGACCGCGTGCCCGCCGCCGAGGTTCGGAGAAAGGAGCGGTCGGGGGTGGGTCCTGATCGGGATGCTCGGGGCGGGTCTCGTGGTCGATGTGCTCGTGCGCCCGTCGGGGACCGTCTTCGGCGTGATCCTGCTGCTCGTGGGCTTGGCCCTGGTGGTTCGATCACGGGTGACGGTAGGCGTAGCGCTCGTGCTGGCCTCCGGGTTCCTCGTCGCCAACGCGTTCTCACTCACCGACATCGCCGGCGTCGACGTCACGATGTCCAAGGACCAGGGTGGGGCGGCGAGGTCGGCGGCCCTCGGTCTGGCGCTCGTCGTCGCGGGCATCGACGCCTGGTGGTCGAGCCGGACCGCTCCCGCCTCGGACCCACCTGTGTCGCTAGCATGACGGCGATGAGGGTGGTCGAGGCGGGGCGAGATCGGGCGGTGGTGGTCGGAGCGGCGCTCCTGGCAGCCGGCTTCATCGTGCTGGCGTTCGCCTGGGTGGGCGCCAACCCCCCGGGAGCGTCTCCCGACGAGAACGCCCACGTCGTCAAGGCGTACGCAACGGGCGAGGGCGACATGGACGGCCAGCCCTACGACGCCGACCTCTCGGGCGTCGACAGCCGCAGTGCCGCGTGGTTCCGGGAGGTCGGGCGCTCCTACCCCGTGCCGGCCGCCGTGGTGCCGCCGCAATCGATCCGGTGCTTCGCCTTCGACCGCAATCTCACCGCCGACTGCCAGCACTTCGATGACTCGGTCGATCAAGGCGGTGACGTGCTCGCCGCGACCCACTTCGGCACCTACAGCCCCGCGCTCTACGTGCCCATCGGCCTGGCCATGCGCGACTCGCGGGACTACCAAACGGCCGAGTGGCGAGGACGGCTCATGGTCGTCGCGCTCTGCGCGATCTTTGTCAGCTGGTCGGCCCTGCTGCTCAGTCGCCGTGGCACCGGCTGGCTACCACTGGCCGGCCTGGCGATGGCCATGACGCCTCTGGTCGTGTTCGCATCCGCGAGCGTGACCACATCGGGCATCGAGATCACCTCGGCGATATGCCTTTGGTCGGCGCTGCTGCGCATCACCCGACAGCCGGGATCGAGTCGCGGCGCGCCCTGGGTCGCGGCTGCCGTGAGCGGCGGGGTCATGGCCCTCAGCCGCCCCGTCGATGCCGTGCTTATCGCGGTCGTGGTGCTGACGATCGCCGTGTTGGCCGGCTGGGGGACGTTCCGCTCGGTGATCGCCTCGTCCCGGCGACCTGCCCTCGTGCTGGGCGGCGTGCTCGTCGGCACCGCAGGGCTCTCGGCGCTCTGGTCGATCTTCGTCACGCCCCATCCCCCCCTCGACCTCGGCGTGGCGGCGCGATCGCTCGGCGAGATCGTCCGTGACCTGCCGAACCAGGTTCGTCAGGCCATCGGCATCTTCGGTTGGAACGACACGCCGATGCCCCAAGCCACCTACGTCGTCGTGCTACTGGTGCTCGCCGCCCTGCTCGTTGTCGCCCTGCGAGTGGCGGCGCGCCGTGAGCGCCTCGCTCTCGGTGGGTTGGCGCTCGCCATCTTGACCATCCACCTCGGGCTCGGGGCCCTCGTCGAGGCGCAGATCGGCTTCGGGATGCAGGCCCGCTACGTGCTCCCGCTGGTCGTCGGGGTGCCGCTCATCGCCGCTGACCTGATCGAGACACACCGAGCCGCCCTGTCGCCTCGCCTGATCCGCTTCGGGACCATCGTGATGTTCGTCACCGCGGCCGCCGTCCAGTCGATCGCCTTCACCGCCAACGTGCATCGATACGCCGTCGGGGCCAACTCGGGTTGGATTGTGCCCTGGGATTCCCGCTGGGCGCCGGACGGCGGGTTCACCCGGTGGTTTTCCCTCGCCGCGATCGGCGTGGTCCTCATGCTGACCCCCGCCATCGCCATGATCCTCGGCGGCCGGACGGGTCCAGGGCAACGGGATCTTCAGCGCGTGAGCAGCTAGACGCCGGGCCCCCGTCGGGGCCGCGGTGCGCACGGCCGGCGTCGCGACTTGGAGCGAACCGGTCCGGGAAGGAGCGATCCGGTCGCGTATCCGCAGCATCGGTTGTTCGACGGCCAGGGCCATTGCCGTCCCGAAGGCCAGGATGCCGAGGCACACGATGGTCGCGCTGACCAGCCACACGAGCTGACCATCGCCGAAGTGGGCGGTGATGGTGCGGTTCGTGAGCTTGGTCAGGAATCCCTCGACGGTCACGTGCCAGAGGTAGATGGCATAGGAGAAGACTCCTACCGCGCAGAGGGCACGGATCGCCGGTTCGGCGACGAACCGGGTTCGGCCGAGGTCGGTCGCCGAGGAGTGATAGGTGGCGACGAGGAATGCCCCGGCGCCCAGCAGCGTGAGGGTGAGCCCGATCGTTCGCGTCCACGCGGTATCGGCCGGCACGAACAGATTCGGAGCCCACGCGGCGATGCCGAAGACGACGAGTGGAACTCGCCAACGCCGGAGCCCGGCGAACCAGTTCGGGTGGTACTCGACGATGGCGCGGAGGGCGACGCCGAAGAGCAGCGCGTCCAGCCGCAGATGCGTCGCCGTCACCGAGGTCGAGAACGGATCATCGGTGACCACCGATATGATCCGGAGCCCGAGCACGACCCCGACGCTGGCGAGCCCGATGGGGATCAGCAGCTTCGTGTGGCGGAACCCGAGGGCGGCCACCACGAGGGGAAGGGCGAGGTAGAAGTGTTCCTCGACCCCGATCGACCACAGGTGCTGGGCGGTGGAGACCTCGATGTAGTTCTGCAGGAACACGTAGTGAGGCCAGTGGGTCGACCACTGATCACCGAGCTCCGAGACGGCCGATCCGCCGTGGACGACGGCACGCGCCACGGGGAGGAAGAGCAGGTAGGCGAGGAACACGAAGTAGGCGGGGTAGATCTTGAAGCCGCGGCGCACCAGGAACCGCCGGATCCCGAGTGACTGCGAGTGGCGGGTCTCGGTGATCAGCAACCCGCCGATGAGGAACCCGCTGAGCACGAAGAACAGGTCCACGCCGATCCATCCGATCCGGTACCAGCCCTCGGCGAGAACGCCGATGGGTCCGCCGGGTCGGGTGATCTCGAGATGGCGCCCGATCACGAGGATGATGGCCACGGCCCGGAGGAAGTCGAGCTGAGGGAGCCGCCTCATCACGGGCCCCCGTCATAGGTCCGGCCGTCGACGCTCGTGGCCGAGGCGGCGCGCGGTCGAGGTTCCCGACCGGCGGCGCGCCTCTGACTCTCTTCCGCCCGCAATTGCGTAGAGGCCATGCTGAACCCCATCGTCGCCCACAAGAATCGTGCCGAAGCGCACCCCGCCATCCTCACCGATGGTGGTGGCCCGCGTCCACCCTCACGCTCGATCGCCACCGAGAATCTCGGCTCACCGCCGTCTCGCACTAGGGCCGAGAAGGTTCCTTCCGAGCGCACCAGGCCAGGTTTCGTCGGATCAGCGCCGCTGTTGACCGACCACGGGGAGTGCTCTTTTCACCTCTCCTCCAATGTGTCGCCAGTGAGGCGCGGCCCAATGGCGCATCACCACCCCTGATGCGTGGAGGCGGTCCACCGGGGGAAGAGCGGCCGTCGCGGTACGCCGCAGGAGCTCGCGGACCAAGGACAGGTTCGGGAAGACCGCCTTCTGAGCTGAGCGCGACGGGTCATACCACGCAGCGTGCTCCTCGAAGCTGGGGTTGGCGACGAGCGAGCGCCCATCGTGATAGCGGCGCAGAAAGAGGTCGGCCTGCACCTGATGGAACCCGCCCAGCATGGCCAGCTCGGCCAGCAGAGCGATGTCCGCGTAGACGAAGGCACCGATGCCCGAGGTGCGCCTAAGGATGTGGGTGCGGATCACGCCGAAGACGGGATGCCACTCGACGCGGTGGTCGAGGACTCCAGCGAGCCGGGCGACCGGGTCGGGGTCGCGGAGGTCGAGATCGGCGTCGTCGAACTGGCCGAAGGGCTGATCGTTCTCGTCGATAAGCACTGTTCGTGGCCAAGCCAAGACCGCCTCGGGACATCGCTCAAGCTCGGCGACGCAGCTCGAAAGGAAGTTCGGTAGGCAGATGTCGTCGTCGGCCGCCCACTTGAAGTATCGGCCTCGGGCCACCTCCAGCACCTGGTTGTAGTTCCATGCCGCGCCACGGTTGGCATACGATCGCTCGTATCGCACACGAGGGTCGCTCTCGTAGCGACGGCAGATCCGCTCGGTGTCGTCGGTCGACCCATTGTCGGAGATCACGATCTCGTGGTCGTCGAGGTCCTGCGCCACCAACGCTTCGAGGGTGCTCTCGAGGAACCGCGCCCCGTTGTAGGTGGGGACGCCGATGGTGACCATCGGGGCGCTGGTCGATGTCACGCCTGATCCGACTCCTCAGGGGGGCGAACGAGCGAGGGTCGCACCGACGAGCGTCGGACCGGAGCGAGGGAGGTGTCTGCGGTGCCCTGGCTGGTGGTCTTCTCCGCGCGCGCCATCCGCGCGCCGAGGTCAGCCAACTCGGTCAGCTCCGCCAAGTCTTCGGCCTTCGTCGCCGTCAGCTTCCACAGTCCGCCGCTGCAACCGACGAGGAGGAAGGCGATGCCGGCCACCATCGAGAAGCCGAGCAGGTCGAAGGTGCCGGCGCTGACGAGCACGGCGATGGCCGAAGCGATCAGGGCCTGCCCGAGCGAACGGGTCTCGTCGTCGGCGCCACGACGGGCGGTCCGCGCCGTGCCGATCGACACGACGAAGAGCATGACGAAAGCGAAGGTGCCGATGAATCCCGTCTCTATCAGGAGCCCGAGGTACTGGTTGTCGAGGATGATGTAACGATCGCTCATGAAGGTCGCGAACCCCCGGCCGATCAGCGGACGCTGGCCGAAGAACCGCTCCACCGTGCCGTAGTCGTTCAGGCGACCCTGCGTGCTCGGGTCGTAGAGCAGGTTGGTGAACAGCGACTTGATGGTGCCGAGCAGACCGGGGACGACGGCACGCATCGCCACCGCCCCCACAGCGGCGATCACGGCCGACCGGAAGCGAAGCCGACTCGGCCAGGTCACCCACAAGACCAGGAAGGTGATGCCGATGGCGAGGCTACCCGAGCGCGATACGCTGAGTGGTACGGCGATCGCGATCAGCGCGACTCGGAGCCAGGCGAACCTCGGGTTGCCCTTTGGGTGAAGCGCGTAGTGTAACGCGATCGGGAAAATGATGCCGAGAACGACCCCGAACTCGATGGGATGGCTCGCCGTGCCCGACACCCTCGCGAGATCGCTTCGCTCCTGGTTGCCCTGGAAAACGGAGTGCTCGGTGAGCAGCGGGAACCTCAGGACGCGAGACAGGTCGAACCGGGTGAAGAACTGCAGTATGCCCACCGCGGCGAGCGCCGCGCCGCCAGTCGTCAGGCGCCCCATCAGCGTTTCGAAGCGTTCGCGACTCGGTATGTAGTCGGCGGCGAGGAGCAACGGCCCGAGCAAGCCAAGTAGCAGAATGATCCCTCGGTCGGCCGATCGGCCCTCCACGGCGTCGATGCTTCGCACGAACGCGGCCACGTAGCTGACCATCACGGCGAGGAGAAAGGCGATCGCCGCAATTCGCACCTGGTGCACCCCGGGGTCGCGGGGGCGGTTCCGTGAGACGCTGCGGACGCCCCACCAGCCGAACGCCACCACGCCGACGAGCATCGACGGGCGCCCGGCCGCGCCGAGAGGACCGACGACGAAGTTGGCGGGGATGACGAAGACCGCCACGAGGAAGATGGTCAGCAGGCTGGTGGCATCGAACGACTGCTTCGTCACCGCCGTTCCGTCGGCTTTCACCGGTGGTCCTCTCGCCGGAGTTCACGGAATGGAAACCCGAATGCTAGCACTCGGGCCATTGGCGCCCTAGGGCAGCGATCGCCACGTGCACAGTACCAGCGGCGCGGTTGACTGGACACCGCCTCGTGGTGGACGATGGGTGATCGTGGTGACCGAGGCGGCAGGGGGCGAGCAGGCGTGACGGTCCCGGATGATCCCGTGACGGTCCCCGACCATCGCGGGGTGATCGACTGGGGCCGAATGGTGGTGTTCTTCGGTGGTACTTCGTGGGATGGCAACCGGTTTCCCGACCAGCACATCGCCGAGCGCCTGTCTGCGTGGGTCCCGGTGCTCTACGTCGATCCTCCGGTGGCGGTCTACTCCCCCCATTCCGGCTGGGCCGCAGTGCACCGCCCCCGACTCGTCGGGGACCAGATCGCCCGGTTCACTCCGATCGTCCTACCGGCCAAAGGGCGCGGCCCGATGCGATCCGTCACCGCCGCGCTCGTCCGCCGCCAGGCTGCCCGAGCGGTGCGGGATCTCGGAGGCTCGGCCCACGTGGTGGTGGCGGCCACCCTGTTCCCGGTCTTCGGCACCTGCGGTGAGCGTCGGCGCGTGTTCTACGCAACCGACGACTTCCGAGCCGGCGCGTCCCTGATGAACATCCCGGAGTCATGGGTCCGCCAGCGCGAGGTCCAAGCAATTGCCCAGGCCGACGTCGTCGTCGCCGTCTCCGATTACCTCGCCGACGCCTTGCGCAGCCGCGGCGCTGCTCACCCGGTGGTCATCGAGAACGGCGTTGACCACACGTTGTTCGCGACCACCGACGAGGCCGCGACACCGGGCGATGTCACGCTGCCCCGCCCGATCGTCGGGTTCATCGGCCACCTCTCCGACCGGATCGACCTGGCCATGCTCGAGGCCACCGCGGGCACGGGTTGCTCCCTGCTCCTCGTCGGGCCAAAGTCGATCGGGTTCGAGATGGACCGCATGGAGCGCCTTCTGGACCGGCCGAACGTGCAGTGGGTGGGCGCCAAACCGTTCGACGAACTGCCCTCATACCTGAAGGTGATGGATGTCGGCCTGCTCCCTTACACTGACACCGAGTTCAACCGGTCGAGCTTTCCCCTCAAGGTGCTCGAGTACCTGGCCGCCGGGCGGCCCGCGGTGGTGTCCGATCTCCCGGCCATCCGCACGCTCGGGGACACCGTCCACATCGCCGCCGACCCGGATGCCTTCGCGATCGCCGTGATCGAGGAGCTCGAGGCACCACCGGACCCAGCAGCCCGGTCCCGACGCATCGCCGCGGCGGCGGACCGTTCCTGGGATGCCGCGGCTTCGAGGTTCGCCGAGGCCATTGGGGTTCGATGACGGCGTGTCACCCGGTGGGCGACGGTCCCCGGGCGTCCCGATAGGCGGACTCGAGCCAGGCGGCGGCGCAGGCCCACGTGAGCTCGTCACGGTGGGCCAGGACCTGTGATCGGATGCGGATGCGGAGCGCAGCATCGCCGGCCAGTAGCTGGAGGTGTCCCGTCAGCGCGGCTACATCGCCGGCCCGGTGGACGAAGCCGTGCACGCCGTCCGTCGCTACCGCGCCAGTCGCATCGGAGACCAGGAGTGCACATCCGCTGGCCTGGGCCTCGTAGGTGACGAGAGCGCTCCCCTCCTCTACCGACGGCAGCACGAGTGCGTCGGTGTCGCGCAGCAGGGCGCCGACATCATCGGTGAACGGGCGGACCTCGACGCTCGGGTGATCGAGCGCGCCGGCGATGACCCGCAGATAGTCGGGAACGATGCGACCGCTCACGATGAACCGCGCTCCGTGCTCGGCGACGCCGGACGCGTGCCAGGCCTCGAGCGCGTAGTGCAACCCCTTCCGGGGTTCGCCGGTGCCGACGAAGGCGACGGTGAAAGGTCGGTCGGGGCGCGCCTCGTCGGGCCGTGGGAACCGGGCCGGGTCGAAGCCGTAGCGATGCCGCAGGGTGCGGACCGTGGGCCCGGGTCGCTGGGAGAACGACCGCTCGACGAACTCGGACGGCACGAGCACGGCCGCGGCCGCGTCGAACTCCGCCTCCTCTCGCGCCAGGCGCTGCTGGTCGAACCGGTGTGACGCTCCCCGCGGAAGCGCGACCCCCAGGCGCGCCGCCTCGTCCGCGGCGAGGCGGTAGGCGACGGCGGTGTAGGCGTTCGGGGACTCGCGCAACCCCGCAACGCCGATCTCGCTCGCGGCCCGGAACGTCGACGCGGCGGCCAGGGGCCACGCGTGCACCACGTCGTACCGGTCAGGCGATCGACGCAGCGCGAACGCCACCCGCTCGTCGTGGTACCGGTACGCACGGTCGGTGCCGAACGCACGGTGCGGGATGCGTCTGCCGGCCACGGCCATCGTCTCGATGACCCGGGCAGAACCGGGGACAGGAAGCGAGAGGCTGGTGCAGTACACGGTCACCTCGACCCCCCTGTCAGTCAGGCCGCGCACCTGATGCAATGCGGCCGTCCCGATGCCCGGGCCACCGAGCGGATGCGGGAAGCTGTAGAGCACCCGCAGTCGGTCGGCGCCAGCCAGATGCTCAACCATGACAGGAGCGATCATCGCACGTTTGCCGAGGGCCCGCCGACAGCCCCTTCGCGAGCAGCGCGATGCGGACTAGGGTCGTTCCGCCCACAGGCGAAAGGACGGAGCGTTGGCGGCCCTGGGAACCAAACAGAGCTGGAGCTACTACCGCCGAGAGTTCGGCGTGTACCGACGTGAAGTCCGGACACGGCGTGACCTCCAGAGTCTGCTCAAGGTGCGGCTGGCTCAGAGCAAGGTGGGCGGGATCGTCTGTCCCCGCCCGACGACCGTGACGGTCGACCTCGCCTCACTCGGGGTGGTGTCCCTGCGGAGCCACACGACAGACATCTCGGTGCTCTCCGAGCTCGTGGTGTCCGGCACCTACGAACCCGCTCTGGCCGCGATCCCAGGCCCGGTTCGTACCATCGTCGATCTCGGGTCCAACACGGGGCTCGCCGCCCGCTGGTTCGAGCGGGCCTTCCCCGGGGCGCAGGTCGCGTGTGTCGAGCCCGAGCCCGGCAACGTCGACATCCTCCGCCGCAACGTCGCGGCGCTGACCTCGCCGACCGTCATAGCCGCCTGCGTCGGCGGGTGGCGCCGGCGGGTGACGCTCGACGCGACCAGAGGCGAGTTCATGGTGACTATGTCCGAGCTCGACGACGAGCACGTCGGCACGGTCGACGTCGTCACCATGGAGGATGTGCTCGACCAGGCCGGCATCGGCGAGGTCGACCTGCTCAAGTGCGACATCGAAGGCGCTGAGCGCGAGCTGTTCGCGTCATCCCAGTCGTGGATCGGTCGCATCGACACGATCGTCGTCGAGTGCCACGGCGACTACCGGGCTGCTGACCTGGTGGCCGACCTGGCCGACAACGGCGCGGTCTACGAGGTCTGGCAACTCGACCCCAACCCCGCGTTCGACAACGAGGTCGCCGTCCTGCAACGCGTCCTGAAGCCCACCGCCCCGAACGAATTGAAGCGCTCGGCCGAACCGCGAGGTTGACCGATCCACCGAAACAGCCTGCTCCTCTTCGAACGCCACGCCCTACCGCTTATCAAGCCCGGAGACCGCGTCCTCGAGCTCGGCGCCGACGGCTTTCCGTCCACCTACCGCCAGGCGGTCGGTGTGGATGTCGCCTGCTGGGACACGCTCGACTTCGGCACCGACGACCGGCTCACCTTTCAGCTCGAGGACCCTTACGTCTTCCCGGTCGCCGACGCGTCCTACGACGTGATCGTGTCAGGTCAGGTCGCCGAGCACGTTCCGAAGTTGTGGCGATGGATGGTCGAGGTGGCGCGGGTCTGTCGACCGGGCGGCATCGTCGTGACGGTCGCTCCCGTGAGCTGGCCCTACCATGAGGCGCCCCAAGACTGCTGGCGCATCTATCCCGACGGCTTCCGCGCCCTCTACGAGGATGCCGGCCTCGATGTTCTGGTCGCCGAGTGGGACTCGGCTGATCTCGACGGGCTCCGGGGGCGGCTGCCCCGACGCTTCCGGGGCAAGCGGGGCTGGTCACAGCTCGCCGGACTCATGCTGCTGCTCCACGATCGGTTGAAGCTGCCGATCGAAGGCGCCTTCGACACCATCGCCATCGGACAGCGACCGGTCGAAAGCGCCTGATCCGTCTCCGGACGGAAAGTCGCCGCCCGACTGCCCGGGCGGCGACATGTCAGCTGTTGAGATCGTGAGGCTGGATCAGATTCCCGCCCCGCTCTCGTACCAGACGTTGCCCGACATCGCTGGACTGCTGCAGGTGAACGGCCCGAAGTACCCCCCCCGGTTCGGGTAGTAGTCACACCCTCGCGGGCGATCCATGCAAGCGTTACATTGTGGAACCCGACCGAGCAGGGAGCCTGCCGTGACCAACCCGACCCATGAGCCGCTTCGTTGGTCCGACTTCGCGCTCGACCCCATGGAGTCCCGGGTCATCGAGCGGCGACAAGCCTTGTTGGCGGCCGCCCGTCAAGCTCCCGTGCCAGACCGCATCGCTTATCTTCGCTCACTCGCGAGCGGAAAGCGGGTTCTCGACCTGGGAGTCGTCGATCACACCTCACGCACTGATCGCAGTGAGTGGTGGCTGCATGGGCAGTTGGCCGAGGTCGCCGGAGAGCTGCTCGGGATCGACATCGTCGCCGATGAGATCGAACTGCTGAAACAGAAGGGCTTCAACGTCGCCTGCATGGATGTGACGGCTGGCATGCTGCCCGAGGGCACATGGGACCTTATCGTCGCGGGCGAGCTAGTCGAACACCTCGGCAGTCCTGGTGGCCTGTTCGAGGCTGCTTCAGCCCTGTTGGCCGAGGATGGGACCTTCGTGCTTACCAGTCCGAATCCCTATGCGCCGTGGAGGGTCTACCAGAACCTTCGCGGTCGACCCTATGAGAACGCCGATCACGCGTTGTTGCTCAGCTCGTGGGGAATCACCGAACTCGCCGAGCGCTCCGGGCTGCGGCTTCGCTCGTTCCGTGGCATCGGGGCCCGTCCAGTTGGCTGGAAAGCTCGATGCCTGGACACCGCGGTGCAGCGCCGTTGGCTGCCGTTCGTGCCCGAGGCGACCTGCGAGTCGCTGATCTACGAGATCGTTCGGGCATGACCACACGGAACGGGTCAGCGGTCGGTCCCGGCGAGTCCTTGCCATCATGCTGGTGAGAGACCGACGGGCATCGGGTGGCTAGGAGACTGCTTGAGCAATCCGGCGTGAGCGGTCCGATTCGCGTTCTGGTTGCGGATCGAAAGAATGGGGGAATGCAAGGTTGGGTCTGAGCTCGCCGGACTCATGCTGTTGCTCCACGATCGGTTGAAGCTGCCGATCGAGGGCGCCTTCGACACCATCGCCATCGGACAGCGACCGGTCGAAAGCGCCTGATCCGTCTCCGGACGCGAATGTCGCCGCCCGGGTAGCCGGGCGGCGACATGTCAGCTGTTGAGATCGTGAGGCTGGATCAGATTCCCGCCCCGCTCTCGTACCAGACGTTGCCCGACATCGTTGGACTGGT
>Ga0315283_10001233_pt1 | contig 20341 bp, 23 predicted proteins | sample YL17G09_0_MG_FD_204541 | JGI IMG/M metagenome (GOLD analysis project Ga0315283, IMG submission 204541) | Sediment microbial communities from Yellowstone Lake, YNP, Wyoming, USA - YL17G09_0 | ecosystem: Environmental > Aquatic > Freshwater > Lake > Sediment | place: USA: Wyoming | collected... | reverse complement strand
GCATCTCACCTTGTCGGTTAATGGTTGTGTTTGGTCGCACACCCGTTATATCCGTGCCCAGCGCGGCCGACAAGGTCTTTTTGTGCCTCCCGCCAAATTTCTATCTCTGTTTTAGGGTGTGAATAACCTCCCGTAAATCCTTTTGGCTGGTACGGCGTGGCACACGCAGTTAAGAAAGCGAGAAGACAGGCCAACAAGATGTGGATGGTCATAAGGCGCATCCTTAATGATAGCCACCAAGATATGGTCAGGCTGGATCTGCTACGGAAGAAATGCTAGGCCAATATCACACTTAAATGCAAATCGGGCATTGGCCGCGACCGAGCTCCCCGTCTTAGTAACACAGGGATTATAGTTACATATACAAATGGTCTATTAATCTTTCCAAGATGGCGGCCCACGTGTTTGTGATGCCGACCCTTATATCTGTCCCCAACTGTCCTCAACAGACCTAACCAGTCCCCAACTGCCTAATTCCCTTTTCTCTGCCTTTGCCCTACGCTCGTGATCACGCTGAGCGGGTGCAGGCTTGATGACCTAAACGCGGCGACATGCGAACTCCTGCGTACATCTGGATACATGTGGATACATCTGCGTACGTCTGCCTAATTCCCAGGACGGCATCGCCGGCGTAGGGTGGGACAAGACTGTGAACCAAGGAGAGCGCATGAAGACAGCAGATCTGTCGATCAAAGAACTCGCGGCTTACATTGGCGTGAGCACGGATACCATTCGGCGGGCGGTTCGCAAGGGTGAGCTTCCCGCAACACGCATCGGGGCGGCGTACCGGTTTAACCTGCGCCACGTTCGGCATCAAATGGAACGGAATGCCATCGTTCGCCTGGAGAGGGGATCAGCCAGCGCGCCGGGCGGCGCCGCCGCCCGCGCGCAGGACGACCAGCCCACGTCTGGTAACACGGGGGCACTACCCACAGGGATCGTTACAGGAGGTCTAACAATTCTATGAGTTCACCCTTCACCCTCACCATTGATTGGCTCGCCTTCACCTTGCCGTCCGGCTCCGCCCAGGACACGATGCAGCTGGTAGGCGGTGACTGGACCAAGAGCGAAACCGGCTTTCGCGGCTATCCCGCCTCCTGGATCAGCGCGGGCGCAGGCCGGGGAGTTGGCAAACTGGGAACGCGCGCACCCCGTGCTCCTCTCGAAGTCCATGTCGATCTGTCCGCCGTGATTGTCGCGCCCTGGCCGTCAGGGAAGGTCCGCACGGTCCTTCAATGGATCTTGAGCCAAGACGGCCACCTAACGCGCCTCGACTGCGCGTTAGACGATCGGAAGAGTTGCGTGCCACTCGTGACCATCAAACAGGCCGTCAAAGCTGGTCAGCAGGAAGCGTTCCGCCGTGTCCAGCCCGCCTGTTCCGCCAGGTAGACGAACTGCTCTACCAGGTCACGTCTGGCGGCCGCGCGCTGGTAGACCGTCGGCATCAGCGCAGTGTCTTTCGTGCCGCCAGCTTCGCCAGAGCTTCGGCGCGAAGGTCCTTCCAGTCTGCCGCTGTCAGGGTAGTCTCGGCGCTGTTTAGACCTTCTAGCAGTTTTGCTTCCAGCTGGTCTTCGGCTTTGCGTTTCTCATCGGCCCGGATCAACTCCCGCACATATTCGCTGGCACTGCTATAGCGGCCTTGGGCGATCTGCCCATCCACGAATTGTTTCAAGGGATCAGGCAGAGAAATATTCATGCTCTCCATAGGACACCTCCTTCTAGCTTACCTCCCCTAACAATGCCATAAATGGCACAAAATGACAATAACTGCCATTAACTGCCATGCATGGGCGTCTCCGCTCACGCCCATGCCGGGTGGCGGCGCCGGCGCCGCCGCCTGGCTGGAGAGACGAGAAGACCAAGGGCCTCCGGCCCTCGCGCCACACAAGAATACGCTACGGCAGAACACGGGATGCCCCCATCCTTATCGAAGCCCTTGTTTCCCCTCGGTCGAATTGTCGCCACATCTGGCGCGCTGGTCGAACTCAACCGATCACGTTGTGCGTGCGAAAGGCGAGGACGTCGCTTACCGGAGCACGAGCGTGACCTGACGGGTGGCACGGATCCGCTGTCCCGCGGCGAGCGCCGCCTCCAGGCGCGTGAAGGCCCGGGGCACTTTTGGCGCGCGGCGCGTGCTCAGATAGATTACGTGTGAGCGCTGCGTCACCGTCACACTCAGATGCCAGTCTTGTTTTCTGCTGCGCCAAATCGTCATCTCCTGGAGCCCGGCGATCCGCACCAGCTGTCGGAGCACCGGTTCCTGCATGCACGAGACGGGCGTCTTGGAGAACCCACTACCGGTTTTCTTCTTCATCTCATCACGTCAATTGTCCCATGACTCTTCCGAACGCGTTCGTGTACCGGCAGAGCCTCACGGCGTGAGGGCCCACCCGTGCACTCTGCCCCACGGCCGACGAGCGAGTGTACCGTCTGTCACCCCCGGGGGGAAAGGGGGAGGGAGAAGTTGGGGATGTGGTGCTCGCCCGCGTTCACCTAATGGCCTTCTCACCGCACACGCGGGACTCGATTGCGGACTGGACGATGGCCTCTGGCAAAGGCCCGGAAGATTTTCTCTGGACCAGCATCGGCAACCGTACAACCGGCCGTCACCTGACCCGTGAGCAATATGCCAACCTGGTGAAAAGATGGTCATCCCTCGTCCGATTGGATCCGACACGGCACAGCACGCACTCCATGCGCCGCTCCAAATCCGCTGCGATCTATGACGCGACACAGAATCTGGCCGCCTGCCAGCACCTGCTCGGGCATAAGAGCATCGGCAGCACGGCGCATTACCTGGGAGTTGATCAGCGCAAGGCCCTGGATCTGGCCAAGAGAAGTAAAATCTGAAGAAGGACACCATGACGGACGAGACGTTTCGTATCAGACTAGAAGCGAAGAACCCCGAAAAAGGCCATCTGCGGGCCTACAAGATCGATGCAGGTCAGGATTTGTTTGGGCAATGGAGCATTGAAGTGAGCTATGGACGGATCGGCCGGCGCGGGCGATCGGTCACCTACTCCGCTGCGGATGATGCGGCGGCGGCCGCTATCGTCCGCAACTGTCTTCATCGGCGGGCGAGCGCGCCAAAGCGGATCGGTGTCCCCTATCCAGATCCGAGAGCTGTGCGACCCGAAAGAATGGACTGGCGTGAGACTTTAGCAAGAGTGGCGCGTGAATGAGGTATGAGCTGTGTGTTCTATACGGAGGAGCCCGTGAGCGAATAAGGGTAACACAACAGTCACGAAGGATGAATTTCGAGGGTAAGGTGTAGTAGTTCAGACTCGACCTGGCAGTCAGTGTCAGCTCTCGACCCAATGCCCCCCTTGGGGGGCTGGCAACGCCTTTTGGTTCATCGTGACCCGAAGCCGCCATCGCACGCCATGATCGCCGCGCCTGGCTCGTGACAAGTGACACCTCTACTTCGAACACAACTGCCCCAAGAGGCGTCCACCCCCATCGGTTACCGCGTAGCTTCATTATTAAGACCGTTTTGATCTTTGAAGAGCACGCAGTAGCCAAGAGGCGCCAATCCGACTTTCTACGGACCGCATGATCACGTCGCTCAACCGTGCAAATTACTCCGCGGCGATCTGGCCAGCCGCACTTACAAGGTTCTCGTCGCATTGCTTGAGTGCGTTGACTGCAAGAATCCCAGCCTCGATACCCCATTGGGCCAGCACAGTAAACGCGAGAAACACAGCACGATCCAAGAGCTCGTAACGCACGCTCCCTTGCTTGAGGAGCTCGATCAGCGGGCTGATAGCCTCCCCGATGTGGGCTTTCCGGTTCATCCATATGGTCAGCGCCACCATCCCTTTTTTCCTAGCCTCCGCCTTTTGAAATAACGCCTCTTCAACAATAGATCGGTCCGAAAGCGAGTAGTAAAACTCGCAGGCATGGATAATCTCTGTAACTTGGCGCTTCTCTTCGTCGTCCTGGATATACTGCAATAGCCGTTGGGCCGCTTTGGCGTGCCCCTTCCCCGCGAACTGGATACTGGCTGGGCCACAGAACTTGCTGAGTTGATCCGGCTTAAGCCTCCCTTGCAAGGCAGAAAGCGGGCTCTTCAGACCTTGTTCCGCAAGAGAAGAATGGCTTGTGGGCAAACGTGCAACCGCCGCGAGGTACGCATTGGTGGCAGCTTCAAACTCATCCAGACCGGTGGGCACTGACAGTAACCAGGCCCACGTAGCTTCAAAAGCATCCATCAATTGGCTCTCTGACAACTTCGATACCGCGCCCTGAAGGCCGTTGAGAAGGGACGTAAACTGGTTCACCCAGAGCCACCTAGTCCCAGTCAGCTCTCCAATCAGCATAGCAAATTGTTCTGCAGCGATTGCACTCCGAGTTGTTGCCCGGCTGCTTCCCGACCGTAGCGTCTTCAGCGCCTCGTCCAGTGTTTTTCTGAACCTCTCGGGATAGAAGTCCGCGACGGCCCCAAGAAGCCCGGCTAGGGCTTGACCTCGGTAGCCGTCGTCAAGCCCGCTAGCCCAGTCCAGGAGGCGATCAATAAGACTGCTCGCTGCATCTCGGTTTTGAATAGCGCTTCGCACTACGACAGAACACGCAGCCTGGATATCTTCCCTGTTGGGTCGCTCTTCGCCCGACAGCATGCGGTCGATCAGCTCGTGCGCACGTGAAGGACCGGAGCTAGGGTCAAGCAGTACGCGCACCTCGGAAGCCGCGATAAGCGACTCCAGATCCCGACGCCGCATGTTCTCGATAGCATCGGCCAGCCCTGCCGCTTCCGTTGGATCTACCGTCGATAGCACTTCGGCCGCCTCACGGGCGCAGGCAATTGCTTCAGACACATCTCTTTCAACCGAAGCCAGTTCCCGCTTGATCTCCACCGTGACCTGTCTTCGCTTCTCGGACCCAGCCTGGGTGGCCTTAAGCACCGCGATTAGACCGGTCATGCGGGCTGTTGGCGATTTGCAGTCATGCAATATGGCCATGGCCTTGTCGTACTCGCCGGTGCAAGAAAGCGCAACGCTGAGCAGATATCGAATGCGGTCTGCGTCACCCTCGGGAAGCCGCGCAAGTGAGCGACCCAGCACCGATCCGAAAACAGCACGGGCCTGTGGCAGACCCGCACGTGCCAACGCTAGTGCTGATCGCGCGGCCCCTTCTTCCCAATGCACGCCCGCGGTTTGGTCCAGGCAGGTGACAAGTACGTCGACGGCTGCGTTTCGCTCGATGCTCACCGGCTCCCCAAGCGCGATTTCAAGGAATTCGGGCACGACTGTCGGCACATCTTTGGCCGATAGGCGTCGAACCACGGCCAGGGCCTCGGTCCAGTACCCAGCATGCATGAGAGCTCGAGCCACGTCTGGAGTTGCGACGTGGTCCGTGTATAGCGACATAATACGCGGACGGAGCAAATCGCGCTGCCCAGGTGCCGTTAAGAGGCAATTTGTCAATTGGCGAGCAATAAACTCATCCGATTCGTTAGGTTTGTACGCGTCCAAGACTCGCCAGGCTAAATCGTGGAGGCCGAACCGGAGCAACAGCCCTGGCGGTACTACCCAGAGCCTTCCACGCGGATCCGCCAAATGGCGCTCGGCAAGCATGCGGGCCGCCGCAACGGGAGGTCCGGTGGGAGGGTCCTGTGCCCACACAGCCAAGAGGTCAATGAGCGGTTCGCGGGCGCCGGAAAGACGGGAAAGACCCATACCGGCCTGAAGGGGCGCAGTGGTTTCTGAGGCAAGCTGTTCGCCCCGATTCGGATTGAGAACACGATAGACGGGAAACGCAATCGCGTACACCATCGCTCGGTCAACACCTGGCAGATCGCAGGTGATCTTCTCTGCCTGCTCCAAGAACCTCGAGCTCCGTTCTTGGTCCCAAGGTAATATGGCCTTGGCCAAATGGGCCAAACAGGCAGCCTTCAGATCAGCGTCCTGCTCGGCAATGTGCTCGATGAACGACTGAGCTTGCTCGATGATTTTCTTTAGTTGAGCGCGTTCTATGCTGTGCTTGGCAAGCAAGCGGCATATTTCTGACCAGGCCTCTAGCTTCCACAGTGCAGTACGTACAAACGGCAGAAGGCCGATGGTTCGCCCGACGAGTTCTCCGGCCATCGCCCGATTAGCCGACCCGCCTTCCGCCGCCGGAAACATTGCGAAGATCTCCTTGGCAATTGCAAGAAGCGGCCCTCGGGCTTCACCCCGGTAAGTCGGCAAAGCGTTCAGGAGCCCAGTGATTTGAGAGGGACCCTTGAGCCTAATCCAGCAGGCGTATAGCGACGTGGGGAGCGACCTCATCAGATCTCGAGCCGACTCGCGCATGACGGCAAATGCCGCCGCTCTGCACACAGCTTCACGGTTGTCGACATGCGCTTGAGCAAAGTTCAGGAGTCTGTCCATGTCAGCCAGCAGCGAAACGTAGGAACCATTTACGCCCCATTGGGCAGCAATAAATCCTGCGTCGAGGAGGGCAACGACTCCATCGAGATCGTCTTGCTCAAGCAGGTGGGCCACAGCGTTATTGACCGCGTACCTTCGGGCGCTCACTGATTTCGTTGGAGAATTCCATCGCCGGCAGAATTCGGCCACCCGACGACGATAGATTTTCATCCGATCTTCGAGTTGCTGGTTTACCAGCTCGATAACGCGAGGACGCACCAAGCGGTACCCGGTTCGTGAATCACCCGCGACGTAGCGCCCGGCATACTTCAATAGAGTGTCGATTCGTCCCTGACGCAGCTCATCTTCGTCGCTCACGCGCACTAGGTCCTCGGCGGCAAATGGCTCCCGAAGCACGCTGAGGGTGCCCATTAAGTCGTCGAAGGCGTTGCCGAACCCGCGCTTATCAAGATCCTCGACCGCGCCACTCCACCACTGGCGGAGATACTCGCTGTGTCGAACGGGAAACCTCTCTATGGCTCCGACCAAATCCGTCTTTCCTTCCTTGATGAGTTCCAACAGCGATTCCAACACATCCGCGACATAGTCCGGGTCACCCTGCGTCACGGTGTAGACGGTTTGACAAAGTGACTGAAACCCGACCCCCGCGCTCTGAGCGACACCGGCGCGTCTTAGCACATCGCCAACCTCGTCGGCACGCAGCGGAGTCAATACCTGCATGGACGTAGGAGCAAGATTCAACTGGAGATCTCGAGCCCAATCCTTGTTGGCCACTGGACCAGCAGAACAAATTACCTTCACACGATCAGCGGGTCTTGGGAACATAGGAGTTCCGGGCGTCCAGTCAGGCAGAGCCTCGTCGAGACCGTCGAGCACTACAACCAGGCGCTCGTCCGGCGGAGGCGGAAGAGTAAGAAGGCGGCGATAAAGCTTCCGCAGGCGGTCGATCTCGGTGGGCACATTCCCGCCTAGCTGATGGAGGTCGAGTAACTGCATGCAGAGCGACTTCAGGCAGCTCATCTCAGTCCGCGGGTCGTCCAGATACTTATAGGCTTTGGTGATGAAATGAAGCGCAGGTCGCTCTCCCCGTGCCCGAAAGCAGCGGAGCCATTCCGCCAGAAGGGCAGTTTTCCCGAGACCAGCCGCGCCGGTGATATAAAAGTAGCCTCCGCCGCTAGTCTCGACAAACTCATCGAGTGCTCTCAGCTGCTGCGTGCGACCACCGAACCGATCAGCGCTGTAACGACCGCGGAACAAGTCCTCGAACTCATCCCATGGATCGTAGAGGTGTGTAGCGGTCTCGGTGAACTCACGCCGCACGAGTCGTGTGAAGCCGTTCTCGACCGGCCCCACACCGTACGAGTTCAGATCCTCCAGTACGTCACTAGGCAGGTCCCACTGGGGACGATTGATCCCAATCGCGGCGACGTGATCGCGTAATCCGATGGTCTCGGGACGAATCTTTGAGACCCTGTCAAGAGACTTCAGCAGAGTCTCGCGGTCAGTATTCCACTCCAAGCGGACGCCGAGCGATTTGGTCGCTTCTATGGCCGCATCGTAGGTCGCAAGGAGCCGCGTGATCGCAGACGCTGCAGCTGCCCAGACCGTGTTCGTACCCGAGGTCTCAGCGGTGATCAACCCCGCCACACGATGATCAACACGAAGCGCGCTTCCGGATACACCTTGCCACGAGACCTGCGTGCCCTGATCGACCACAAGCTGAAGCCGGTCTCCCCGCACGCTCACGATCTTTCCGCTGAGGGTCCACTCTACCTTTGAGTCAAATCCAGGTAACCCATCCGCATACCACTGTGCTTGAGTAGGGAACACATCGGCCAAGACCACTTTGATAGCATCATTTCGCGGTGGTTCGCATTGGAGCAATGCGACGTCCGCCGAGGCATCGAAGCATAGAGGCTTAAGCGCCAGCTTCGACACCCCGGCGCTCACGAAGTGATAGGTTGCGTCCTTATCGCCTGGAACATCGTGCATCCATCCAAGTTGCGGGTGCAACTTACCAACGACGTGCAAGGCGGTCACCACGACGTCGGGGCGGAGAAACCATCCGGTTCCCCGCGATAAGAAGCGCCCGTCCTTAGACTGAACCTCGATTACACCATTGGTCAGAAACCTATTCATGGCTTAGCCAACCGTGCCTCCGTGACTGACCCGTCCGCTTCTACCCTGAGGGTAGCGTAGGCGGGCTCGAATTGACGATGCGGTTGCGTCCTTAACTCCTGAAGAAATGTCGCGAGTTCGTTGTCTGTCCCGGCTTGGAGCAGGAAGGTCGGCACTCGGACAACGTCTGCCCATGTGCCGGTGTTGATGTAGCAGGCTTTCGTATCCGGTCCGATATGGCGCGCCTGATGCGTGTGTCCCATGACGACGACTTCGATTTCCCGCTGGCGCATCTGATCGGCAGCTTTACCGTAAGGACCAGTGTCGCCGTGCGCACTGGCCGAGACGTCGTCAAGCAATAATCGGCGCATCACGAGACGGATCTGCTGCAACCGCTCAGATCGAATCGGTTCGCCGCGGTCTAAGAGCTCGGAGAGGCTGTCGCTCTGCACCAGCAGTTGTCCCCAGTCCCCGACTAAACTGACTTGCTGATCCGGGCGTTGGAGCGCGTCATACGTATCTCCGTATGCCTTTTCCAGTTCCGGGTCAGGTTCGTCGAGCGGGAGGTATCCAACGTACTGCGTCGTTCCGGGTGGCTGGCCCCTTTCGTTGACCTTTCGCACCCCGGCTCGGAAGAGCCATGCAAGCTTACCCACATCCCACTTGAGGGAGGGTTCAAAAGAAATCAGCAAAAGAGCCAGCAGTTCGCCCTCGGGCTGCAGTAAGTTAATGAACGGGTAGCGAGACTTGAGCTTGTTGACTACGCGCTCCACAATGCGGCTGCCAGGGGAGACTTCGAGGTTCGTGTTCGGCGACTCACCGCGCGACAGCGCGGACGCGATGGCACGGAGGTTACCCCAGTCGTTCCGGTTAGCGCCGTCGTACCGGTTGCCGTGCTCGATGAGGACCCTTCCGATGCGATACGCTCGCCCATCGTCTACGAAATATACCTGATGGTGTCGGGCGCCGAGGCGCTCCAGGAACGTCTCTTGAACTGGTGGCAACGCCATCTCGACGTCGTGATTGCCGAGAATAACGGTCAACCGGTGCCCATGCGCTACAAATTCCGCCAACGCATCGAAGATCGACCGGAAGAATCCAGACATTGTCGCCTCGATTTTCGCTATGGCGACGATTGGGTCTGGCGTCCATGCCGCGAATGGCTCGATGGCCAAAAAGTCGACGAAATCGCCCGCGATCACCAGCTCCAAATCTTCATTGGAACTCGCGCGGTTCGGTAGATCGCGAATGAAGGCAGCCAGGCGCTCGGGCTGAGACATCATCCTCGGTTCTCCACCGCCGAGGTGCAAGTCTGAAATCACAATCACTCGTGTGGCGCGCGGGACCGATGTAGGCATGAAGGAACTCCCCCTCTTCTGGAAAATACTGTGCGACTGGCGCTGCGTCGTTGCGTTGACGCGATCAATTCAAACTCTGCTGTTCAGGCGCATGAGAAACGGAGCCACTGCGCACTGCCGATCCGGCCCGGAACCAGGCCTCGATGAGGGTGCCGATAGAAATAGAGAACCGAGGGTTCTGTCGCAAATTTCACGTGTAGGCAAGCCGATTCATCACTTCATGTGATCTACGCAGCCAAGGCATAGAACTGCTCCGCTGGCGTTTGTGTCTCGCCGCCGCACTCAAGCTGCCCTTTCCGGATCATATGCATCACCTCGATGCCCGCCAGCGTGTGCTGGGCCGCCCAGAGCGATTGAAACCCCAGCATGGGACGCGTGAGCCGTTTCACCGCACGATGATCTTGTTCAATCAGGTTGTTCAGATATTTGCACTGGCGAATTTCAATGGTCGTTCCCTGCTCTTCGTTGTGGCTCTCGATTGCGGCTTTATTGGCGCCACTCTTATCGATCGTAATCTTTTCCGGCGTCCCCTGATGGCGGATTGCCTTGCGCAGAAACCGCTTGGCAGCTGCGCGGTCACGTTTGGCGGTGAGTAAGAAATCCACGGTCTGGCCAGCTTTGTCGACCGCCCGGTATAAATATTTCCACTACCCTTTGACTCTCACATACGTTTCATCCATACGCCAGCTGGTACCTACCAGACGCTTGCGCTGGCGGAACTGTTTTTCGATCTCGGGTACATATTTGAGCACCCAGCGATTGAGGGTGGAGTGATCGACCGACACGCCGCGTTCTGCCATCATCTCTTCGAGTTGCCGATACGAGAGGGGATAGGCCACATACCAGCGCACACCCCACAAGATAATCTCTTTTTCGAAATGGCTGCCTTTGAAGTCGATCATCACGCCTCCCTGTACCTTTCTGATCAGGAAGCATAGCGGAACTTGACCGACCAAAGCAAAATTTGCGACACAACCTTTATTTTGTGACAGATTGATTGTTTCTCCCGAAGAACTGAACTTCGACAACAAACTCATCATAAGAAACGGCAGTGTCCTCGATACCAACGGTTTCAATATCCACGCTGAAACAATAGAATTTACCGACGAACAAACCGCTGCTGACTGGGCAAAAGCCTTTAAAGGGCACACGACCATCCTTCCGTGCGATCCTGCTTCACGCAACTAACACATCTGGGCGCCCGCGACCGCTTGCAGCCGTCGCGCCGGACTCTACTCGGGCGAAGGCCCTCACCGAGCCTGTAGTCTCGGCCATCCGGTAACGATCCCTTGCGCTAATCCATCCAGTCGCGCCAGCTCCGCCGCCGCCACTGGCAAAACCATCCCGTCATAACCCTTGTGCTAGGGGGCGCTGCCCCCCCGCGTCGCGCAAGGGTACGGACGATGTTTCTGCTTGACTACCTCTCCAATCTAGAACTGCGTCGGACGATCCAAGGCGCGACGAACAAAAGCGAGTCGTTCAATCAGTTCGTGCAGTGGGTGGCCTTCGGCGGCGGTCGGCTGTTGGCCGAAAATACGCGAGACGAACAGCGCAAAATGATCAAGTATCATCACCTGGTCGCGAACCTCCTCATCTTTCACAACGTCGTCATGATGACGAAGGCGATCCATCAGCTCATTGCAGAGAGCCATGCGATAGATGAGGAGGCGTTGGCCTGCCTCAGTCCATACCAAACCGAGCACATCAACCCGCTTCGGCCGCTATATACTGAAGCGCGATCGAGTTCCAGAGTCACTTGAGGGCCTACGTGAGCTACGCGTACCACTCCCTCAGAGTGAAGGAATCGGTAGCTCAGTCAAAGTGTGACGTTTTAACCAACATCCTTACCTCTCTCCTATATGCGGATCGCACCAGGGAGGCGAAGTGTGTGTCGGTCGAAAGGGGCGGTCATCGTGCCGGGATTGTAATCCAGTCGTTGTCCCTGAGCGGTCGCGTGGGGTTGTTCTCTTCTGGGTCGTCGGAGTTGGCGACCATTACGCCCAGCGCGCCGGTGGTCTTGTCAAGCGCGACCCGCTTATTCGGAATCTTCACCAATCCGTCCGTTCCGAATAGATCCCGCATGAACTTCCCAACCTCCTCCGTTGTCTGGCCAACCCCGCAGCACACGATCATCAATTCCGAAGGTTTGAGAATGGACTCTTGGAACTTCGCAAGGGTCTTTTGGTTGGCCCGCGCGATGGCTTCGAAAATCACTTCATCCGGGTCTGGGCCACTAGCAAAGTAAGGGTGGTCGCCAAGCCAGATCCCGCTGCGGGCCACGTCTGCGTCGGGCCGAGCGGTGCAATGCGTCAGCAGGATCGCACCCGCCCATTTGGCACCTCTGCCCTTCGGACGCTTGCGGATCAAATCGTTGAACGAGTTGAACGTTTGGAGCTCGACACGGGGCGGGACTGAAAAATGCCTGGCCTGGCCCTTCACGCGCTCGAAGTAGAGGAGCGAGCGTCGGAACTGCTCGTCGCTTTTCTGAGGGTCGTCCGGAAACGCCCGGCGGTGACCGTCCTTATTCAAAAGGAATACGGCGAGCACGGAGGCCTTCGCCTTGCCCGACTTCTTCTTTGACGGTCCGCGCTGCAGCGCGCCATCCTTGTCCTTGACCGCGTCCTCCCGGTCGTTCTTCAGCCGGTCGCTCATGGCCCTGTCGTCGGCAGCGGCGACGGGGCCCCTGGCGGGGTCGAGATCCGGTGGGAGTCCGGCGTGCGCCGAATCCCGAGTTCGTCCTGCACGGTATTTAAGAAGGTCTGGTAATCGGGACCGCCGTTGTCTTCGTATACATGGCCGTACTCGTGAATGAAGATGTCCAGCACGTGGAAGCCCTTGAAGACGCCCTCCGGCCAAATGATCACGCCGCGGACCTTGCTTTTCGCATTACCGACCGTGGTGCCACCACCCTGCTTTGCTTCCAGTCGGCTCACCTCGCGTGTGACATGCACGCCTATTGACTTCAGCTTCCGTTCCATCGTTTTAAACGACTCCGACTCGCGCGAAATCGTCAACAACTTGTCCAGGTCTTTCGTGCCGAAGATGTCATCGGGCTGGACCCCGAACCGCACTGCGGGATCGTTGGACGACGCGTTGACGACGGATCGGCCGCCTTTGACTCGGTCCACCTGAAGCGCCTTCTCCCTCGGCTCATCAACGAACTTGCGTTTGACATCAGGCTCGCCTCCCATGGTGTTCTTGCCCTCGCTCACGGATTGGGTGCGGTTGCGGGCGCCTGCTCAACCACGACCCGTAACGGCGCGGGCTCGGGATTGGGATCGTCGAGCAGCGGAGGCGTTTGAGTGAGACGGGCGGCCTGCCGGTCGGCCTCCGCCTTGCGCTCGCGCGTCTTTTCGACCGCCTGCTTGACCTCCTCGGCCTTGAGCGCGAGGTCATGCAACCGGTGCTGTTCGATAAACGGCTCGCACGCATCGCATGCACCCAGCCGCGCCTCGAGGGTGGTGCCTTTCGTACTCAACGTCACCTTCGTGCCTTCCTGCGCTGCCATCTCTCGGCGCCAGGCATCGATCGCGTCCGCCAGTTTGGCGATGTTCCGCCGTTCCTGTTCGCTCTGCTTGAGCCTGAAGTACGCGTAGCCGTCCTGTATGGCAATCACGCGCGGCTCAACCAGGTCGGCCACCTGCGGACACGCGTCAAGGATGCGGCGCCACGCGGCGGTGCCCTCAAAGAGGTAGAGCACCGTCAGGTAGTGATCCCAATGGTCCTCAAGGTGGCAGATCAATCGGTCGAGCTCGACTTGCGCCTCGGCGATGTTCTTGAGCCCAAACTCTCGCGCCACCTTGTCTTCTACCGTCTCGGCTGGCTGAGCGGTGCCGCCCGCCGCAGCGGGTTCGGGCAGCGCGACGGTCGCAGCACCCTGGGCGTTAATCGATGGGCGAAGGGCCTCGATCCGCTTTTGAGCCGTATCGATGGCCCCCACAAGGCCCTCGTCGTCGTACGGGAACAGGAACAGTACGAAGGATTTCAATCTCAACTGCGGGTTGCCGCCGAAGGAGAGTGTCACGAGGTTCATCAACGCCGAGGCATTCAGTTGCGAGAAGAAGATGTCGAAATACGAGAACAGGTCGATGCCTTTCGCGTCACGATGAGAGGCCAACTCGTTAATGCGATCGAAGATGCCGCTCATCTCGCTGGTGATGTAGTCGCGCGTGGCTATCTTGGAGGCGTGCCTGACCGCGGCGCCGTGTCCGGGGTCAAAGAAGTTGGCCAAGGCACCCCACTCGCTAGACGAAAGATCCTTGACAGCGGCAAGGCGTTGCTTGGCCTGCTCGATCGCATCGAGCAGGACGCGGAGCTGATCGCCCAGGGTATCCGGTTGATTTCGTCCGCCAGTCCCGGTAGCCGGCGCGGGCGGCGGGGGCGGCGGTGTTGCCAATTGCCGGAATGCCTCGACCGCACGCAGGAGCTTCGCTGCATCAAAACCGGCTTCGTATAACGGATCGAGCAGGCTCCGTCGAAGCGGATACTCGTGGCACAGGAGCCATGCTGCGGTGACGGCGCCAACATCTGGAAGGGGCACGCGCGCGACGAACTCCACGCCCACGACATCCACACGGATTTCGTAGTGTTCGAGAATCTCGAAGTAGTCGTAGTTGATCGTGTGGCAGCGATTCTCGTTCTTGATCCGGCGCGTGCTGCGGTTTTCAGAACCGGTTTCGGAGACTTCGAGAATGCGCGTTTTCTGGGAATTGCGCAGCACGTTGGACGCCTGCTTGGTCGCCTCGTTCAGGTTTGCCGTGGTCGTGGTGAGCGACGCGGACATTTCGGTAGAGAAGTTGCCGCCGACTTCGCCATTCACGTCAATCGGCAAATCCATTTCGGCAAGGGACAACGATCCGCCGACCTTGGCGTTGGCGCCCATGTCGATCTTAAACTGCAGATTGCTGACAACCTCGCTGCTGATCCGCGAGGTTACGCTTGCCGACTCGCTCGATTCCTGGCTGCTTTCCCGGTTGAGTTCGCGTTCGATCCGATGGCGGTCCCACGTGAAAAACTCGAGCGTCAGTTCTTCGCCGGGTGCCAGTGAAATGGAACTTAATAGATCGCCGCGCGAGTAGCCGAGAGGCACCCAGCATTGGCGGTACCGAATCACCAGGGACAACTCGACGTCCTGGCAGATAGGCAAGCCGGATGTCCTGCCCCGCATGCCGGCCTGCGCCATGGCGATTGCGTCGTCCACTGCCTGCTTTGATGCAGCCAGTGCGCCGGTGAGGAGGGCCGCCGGATCGGGTATGTGGAATGCCATATTTGTTCCCGATTTCGTTCCCGATTTCCTCGCCAATGGCGGCTTCGGCGTCGCGGGTCGCATGGCAAACGCCAGGTGGGCAGCCAGAAGATCGGGCCGAGCCTTTGCAACCATCGGCGGCTGATTAGTGGCCTTGTTGGGTGTTTTGGGATCCTCGAAATGCTCGACACCTCGCAGGCGCACAACTTGAAGAAAATCCTCGCAGCTTGGCACCGGCTCGCACGTCAAACGATCGCTGCATTCGCACAGATAGGTGAGGGCGCCTCCCTCCCCACCATCCTGATGACTAGCCGCTGAGGCTTGAGAAGTGCCGGGGGCTTTGCGAACCGATTCCGGTTTGGTAGTCATAGTTCTCGCTCCTGTTGAGTTGAAAGGCTAACCCTGCCAGATCTCCACCGAGTCGTTTAACCTGGAATGAAGCATAAGAAGTCCAATGATGATCTTAGGCTGGATTTATTTAGGGCCAGATCGTAGCAGAGGATATAAACCAACCGACCTCGCGTTACAACGGTTAAATTCCAACAAAGGTACGTAAGGTCCCATAGGAATATTGCCAATTGCCGGTGGGCAAAGGTTTTTTCTCAATTCGGCGACCCCCACAGCGGACACCCGTTTAGTCGGTTAGTTTTGGGAGCTTGATCCCGACCGAGTCTTTGAGCTTGTCCTCGGATAAATCATACTCCCCCAACAGGTTGATATGCTCCCACGCGGCCGCCGAGCCCCGGCTCATCGCCTGGAGAAATTCTTCGCGTTGGACCAGATCGTCGATCTCGGCAAATTTCTGCGCTAAATACAGGTAGTTCCAGCAGATGATGGCTATTAATGCCCAACCCCTCGGAAAGGTAAACCTAGGGGTCTGAGTTGCAACTGGACCGTGATAAGCCACAGCGGTCACTGCTTTTTTCCGGGCGGATTTCGAGACTTCCCACCCTCTACAACCCTCAAACCGTCTTTGCGTAGCGTGCCATTCGGCGCGACGTGCCGGTAGAGGGTCTGCCGCGTCATACCCAGCTCGTTGCACAAGTCGGCCACCTTCGTTTCCTTTTGTCCCATGGCGGCCATGGCCAGGCGCACTTTCGCGGCAGTCATCATGAAGGGGGCTCCACCCTTTCGTCCGCGGGCGCGCGCCGATGCAAGCCCAGCCTTCGTTCGCTCTGAAATCAAGTCTCGTTCGAATTCTGCGAGCGAGGCGAAAATGCCGAACGCGAGCTTTCCCGCCGACGTGGTGGTGTCGATGGATGCGCCGTGGCCCGTGAGCACCTTAAAACCGATGCTGCGCGTGCTGAGGTCATGAACGACGTTGATGCGGTGGCGCAGATCGCGGCCCAACCGGTCAAGCTTCCAGACGATCAGGGTGTCCCCCCGACGCAAGGCCGCGTCGAGCCCGGGACGGGCGTCGAGGCGGCCGGAGGCGCGGTCCTCGTCAAGCCGACGCGTGGCGACGCCGGCGGCCCGCAGGGCGTCGCGCTGCAGATCGGTGCTTTGCGATCCGTCCGCCTTTGACACCCGCATATAGCCGATCTGCATCGTGTCACCTAAACGGTCGATTGCGTGACAGCTGCGAAATTGTCTGTCAGACCCCTCGCATTTGTCACCTATCCAATCCTATATTCTCCGTTGCTCAGCGGGTATCTGCCGAATAATTATGTGACGCCGGGTGAGGTGCATCGATGGCTGTCAGTTTTCTCACGACCGCACAGCGTGCTCGCTCTGGCCGTTACGCCGAGGCGCACTCGCTGCAACTGCATTGCGCATGACCCCCGACTCCCGCCGCCTGTCGATCCTGACTGCTCAGGAAATCGACGATCTTTACGGTCTGCCGCGCTTCACGGAGGATGATCGCCGCCTCGAGAGGAGAAGAAGGGGTCAAATCTTTATTCTTGACACTCAGCCCTGTTTTCGGTAGAACCCCGCCATGGCGCGAGCCTTAAGAATACAGATTGCAGGTAGTTACTATCACGTCACTTGCCGAGGCAACGAACGCAGAGCGATCTACCGCGATGACACGGATCGGCAGGTCTTTTTGGACAGGCTGAAAAGTTCGCTTGCCATCTACCAGGTCGAGCTTCATGCCTACGTGCTGATGGACAATCATTTTCATCTGATGGTGCGGACATTGCGGGGCAATCTCGCCGAGTTTATGCGCCATTTTAATATTAGCTACACGTTCAGTTTTAACCGTCGCCATCGCCGGGTCGGCCACTTATACCAAGGACGATACAAAGCCATCTTGGTGGACCAGGACAGCTACTTACTCGAGCTCAGCCGCTATGTGCACTTAAATCCGGTCCGGTTACGCTCACAACACAAGCGGCCGGTGGTGGAGCGGATAGGCTTGTTGGAGCGCTACCGGTGGAGCAGTCTTACGGAATACTGGGACAGCAAGAGCAAGCAGAGCTTTGTTCGGTACGACAGCGTGCTTGAACAGATCGGACACAGCCGCAAGAGATATCGGGAGTTTATTCTCGACGGGCTCCACAACGGCTACGCCACACCGTGGGACAGCGTGGAGGGACAAGTGGTATTGGGTAAGGAGCAGTTTATCGAGCGGATCAAGAACGAGCTGGAGGAGAACAGGAGCAAGCGAGAACAACCGGGAGTGCGGCGGCTACAGGCGAAAGCGCCAGCTGGGGTGATCCAAGCGGTGGCGCGGTTTTTTGGCGTGGAGGAGAAGCGGCTAACCGGGAAACGGACGGGGTTACGAGACGAGCGGGCAGTGGCGCTGGAGTTGATTTATCGCAATGGCGGGATTGGGCAGGTGGAGATCGGGCGGGTGATTGGCGGATTGGACTACACGGCGGTGAGTCGGGAGCGCAAGCGGCTACGGGAAAAGCTGGAGCACGATGCTACGCTGCGCCGCGCTATGGCGGAGATCGAAACGCAGCTAATGTCAAAAGTAAAGATTTGACACTAGGCTCCCAATCCGCAGCCAGTGCCGCCGTGGGAATGGCGGAAGCGGAGGTGAAAGAATGCAACCACGTCTGCTAGTAATAGGGAGGCAGTTCTAAAAATACATGGCAGTCGAGCGACAGGTACTCCATTTTAAGGAGAGAGATGTTCCCGATTATTGCTGTACCTGATGACGCCGCGGATCTCCAGGAACAACTCGGCACCAAGCCGAAATTCTGGTTTGGGGATAAACCCTCACTTTTCAAGGAAATTCGGGAAGGCACCGGAGAGGACTGGTCTGAGAAAGTTGCTAGTGAGCTGGCAGAATTGCTTGGAATTCCTCACGCCAAGTACGACCTTGCGCTCTGGAAAGGCCGAAGGGGAGTTGTGAGCGACAGCTTCCTGCCCTCAGGCGGCCGGTTGATTCACGGCAACGAATTATTAGCGAAGATTGTCCCGCAGTACCCCACAACAAAATTTTTCAGGGTTCGACAGCACTCATTGAGGGTAGTAACGACCCTTGTACAAATTTCCAAGCCTCCGATTGGCTTCGTTCTGCTCCCTGATGTACACACCGCCGTGGACGTTTTCATTGGCTACCTCATGCTCGATGCCTGGATTGGGAACCAAGACAGACACCACGAAAATTGGGGTCTTGTTTTGACCAAAGATGGAAGCGTACACTTAGCTCCGTCCTACGATCATGCTTCGTGTTTGGGACGTATTGAGACCGACATCGAGAAGTATGAGCGGCTGACGACTAAGGACAAAAATAGGACTGTCGAGTACTACATCGGCAAGGCTTCGTCGGCGTTTTATGCATCACCAACCAGCAAAAAATCGCTTTCAACACTGGACGCGTTTAGGTCAGCCGCGCGATCTCGTCCGGCGGCTGGGCTTACTTGGCTGAAGCGGCTCGAAGCCGTCTTGCCGGATCAGACAGAGCAGATTCTAAGGCTTGTTCCACCTGATAGAATTTCTGAGGTTGCTGTTCATTTCGCGCAACGTATGCTTGAATTAAATCGACTTCGTTTACGTGATTGCGTGAAAGGTCTACTTGCATGAAGGCCGTTTTCATCGCATGGCAGGATCCTGAAAGCAGACGTTGGGTACCCGTTGGGCGCTTAACCGTCAAGGGACAGGCGTATCAATTTGCGTACACACAAGGCGCTCTGTTCTCCGAAAACTTTCGTGCTTTTGGAGCAATGAACGACCTGCACTCTCTATACGAGTCGTCTACACTCTTCCCATTGTTTTCTAATCGACTCCTATCAAAGAATAGACCGGAATATCAGGACTACCTCCGGTGGTTAGATATTCAAACCGACATTAGTGACCCCCTCGAGGAACTAGCTAGAACTGGCGGGATCAGAGCCACGGATTCCCTGATTGTCTTTCCATGTCCTGAGCCACAAGAGGATGGAAGATATAGCATCAGTTTTTTCGGACATGGGATCCGATATCTACCGCATGAAGCCCAACAATGGGTCGAACATCTCGAACCAGGTCGCCGTCTCTATCTCATGCTCGACAATCAGAACGAGCAAGACACGCTTGCCATTGCGATGAGAACGGAACCCGTAATGGTTGTCGGTTATGTCCCGAGATATTTCGCGGAAGATTTCCGCAAAATCATGGACGGCAAGATTGCGGACACCGTTCATGTCCAGGTTGATAAGGTGAACCACGATGCCCCAATTCAGATGCGCTTACTTTGCACATTGAAGTCTGCGTGGCCAGAAGGGTTCGCTCCCTGTTCAGGGGATATGTACACTTTGTTAGCTTAGTCCCCCTCACCCGAAATGAGCGTATGGGGTTCGTCGATAGCCGATGTCACGAGCCAAACGCAGAATCGGTTCACACCATGATAAGGCATTCCATTTTCTCGTAATGTCGTCCTAACCAGGGCGGGGGGATCCGTACGGGTAGGAGCCTTCATATCTGAAGGCCCCCCTCTCTTCCTTGTCGCGTTCTGCCTGTGTTCTCTTCGACGTGAGAAATTTCGTGAGCGTCGGAGCCCTACCACGTACCAAGGATCCATACTGATTACTGAATGCACTTCAAAGAGGCTGGGGGATCGTTTTGCCTAGACAGGCACGACAGAAATTTTCCTGGTTGCGTGTGGTTGCAGATTTGCGGAAATCCTGCCGCGTTTTTCACTCTTCTGCATCGCCAAGTGCTTGATCTTCTTGACTGGCCTCAGGATCAGGTGAATTTCGAAACCCGTCACTCACCCCATGCCCTGGCCGACTAATCCTTACAGTTGTGACGTTGATTTGTTGACGTCACGGTGCGTTCACGCCACTCTTTAAAGAGTCCTGCCTTCGAAAAGAGAGTTGATG
>Ga0315283_10001231_pt1 | contig 20344 bp, 14 predicted proteins | sample YL17G09_0_MG_FD_204541 | JGI IMG/M metagenome (GOLD analysis project Ga0315283, IMG submission 204541) | Sediment microbial communities from Yellowstone Lake, YNP, Wyoming, USA - YL17G09_0 | ecosystem: Environmental > Aquatic > Freshwater > Lake > Sediment | place: USA: Wyoming | collected... | reverse complement strand
GTGAGTTTTACAGTGTATCCGCCTTTCGCGGAATATGAATGCCTTACGATTGGGCCCGTTCCGGTCGAACCATCCCCGAAATCCCAGGAATAGGAGACAATCATTCTCGTCGGGTCGGGGTGAATTGATTGGGACGCATCGAAAAGCAGCTGCGTATTGGTATTGGCGGCTCCCGGATTGACGAATCGGGCAATGGGAGGGACGTGCACGGCTGATGTCACATAAACGCTCAATGATGCAACATTATCGTTCTTGTTCATCTCTGAAATGATATTGTCCGGGTCGGCGGTTATTGAAATGTGATGCAATCCAAGCGTTCCAGGATGCCACATATCTTCGAGCGACCCGTAAAGTGCTCCGTCGTACTCTCCAATGTCGACCAGAACATCAAGTCCGATGGGCTGACCATCTACCAAGACCCGGCAGTTGACGGTCCCTGGATTGGCGCCAGTAGCCCTTAAGGTTGCGTGAATGAAAACCGTATCGGTTAATCCGACCTGTTCAGGTGAGAAAAAGGCATCCGTCACCCGGATATTTGTGAGGAGAGCTGATGTCAATGCAACGGAGGAGGTCTTTCTGGGGTCTCCCTGGGATGTCGCGGTCACGGTGGTTGTACACTGGGAGAATGAGGCTTGCTCGGCGGAAGGTTCCCAGGATTCGATATCAAGCGTGAACTTCGTCTGCTCGTCGGAGATGAGCTTTATTGCGGTCGCCCCTGCCCTGACCAGTATCTCCTTTTGACCTTGCTGGATCTGGTCCCATTTCAATATCGAATCTGCATCCACTATCTGATATTCCACCGTTCCCGGGGTATCCAGGAGGATGCGATGGCCCGTTCCGGCCGGGAACCGTATCTCCGTCGCCCAGCGGCCGAACTTCTGGAGACATGTCCATCCGAATATGTGTGCATTGTTTCCAATGCCGAAGTTGTCGAATTTGAGGGTGTTGACAGTCGCCGAAAGTGAGCCAAAAGTTTCGAAAGACACGGATTTGTCCTCCGAGAACGGAATCACTGCAAACGTATCGACACCGGCCTTGATGACGCCGATTTCCGCCGAATCGAGTGACAAGGAGGAATCGGAATTCAGGCATGATGTGCCGAACGAGAATAGCAGGGGAGTTGGTTCAACGGCATTCTGAACGTTCAACGTAATGGTTCCCATCAGGCCATTCTGGGACCAGGGGAGGGCTCCCACATCGATATTGACCGAAACAGACTCCGCCAATGCCGATAGGCTCGGTATGACCATTATCAGCATCACGAAAACGGAAGTTCCGATACCGAATCTCGAAAAAGCACTTCTTCTTCTGTGAGTGACGCGGCTCATCCCATTCCCCCGGATACCGAGCATTTTCTTATGGCAATTGAATTTCGGAAAATGCTTGTGAAGATGTACATGAAATTTAGTCTATTTGAAGCTTATTATCACGTATGTGAAAATAGGATTATCGAGATGCTCCCTGTCTTTCTGGAATGTGTACATAAAGATTATGTTCATTTTCAACCAAAATCCCCTTTTTTCATGGTTTGGGAGACACAAATGCCTTCCAGGGCACTCGGTCACCCGCCCATGAGGCTATTGGGAATAATTCCATACCTGGGTGACCTTGAACTGTGGACATTCGTCTACCGAGCATCGGGGTGCACTTTCAAAACACACTCTATTTCACACATATACTAGTTACCACAAAAAGGCCCACTCCAGGCCCTACTCCGCATGTTCCGTTCCCTCCGGCCCTTTCTCCTTCCGGTTGCGCGCCGCTCTGCTTCTTGCGCTGCCGCTCAACGCTGACCTTGCGCCGCTTCAATCGCTTTCGGTCTCGGCGCTCTTGGCGGGCTTGAGCTTTGCCAAAAGGTCCCTCAGGCCCATGCCCTTTCTGCGCATCCAGACGAACCCGACTATGCCGACCAGCAGAAGGATGACGATGACTCCCACGCCCGCGTATACGACCGTCGGATTCTGGCCTGCGATGGTCGTGGCCGGCTTGATGTCGTATTCCCTCGAGGTTATGGGCGAGTCCTCGATGCCGTCCGAGGCCTTCACGGAAATGGTGTGGCGGCCCTTGAGGCTCTGGAGGTTCCACTTGTACTCCCAGTTGGCAAGTCCGGAGACCTTCTTCCAGTTCCCGCCGTCGATGCGCACCTCGACCGATACGAGCGAGGACGCATCGAAGGCCGTGCCCTGCACCAGGACGGAGCCGTCGTTGGCGTCGAGGGTGGCGTTGGCCACGGGCGAGCCGATATTGGCGTAGGGCGGGGTGTTGGCCGCGTTCGTCATGGATGTGTAGGCCTTGAGGAAATCATCCCAGTACTGCTCCTTGGAGAACAGTATGTTGTCGTAGCGGGCGTCGTACTGCGTCTTCGGGGTGCCTAACAGGACCTGATTGTCCCCGCTGGGCCAGTACATCGTCAGGCCGTAGGCATCCGGGAACTGGGGCCCGTGGCGCTCCGAGACCCTTGCGCCCATTATGTCCTTCATCAGATAATCGATGTTCTGCTTTACGGAATTGTCGAGCAGGAAGCCGACTATGGGCCCGCCGAAGGGCTTGAGCAGCTCCTTGCACATGTCGTACATGTCGTAGAGCGGGTAGTTTAGCACATCGATGACCTTGACATGGCCGGGGTCGTAGCCCTGCGTGTTGGCGCGGACCTCGCGCAGGTAGGCGTTCCATGTGAACGCCCTGAGGGCCAGCCTCATGGAGAGCTGGTTGAACTGGTCGAATATCTGGGGCACCATCTTCATGTCCCAGCTGGACATCGTGGCGGTCGGGGTGTCCTGCGGGTCGTCCTTGCCGTCCGTGTACGAATTGACATAGTCCTCGGTTATCTCCTTGGCCAGCTCCTTGGGCGTCATGGTCGGCTTCATGGCCAGCGCCGGCATAATCCAGTCGTAGGGCCAGCCGTCGTTCGGCTCCGTTGTGCCCGAGGTGAGGCCGACATCGCAGCTGTCCTTGATGCTGTAGAGTATCTCCACGCCGGCCATAAGGCACGCGTCGAAGCCCACAAGGTCTATGTTGCGCCCGATGTGCCTCTTGAGCATGTCCAGGCCGTAGGTGATGTTGGCGAGGTTCAGGTTGTCGCCCTTGTTGTCGTCGTCCCAGCAAACCCCGTGCCAGCCCCCTCCGTGGTCCCAGAAGTCGACGAGGTAGTTCTTGGCCGGATAGTTGTCGACGGCCCATGTCGTGAAATTGATGAACGTCTCAGGGTCCCCCATGTTGACCTCGCCGAGGTCCGCGAGCTCCTTGGAGCCTATGGTCGACAGGTCGTTGTCCTTGGTGATGTAGTATTTCTTGGCGCCGGTCCAATCGCCGTTGGTGGTATCCTGGCCCTGGGACCTGTCCATCAGAACCACTATGTTGACATCGTCCGTCGAGCCCACGGTCTCCAGCTCGTTCATGTCGTGGACGCCCGCGCCTTCGAGGTTGTTGTCCGCGTCCAGATAGATGATGACGGTCCATTCCTTCTGCTTCGTCTGCTGCGGCGCCGCGGAGAATGCGGAGGGCAGGACGAACATCAGTGAGAGGAGGATGGCCACCGGGTATGCGAGTTTCATATATCTCATGCCTCTTGGCATAATATCATCCTGTTACCAATAGATATCTTTTGTGGTTTGACGAGAGTGGGGGCCGGAAAGGCACCCGCGTCTTTTATTACCGCATACGGGGATTCAAGGGCGGGTCGGATGTCTAGCTACAGAGATGCGGATGAGGCCTTCCGGACACGGGACTACCAGAAGGCCATCGAGCTCTATTTCGAGTTCCTGAGGGACTTCCCCGACGACTTTGCGGCCTGGTGCAATCTGGGCATCTCGCTGGGCCGCATAGGCCGCCCCGAGGATGCCCTCAAGTGCTTCGACAAGGCCCTCGAGCAAAACGGCCGCAGCGCGGACGCCTGGCACAACCGCGGTCTGTCGCTGGCCTCCATGGGCAGGAGGGCGGAGGAGCTCGAGTGCTACGACAGGGCCCTCGAGCTCAATCCCAACCACCAGGTTTCCCTCCTGAAGAAGGTCGAGGTCCTGCGGGCCCTCGGACGGGAGCAGGAGGCCAACGACCTATTCCGCGAGTACACCAAGAAGAAGAGGGCCGCCATACAGGAAGCCTATAAATGAGCGAAGGCGCGAAGCGCATCGATTCGATGGATGCGCTCAGGGGCCTTGCGGTGCTCCTGATGCTCGAGGTGCATCTGGGTTTCTGGTGGGCCCGCTCCGCTCCTTCCGGCGAGCCGCTCGTCATCGCAGGCACCATGCTCGGAGGCACGGGCGCCCCCCTGTTCCTCCTTCTTGCAGGCGTCGGTCTGGCGGTGTCTCAGGAGCGCCGCCCCGACGGATTCCTGAAGCGAACTGCGGTGCGCGGGCTTCTGCTCGTTCTCGTCGGAATTGTGTTCACCTACATCATGCAGGCCGTGTACGGGCCATGGGGCTGGGGTGTGCTCCAGTGCATCGGCGTCTCGCTCCTTCTGACGGCGCCGCTGATGCTGGGCTTCGGCGAGCGGAAATCCAGGCTTGGGCCGGGCCACCGTGCGCTCGTCGGCGTGGGACTTATGCTGATGGCGCCATTGCTGCGCGCATTCGCCGGTATCCCATCCTTGCTCTGGAACGACGACATGGCCTCCGTCCCGACGGTGGCGGATTACTTCGACAGGATGCTCCTGTCCGGGTTCTTCCCCCTGTTGCCGTGGACCGGTTTCGTCATCGTCGGCACAGCGGCCGGCGAATGGCTGTTTGGGAGGCGGCCGTCCCTGGGGAGCGCTGTCGCATTGTCGCTCTCCCTTGCCATAGTGGGTGCGATCATTGCGGCGCGCGGGTTGGAGACGGCCTTCTTCCCGCCTTCACTGTCATTTACCTTCGCCGTTGCGGGCATCTGCCTCCTGGTGATGTGCGCCTCCGCGAAATGGCATGTGCCCGGCACGAGGCTTCTGGCACCTATGGGAAGGCTATCCCTGACGCTTTTCGTGGCGCACCATTTCATCGGATACCTGGGAGTGCGCGCCACAGGCGGCCTCAATTCGCTCGAGCTCCTGCCGGACCTCGTGATGGTCATCGTGAGCTGGCTGCTCTGCATCCTGCTCTCGTGGCTGTGGTCCGCCGCCGATTACAGGTACGGGCTGGAATGGCTCATCGCTTCGGCGGAGAGGCGTGCAACGAAAGGGATTAATACGCCGCCGGGGGATAGTGGTCGACGGAGCCGTGGTGGTAAGGATGACGCGCCGGGACGAGCTTCTTGACAAGGCCGTGGCAGGCAACCTGACCAAAGAGGAGGCCGTGGAGCTGCGCTCCATGGTCCAGGCGGAGAAGGGCCTGCAGGGAATGGACGAGAGGCTCCGCATGCTCATCATCTTCGGGGTGGGCGCAGCGGCCGGTTACGTGCTCCCCAAGCTTTTCGGGATCGAAGAAAATGTCCTCGAGGTCGAGGACGAGTCCGCCCGCACGAAGAAGCGCGGCTGATATCCGATGGCGGACCATTACGACGTCCTGGGCGTTCCGCGGAATGCCACGCCGGGCGAGATAAAGAAGGCCTTCCGGGCGCTGGCGTTGCAGTGGCATCCGGATGTCAGCCAGGACAAGGAAGATGCCGAGAAGCGCTTCCTGTGCATTCTTGAGGCCTACGAGGTCCTGGGAGAATCCGAGAAACGCGCCGCGTACGATGCCTCAGGCGGGGGCCGGATCCCGGAGGACCGGGGCCATTTCAACATCGATGACTTCACCCATGTGGACGAGCTGGAGGACCTCTTCGCCGGAGAGGTGCTCGAGACGCTCTTCGGCAGGAAGGGGAAATGGGGCCCCCGCAAGGGAAACGACCTGAGGTTCGATGTCGAGCTGACGCTCGAGGAAGCACTCAGCGGCGCATCACGCGAGGTGATGGCGCCCTGCACGGAATCCTGCTCCCAGTGCAAGGGCACCGGCGTCAGCCCCCGCGGCTTTGTGAAACCATGTCCCGTATGCAGCGGCCTGGGGCAGGTGAAGGGCGTGGGCGCGCGCGGGTCCAGCCGTTACGTCACCATCGATTCCTGCCCCAGATGCCGCGGCACCGGCAGGATAGCCGTCGAGGAATGCACCGGTTGCGCCGGGCGCGGCAAGCTGCAGGCCAGCAGGCCCGTTTCGGTGTATATCCCCGCAGGGGTCGAGAACGGTGCGGTCCTGAGGATTCCCGACCAAGGGGCGGAGGGCCTTCGTGGAGGCCCGCGCGGCGACGTCTATCTCGTCGTGAGCGTCAAGCCCCACGAAACGTTCACGAGGGACGGGGCTGACCTGAAATGCACCAAAGACATATCCTTCCCGATGGCGGCCCTCGGAGGCAGGATGAAGATAAAGACGCTCGACGGCACGGCCGAGCTTGCGGTCCCGCGCGGAACCCAGACTGGCACCGTGCTCAGGCTCCAGGGACAGGGCATGCCTCGGCCCGAAGGCGGCCGGGGCGACCTGCTCGTCACGGTGGCCGTCAAGACGCCGACCTCGCTCACCGAGAAGCAGAAGCATCTCCTCGAGGAGCTGTCGAGCCCCGACAGCGCGGGAAAGAAGAAGAAGGGCTGGTGGGGCTGATGGGAGCGGACCCGCTGACGGCGGTCCTGCGCCCGCTGGGCAAATTCCTCAACGAGAACGAGCTCTTCTACGTCTTCTCTGGGGAGCTTGCGCTCAGGATGCTGGGCGGCACGGACAAGGTGAGTTCCCTCGAGATCATCGTCAATCTGACGGAAAATGAGCGGGACAGGCTCCTCAATTACATGGAGCAGGAAGGGTTCGAGTGGGAATCCCGCTGGAAGGGCCCGCTGGCGTTCAAGCACAAGGCCACCGGATTGCCGGTGCTGGTGAGGCTTGCCGGCTCCAGGGCGGAGCTGGGGGCGCTGGGCCGCCGGGTGCCGGCCACGCTGGAGTACACCAAATTCTTCCACATCTCCGCCGAGGATTACATACTCGGAGGCCTCAGGTCCATGGAGGTCGACGAGAGCGTCATCGTGTCCGTCTACCGGAAGTGGAGGAATTTCCTGGACGTGGAATATCTCGTGGTCACATCGCGGGAGCTCGGGGTCTACGAGCGGTTCATCAAGACCAAGATGAAGGCCGACCGCTAGTCATACATTGGCAATACGAAATCTATTTATCCGTATAGGCGATTATTGATGCAAGGAGATAGACATATGGCATATTCTGAGTATCCGTCCTCGTCGCAGGAGCAGCCGCCCGGGCAGGATTCTGGGGGCGGTCCCGGCTTCGGCGAATACCCCTACGAAGGAGGCGGTGACCCGCCGCCGGTCGAGGATGGACAGCAGGACGATCTGGGCTACGTTCACCCCAAGGTCCAGTTGCTCAGGCGCATCAAGGGCGTCATCCTGGTCGTCCAGATACTCGTGATGTTCGTCCTCATCTACATCGGCTACACCCAGAAGATGGCCGAGTTCGAGGGAATGAGCGTGAAGCCCATATTCCCGCTCGAGCCCGTCCTGTTCATGATGCTCCTCATGGGCCTGTTCATGGCCATCACAGGCATCATCTTCAGGTTAGCCGAGCTGCGCGTCACGGAAAGCGGCAGCCAAAAGACGCTATTGGCCAACAGCGCGTTCAAGAGCGCGCTCACCTCGATGATAGTTGCGATAGTGTTCTTCATCCTGCTCTTCTACCTGCCCGGAACGGCTATGGTGAAGGACGCGATAACCTCCAAGGAGGACAGCACCAAGGAGTACGGCGAGGAGACCTACAAGTTCAAGTCCCAAGACGAGTTCCTCGTCACGAGGGCCACCCAGATCGTCGTCACGACGACAAACAACGTCCCCGTGGACTTCATGATTGCGAAAAAGGACATCTACGAGAACCTTACCCTCCAGTACCGGAACTATGCCAACGGATGCATGACCTATCCGACGTTCATCAAATACCTGCAGGACAACAGGATAGATTATGCGTTCAACAACACCAAAATCAACAGGACAGGAACGGACCTGCCATACGGCGAGTACCGCGTCTACACCTCCGTGACCACGGACACGAGCGCCAAGATCCACTACGAGGTCCAGCGCGAGATCCAGCCCCCGCTGCTCACCACGCTGACGACGTTCCTCCTCGTCTTTGCCATCATGGACGGCGCGTGGATGGTGGTTGCGCTCGGCATCAAACAGAAGTACAAGAAGCAATCCATCTACAAGTAGGCGGCAATCGGCATTGCCGCCCCATTTTCATTTTTGACGGTATAGCGGAGCTGGCCGTTCTCCATTTACCCACCTGACCCGTTTTCCCGTGAGCATTTTCGCCCCGCTCCGATGATGCCTCCTTTCTAGCAATCGATTTATTGCAGGACGCGGTTACCGGGCGTGCCGGTGACTGCATGCTGGGACCCAAGGACATATCATCGATACTGGACAGGTACGATGCGAAGAAGCTCAAGATAGGCACCATCGCCTCCCACTCGGCGCTCGACGTCTTCGACGGGGCGGTCGAGGAGGGATTCCGGACGGTCGCCGTGTGCCAGAAGGGCCGCGAGGCAACCTACGCCCGGTATCTTCGGTCCCAGCGCGACGCCAAGGGAACCCCCATCCGCGGCTCCGTGGACGAGGTCATGCTTCTCGACAAGTTCGCCAACATCCTGGACGAGAAGAATCAGGAATGGCTCCGGAAGAACAATGTGCTATTTGCCCCCAACCGCGCTCTGACGTCCTACCTGCCCGTTCAGGACGTCGAGGAGAAACTGAGACTGCCCCTTCTCGGGAGCCGGAACCTGCTTGCCAGCGAGGAGAGGGGCGAGGGCCGCGATTACTACTGGATACTCCAGAAGGCCGGACTTCCTTTCCCGCAGAAGTTAGATGACCCCAAGCAGATAGACAGCCTCGTCATGGTCAAGCTCCATCACGCGGTCAAGAAGCTCGAGAGGGGATTCTTCACGGCCGGGACCTACGATGAATACAAGAAGAAATCGGAACAGCTCATTTCGCAGGGCGTCATCACGCGGGAGGACCTTGCGAGCGCCCGCATCGAGCGCTACATCATAGGCCCCGTGTTCAATCTGGACTTCTTCTATTCGCCGATAGAGCCGAAGATGGAAAGATTGGAATTGCTGGGCATCGACTGGAGGTTCGAGAGCAGCCTGGACGGCCACGTGCGCCTTCCGGCTGCCCAGCAGATGACCTTGAGCGAGAAGCAGTTCACGCCCGAATACACTGTATGCGGTCACAATTCGGCGACGCTGAGGGAGTCGCTGCTCGAGAAGGCCTTCGGCCTTGCGGAGAAGTTCGTGAAGGCCACGCAGGAGCACTACAAACCGGGAATAATCGGCCCGTTCTGCCTCCAGACGTGCGTCGACAAGGACCTCAATTTCTGGATATACGACGTTGCCCCCAGGACAGGGGGGGGCACGAACATCCACATGTGGGTCGGCCATCCATACGGCAATGCCACGTGGCGCACCAACATGAGCACCGGCCGCCGTGTCGCCCTCGAGGTCAAGCGCGCAATAGAGATGGACAAGCTCGACAAGATAGTTACCTGAAACAAGTCTATTTTATTCACGGGAACGCGAGGCTGTCCACGAATAGGTCGCGGAACGCCTGGTCGCCTGCAAGCTCGACGTATTCGATGCGCTTGGCAAGCAATTCAGCCCTTCTGCGCTCGTCCACCGAGAGGAGCATCATTCCGGCGCCCGTCGATGCCGCATTTCCGAGCGAGAGCACGCGGTGGAGCTCCACCGGCGGGAGCAGGCCTATTCCCATGGCGCTCTCGCGGTCCAAGTAATTCCCGAAGGCGCCGGCCAGAAGTACCCTGTCCAGGTCATCCGCCTCCAGGCTCGCATTCTGCAGCAGCAACCTCGTTCCCGCCGATATCGCCGCTTTTGCGAGCTGCAGGTTCCTGACATCGTTCTGGGAGACATGGATGCGCCTCGGGCCGGCGGCGAGCACAGCCGCCGTCCCGCCCCGCCCCCGCGCCACTAGCGGATGGGATACGAACGTGCCCCGCTCATCAAGCGCGCCTGCCTTCCTCAGCTGGGCCACGGCATCCACGAGACCGGAACCTGCAAGCCCTCTGGGCGGACCTCCGCCGATGACATCCATTTCGATTCTGAATGGCGAGGCGCCCTTGCGCGCCGTCTTCTTTATTATCCTGACTGCGGAAACGGCGCCCTCGGCGGCCCTCATCCCGCACTCTATCTGGGCGCCCTCGAAGGCCGGGCCGGCCGCGGTCGTCGCGCCCAGGACCCTTCCGTCCACCGCCAGTAATATTTCTCCGTTCGTTCCGAGGTCGATGTAGAGCGCGGGCTCCTCGGCATTGTCGAGTCCCGCGGCCAGAGCGCCCGCAAGGGCGTCCGGACCGAGGAAGCCCTCCACGACGGGCGGAACGAACGCTCTTCCGTGCTTGTTGATTCTCAGGCCCAACTCTGCTGCCGGCATGTCCCGCGGCTCCCTGGACGCGGGCGAGTAGGGCGCCTCCGAGAGCCCCTTGAGGGGCAGGTTCAGGAAATTGTGATGCATGAACGTGTTTCCGACGGCGCAGACATCGAAGACCTCGCTCACCGGTATCTTGGCCCCGGAGCATGCCCGTCGAATGAGCTCGTTGAGCTTTTCAAGAAGGATGGAGCGCAGCCTGCCCGCTCCCGCTTTATCTGCAATCGCGATGGAAAGTCTGGTCACGACATCCTCGCCCAGGGCCACCTGCGGGTCCAGGGCCGATGTGACCGCAAGGCGCTTTCCGCTCTCGAGGTCGAAGAGCGTTGCCACGAGCGTCGTGGTTCCCAGGTCCAATGCGATGCCAAAGCAGCCGCCCGGTGCCTTCTTCAAACTCTCCTGTGCCCATTTTGGTTCCGATGCCGCTGGTGTTTTCACGGGCAGCGGGGGACCGAAGCTCAGGAACACCTTTTTTCCATCCCGCATGAGCCTGACATTAGGCCTCGGTTTCGTGCGGACATAGATGCCTTCCGTCAGGATGCGGGCCGCACCGGAAAGCGTCTCCGTCGGTACCTCGACCGTCACCGGCCCGTCGGGCACGAACCTGCAGGCCAGAACGGGTCTGCGCCTCTTGCCATTAAGAATCATGACGCGGCACTTGCCGCAGGTCCCGATACCGCCGCATGCGCCTCCGATTTCCAGGCCGACGCTCCTGGCCGCCTCGACCAGGTCCGTTCCCGGCCTCACCGATGCTCTCAGCCCGGAAGGCTGGAAAATTATTCTGACAGGTCTATCCCTGGTGGGCACGGGCATCATCCGTCCGGCAAGGTTCCGGCGCCCACGATATGGTCTCAGGCACTATTTTCATCTTCCGAGGGCTCGACTGCCTCCGCCTGGACCTCGCAGACCTCGGCCGGCGAGCCGGAGGCGACGTAGAACACGCTCAGGGCGATGATGAGCGACAGCTGGACGATGACATGGATGAGCTCCATCTTGTAGAGGCCCAGGCCGAATGTGACCACGGTGCCCATCTTGGCGCCGACGGCCCACAGCATGTCCACAAGCGAGATTACGGGTATCAACCAGAGCAATGGCGTCCAGCGGATTGAGGCCGTTTCAATCGTCTCCGACTTCCGTATCCCTGGCCTGGCGATATAAGTATTTTGGTGGCCGTTCTTGTCCCGAAAGCCTCTCGGGTGTACAATTATATCTATATCCCACAAGTAGGATACCCAATCGACAGGCGCGTTTCCCATGGGCCTCAAGGACTCGTTGCGCAAACTGGACACCATGCTCGACGGGCAGTACGAGAAGATTCCGGATGTCTCGTCCCAGCGTGAGCGCGAGAGGTACAAGACCAAGGTCAAGCAGAGGGTCGGGCGCGCCCGCAAGAAGGCCGGCGTCACCTTGCGGGGCCTGGATGAGATGGGCGACCGCTACGCCGGCAAATTGCGTCCCAAGCGGGGCGGCTGGGACCGGCTCATCGATTACTCGACCACGCATCCCCTCATTACGCTTCTGGTCGTCTTGATACTGGCGGGCGCCATAGGAACCCAGGCGCTCAACATCCCCAAGTACATGCGCGGCGACATGGAGATATACCTTCCTCCCGACGACCCGGCCACGAAGATACTTGCCGAGGTAAGGGCGGACTGGTCCACGGACGTAATCATCATCTACATCAAGGCCCGGGACTACAACGGCGACGGGGTCATTGAGAACCTCACCAATTATGCGGTCCTGGCGGAAATGAGCCGCTTCGAAGGGGACGACCTGAACATTGACGCCGCCAACGAATGGGACAGGGGCATCGACTATGATAAGGCGGACCGCGGCCGAAATGACAAGATAGTCTACTGCCTCAGCATCTCCACGATAATGAAGGAGGCCAACAGCACCCCGTCCCGGTTCATTGCTGCCATGCCCGGCGGGGCGCCGGCTGTGCCTGGCGCATACGCCATCCCGCCGGACCAGACGTTCATCGATACCATCGTCAACTCCATACCCTCGGACACGAAGGACGGCATCATCAAGGACACGGACGGGGACGGCATCTACGACCGCGCCACGATAATAGTGGGGGTGAAGGCAGGCACGCCGCCCGCGTGGATTGTGGGCAAGGTCGACAAGATGCTCAAACGGTACGATTCGAACACTTGCCTGATGGTCAACACAGGCCCGCTGACGGTCATAGAGAAGATACAGGGCAGGACCATCATGGAGTTCGTGAAGGTCATGCCCTTCCTCGTGCTCTATCTGATCATAGCGATGTATATATTCCACAGGACGTTCAAGGCGCCCCTCATTGGCCTCATACCGGTGACGCTGGCCATGCTCATAACGTACGGAATAGTGGGTGCGCTCCACAATTATCTGATAATCAGCCCCCAGCTAGCGCTGGTCGCACCATGCCTGCTGGCCCTGGGCATATCCTACGGCATTTACATAACGAACAGGTTCACGGAGGAGAAGAAGGGCACCCCTGTCGAGAAGGCCCGCGTGGCCGCAAAGGCGATGCATCCGGCCATCCTGCTCTCCGCCGCGACCACGGCCATTGGCTTCGCCTCTCTGATGGTGGGCACCCTGCCGCCCATAGCGGTCATGGGGCTGGCGCTGTCCATGGGGATCGTGTTCACCTATATTCTGACCATGCTGCTCACTCCCTGCCTTACCGTCCTTCTCAAGTACAAGAAGAAGATAGAATGGGGCGGCTGGAGGCGCTTCGGCTCGGTGCCCTCGGACAACCGCAAGAAGACGCTTGCCGCATTCATATTGCTGGTCCTCATCTCCGTGGCGCTCATACCGTCGGTCAAGTTCAACGCCGACTACCTGGCCATGGCCCCCACGGATGACCCGGCGTTCATCTACATGAACGAATACTCGAAGGCCATGGGAGGCGGCCAGATAGGCATGGTCATCGTCCGCGGACCCTGCAAGGAAGTAAGCATGCTCAAGGGCATGGAAACGCTCGAGGTCCAGATGAACAAGGCGCCTTTCACGAAATGCCTGAGCGTCGTGGACATCATGAAGATGCTCAAGGTGCCGAGCGAAGTCAACATCAGTGGCATCACGCTACCGATCCCCGTGAATGTGAGCTTCTGGGACGCCATCACCATCGGTGGACCGTTGTACCAGGATTACCTGATAAACACGTTCTACATGACCCTCAGCCCCGAAATGAGGGGCTTCCTAGTCAATGACGATTACTCGAAAACCATCATCTACGTTTTCCAGCCGATGATGGACATAGAGCTGACGAGAAAGGCGGTCGTCGGCGTCAACAACGCCGTGGACGAGGGGGCTATCCCGGGAGCAAGGGTGTCCCACCTGACCGGTGTCGGGGCCATCCAGCTGGCCATCAACGACCTGCTCATTCAAGGCCAGCTCATTTCCACCGCCATCTGCATATTGGTCTCGTTCTGCGTGCTCCTGCCGGTGTTCAGGTCCTGGCGCCTTTCGGCGATGACCATCCTCCCGTGCTGCATAGTCCTGGCGCTCGAGCCGCTGGTGCTGGTGGGGATGAACATCCCGCTCTCCATCGTGACCGTGATGATAGGCTCCATCGCCATCGGCACCGGCGTCGACTTCTCCATCCAGCTCACCCAACGTATCCGCGGGCTCGGCCTGAGCGTCGAATCCGTGAAGGATGCTGTCGAGAACTCCGGAATATCTTTCGTCGAGGCGACGAGCACCATGGTCATCGGATTCATGGCCGTTCTTCTGTCCCCGAGCTTCCTGGCGGACATTGCCATGGGCAATCCATGGCACGTTGTATCTGGAGTGCCCATCCAATCCGTGCGCGAGTTCGTCATAATGATACAGATATTGCTCTGTCTGAACGCGCTCGCGGCCATGTTCATCCTGCCATCCTTATACACGGTATGGCTGCGCTTCCGAGAGTCCGAGAAGAGGCGCCGGGAGAAGGAAGGCTGGTAATTTTGGAGCGCGCGGCGCTCCCTTTTAGGCCGCTTTTCGAGCTATCCAAAGCCTTATATCGGTAGATTCCGATAACCACTCTCAGTAGTAGCTCGCAGGCACAGGCCTGGAGAATCTTATAGGGGAAGGGCGATATACCGTGAGGAGTCGTGAAAAAGATGAGAAAAATGTGGGCCGCGATTGCGGTTTTGATAGCTGCCGCTATGCTTATAGCGGGTTGCCCGAGCACACCGACCAATAAAACGCCGAAGGCAAGCATGCTTGCCGACAAGGAGGTTCTCTTCGTCGGCGGGAGCGTCTCATTCGACGCGACCGCTTCCAAGGATTCCGACGGAAAGATCAAGACCTTCATGTGGGATTTCGGCGACTCTGCGACCGCCGATGTGGCCAACAAGACCACCTCCCACCAGTACACCAAGGCGGGCGTGTGCACGGTGAAGCTGATAGTGAAGGATGACAAGGGCGCGAAGTCCAAGGAGGTCAATGCCTCCGTGGTCGTCGCCCCGCTGCCGACAGCGCTGCCGGCCGTTGCGAACACCTTCGAGAACATAACTTTCGCCATCGACAACAGCACGCTGGGAGGCAGGATAGCCGACTTCGCCTGGAACTTCGGCGACAACACACCCGTGCTCAAGGGAGCGAGCGTCGTGCACTCCTTCAGGGACAACGGGACCTACAACATCTCCCTGACCTTGCAGACGGCATCCGCCAAGACCGCCAGCCAGTCGCTCGCGGTGACCATCCAGAACCAGGCCCCTGTCGCCAATGTAAGCGTCAGCACCCAGGCGCCCTACTACACGAACAAGCCCATAACCTTCGCGAGCACCTCCAGCGATGTGGACGGCAGCATCGTGAAGTTCGCGTGGGACTTCGGCGACAACACCACTGACGCGAACGCCAGCCCTGCGCACAAGTACACGGTTCCGGGAACCTACACCGTGAAGCTCACCGTGACGGACAACGACAACGCCTCGGCAAGCGCGAACTTCCAGGTGACGGTCGTCAAGGACCTTGCGCTGAAGAACGCCACCGCTGTTGTCTACAAGGACGACAACAACATATCTAGGGCGAACGTGACCATCACGTTCGACAACATGGGCGACGCCAAGGCCGCCAGCACCATCAACGTCACCGTGACGGCCTTCAAGAGCGACAAGAGCGCAATAACCCAGGGCGACTTCAAGAAGTCCAAGGTGATCGGCGCACTGGTCGACAGCGGCACCCAGGGAGCCGTGACGACAATAGTCGAGCTCCTGATAGACAACGGAAGCCCGGACAAGACCTGGTACTTCATAGAGATCTCGTACAACGGCAACATTGTGGACAGCATCTGGTACCAGAAGGTGTAGGTCGAAAGCAAACGAGGGGTTTTTTCAAACCCCTCGATATCAATTTTTTGTTGTATCCTTTCTCGGCGTATCGCCCTTTGCTACGTCATCGTTCTTTTCGTTACCGGCAGGACCTTCCTTGCCAGGACCACGCCTGAACATGAACCAGGCTCCCGCCACCCCAACCAGGATGAGGACGACTGCAATCGCTCCGATAGCGGCCGCTCCGCCGCCGCCAGTTCCGGTCGCCTGCTTCTCGAGCTTGATTTCGAGCGCAGTTTCATTGCCTGGTGTGATGGTGGCGTTGAGCTTCTGGGTCCGGTGGCCCGATGCCGATACCGTCACATCGTATTTGCCGGGTGCTATATTGAGGAGCAGGAACGTCCCGTTGCGGTCCGTGAGTGTCATAATCGCCGCGCCCAGCTTGACAGTAGCGCCCGAAACGGCCTTGCCCGAAGACTGGTTCTTTACAGCCCCGCGCAGGCTGCCGTTGAGCGGCACGAGCGGCTCCATCGAGATGTTCACCTGCACCGAGGCTCCGGCGACGATGTCCGCCGGCACGGTGGCGGTTACATAGCCTTCCCTGGAAACTGTCAGGTAGCACCTTCCCGCCGGAATGCTGCCGAGCTCGAACAGGCCCGCTGCGTCCGTGAGGTTCCCTATGCCGAAGGCGCGCAAGAGCACGCTGACATTGACAAGTGCCGCGCCCGTCCTGCTGTCCGTGACCTTACCCTTCACTGAGCCCTTCGTGAACTTCATCGTGAGGTTCACGGAAGCGGTGCGGTTGCCGAGGACCTCGACGGCCACCGAGGCTCCTGCGAGGCCCGGATACGTGACGCTGAGTGTAAGATTGCCAGCGGGCACGCGCTCCAGAATGAATTGTCCTGCCGGTCCCGACGATGCGTTGAGCGTGATGTTGAGTGGCGGCCCGCCTGATAGAACAAGTCTGGCTCCCGCAACGGGCTGGCCGCCGGCATCCCGAACCGTCCCGCACACGGTACCTTCGGTTATCCGCTCGAGCGAGAAGTTGAGCCGCAAGGTTGTCCCTGGTGGCACGATAGTCTTTGAACGAATGACTCCGTAATCCGTCTTATCTATCGTGATGTTGTAGGCTCCGGTCGGCAGCCTTGCCGTCCTGAAAATGCCATCCATCCCAGTCATAAGCAGAATGTCAGGTCCGGAATAGGGGGCCAAGATGATATTGACGCCAGAGACCGAGACTCCTGTTCCGTTCTCGGAGACGAATCCCTCTAAGTAGCCCCACGAGACCGGCGCCAGGTCCACGCTCAGTGTTGCGTTGTTGTTGTCACGCCCGAGCTCTTCCACGTCCCCTAGAGGGTCTGCGATCAATGTGATGTTCCGGACACCTGAAATGTTCGAGGCGTTCCATGTGAACGATGCCGAGGCCGAGGCGTCCGTGGCCAACGGGCCCATATTCTTGTCGGCGTCTATTGGCGTTCCGGAATAGTCCAAAGCTCTCAGGACGAACGCAGGTGCGTCCCGGTCCCCGGTGTTGCGCACCGTGGCGTTGACCGTGACATAGCCCGTGAGCTCCCGCTCGGAAAGGTCGAACGTGATGTCGTCCGGGGTGATGTTCAGGTCAGGCCTCACGGCGTATCCGACCATCTTGACGGTGATGTTGGCGTCCTTCTGTTCAGTGATGTGGACAGTAGCATTTGCGGTGTGACCGTCCTTGCGGACCGTGATGTTGTAGTCGCCGCCGTAAGCTCTCAGCGATGAAATGCCTGATGAATTGGAGACGAGGCCCATATTGGTCGAGTGGTTCGCTATGAAATCCCGCCAGGCGTAGAATATGGGCTTGGGCAAGAGGTTCGCATCGAACAGGCCGCCTCCTTTCATGAACGGGTAGCGGTCGTCCATGTCCCACCATGTGAACGATTCCGCTGTAGGCTTGGAGAGCAGGACCGTGAGCAACGTTGTCAGGAAATCGGCCTGCGTCTGCGGGTTCCATTTCGAGTGCCACCAGCCGGCGTCCTTGTATTGCGGGCTTTCGTTCCACAGGCTCGATATGGATTCCTCGGTTATGTGCACTGGCCTTCCGTAAGAGCCCAATGCGTCGAGTATCTCCGAGAGCATGCTGAACTCGAATGTGGATGCGCCTCCTCCGGGACCCAATCCCGCATCCTCGAAGAACGTCGTGTAGCCGCCGTCGTACATCTGCTGGCCCGTGATGTCGATATCTATTCCGCTCTCGTCCAGCCAGTCCAGGAATTCCGGAACGGACATGGAATAGTCGTCCCCCGGCTCAATGAGGTACGTGGACGAGAGCTGCTCCCCGAACCAGAAGAACCCGTTGTTGATGAGCAATCGTGCGTCCGGCTTGTTGTCCCGGATGGCCTTTGCGGCCGTCCTGATTATTTCGAGCATCTGCTCTCTGGGCAGGCCCATGTTGGCGCCAGTGCCGGAAGCCTCGTTGGTTATCTCCCAGATCTCTATCTGGTCGCCGTAGGCCTTGACAAGGTCGCTCACATGCCTGTAGACTGTCTTGTTGAGCTCCGTGAAATTCTTGGCCTTCAGCCAGTCTGGCAGCACCAGACCGATGAGGTAGCACGGGGCGTGGGCCTTGACCTGGTAGCCCATGTCGTGCACCGCCGGCACTCCAATAATATTGTCGATGGCGTTGCGGTCTATCGTTCCCTCGTTGGGCTCCACGACGCTCCAGTACATTCCCGCGGTGAAGATATTCAGGCCGATTGCCTGCAGCTGGCGCAGGAGCGATTCGCCGACATCCCTATACTGGCCGAACACGCCGTAGAGGAAATCGCGCGTTGTCTGGTTCACCGTGACCGTGGCGTTCCGGACGGGATAGCCCGTGCCGTCCACCACAGATATGTTGAGGTTCCCCTTGCGATATTCCTCGATGCCCTTGACAGCCCTGTCGAGCTCGAGCCCCTCGAGCGCCCACAGAGATGCGTTCAGGCAGGCGTCCGAGGCCTTTGCTTTTTCCGCCCCTGTCTTGGATGCGGCGGACTGGAGCCAAGCCGCGCTCGAATTGATGAGAGACAGGGTGGACTGGGAAACAATGACGCCTTCCCCTTCGTATGAGGCCTTCTTGGCCGCGGTGCGCGCCGACTGGGACCTTGCAAGCTCGTAGTTGAGCCGGAGCACCTGTCCGCCTCCCGCCGGCCCCCCGAAACCGGCGGAGCCGTTGTCGAGCTTGATGTTGACCTTGCCGAAGCCCTCGCATGTCCACTGGACGAATATTTCCCGCATATCATCCGGCAATACCACGACGCTGGGCACGTTGGTACCGCTTCCGTTGCTGCAGCCCGTCCATACTGCGAATAGGGTCCTTGCATTGGCAGCGGTCTGGCCCGCACCGACAGTCCACTTGACATTTGTGAAATTTTCTTCGCTGATGAGGGCACCAAACGGGTCGTAGGCCTCGAGGATGATGTCATGGCCCTGCCTGAGTGTGAAATCCTGGCGCATGGACGAATTCTCGACCTTCAAATAGCGGCCGGTCGGGATGTGTCCATGGACATTGTATCCGGAGACCTGGGTGCTGCTTATCGGGAATACCAGAAGGATGTAGAGTGTGCTGTTGGTGACGTTGAGCTCGTAGTAGCCAGTCAATGTGTATGTGATGTTGGCGATGGAATAATCGGACGCCATCACCGCTGCTATTGCAGTGACGAATGGGATGTTGCCTTGAGAGTCGTTGACCGTCCCATTGAGGAGGACCGTCGAGCCTGCCCTGGCGGCTCCGGCGCGCTCATTCCCGGCAGGATTCTCGGAAGCGAGCCGCTCGAGCGCGGCATCGATGCTTTTCTCGAGCGAAGAGAACAGCAACTCGGCCTCCGGAGCGCCGGAATGCGCAGGCGCGGGCCCATCGGCGGGTCCGCCCACGGGCAAGGCGGTGCCCATGGGTGATGCGAGCATCAATATGACCGACAGAAGCGCCAGCGGGACAGTTGCCATCGAATTTCCTCCAGTACTGTTCAATCACGGGAATCTGGGTATTTCAATACGTAGGGAAGATTGTTCTTGATACGTCCAAAGTGGTGTCGGATGTACTTCTTGTAACGGGTTAACGGAAATGTTTAAATATCTGCAATTCTATTAACTCGTTAGGCGAAAAGAAATGCTCCCCGAGGACCATCTCAGGAAGGCAGGACGGCTCAAACGGACCTGCCTCAAGCTCAGCCCTGAGAAGGATTGGGAGACGGTCGTGGAATCCTGTTTCGGCATGGCCCTCCATCTGATTTCCTTCCTTTGTATGGAGAAATCCGGAAAGCATCTGGACACCCACAAAGGGCTCAGCGCATTCCTGGTGGGAATCGGGCTCAAGGAAGTCTCCGAGCTCTTCCGCGAGCTGGATTCGATGAGGATCGGGCGCTGGTACGGCGGAAAGGAGAACGGCAAGAGCGCCCGGCGGGCGCTGGCGATAATCGCCGAACTCGAGCGAATGGTCGGGGAGCTGAAGGCTGCAAAAGGTGACGCGGAATGAACCGGGCGGAGACGCGCCTTCTGGACAGGTTCGCCGAGGAAGCGAGAAAGGCCATTCCTGACCTGGACGGCATCGTTCTATTCGGGTCGATGGCAAGGGGCGATCAGGGAAAAGGCTCCGACATCGACATTCTCGTGATTGTCGATTCGAAGGAGCCGCAGGATTACAACCGGCCGCTCTCCCGAATCACGACCGCCCTCGACGCCGAATTGAGGCCGGGGCGCGAGCTCAGGCCAGTGGTCACAA
>Ga0315283_10001229_pt1 | contig 20350 bp, 18 predicted proteins | sample YL17G09_0_MG_FD_204541 | JGI IMG/M metagenome (GOLD analysis project Ga0315283, IMG submission 204541) | Sediment microbial communities from Yellowstone Lake, YNP, Wyoming, USA - YL17G09_0 | ecosystem: Environmental > Aquatic > Freshwater > Lake > Sediment | place: USA: Wyoming | collected... | reverse complement strand
CGATAATAGCCCTGAGGACCGTCATATGGCTGAAACCACCGGCCGAAAAGGCCTCGTCTCGGCGGTGGATAGTAGCCGTGTCCGGGCCCAGGCCACGGAGCCGCATCCCCATCGCGTGGATAGGCCGGTTGAGATGCCACTTTCGCCTCACCACCCGGCGTGGTGCCGGTGAGGACGACTTGGGCATTCTCCATGCCGTTCTCCTTGACCAGGGTATAGAGAATGTCCGCATTCGCCGGCGAAACGCGCACGCAGCCATGCGAGGCGGGCTTGCCGAGATTCTTCACCTCATGGCTGCCATGGATGGCATGGCCATCCTTCATAAAGAAAATAGCATGTGGCATAGGTGCGTTGTCCCACTCTTTGCTATACCAGATTTCATTCATAGAAGTGGGAGTATAAGTTCCTGAAGGAGTTGCATATCCTGGTCTACCAGTTGATACTGGCCAGGTGTATTTCTCTATTCCGTCGACAAAGACGGTCATCTCCTGCCGCGACTTGTCAATATTGATCAGGATCTTGGAACCGGCTTGGGCAGAGGCAGTATTGGAGTCTGGCTGCGCCGCTGAAGAGTTTGATTCAGGCTGCGCGGCGCCAGGATCGGATTTGGACGGCTCGGCCGAAGGATTGGGCTTGGCCTGCACGCTTGGCGAATTGCCGCCATTCTGCGCGCTCGGAGGCTTGGAGCTCGTCTCAGCGCCGGCAGGAGATGCGAGCGCGAACGCCAGAAAAGGGACGATGAATAGCCCGTAAGTGGGTTTGGGAAGTCGGAGTAGACCTGAGAGGCGCATTTTATGGACCCTGGTTGCGCGAAAGCCAACGCTCGGCAGATTTCGGATATTAGACCATCAAGGCTGTAACAGGGCGTCTCCCAACAACAAGCTTATTTGATCATCCAATTTTGCTGGAACCGGGAACCTCCCAGGCTCAGTTCTGGTCCTCCGGCAGCGGCGGCAAGGGGCAGACCGGGATGCCGTCCTCGCGCAGTTCGCGCGCCTCTTCGAGCGTCGCCTCGCCATAGATGCTGCGGGGTTCCGTCTCCTCGAAATGGATCTTCCGCGCCTCCTCCGGGAATTTCGACCCCACATTGTCGGCGTTGGCGGTGAGCTCGGCGCGAAGCCTGCGCAACATGGCGTAGGACTTGGGGGGCTTGGCGGCTTGCGGTTCAGGACGCCGCTTCGCCACATGTGGCGCCATGGGGGCCTTGTCGACCCGCAAACTACCGCAACAGGGGCAGGCGATCGCGTTGGCTTCCGCCTGGTCGTCGTAAGCTTGGGCCGAGCCGAACCAAGCCTCGAAGCCGTGGCCTGCCTCGCAAGCCAATGCATAGCGGATCATGATGCCTCTCTTTGAGCCTGCGCGCCCGCGCCCATAATCTCCACCTGGAATTGGCGCCCATGCTTGAGCGAAGGCACTTTCGCCCGCGCTTCGGCGCAAAGCCCAAGATCGATATCGGCGAAGAGTATCTGGGGATCCTCGCCCGCCTCCGCCAGCACCTCGCCCCAAGGGGAGACGATCATGCTGTGCCCATAGGTGCTGCGGCCGTTCTCATGCAGCCCACCTTGGGCGGCGGCGAGCACGAAGGCGCCGGTCTCGATGGCGCGCGCACGCAGCAGCACGCGCCAATGGGCCTCACCCGTCTGTTTGGTGAAGGCGGACGGCACGGCGATGAATTCGGCTCCCGCCGTGGCAAGGGCGCGATAAAGCGCGGGGAAGCGCAGATCGTAGCAGATGCTCAAGCCAAGCCGGCCCCAGGGCAGATCGGCGAGCACGGCCGTGTTGCCGGGCTGGAAGGTGCGGGATTCGCGGTAGCTCTCGCCGCCCGCCAGATCGACGTCGAACAGATGCAGCTTGTCGTAGCGCGCCACGATCTCCCCGTCCGGAGCGATGAGATAGGAGCGATTGGCGACTTTGGACGCGTCGACCTTGACGGCAAGCGAACCCACATGCAGCCAAAGCCCGAGTTCCCTGGCGAGCGCCCTGAGCTGCCCGAGCGGCACGCTACTCTCCTCGACATCGACCTCAGCCAGCAGCCGCTCCGGCTCAAGTTCCATGATCGCCGTGTTCTCCGGCGTCTGCACGTAGAGGGCGCCGCCGGCGGCGGCGCGCCGGATCAGCGCCTCAGCCATCGCCATGTTGGGCGCGATGGAGCGCCCCGACCTGAGCTGAACCAAGGCCACGCGCAAGGTTTTCGGCGAGGGCGCGGTCACTGCCCCACAGCGCCTGCAACCGCTTCTAGCTCCGCAAGCCAAGTATCGAGTTTCGCGTCGCGCTCGAGTTGCGCGAGCTCGTCATAGCCGCCGACATGACGGCCATGGATGAAGATCTGCGGCACGGTGCGCACGCCCATCGCGCGGGAAATCATCTCCTCGCGCATGGCGCAGTCTTCGCTCACATCGATCTCGGTGAAATCGAGACCCTTGCTGGCGAGAAGCCGCTTCGCGGCGCGGCAATAGCCGCAATAAGGCGTGGTGTAGAGAATGATTCTGGTCATCGAGGTTCCGCTGCTCGGCCCCGTTGAGAGTTCTGTTATTAGATAAGAGGGTCGATAGGCAGATGCTAGACTATAGCAGGAAGGCGGACGGTTCCACGGCCCGGGCCAGCGCCAGGATGTCGACCCGCGCCGCGCCTACCCGCTTCGGGGTCCGCGCACAGGCATCCGCCGCGGGGCCGGTGGTGATGACGTCATCGATGACGACGATCCGCTTGCCGCGGAGGTGTCCGCGCGGACCGGCCACACGAAAGGCGCTTGCGACGTTCCGCCGCCGCTGCGCCGCCGTAAGCCCGACTTGGCTCCGCGTGCGCCGCACCCGGCCGAGCAGGAAGCAATCGACAGGAACGCCCGTCAGCCGCCCGACGGCGCGAGCGAGCAAGTTCGACTGATTGAAGCGCCGCGACCAGAGCCTTGAGCGGTAGAGCGGGACCGGCGCGATCAGATCGGCGTCGGCGAGCAGCTCCGCTCCGGCGGTTGCGAGCCATCGGCCGAACAACGGCAGACCTTCGTGCCGATCCCCATATTTGAAGCTCTGGATCAGGGGATCAGGTCCCGCATGGCCGAGGAATAGCGCGCCACGGCGCGCGCCCGGTCGTAGACTGGCGGCTCGGCGATCGCCGCCGCCGACAGGCAGGGCTCGCCAGTATCGTAGGGAAGCGGCACCCCGAGGCGCGGGCAGATGAGAGGGGCGATGAAGTCGATCCGCGCCCAGCAGTCGCCACACAGGAGGCCGTGGCCGCCGATGCACACCGGCGGCAACAGCAAATCGGCAAGCCAAATGAGCACGCCACGCAGAGCCCACATCACGCCGCCGGCCGCTAGCGGGGTCGCCGGGACCTCGGAGGTAAGATCGGCCTCGGTGATCGCCATGAGAGCCATGATAAAGCGGGACAGCGCCATGGCGGAAGAGGAGATGTGCGCGGGCGCATGAGTGAGAATCACCAGCTGTTCGACCGCGGCCTGCTGCGCCGCCGCCGCTCGCGCTTTGCCCACGAGCTGCCGCAGCACGAATTCCTGCTGTCCCACGTGGCCGCCGAGATCGCCGACCGCATCGGCGCCGTGTTGCGCGAGTTTCCGCGTGCGCTTGACCTCGGCGCTTATCACGGGATGCTGGGGCGAGCGGTGGCGGCGCTCCCTTCCGTGGGCGAGATGATCTATGCCGAGAGCGCGCCGGCGCTTGCCGCGCTGTGTCCGCGGCCGAGCGTCGTCTGTGACGAGGACCTGCTGCCCTTCAGGGACGAAAGCTTCAATCTCGTGGTATCCGGCCTGGCGCTGCACCGCGTCAACGATCTAACCGGCGCGCTCGTCCAGATCCGCCGCGCGCTCCGTCCCGATGGCCTGTTCGTGGGGGCGGCATTGGGCAGCCGCTCCCTGCACGAGCTTCGCTACGCGCTGCTCGAGGCCGAGGCCGAAGAAGAAGGCGGCGCCAGCCCGCGCATCGCCCCCTTCGCCGATGTCCGGGAGTATGGCGCGCTGCTGCAACGCGCGAGGCTAGCCCTTCCCGTCAGCGATGCCGATCTCCTGACCGTGACCTATCCGACCCCGCGCGATCTGATGCGTGAGATCAGGGCCATGGGCGGCGGCAACGTGCTCGCGGCAAGGCGGAAAGGTTCGCTGTCGCGCCGGACTCTCGAGCGCGCGGAGGCAATCTACCGCACGCGTCACGCCACGCCGGACGGCAGGGTCATGGCGAGCTTCGAGATCGTCTATTTGATGGGCTGGGCGCCCCATGCGAGCCAGCAAAACCCGGCTGCGCCGGGCAGCGCCACGATGCGCCTCGCCGACGCGCTCGGCACGACGGAGCATGCGGCGGGCGGCAAGGCGGCCTTTCCAGCAAAGGCCGGACCGAAGGGCAAGCCGCGCTCCTAAATTGAATCGTCATGCCCGGCCTTGTGCCGGGCATCCACGGATTTCCTGCCAAAGACCAAGACGTGGATGGCCGGGTCGAGCCCGGCCATGACGAGCGTTTAGGTTCGACTTAGGAGACGGGGCAACACGGATTTGAGCGGCTCATCGGCGGGCGGCATGGCGTAGGGGCCAAGCCCATCCGGCGCGACCCAGGCAAGCTCCTGGCCTTCATGCGCGGCCATGACCCCTCGCCAGCGCCGGCACAGAAACAGCGGCATCAGTAAATGGAAGTCCGGATAAGCGTGGCTGGCAAACGTCAGGGGGGTGAGATCGGCCGGTGCAATCTCGATGCCGAGCTCCTCGGCAAGCTCCCGGACCAGGGCGTCCTCCGGCGCCTCCCTGGGCTCCATCTTGCCGCCCGGGAATTCCCAGAGGCCGGCGAGCGGGCGCCCCTCAGGGCGCTTGGCGATCAGAATCCTGCCCTCGCCGTCGAGCAGCACGCAGGCGGCGACCAGAACGAGTGGGGGTGGAGGGCCGTTGCCCATCTCCGCTCAGGACCGGTAGTCGGCATTGATAGCGATGTACCCGGAGGTGAGATCGCAGGTCCAGATGGTCGCGGCAGCCTTGCCCACGCCGACATCCGCGGTGATGGCGATATCAGGCCGCTTCATATAGGCGGCGCCAAGCACCTCGCGGTAGCTCGGGTCCACCTCGCCGTCCCTCGCGACCTGAATGTCCCCAAGCCAGATCGCGAGCTTGTCGCGGTCGGCCGCTTCGCCTGCTTTGCCCACGGCCATGACGATGCGTCCCCAATTCGGGTCCTCGCCGGCGATCGCCGTCTTCACCAGAGGCGAATTGGCGATGGACCGCGCGATCGCCCGCGCCGCGGCGGGGCTTTCGGCGCCGGTGACGCGCACGGTGACGAATTTGGTGGCGCCCTCGCCGTCCTTGACCACCTGATGGGCGAGATCGCGCAGCACCACGGTGAGCGCGGCGCGGAAGCTTGCGAGCCGCGGATCGTGTGGCAATCCAATTCTCGGCGCGCCCCGCGACGCGGCCGTTCCCGTGGCGAACAGCAGAAGAGTATCGCTGGTCGAGGTGTCGCCATCGATGGTGATGGCGTTGAACGTCTCATCCGCCGCGGGAACCAGCATCTCATGCAAAGGCCCGGGCTCGATCGCCGCGTCGGTGAAGATAAAGGCGAGCATGGTCGCCATGTCCGGGGCGATCATCCCTGCGCCCTTGGCGATGCCGTTGATGGTGACGGGAACGCCCTCGATGTTGGCTTGGCGTGTGGCGAGTTTCGGATAGGTGTCGGTGGTCATGATGGCGCGGGCCGCCTGCTCGAACCCCTCAGGCTCGGCCGTGGCAGCGAGCCCCGCGAGCAACCCCGTGAATTTGGCTGGCTCGAGCGGCTCGCCAATCACGCCGGTCGAGGCGAGATAGATATCGGCCTCAAGGCATTGCGCCGCTTCCGCCGCGGCTTCAGCCGTTAGCTTCACCGCTTCACGCCCGCGGCGGCCGGTGAAGGCGTTGGCGTTGCCGGAATTCACCACGAGCGCGCGAGCCATGCCATGCGCCAGACGCAGCCTGCACCATTCGACCGGGGCGGACGCTGTCTTGGACCGCGTGAGCACGCCTGCCACGGTGGTGCCGGGATCGAACAGCGCCAGCAACAGATCGGTCCGCCCGGGATAGCGGATGCCCGCGGCACATGTGGCAAACCGCACGCCCGAGATGCCCGGAAGTCGCGGTAGGTGCTTCGGCGCAAAAGGCGAGATCGTGGCCATCAGAGCCTAATCCCGAAAAGTTGTAGACTTTTCGGATTGAGTTATGCGTCAACACGTGATTGCGATTCGCTCTAAAGGACTCGTGACCCCGGATCAGGCGATCCCGTCAATGGTTGTCTTCGACATCCCCCGAGGACTCGTCCTGGTCCTCCGGCGGGGCTTCGCCCCTAACCGCCGCATCCTCCATCGACTTCTTGATGTCGGGATCGACGATCTCGATCTTGGCGGCGTCGTGCAGCTCTTTGATTGTTTGCTTGGCCTTCTGCTGGGTGAGCTGGCTGATGATGGTGTCTTTCACCTGGTCGTAAGTGGGTAGCGGGCGCGTGCGCTTCTCCTCGACCTTGATGATGTGCCAGCCAAACTGCGTCTGCACGGGCTCGGAGATCTGGCCGACCTCAAGCGCGAAAGCCGCATCCTCGAAAGGCTTCAGCATCTGACCCCGGCCGAAGAATCCGAGATCGCCGCCTTCTGCGCTCGGGTCCTTCGACTTCTCCTTGGCAACCGCGGCAAAGTCCTCGCCCTTCTTCAGCCGCTCGGCGACCTCTTTGGCCTCGGCCTCCGTGCTGACGAGGATATGGCGGGCGTGGATCTCTTCCTCCGGCTTCATGCCGGCGACCTTTTCGTCATAAATCTTCTTGGCCGCGGCCTCGTCGACCCCCTGGCGCACGGCCTTGTCGAAATAAGTATCTCGCAGCGCGCGGCGACGGTGGTATTTGAGCCTATCCTCGAAGCTCTGGCCGCTGTCCAGGCCATCCTTCACCGCCGCCTCCGACATGAGCTCGTTCTCGATGACGAATTGCAGCAGCATTCTCTTGCGGTCGTCCGGCGGGTAATTAGCGAGCTGAGCGCCTACCTCGGAGGCCGCAAAGTCAAGATCCGACTGCTTTATGTCGACGCCGTTGATATGGGCAACGACGGCATCCTCGGCCAAAGCCGTGAGCGGAGCACAAGCAATAAAGGCTGCGAGAAGCAGCAAGGTTCGCCAAATCTTCACCGAGTGAGATCCTCTTGTTCTGGCCTACTTGCCGTGCTCCTGGAAGGAGAAAGGCTGGCGGGTTCGGTCGCTTCCCCGGGCGCCTTCATAGACCGGGGGCGCTCCGATGCCAAGCCGCGAATACGCGGTTTCTCCGGTTTTGAAGTCGCCCTCGCGGGCGCTGTGAGCCCAAGATCGGCGCGTGCCTTATCAGCGACAGCTCGTTGACTTGCGGCTATTATTTCCATATATCTCGATGCATGGAAGTATCGCACGCTATTGGCGCTCTGAGCGCGCTCGCGCAAGAGAGCCGCCTCAAGATTTTTCGCCTGCTTGTCCAGTGCGGGCGGGACGGCATGACCGCCGGCGACATCGCGCGGAGAATTGGGGTGCCGCAAAACACCCTGTCATTCCACATCGCCATACTCTCCCGAGCGCGGCTCTTGGCCTCGCGCAAAGACGGCCGCTCGATCATCTATTCCGTGGATCTTGAAGGAACCCGCGACCTCCTATCTTTCCTGGTGGAGGATTGCTGCCACGGCAGGCCCGAGATTTGCGGGCCCCTGAGAAAGTCAACGGCCGCCGAGTATTGCCCCGCATTGATGAAGGAAGAACCGCCGATGAAGGTCGTCAGCAGCAAAGCACCCGTCAACGTCCTCTTCCTTTGCACCGGCAACTCGGCGCGGTCGATCATGGCCGAGTGCGTGTTGAATCGCTTGGGGGCAGGCAGGTTTAAGGCATTCAGCGCCGGCAGCTGGCCGGCCGGACAGGTCAACCCCCTGGCGCTCCAGCTGCTGCGCCAGGCGCATTTCGATGTTTCACAGCTCCGCTCGAAGTCCTGGGAGGAGTTCGCAACCCCCGACGCGCCAACGCTCGATTTCGTCTTCACGGTCTGTGACAACGCCGCCAACGAGGTCTGCCCGATCTGGCCGGGCCAGCCGATGACCGCCCATTGGGGCCTGCCCGACCCGGCCGCGGCCGAGGCCAGCGAGGCCGAGCGGCATTTGGCCTTCGCCGACACGCTCCGGATGCTGAACAATCGCATCGGCATCTTTGTCAGCCTGCCCTTCGACAAGCTGAGCCAACTGTCGCTGCAAAAGAGGCTCGACGAGATCGGTCAGTCGCAGGCCGCCGCCTCAAGACAGTCGGCCTAGCGACCCGCCTCCGCTACGACCCCCGCAGACACCGCCCGAGACCCTCGCGTTGACAAGGGTTGGGGCGCCACTTATGTCTCACGGGCGTTTGTTCCTTAGGCATTTTTCGGACGCTTTCCGCGGGTTTCATAGTCCGCGCCTAAGGAGTATTACGCTTCAAGGCCCAGTGCTTTCGCGTCTTGCGCGCGATCGCCACTGAACCAGCTCCTGCGATATGAGGCTATAATCCAATGCTTTCCTTTGGCGCCTTGGCGAGCAAGGTCTTCGGCAGCTCCAACGACCGTAAGCTCAAGAAGTATCCGGCGTTGGTCACCGAGATCAACGCGCTCGAGCCAGAGGTGGCGGCGCTTTCCGACGACGCTCTCCGCGCCCGCACGGAAGCGTTCCGCACGCGGGTCAAAGAGGGAACTCCGCTTGAGGATCTAATCCCGGAAGCCTTCGCCACCGTCCGCGAAGCAGCCAAGCGAACCATTGGCCAACGCCATTTCGACGTGCAGTTGATCGGCGGCATGGTGCTGCATGAGGGACGCATCTCGGAGATGAAAACCGGCGAAGGCAAGACGCTGGTGGCGACGCTGCCCGTCTATCTCAACGCGCTGACCGGCCGCGGCGTCCATGTCGTGACCGTGAACGACTATCTCGCCAAGCGCGACGCCGCCTGGATGGGCGCCATCTACGAATTCCTCGGGCTCTCGGTCGGCGTCATCGTGCACGATCTCGGTGACGACCAGCGCAAGGCGCAATACGCCGCCGACGTGACCTACGGAACCAACAACGAGTTCGGCTTCGACTATCTCCGCGACAATATGAAGTACTCGGTCGCCGAGATGGTCCAGCGCGGTCACTACTACGCCATCGTCGATGAGGTCGATTCCATTCTGATCGACGAGGCGCGTACGCCCCTCATCATCTCCGGACCCCTCGACGACCGCTCCGAGCTCTACAACACCATCGACACCTTCCTGCCGAAACTCGATAAGGCCGACTACGATCTCGACGAGAAGACCCGTGTCGTCACCTTAACCGAGGCCGGCAATGAGCATGTCGAGCAGTTGCTCACCGAGGCCGGCATGCTCAAGGGCGAGTCGCTTTACGACATCGAGAATGTCACCGTCGTCCACCACGTGCAGCAGGCGCTCCGGGCGCACACGCTGTTCCAGCGCGACCGCGACTACATCATCAAGGACGACGAGGTGATCATCATCGACGAGTTCACCGGACGCATGATGCAGGGGCGCCGCTACTCCGAAGGCCTGCACCAGGCGCTGGAGGCCAAGGAGCACGTGAAGGTCCAGCCCGAGAACCAAACGCTGGCCTCGATCACCTTCCAGAACTACTTCCGGCTTTATGAGAAGCTTGCCGGCATGACCGGCACAGCAGCCACCGAGGCCGATGAGTTCTTGGACATCTACGGCCTCGACGTGGTCGAGGTGCCGACCAACATGGACATGATCCGTGAGGACGAGGACGACGAGGTCTATCGCAGCGCGAACGAGAAATACCGGGCGATTATCACGCTCATCAAAGATGCGTCCAAACGCGGCCAGCCCATACTGGTGGGCACCACCTCCATCGAGAAATCCGAGCTCCTATCCGAGCTCCTGAAGAACGATAAGGTGCCCCACCAGGTGCTGAATGCCCGCTATCACGAGCAGGAAGCCCACATCATCGCCCAAGCGGGCGTGCCGGGAGCCGTGACCATCGCCACCAACATGGCGGGCCGCGGCACCGACATTCAGCTCGGCGGCAATCCCGACATGCGGATCGAGGACTGGATCGCCGGGGAAACCGCCAAGGGCAAAGACCTCACCCCTGACCAGATCGCCGCGAAGCGGGAAGAGATCCGGGCCGACATCGCGCAGAAGAAACAGACGGCGCTTGCCGCCGGCGGTCTCTACGTCGTCGGCACCGAGCGCCATGAGAGCCGCCGCATCGACAACCAGCTGCGCGGCCGCTCGGGACGCCAAGGCGATCCGGGCCGCTCGCGCTTCTTCCTGTCGCTGGACGACGACCTCATGCGCATCTTCGGCTCGCAGCGCATGGACGGCATGCTCCAGGCTCTGGGTCTCAAGGAGGATGAGGCCATCATCCATCCCTGGATCAACAAGGCGCTGGAGAAGGCGCAAGCCAAGGTCGAGGCGCGCAACTTCGACATCCGCAAGAACCTGCTCAAATACGACAACGTGATGAACGATCAGCGCAAGGCGATCTTCGAGCAGCGCCGGGACCTGATGAGCGATGCGGATTTGGGCGACACCATCGCCGACATGCGCCGCCAGGTGATCGACGACCTCATCGCCAAGCACGTCCCGGTGAAGTCCTTCGCCGAGCAATGGGACGTGCCTGGCCTGAAAGAGGACATGCAGACCACTTTCGATCTCGACCTTCCGATCGAGGACTGGGCGAAGGAAGAGGGCATCGGCGAGGAGGAAGTGCATGAGCGGCTGATCCGCGCCTCCGACGAGCGCGCCGCCAAGAAGGCGGCGGACCTTGGTCCCCAGATCATGCGCCAGATCGAGAAGGCCGTGCTGTTGCAGACCTTGGACCATCTTTGGCGCGAGCATCTCGTCACCCTCGAGCATCTGCGCCAGGTGGTCGGCCTCCGGGGCTATGGCCAGCGCGACCCGCTGAACGAGTATAAAGGCGAAAGCTTCACCCTGTTCGAGCACATGCTCGCGCGCCTGCGCGAGGCCGTGACGGGCCAGCTGATGCATGTGCAGCTCGCCCGGCAAGACGAGGTGCCACTGCTCGAAGCGACCGAGCTGCCCCCCATGGAAGCCCATCATCTCGATCCCCTTACCGGGGAGGACGAGTTCGCGCTGGAGGCCGCCAATGGCGGCGGCAATGGACGCGGCGGTGTTAAGCGCGCGCGCGCGCGAAAGCCGGCGGCGGGGTCCAACACTGCCGATCCGTCCAGTTGGGGCAAAGTGGCGCGAAACGCGCTCTGCCCCTGCGGGTCCGGCAAGAAATACAAGCACTGCCACGGCACGTTCAGCTAGGAGGCTGTCCGTCCCGGACGCGTCTCAAGGCTCCTGGGCGACCGATGGCGGGCAGCGACCCTCGGCCGGTTTGGCGCCGGTCTCCGCCCTCCCATCGGCAATGACATAGCGCCCGTCGCAGACGCTGACGCTTGGCGGCACGCGGGTGCGCTCGAAGGAATCATAGCCGCGTTTCAGATCCGCCCAGAAGCCGCTCCAGCGGTCTGACCCCCGCGCGGCGAGCTTCGCCTCGGTCATGCGGAACGGAAAGGCATGCACGGGAACGCGCTCCTCGCCCTTGTCGATCGCCGCGGTGACGATGCGCCAAAGCTCATCGATGACGGCGTTGGTCATGGCGTAGCAGCCGATCGAGGCGCAGCCGCCGTGAATCATGAGGAAGGAGCCGTTGCGGCCTTGCGCTTTGTCGAAGTCGTTGGGGAAGCCGAGATTGAAGGCGCGGTGCCAGCGACTGTTGGGATTAAGCTGCTCCTTCGTGACCGTATAGAAGCCTTCCGGCGCCTGAAGGTCGCCTTCGCTGATCTTCGGTCCGAGCCGCCCCGACCAGAGGCAGATCGGATAAGTCCCAAACAGCCGATAGCTGCTGTCCTTCTCCATCCACAGCTCGAGCTCGGATTCGAGCTTGAAGATGCGCAACACGACCGGCGCGCCGAGTTGCAAGCCCTGCGCCGCCAACCTTGCGTCTAGTCTGTCGAGTTCCGGCGTCCGCGGCAGTGGCCGCCCATCGCGGAAATACCGACGGTTTTCAAAACGCGTGAGCGCGATCGAAGCGCGGTCGAGCAGCTGCCGGCCCGCTGGGCTGAATATGGCGATGCCCCCGCCAATCAGCGCGAGGACGATGAGGAGCCCAAGGGCGTGCCGCAACATGGCCCCCATGATGGCGAGAACAGAGGCAATCGCGTGGCGGGACTAATGCCGCTTGGCTGGCGCCACGTTGGCCGGCGTCGCCGGACCGAGCGTGAAGGCCTGGTAGGTCGGCTTCTGCGGTCCAAAGGTCAAGCCGAACCAGCTGCCGAGCGGTTTGCCGATGGAGGCATGGAGGGAGGACGCCATGCCCGAATCTGCCGAGCTGCCAGTTTTCGCTGAAGCCTGCTGCTGCACCGGGCCGCGCGGCGCCGCCTGGACCGGAAGCCTCTCATAGGCTGGGCACGCGCCTGTCGGATCGGGTCTTACTCCACGATCGACGAAGGCCGCGTTGACGAGATATCGCTTGTCGCACACCTCGACCCGGGGCGGCTGGTGGGTGACCTCGAAATAGTCGTAGCCCTCTTTGAGGTTCCGCCAAAAGCCGTACCACTGATCGCTCTTGTGCTTGGTCATGTTCGCCGCCGTCATGCGGAACGGATAGGCCTGCACCTGGAACGCCGCCTGGCCGCCGGCAAGGGCCTCGCGCGCGAGGATGTAAATCTCCTCGACGACCCCGTCGGTCATGGCGTAGCAGCCGGCCGACTTGCAGTCGCCATGCACCATGATGTCGGCGCCGGTGCGGCCATAGGCGCGGTCATAAGCATTGGGGAAGCCAATATTGAAGGCGAGGTGATATTTGCTCGTCGGGTTCATCTGCGCCGCCGAGACGAGATAGAAGCCTTCGGGAGCCTGCCGGTCGCCTTGGTTGACCTTGGGTCCGAGCGTGCCCGACCAGTCGCAGATCGGATAGGTCTTGAAGTGGTAGTAACGCCCGTCGTCCTTCGCCTTCCAAATCTCAAGCTCCGACTCGGCCTTGAAGATGCGCACGAGGACAGGCGACTGCTCGGTCATACCCTTCTCAGCGAGAAGGGCCCGCGTCTGCGCTGAAAGTGGCTTGAGATAGGCTGGCGAAAATTGGCCACACCCGCCGAGCAGGCTGATGAAAATCAGCACGCTCGCCGCCATGACGACGTTCAACCAACCTGAGCGAAGCATACGCAGTGCCCCTTGTGCACCTCGTCCAAGATCGAACTCAACGGGTTAAGACGAAGTTAGCGCTGAAAAATCCCCCGCGCCAACGCTTCGGCGTCCCCCCGGTTAACTCCTATTATAACGGCAAGCAAGCCACAGTTGGACTAAAAAAATGGCGTTTTCCCAGCCGGAAACCCTTAGCCTGCCCGGCCGATTGCAATGAATTTCTCGCGCCGGGCCTTGCGAATGGCCTCTGGCGGCATGGCGTCGAACGCGGCCAAGGCCTTCCCGATCACTTCCCCGGCCGCCAGCACCACCCCGCGCCCATCCCGATGGGCGCCGCCGACCGGTTCAGGGATGATGCCGTCGATGATGCCGAGCTTGAGCAAATCCTGCGCCGTGATCTTCATATTCGTGGCCGCATCGACGGCCCGGCTCGAATCGCGCCAGAGGATCGAGGCGGCCGCCTCCGGCGATGCGACGGTGTAGATCGCGTGCTCGAGCATATAGACGCGGTTGGCGGATGCGATGGCCACAGCGCCGCCCGAGCCACCCTCGCCGATGATAACCGAGACGATCGGCACGCCAAGGCGCAAGCAGCAATCGGTGCACCGTGCGATGGCCTCGGCTTGGCCCCGTTCCTCGGCGCCGATGCCTGGGTAAGCCCCCGCGGTATCGACGAGGCTCACCACGGGAAGCGAGAATCGGTCCGCCATCTCCATGAGCCTGAGCGCCTTGCGGTAGCCCTCCGGCCGCGCCATGCCGAAATTGTGCTTGATCCGGCCTTCGGTATCGGAGCCTTTTTCATGGCCTATGATCATTGCCGAGCGCCCCTGGAGCCGTCCGATGCCGCCAATGATCGCCTCGTCCTCGCCGAAATACCGGTCGCCGGCGAGCGGCGTAAAATCCTCCACGAGTCCGTCGACATAATGATTGAAGTGCGGCCGTTCGGGGTGGCGGGCGACTTGCGTCTTCTGCCAGGGCGTGAGCTCCGAATAAGTCTCTTCCAGCGCTTCCCTGGCTTTCGCCTCGAGCTTGGCGAGTTCCTCGACGATGGGCACGGAGCGCTGCCCGGCGGCGAGCACCTTGAGCTCGGCAACCTTGCTTTCAAGCTCCGCAATCGGCTTTTCGAAATCGAGATAGGTACGCATTTGGCTAAAAAGGGACCCTCGAACCGTCTTGCATGGGCGGCTGCCGCGCCTGAAGGCGGCTGGAACGTGATCGTTAAGTGGCCTTGGGAAAGAACCCTGTCAACGGGCAACGCCCCCGGCCGCTCGGCGTCGAACCTAGCTCCGTTTGGATAAATGTAGCTGAGCCAAGGGGTGGTGCTGCTCGACAAGGCGCCGCAGCCGCTCCTCAATGACATGAGTATAGATCTGGGTCGTCGAGATGTCGGCGTGCCCCAAAAGCTGCTGCACCGTGCGCAAATCCGCGCCGCGCTCCAGCAAATGGCTGGCAAATGCATGGCGGAGCACATGCGGTGAGACGCGCGAGGGCTCGATGCCAGCGGCAAGCGCAAGCGCCTTCAGCTCCTGACCGAATCGCTGCCGGGTCAAATGTTGCGACCCGTCGCCTGAGGGAAACAACCAGGGCGAAGATGACTTGCCTCGAGCCTCCTCCGTATCGAGTGCCGCGAGGTGCGTCAGAAGTGCCTTCTGCGCGGCGTCGTTGATCGGAACGAGACGCTCGCGCCCCCCTTTGCCCTTGACGGTGATCACGCGGTCGTCACTGACCAGCACGCCGCGCGGCAGGCCAAGCAGCTCCGATACGCGCAAGCCCGTGGCATAGAGCGTCTCGAGCAGAGCATAGATGCGAAGCGCGCGCCGCTTGGCCGAACCGTCCCCAGCCTGCGCCACGCCTTGCGCCGCCGTCTCGAGCAGCGTCTCGACCTCGGCGAGGGACAGCACTTTCGGCAGCGGCCGGCCAAGCTTGGGGCTGTCGATGGCCGAGCAGGGATCGTCGCTGCGCAAGCCTTCCGCCAAGAGAAACCGGAAGAACTGACGCATGGCCGAAAGTTTGCGCGCCCGCGAGGTCGCAGCAAGTCCCTTGCGGCTGAGCTGGGCGAGGAAGGCGCGCACCGCGTCGGCCGTAGCGTCCTCGGACGTCATCCGCTTGGCGGCAAGGAAGGCCAGGAACTCGCTCAAATCGCGCGTATAGGCCTCGATGGTCTGCGCCGCGGCGCCGCGCTCGGCCATGAGCATGTCGAGGAAGAGCGCAAGCTCGGAGCTCGTTTCGCTCCCCGATCGGCCTTTGATGCCCAAGGCTTCAGACCTTTCCGCGTGGAGGCCAATGCGGGTAGAGCGCCTCGAGCGCGAGGCGCCGTGCTTCGGCGTTGAGACCTACGCGCTTCAACGCCCGCAAGCTATCGCCAAGCGCGATCAGATGGGCGCCTTGCGGGCCATTGGGTCCAAGCACCGAGGCGACCAGCAGCACTGTACGCCCCACCTCCCCGGCATCGGCGGACTCCTTCAATGCGGTGAGGACACCGGTCGCCGGCAGATAGCCATCCTCCGGCTGGGGCGTCTTGCCGGCAAGCTCCCACAACGGAATCGGCACATCCTCTCCGAGCGCGTCGAGGACCGTGACGAGCCGTTGCAGGAGGGCGCCGGGCAGCTGGGCCTTGCGCGCGATCTCCACGCCGGCGTCGAGCGCAGGCCTGGCGCGCTCGCCGAACGGATCGGTTGCGCCAAGCAGCAATTGCCAGCTGCGCACCGGCTCGCCCCCGGCCTCGGTCCACTGCCAGGCGGCCTGATCCTCGCCGGCAAGTGCCGCGACGCGGACCCCAGTCTCGGCAAAGCTTGCCGCTTGCGGGGCTTCCGCAAGGCCCTCGCTTGCCTGCGCCAGGGCCTCGGCGATCGGCGTCTCAATCTTGGCGTCCTTGCCGCTCGCCAACAGCGCATCGATCGACTCGGCGCGGACCTTGTCGGATGACTGTCCTTCGAGCGTGGCGAACAGCTTGGCGCGAAGCGCCGCAGGCGACTGCGCCGATTTGGCAAGCTTCGGCGCCATTTCGCGATAGGCGCCGGCCAGCACCTCCCCATCGATAATGTTCAGCGCGGCGGCGCGCTCGGCGGCGGCGAGCCGGAGCTCTGCCGGCGCCTCCTTGTCGCGCGCCAGGAGAAAGAGAAGCTCTGGCGTTGCGCGCGCCGCGATCTCGGCGCTGCCACCTGATTGGCCGAGCTTGAGAAAGAGATAGTCGAGCACGTCGACATTTCTGGGAGGATTGGCTCCGTGCGAGGACGCCTTGGCCGGCCGGTCAATGACGGCGGCAGCGAGCCCCGCATCAACCCCACTGTCGCGCGCCAGCGTCAGCGCGAGGCTCGCGCCTTCCCTGTCGCCCTTGGCCGCGGCGCAATAGGCCGGAATAAGGAAGGCGGCGCGTTTGGCATCGCTGTCCGCCGGCACGGTCCCAAGCTCGATCGCGCAAGCCTCATCCTTGCGATCCGCGGTAAGCAGGGCCAGGGCATAGCGCGCCGCGGCGCCTGGCTCACCCCCTTGCGCCAGGCCGCCCAAGAGTTCGACCAGCTCCTCAACGCGGGCCGCCCGCTTAAGCGCCGCGATCTTGACCGCGGCCTCGCGGTCATCTCCCGGCGCACCGCTTGCCAGCGCCCGGGCAATGAGCTTGGCGAGCGCAGGTGATGGGGACGGCAGTGGCATTTGAGCGAGCAGCCGGTCCATCGCTGCCACATCGAGCCCGCGCCAAACGTCTAGGGGCAAAGCGCTACCCGACCCTTGCGGTGATGCCGATGGCGGCTGAGGCGGTGTTTGACTCCAATCCTCGGTGCCCGGCTGCGCGCCAGCTCCCGGGCGCCCATAGTCCTGGGGCGAAGCAGGCTCACCCTGGAGCACCGGCAGCTCGCGCCGCTCGACCTGGGCCAAGGCTGGCGCCCATCCCCATGCGACGGTCGCAAGCGCCGCGGCGAGCCCTAAGACGATACGCCTACTCGGTCCGCACCTTGACGTTACGCAAGGATTTGGAGATTTCCTTTGGCTCTGGCTGGAAATATTCTGCGAGCACATAGAGGCTTCCAGTGACGACACCGGCGATCACCCCTATGACCATCAAGAATCGGAAGAGTGTCGGCATCGAGGCGCTCGTTTCCTTAAGCGTCTTGTATTCGGGAACAGGGCGGCATTATGGCTTGAACCGTCAGCCGGCTTCCAGCCTTCCTCTATGATGGACGATTCGAAAGGCCGTTGTCAGCATTGGAAAATCATGGAACCGTGCGGCCCGCGGAACGCGCCGAAGCGGCTGCTCGGCGCGCCAACTTAGATGACTGAATGAGTCTACGGCTGGCTGAGCGCAAGAAAGAGCTGAAGCAGGAGCGGCTGGCACGTGTCCGCGAGGCCCTTGGATCGAGGTGCATCGTGCTGATCGGCCTCATGGGAGCCGGCAAGACGGCCGTCGGCAGGCGACTTGCCAACCGGCTCGGTCTCGCCTTCGTCGATACCGACAGCGAGATCGAGCTTGCCGCGGGCCAGACCGTGAGCGAAATATTCGCGGAGCATGGCGAGCCCTATTTCCGCCAGGGCGAAGCCAAGGTTGTTGCGCGCCTCTTGCAAGGGGATCCTAAGGTCCTCGCGACCGGCGGCGGCGCCTACATGGACGCCGGCACGCGGGCCACCATCAAGGCGAACGGGGTCTCGATATGGCTTAAGGCGGAATTGCCGGTGCTGCTGCATCGCGTGCGCCGCCGCGACAACCGGCCGTTGCTGACCGCCGGCGACCCGGAAACGGTGATACGCAAGTTGATGCAGGAGCGCTATCCCGTCTATGCCGAGGCCGACATCACCGTGGAGAGTCGCGACGTGCCCCATGAGGTGATTGTGTACGACGTCCTCGAGGCTCTGGCGCGCTGGCTAGGCGGCGAGACGACGCCAGACGCGACCGGTGGGCGTCAGTAAGGTGTGATGATGCGAGAGCAATTGGCTGCGTTGGCGCCCGAATTGGACGAGACCACCATCAAAGTGGGGTTGGCCGAGCGGAGCTATGACATCGTCATCGGCGAGCGCCTTCTCGATGGGAGCGGCTCTCGCATTGCCTCGGGTCTGCCCGGCGCGCGCTGTGCCGTGGTCAGCGATGCCACCGTGGCTGCACTTTATCTCGCGCGCCTAAAGGCGAGTCTCGAGGACCACGGACTGCACCTTGGCGAAGTGGTGGTTGCCCCCGGCGAAGCAAGCAAGAGCTTTCCGGTCCTGGCCAAGGTCTGCGAGCAGCTGCTCGATCTTGGCGTCGAGCGCGGCGACGCCGTGGTCGCCCTTGGCGGCGGCGTGGTGGGCGATCTCGCGGGCTTCGCAGCGAGCATCCTTCGCCGCGGCGTCCGCCTCGTGCAAATCCCGACGAGTTTGCTCGCCCAGGTCGACTCCTCCGTCGGCGGCAAGACCGGTATCGACACCACCCAAGGCAAGAACCTGATCGGCACGTTCCATCAGCCGAGCCTGGTGCTCGCCGACATCTCTGTCCTCACCACGCTGAGCTCTCGCGACTTCCGTTCGGGCTATGCCGAGGTGCTGAAATACGGGCTGCTCGGCGACGCCCCGTTCTTCGCCTGGCTCGAAGAGAGCTGGCCGCTGATCTTCTCCGGCGACAACCCTGAGCGCGCCCGGGCCATCGCCACCAGCTGTCGCGCCAAGGTGGCGATCGTCGAGGCCGATGAGCGCGAGGAGAGCGGGACCCGCGCCCTGCTCAATCTCGGCCATACCTTCGGTCATGCTTTGGAAGCCTATGCGGGCTATTCCGATAGGTTGCTGCACGGCGAGGCCATCGCCATCGGCATGCGGCTCGCCTTCACCTTCTCGGTCGAGCAGGGCTTTTGCCCGGAGAGCGACGCGTCCCGCGTCGAACGGCACCTTGCCGCCGTCGGACTGCCGCAACGGATCGCGAGCATTCCCGGCGAGACGCCGCGGCCGGAGCGGCTGCTTCAGCTTATGGCTCAGGACAAGAAGGTCAAAGCCGGCAAGCTTGCTTTGGTGCTGGTACGAGGCGTTGGACACGCCTTCGTGGAGCGCGATGTCGCCATGGACCGCCTGAGCGCTTTCCTGGCGCGGGAGTGCGAGAGCCGATGACCCTCAGCCTCGGAGTTACGCTCGGCGCGATCCTCGGCCTGCTGATCGTCTCAGCCTTCTTCTCAGGCTCAGAGACGGCGCTGACCGCGGCGTCCCGCGCGCGCATGCACGCGCTTGAGCAGGACGGCAACCGCCACGCCCGCATCGTCAACCGGCTCCTCTCGATCCGCGAAAGGCTGATCGGCGCCATCCTGCTTGGCAACAGCCTCGCCAACATTGCCGCCTCGGCGCTGGCGACGAGCCTCTTCCTCTCGCTTTTTGGCGAGGCTGGGGTGGCCTATGCCACCGTGCTAATGACTGTTGTCGTCGTGCTGTTCGCCGAGGTGCTGCCCAAGACCTACGCCATCGTCAACGCCGACAAGATGGCGCTCGTGCTGGCGCCCGCCGTCAGTTCCGTGGTGGCGGTGCTCGCGCCCGTCACCGCCACCATGCAGTTCCTGGTCCGCCACACCTTGCGGCTGTTCGGCGCCTTCGTCAGCGATGACGCCGAGGTGCTGTCGGCGCATGAGGAGCTGCGCGGCGCCATCGCGCTGCATCACAAGGAAGGCGGCGTGGTGAAGCTCGACCGGGACATGCTGGGCGGCGTGCTCGACCTGCGCGAGCTCACCGTCTCCGACATCATGGTGCACCGGACCACAATGGACGCCATCGACGTGGAGCTGCCCGCCGAGCAGATCGTCGATGCGGCGCTGAAAAGCTCCCATACCAGGCTGCCGCTGTGGCGGGGCGAGCGCGAGGAGATCGTGGGCGTGCTGCACGCCAAGACCTTGCTCCGCGCGTTACGCGAAGCGCGCAGCGATTTGAGCAAGCTCGACATCATGGCGTTGTCGACGCCCCCCTGGTTCGTGCCAGACACCACGACGCTCAAGGACCAGCTCAACGCCTTTCTCAAACGCAAGGCCCATTTCGCCATCGTGGTCGACGAGTATGGCGAGGTCATGGGCCTGGTCACGCTCGAGGACATCATCGAGGAGATCGTAGGCGACATCACCGACGAGACCGACATCGCCTCGATCGCCGCCAAGGTTCAACCGGACGGCTCCCTGATCGTCGATGGCTCGGTGCCGATCCGTGACGTCAATCGCATGATGGATTGGGATATTCCCGACGAGGAGGCGACGACCATCGCGGGCCTCGTCATCCACGAGGCG
>Ga0315283_10001228_pt1 | contig 20354 bp, 20 predicted proteins | sample YL17G09_0_MG_FD_204541 | JGI IMG/M metagenome (GOLD analysis project Ga0315283, IMG submission 204541) | Sediment microbial communities from Yellowstone Lake, YNP, Wyoming, USA - YL17G09_0 | ecosystem: Environmental > Aquatic > Freshwater > Lake > Sediment | place: USA: Wyoming | collected... | reverse complement strand
GCGCCACCAATGACGAGCGCGCTCGATCCTTGGCTCACCAGACCATCGAGTGGACGGATGCGGTAGATGCCGCGACCGATCGTGCGCGCGATCCGCCATCCGCCGAATGCAGTCCCCAGTGTCATGGCCACGGCGCACACGACCTTGACCCACAACGGCACGACGAACTCCGACAAGTTGCCCGCCGACACCAGGGCGAGGGTGATCAGGCCCATGGTCTTCTGCGCGTCATTCGTCCCGTGCGCGAAGGCTAGTGCCGCGGATGTCCCCCACTGCCCGCGCAGGATGGGCGTGCGAGCACGTCGGCTGGCGCGGCGTACGGCGCGTCGGGCGGCGTACTCCAGCGCCAGACCTGCACCCGCACCGAGCAGCGGCGAAATTGCCAGCGCGACCAGGACGCCGATCACTCCGTACGGCTTCAGACCGTCGAAACCGCCCCATTGCACCGCGGAGAGTCCCCCGGTCACGACGGCCGCCCCGACAAGTCCGCCGACCAGCGCGTGCGACGAGGACGACGGCAACCCCCACCACCAGGTGAGCAGGTTCCAGGTGACGGCAGCGATCAGGGCCGAGATCAGAATCTGGAGCGTGTCGGCCTCCCCCACGGTGATGAGCCCGCCCACGGTGTTGGCTACGGCCGTCCCGGCGAGGATGGGCCCGAGCAGGCTGAACACCGCTGCCACGCTGACGGCTTGACCCGGCGTCATCGCCCCCGTCGCGACCGGCGCGGCGATCGAGTTGGACGAGTCATGAAAACCGTTCGTGAAGTCGAACCCGATCGCCAGCACCACGACGACGATCAGCGCGATCGTCACCGAGGTTCCCACCGGCCCAGTGTGCTGCAGAACGCAGGTCGCGCGGCCTCGTTCAACCGGGTCCTACAACCAAGTCGTTCGACGGTCTCGTTCGACCGGGCCCGCCGTCGTCCGCCACCGAATACCCTGACGGTAGGTACGAGAACGGGAGGTGCGATGGCAGATGTGAAAGACGTTGTCATCGATGTCGCCGGCCTCCAGTCACTCATCGACCTGCTTCGCGGCGACGGCTGGACCGTCAGGGGTCCCATGGTTCTCGACGGCGTGGTGGGCCAGGGTGAGATCCGGTCCGTCGACGACCTGCCGCGCGGTGTGGGCGACGAACAGGACGCGGCGCACTACCGCCTCCGCGACCGGGGCGACGATGCGCTGTTCGGGTACGTCGTGGGACCGCAGTCCGCGAAGTCGGTGCTCTTCCCGGCGAGCGAGTTGCTGCGCCGGGTGCGGACAGGAACGGGCTCGGCTGTTCAACCGGAACCTCCTGCGAAGCCTGAACCGTTGGCGTTGTTCGGCGTACGGTCCTGCGACCTCGAAGCGATGGGGATCCAGGACACGGTGCTGCTCAGCCGCTCCGCCGTTGATGTGCACTACGCCACGCGCCGCGCCGCGACTTTCATCGTCGCTGTCACCTGTTCCGACCCGGGGGGCACCTGCTTCTGTGTCTCGATGGGGAGCGGACCCGATCCTCGTGAAGGATTCGACCTTGCGCTGACCGAGATGCTGGACGACGACGGTCACCGTTTTCTCGTGCGAGCGGGCAGCGATCGCGGTGCCCAGGTCGTCGAACGCCTTCCGTCCATGTCGGTCACGGCCGGCGACCGCGCCGCCGCGGCCTCGGTGGTGGAAAGCGCCGTCGGACGGATGGGCCGTTATCTCGACACCGATGGGATCCGCGACCTGCTCTACGACAACGCCGAGCACCCGCAATGGGATGACGTCGCGAGTCGTTGTCTGGCCTGCACCAACTGCACCCTCGTGTGCCCCACCTGCTTCTGCACATCGGTCGAGGACACCACCGACCTCGCGACAAACACCGACGAGCGCTGGCGGGTGTGGGACTCATGCTTCACCAGCGAGTTCTCGCACCTAGGTGGCGGCAGCGTCCGTGCCACGACCAAGTCCCGCTATCGCCAGTGGGCGACCCACAAGTTGGCCGCTTGGTGGGACCAGTTCGGATCGTCAGGTTGCGTCGGGTGCGGCCGATGCGTGACCTGGTGCCCGGCCGCCATCGACATCACCGCGGAAGTGGCCGCGATCAGAGCGACGTCGCTGTCCGACGCCGTCCCCAGCCAACCGGAGGACTGACATGCGCAGCATCGACCAGTTGCTCCGCGAGCAGCCGTTCTTCGCCAGCCTCGACGACGACGCCCTTGCGCTCATCGCCGGGTGCGCGGTCAACCGGCATGCACGCGCGGGCGCGTACCTCTTCCGGGACGGGGAACCGGCGGACACTTTCTTCTTGATCAGACACGGCCGGGTCGCCCTCGAGACGCACACGCCAACGGGGGGATCGGTCGTCATCGAGACACTCGACGCCGGCGAGGTGCTCGGCTGGTCTTGGATCGTCCCGCCGTACCGCTGGCAGTTCGACGCCCGAGCAGTCGACGACACCAGCATCGTCGTCTTCGACGGCGCCTGCCTGCGCGGCAAGTGCGACGACGACCCGCGACTCGGCTACGCCCTCATGCAGCAGGTCGCGCAGGTCATGCTGGCCCGCCTGCAGGCGACCCGGGTCCGTCTGCTCGACCTGTACGGGGTGCCCTTGTGACACAAGCAGTCGACGACGCAGCCATCGAGTCCGCGGTGCCCGCCCCCGACCCGATGCTCCCGCGGCCCTTCCGCGTTTTCGGCCGCCGAGAGGACACCGCCGACACTGTGACACTCGAGCTCCGACCGCTCGACGGCGCGGCCCCGCCCTTCGAGCCGGGGCAGTTCAACATGCTCGGCCGACTCGGGGTCGGTGAGGTGCCCATCTCGATCAGCGGTGATCCCACCGACGCCACACTCGTGCACACGATTCGGGACGTCGGGGGCGTGACAAGGGTTCTTGCGGCGGCCCAGGTGGGCGACGTGCTCGAAGTGCGCGGACCGTACGGCAGCGGTTGGGGCGTGCACGACGGCCACGGTGGCGACGTCGTCGTGGTGGCCGGGGGGATCGGGCTCGCCCCGTTGCGTCCGGTCATGCTGCGCCTGCTCGCCGAGCGCAGCCGCTACCGCAAGGTGGCACTTGTCTACGGTGCGCGCACCCCGGCGGACCAGTTGTACGCCGACGAGTTCGCGCAGTGGCGTGAGCACGGCATCGACGTCGAGACGATCGTCGATCGTGGACCGGCGGGCTGGCGGGGCCACGTGGGGCTGGTCACCACGCTCGTTCCGCGCATCGATGTCGAGGCGTCGCAGACACTCGCGCTGGTGTGCGGCCCCGAAGTGATGATGCGCTACGTCGCCCGCGCGCTCATCGAGCGCGGGGTACCGTCGGAACGCATCCGGGCTTCGATGGAGCGCAACATGAAGTGCGGCGTCGGGGTGTGCGGGCATTGCCAGCTGCGGCAGTTCTTCCTCTGTGTCGACGGACCCGTTCTGGACTACTCGACGCTGGCCCCGCTGCTCGACGTACGGGAGGTGTGACGTGACCGCGACGCGTGCCACCCTGGCGGTCTGGAAGTTCGCCTCCTGCGACGGTTGCCAGCTCACCTTGCTCAACTGCGAGGACGAGTTGATCCCGCTCGCCGCAGCGGTGCAGATCGCGTACTTCCCCGAGGCCACCCGGGGGGTGGTGGATGGCCCGTACGACGTGTCGCTCGTCGAGGGGTCGGTGACGACGCCGTCCGACGCGGAGCGGATCCAGGAGATCCGACGTATGTCGCGAACGCTCGTCACTATCGGGGCTTGCGCGACCAGTGGCGGCATCCAAGCACTGCGCAACTTCGCCGACGTCGCGGAGTTCCGCTCGATCGTCTACGCCCACCCCGAATACATCACGACGCTGGAGCACTCGACGGCGATCGCCGACCACGTCGACGTGGACTTCGAACTGCGCGGCTGCCCGGTCGACAAGCACCAGCTCCTCGCGGTGCTGACGGCACTCATCCAAGGGCGGCGTCCCACGGTCTCGGCCCACAGCGTGTGCGTGGAGTGCAAGCGGCGCGGCAACGTCTGCGTCACGGTGGCACATGGCACCCCGTGCCTGGGACCGGTGACCCAGGCCGGCTGCGGGGCACTGTGCCCGACCTACTCCCGCGGCTGCTACGGCTGCTTCGGACCGCAGGACACGGCCAACACCGCCTCGCTCGCAGCGCGACTCACCTTTCTCGGCATGCCCGAGCGCGACGTGCACCGGGTCTTCCGCACCTTCACTGCGGCGGAACCCGCATTCCGTACCGAGAGCGACCGGCACGCGGCCACTCCCACGAGGGAAGCGCCGTGACCCACAAGCTGACGTCGGGCGACCACGTGCTCAAGGCCGACCCGCTGGCGCGCGTCGAGGGTGAGGGCGCGATGCGAGTCGTCGTGAAGGACGGCAAGGTCACCGACGTCGAGCTGAACATCTTCGAGCCGCCGCGCTTCTTCGAGGCGTTCTTGCGCGGGCGCGCCTGGACCGAGCCGCCGGACATCACCGCCCGCATCTGCGGCATCTGCCCGGTCGCCTATCAGATGAGCGCGTGCCTGGCGATCGAGGACGCGTGCGGCGTTCAGGTGCCCGACGAGATCCGGCTGTTGCGCCGCCTCTTGTACTGCGGGGAATGGATCGAGAGCCATGCCCTGCACATCTACCTCCTGCACGCACCGGACTTCCTCGGGTACGACGGGTGCCTCGACATGGCCGCCGACCACCGCGACCTGGTCGAACGCGGTCTCGCCCTGAAGAAGGCTGGCAACGCGTTGATGACGCTCGTCGGCGGGCGCTCGGTACACCCGATCAACGTGCGCGTCGGCGGTTTCTACCGGCTGCCCACCCGCGCCGAACTGCTCTCGCTGCGACCCCAGTTGGAGCGGGCGCGCGACGACGCGCTCGCCACCGTGACCTGGGTCGCCGGTTTCGACTTCCCCGACTTCGAGCAGACCCAGGAGTACGTCGCACTCCGGTCCCCGCACGGATACGCGATCGAGGGCGGTTCGGTCGTGTCGAGCACCGGTCGATCGTTCGACGTGGCCTCGTTCAGCGATGTCGTCGTCGAGGAGCATGTCGCTCGGTCCAATGCACTGCATGCGCGGCTCGACGGCCGTACGTCCTACGTCGTCGGACCGCTGGCTCGGTACTCGCTCAACCAGGACCAGTTGTCCGACCTCGCCCGCGAAGCGGCCCATTCGGCCGGGCTCGGGCCGCAGTGCCGCAACCCCTTCCGCTCGATCGTGGTTCGGGCGGTCGAACTGGTTTATGCCTTCGACGAGGCACTGCGGATCATCGACGGATGGGAGGGTGCCTCAGCGCCTGCAGTGCCGGTGCCCCCATCCGCCGGCGTCGGGCACGGCGCAACCGAGGCACCGCGCGGCCTGCTCTACCACCGCTACGAGCTAGCCGATGACGGCACGATCCTTGATGCCGTCATCGTGCCGCCTACATCGCAGAACCTCGCGAGCATGGAGGAGGACCTGCACCTGTTCGTAGCCGACCGTCTCCACCTGGGCCACGACGAGTTGACGCTGCGCTGCGAGCAAGCCGTCCGCAACTACGATCCGTGCATCTCCTGCGCCACCCACTTCCTGGACCTCACCGTGGAGCGGTCATGACTTCACTGCTGATCGGTCTGGGCGTCTCACATCGAGGCGACGACGGTGTCGGCATCGAAGTCGTACGACGGGTGGCCGCGCTCCAACCACAGGGAGTAGACGTGCTCGAGGTGGACGACCCCGCGTCCCTGCTCGACACATGGTCCGGAATGGACCACGTGGTGGTTGTCGATGCCATGTCCTCACGACGCGAACCCGGCACAGTGTTGACCCTCGACGTCACCGATTCGTCGCTGCCGTCCGAAGGCTGGGCGGCGGGCGGGACGCACGCCCTCGGATTGGCCACTGCAGTCGAGTTGTCCCGCGCCTTGGGCCGGTTGCCGCGTCGCTTGATGGTGGTGGGCATCGAGGTCGAGTCGACCGCGCCGGGGACCCAACTTTCGGCGGCGGTCTCGGCTGCGGTCGAGCCGTCGGTGGTGGCGGCAATGCGCGCACTCGAAGACGGTGGTGCCTGATGTGTCTCGGTGCGCCCTGTCAGATCGTGTCGCGTAGTGACGACGGCCTGGTCATTGCGCGAGACGGTGACCGGCAGGTGCAAGTGTCTTTGCTGACTCTGGAGGCTTCGGTCGAGGTCGGTGACTGGGTACTCGTCCATTGCGGGCTCGCCCTCGCCCAGCTGACCGAACCGGAGGCGCTCGACGCGCTGTCCCTTCGCAACTTCGAGGAGTCCCCATGACCGGCACTCGGCGCACCGGGCTGATCCTCGCGTTTGTCACGTCGATCATCAGCGGGTTCGCGGTGTTCTTGAACAGCTACGGCGTGAAGGCCGTCGGAGACGCGACGACGTACACGACGTTGAAGAACACGGTCGCTTTCGTCGTCCTCGCGACGCTGGTCTCCGGGCTCGTCGCGACGAGTCGATCGAAGTCACCGGCTGTGCTGACCCGGCCTACGACCGGTCGCCAGTGGTTCGGCCTCGGGGTCGTCGGTGTGCTCGGCGGAGCGATCGCGTTCGTGCTGTTCTTCGAGGGTCTGTCGCGCGCTTCGTCGACGCATGCCGCGTTCCTGCACAAGACGCTGCTCCTCTGGGTCGCGCTGCTCGCCGTTCCGCTACTCGGCGAGCGACTCGGCAAGTGGCACCTTCTCGCCATCGGACTTCTTGTGGCCGGTCAGATCGGGCTCGCCGGCGGCGCCTCGTCGCTGTTCGGGACCGGCGAGGCGATGGTTCTGGGAGCCACGATGCTGTGGGCCGTCGAGGTGGTGCTCGCGAAGTGGCTGCTTGCCGACCTGTCGTCCTGGACGCTGGGACTGGCGCGGATGGGGATCGGCAGCCTGGTGCTGCTCCTGTGGACCGCGCTCCGAGGCCAGCTCGGCTCCGCACTCTCCCTGTCGGCTGCGCAGTGGGGCTGGGTGCTGCTCACCGGATTGCTGCTCGCGGGGTACGTCGGCACCTGGTTCGCCGCCCTCGCCCGGGCCCAGGCCGTTGACGTCACCGCCGTACTGGTCGTGGGCGCCGTCATCACCACCGTCCTCGCCACCGCCGTTCAGGGTGCGCCCTTCGGGCCCCAGGTCGGGTGGCTGCTGCTCGTGCTCGCCGGTGGCACGCTCATCGCAATGCCGATCTCCCGCCGCCCCCAGGAGAACCTCGCGTGAAAGGGAGCAGAGAGCCCGCGACGGACGGTGCGCTGCTGTTCGCCCGCTACGCGTACCCGCCCAATGCGCTCGGGTACTGCGGCAGCGACGATCCGGCCACGCTGCTCGAGCGTACGGCCGCCGGGGCCGTCGATGACGAACTGCGACGCACGTTGCGCACGTTCGACGGCGCGTGGCCCTATCTCGAGCTCATCGCCCACGCGAATGGCATTGCCGACCCTCTCGATGCCCAGGTGGTCGAGGCGTACTGGATCGGCAACTCGCTGCTAGAGAGCGTGGATATCGGGCGGATGGCCGCCTCGCTCGAGGTCCGGTTCCGTCCGTTGTTGGGACGAGGGTGGCGGAAGCTCGGCGACGCTGCGGGAGCCGGTGCGTTGCCGCACCACAGCTTCCACGTGTTCGGCGTCTACCCGCACGTCGGCCTGCTGCGCACGGGCGTGGTGGACCAGCCGCTGTACGTGCTCGACCGGTGTCGCATCCGCTGGGGGCGGGTCGTCGACGCGGACGCCGACTACGCGCTCGTCCGTTCGCAGCGGCTGCTCTGGGACGGCCGACGCCTTCATCTCGGCATCCCGGAGGTCGAGCGGGTCATCATCAAGACCGGTGGACTCGGGCTGTCCCGACCACTTCACCCTGACGACTGGTGCTCGCTGCACTGGAACTGGGTGTGCGACCGACTCGATGCCGCGCAGGTGCAGCGGTTACGTGCTCACACCATCCGCAGCCTCAACGCGGCCAACGACGCGCCATCGCACGTGCTCGCCTGACCAACCGCCCCCATCCGCGGGGGGGAGATTCCAGGCGACCGCGAGCAGGGCCGAACTCGGGATCAGGTGCGGCAGGCCGTCCATCGATTTCGTGCCGTCGGGTCCCGGTAGCCCCGATGGCCTTCGGCCTCTCGGCCTCAAATCGCGTCAAAAGTTGTTCATCTTGGCCGGATGGTCCATAATTCTCCTAGCGGGACGACGGAACTCGAACAGGCGGGTCCGCCGCCACCACGAAGCCCGCCCAACGAGGAGCAGGACATGAATCTCAAGATGCGCACCGTCAAGCGGCGCCAGTTGGCCCTGGCAGCGATCGCAACCGCCGGAGTGATGGCCCTCACAGCGTGCTCCAGCAGCACCAACTCCACCGCCACCACGCCGTCGGCTTCACCCACCACCGGAACCATCGTCGCCGTTGCCGCGGCGACGCCGTCCCTGAGCACCCTGGTCGCCGCTGTTCAGGCAGCCGGTCTCGCCTCAACACTTGACGGTGCCGGACCGTTCACCGTCTTCGCGCCCACCAACGACGCCTTCGCCAAGCTTCCCGCCGGCGTCGTGGACAAGCTCTTGCTCCCCTGCAACAAGGATGCGTTGACCAAGATCCTGACCTACCACGTGGTCCCGGCCAAGGTGCTCGCGGCGGACATCAAGCCGGGCACGGTCGCAACCGTCGAGGGTCAGAACGTCACCCTCGCTGCCAGCAACAACGTGGTGACGGTCAACGGTGCCAACGTCACCACCGCGGACGTCGCCGCCAGTAACGGCGTCGTTCATGTCATCGACGGCGTGCTGCTGCCCCCGGGCGTCGATCCCGCCGCGCTGAAGGCCAGCTGCTAGTCGCGCTCTCACATCGGCGAACACATCAGGGCCCGACCACCGAACTCAGGTGGTCGGGCCCTGATGTCGTCCCGGTTCATCACTCGGCGACTGCAATCACCCCGATCGAGATCCGTAGATCCCTGAGACGCTCCGGGAGCGGCATCATCGCGCCGTGTCGAGCCGGCGGATCAACCGTGAACCACCGACCCCACTCCTCGTTGAAACCGTCGAAGTCGTCGGGATACCGCAACGACCAGATCGCCCAGACGACTTTCGGCAGAGTGCTTCCCGCTGCTTCAAGAGTTGCTTGCACGTTGCGTAGGCATTGCGCCGTCTGTTCTTGGATCGTCGCACCGACGATCGTTCCGGTAGCGGCGTCGACCGGTCCCATACCGGATACGTAGACCATGCCACCCGCTTTAACGGCCTGGCTGTAGCCAGCCAGCCCCGCGGGGGCATCCGGTGTGCTGATGATCGTCCTCAACATCTCACTGCCTCCTTCGCTCGGGCCGGATTCTCCCGCCGTGTCATGTCGACGTCCATGCCTCCGCCAAAGCTGCCCCACCAGCAACGAGGACGAAGCGGGGCGCGGCGGAACACAAACAAGTCACGATCTGACCAATTCAGCCCCGGACGGGTGTAGGAATACAGCACCACCCGTCCTGATTGACGGGTCAGCAGCGCATCGAAGCGGAGCTTTCGGTGCGCTGGCATGTGAGAGGAGACGCAATGCGAGCCAGATCGCGACGTGCCCGAGTGATCGCCGCCTGCGCCGCTGGCGCCCTCGCGATGGGGGTGACTGCCGGGTTAGCAGGTGCAGCGTCTGCCGACTCCACGTCGCCCACGCCGTCGAGCGGCTCTAAGTCGGTGCTCACGATCGGCACGACCGATGACATCGACTCGGCGAATCCCTTCACGGGCTACAGCGTCGCCGCCTACGAGATCTTCCAGATGGAATACCCGACGCTCACGATGTACAGCCCCACTGACTTCAGCCCGACGCCGCGGCTGGCCGAGTCTTGGACGGAGTCCGCCGACCACCTGACCTGGACCTACAAGATTCGTTCCGGTCTGAAGTGGAGCGATGGAGCTCCACTCACTGCGACCGACGCGGCGTACACCTTCAACCGAATCATCAACGGCAAGTACGAACAGACGAACTACGACAGTTACACGGCGAACATGGTCAAGGCAGAGGCGCCGGATCCGACAACGCTCATCATCACCATCAAGAAGCCTTCTCCGATCATGGAAAAGCTGTACGTATACATCCTTCCCGAGCACATTTGGAAGTCGATCGACGAGAAGGCCGTATCGAGCTACAAGAACGAGCCCGCTCCGGGCCAAACGACGGTCGGAGGCGGTGCCTTCCTGATGGCCGAGCGCCGGACCGGGCAGTTCATCCGCATGGTCGCCAACCCCAACTTCTTCGGCGGCAAGCCAAAGGTCGACGAGATCGACTTCAAGATCTTCAAGAACCAGGACGCCATGGCGCTCGCCCTGAAGAAGGGCGAGATCGACTTCGCCGACTCACTGGACGCGAACGTGTACAAGTCGCTGGCCGGAGTCCCGGGCGTCACCCAATTCCCCGCGGTGTATTCCGAATTCAATGAGCTCGCATTCAACACCGGCGCGGCGCTGGAGAGCGGCAAGCCGATTGGTGATGGCAGTCCGCTGCTCAAGGACAAGAATCTTCGGGTGGCCCTGGGTTGGGCGATCGATCGCAAGTCACTAGTCGACAAGGTGCTCGGTGGCCTGGGCTCGGAAGCCGACACGATCATCCCGTCGATGTACGCCAACTTGCACCTGACGCCGGCCAACCCGGTGACCTACAACCCCGACAAGGCGAAGCAACTTTTGGACGCGGCCGGTTACAAGGTCGGCCCCGACGGCATCCGGGTGGCCGCCGATGGCACGAAGCTGTCGTTCCGCCTGTACGGCCGCTCGGAGAACGACATCTCCAAGAAGTCGGTCCAGTTCCTGAAGGGCTACCTGGCCGCGGTCGGGGTCGAGGCCAAGGTCGACCTCATCTCATCGGATGCGCTCGCCGAGAAGATCGGTGCGGGCAACTACGACATGTTCGAGTGGGACTGGGTGGTCGAACCCGACCCCAACTACCAACTATCGACGTTCACCTGCGCGAACCGGTCCTACCTGGACTCCGGCAGCGTCACCGCGAATCTGTCGGACTCCTTCTACTGCAACCCGGCGTACGACGCCCTGAACGAGAAGCAGAGCACCGAACCTGATGTCGCGGCGCGCACGGCGATCGTCAAGCAGATGCAGCAGATGCTCTACGACGACGCCCCCTACATCCTGACGTTCTACATCGACAATCTCGAGGCGTACCGGTCCGATCGCTTCACCGACTTCGTGCCGCAACCCGCACCGAACGGCTCGCTGCTCTTCCAGTACGGCACCTGGACGTACGAGAGCGTGCAACCCGTGACCAACGCCGCCGGGGACTCGACGTCTTCGTCCAAGGCGGGCCTTGCGATAGGCATCGCGGTGCTTGTGCTGGTGGCAGCCGCAGGCGTCGTGTTCTTCCTACGCCGTGGGCGCACCGGCGCCCGAGCCGACGACGAGGAGTAGGCCCGAACTCTCGTGACGCTGTTTCAGGAAGCTGGCGTTGACGCTGCCCCGTCGGCGCTCGCGAGAGCAGGGCGCTTGGCCGGTCCGTCCACCCGCTACGTCGCGAAACGGATCTTCGCGGCGCTGGGAACCTTCGCGTTCGTGGTCGTCTTCAACTTCTTCCTGTTCCGGCTGCTCCCCGGCGACCCGATCGCGTTGTACACGAAGGGCCGCGACGTTGACCCGGCGCAGATGCGTGCGCTGCGCTCAACCCTGAATCAACCGGTACTGCAGCAATTCGTCAACTACCTCAAGAACCCGTTCTCGCAGGACGCCTCATCGGTGAAGTACAACCTGCCCGCGTGGGAAGTCATCGGCACGCGCGTATGGCCCACGGTATTGCTCGTCGGAACCGCGACGCTGTTGGCCACGATCATCGGCGTATGGCTGGGCGTTCGCAGCGCCTGGGCCAGAGGTGAACGCTTCGACAAGGTCTCAACCAACACAACGCTGGTGCTCTACTCCATGCCGGAGTTCTGGTTCGGAATGATCTTGCTCATCGTGTTCTCGGCGGGAGTCTTCGGGCTCCCGGGCCTCTTCCCCAGTGGCGGGCTCTCGACGCCGGGTGTCGACACCTCAAGCCCATTGGGTTGGCTCAACGTCGGCTGGCATCTGTTCCTGCCCGTCACCACCCTGACAGTGATCTATCTGTCGGAGTACTCACTGATCATGCGCGCGTCCCTCATCGACGAGATGGGGCAGGACTATCTACAGACCGCGCGGGCAAAGGGCCTCAAGGAGAAGATGGTGCGCAGGCACCACGCCGTCCCCAACGCGATGCTCCCAACGATGACGTTGATCTTCCTGAACCTCGGCTTCGTGGTCGGCGGTGCTATCACGATCGAATATGTGTTCTCGATCAACGGACTTGGATCGCTCACAGTTGACGCCCTGCGTGGACCGGACATCCCGCTGCTGCAATCACTGTTCCTCCTGTTCTCCGCCGCCGTGATCGCCGCGAACCTGTTCGCGGATCTGTTGTACGGACGGCTCGACCCGAGGGTCCGGACATGAGCACCGAAGCAGCGCCAACCAAGAAGCTCAGCCCGAATTCGATCGTCCGGGCACGGCGTCGGGCGGCCCTGCGTCGATTCACGTCCGCGTTCGGCCGCGACCGCGGCGGCATGCTCGGCTTGGTGATCATCGTTGTGTTCTTCGCGCTCGCGTTGCTGGCGCCGCTGTTGTTCGACCGCAGCGAATTGGATGTCACTCAGGCGACGGCGGACCCTTACCTGCCACCGTCGAGGACGTACTGGCTGGGGACCGACGACTCGGGCCGCAACGTGCTGGCGCTGGTCATCTGGGGCGCTCGGATCTCGCTGTTGGTGGGACTGTCCGCCACGGTGTTATCCATGTTCATCGGAACGTCGATCGGCATCATGTCCGGCCATTTCCGCGGCGTCACCGGTGGTGCGATGGACCGCGTCACCGAGTGGTTCCTGGTGATCCCCTACCTTCCGCTTGCCATCGTGTTGGCCACGGTCCTGGGCAAGAGCATCTGGGTGATCATCGTCGTCATCGGCGTGACGTCGTGGCCAGGCACCGCCCGGATCATCCGCGCGCAGACGCTTTCGGTGGGTAGTCGGGCGTACCTCGAGCGCGCTCGGGTCTTGGGTGGGAGCAACTGGCATCAGATGGGTCGGCACGTCCTGCCCAACGTCATGCCGCTCGTGCTGGCCAACACCACGCTGGCCGTCTCCATCTCGATCCTGTCCGAGACGACGCTGTCCTTCTTGGGACTCGGCGACCCCACGGCCGTCTCCTGGGGATCGATCCTGGAGACGGCGTTCGACAACGGCGCGATCTCCCTCGGTGCGTGGTGGTACTTGGCCGCGCCCGGTCTCTGCGTTGTGCTCGTCGTGATGTCATTCAACTTCATGGGTCGGGCAATAGAAGGCATCCTCGACCCGCGCGAGCAGGGAGCCTGACCGTGGCGCTGCTCGAGTTCGAGGACGTCTCGGTCACCTACCGATCGCGTGGTGCCGACGTCCCCGCCGTCCGGGGTGTCAGCCTGTCGGTTGACATCGGCCATTCGCTCGGTATCGCCGGCGAATCCGGCTGCGGTAAGACGACGCTGGCGAGCACCGTGCTTCGGCTGCTGCCCAAATCGGCACGAGTCACCGGACGGGTGCTGCTCGACGGCGAGGACGTACTGACCATGTCGTTCGGCCGACTGCGGGCCGTGCGCTGGGCCAAGGCCGCGGTGGTCTTCCAGGGTGCGATGCACGGACTGAACCCGGTGCAGCGGATCGGTGACCAGCTCGTCGAGCCGATCCTGCTGCACGAGAAGGTGTTCTCCAGGCGCGCAGCCACCAACCGGGTGGGAGAGTTGCTCGAGCTGGTAGGCATTCCGGCCCGGCGGGTCAACTCGTATCCACACCAACTCTCCGGTGGACAGAAGCAACGCGTGATGATCGCGATGGCATTGACCTGCCGGCCACGACTGCTGCTCTGCGACGAGCCGACGACCGCGCTGGATGTCATGGTTCAGGCCCAGGTCCTCGACCTGCTCGCCGGGCTGGTCCGCGAACTCGGCATCGGGATGGTGTTCATCAGCCACGATCTGTCCGTTCTCTCGTCGAGCTGTGATCGGGTTGCGGTGATGTACGCCGGCGAGGTCGTCGAAGAAGGCCCGGCCGCGGCCGTCTTCGACGGTCCACGACATCCCTACGCCGCCGCGCTCGCGGGCGCGTTCCCTCGCATCGGCGATACCCGTTTCAGATACGCACCCGCGGGTCTTCCCGGGGACCCGCCCTTCCCCGGCGACCTGCCCAGTGGTTGCCCTTTCCACCCGCGCTGCCCGATCGCGGTTGAGGCCTGCCAGACCGAGTCGCCCCCACTCCTGCAGATGGGCGACCGCCGTACGGCGTGCCTCGTCGTGAACTCCTCGCAGGGCGCGGCGTGAGCACCACCGAGGCACGGCCGGATCAGGCTGGTCCGACCGCACCTCCCGTGCTGGAGGCGCGCGGCCTTCAGGTCACCTTCCGCGGCCGGGGTACGGCCGAAGCCCGAGCGGTTGACGGCGTCGACCTCGCGCTCGGCAAGGGCGAGATACTCGCGCTGGTCGGCGAGAGCGGTTGCGGCAAGACGACTCTGGCCCGCACACTGCTCGGCCTCGAGCGGCCGTCCGCCGGTCAGGTTCTCGTCGACGGCAAGCCGCTCGCGTACAAGTCCTCGGCTCTCAAGGCCTACCGGCGACGGGTCCAGTTGGTGCTGCAGGACCCGACCAGCGCGTTGAACCCGAGGCACACGGTCTACGAAGCGGTCGCCGAGGGACTACGCATTCATCGCCTCGACAAGGACGAGGGTGAACAAGTCGCCGCGGCCCTTTCGCGGGCCGGGTTGCGCCCACCCGAGCGGTTCTTCCTTCGCTACCCGCACGAACTGTCCGGCGGACAACGCCAACGTGTCGTCATCGCTGGTGCGTTGGTCCTTGAACCGGACGTCATCATCGCCGACGAGCCCGTGTCCAGCCTGGACGCGTCGGTCCGCGGCGAGATCCTGGCGCTGCTGCTGCATCTGCGCGACGAGCTCAAGCTGTCGCTCTTGGTGGTCACGCACGACCTCGGCCTGGCGTGGAACATCGCCGACCGGATCGCCGTCATGTACTTGGGCCGCGTCGTCGAACAGGGCCCCACCGAGGCACTGCTCGCCGGCCCCCTGCACCCGTATACCCAGGCGCTGCTGTCCGTCGTTCCCGACATCGACCGAGTCGCCCCGATCGTGCTCACCGGCGAGCCACCGGATCCGACCCGGATCCCGGCCGGCTGCCGGTTCCACCCGCGCTGTCAACTGGTCGCGTCGGGGGAAGCAGCCAGAGCCGGCGTCGAAGTCCGCTGCCGCACCTCGCCGCTGCCGGTGCTCCCGATCACGTCCGGCCAGAGCGCCGCCTGCCACCTGCTCAACCAGAGTTAGCCACTCGCCGGGTCCTTCCCCGATCAAGCCTGATTCGGTTACAGTTTCTTACTGACTCGCGAGTCAGTAAGAAACTGCCAGCTCGAAAGTGGCTTGGCGCGAAAGTGGCTCGGCTCGAAACTGGCTCGGCTCGAACGGTGCTCTGACGAACCAGACGAGGAGTGACGTGACGAACGAGTACGACGTCGCCATCGTGGGTGGCGGCCACAACGGCTTGGTCGCCGCGGCGTACCTCGCCAAAGCCGGAAAACGCGTGGTCGTCCTCGAACGCCGTCACATTCTCGGCGGAGCCGCCGTGAGCGAGCACCCGTTCGGGCCGGACTTCACCGTCACCTCGTTGTCGTACGTCGTGTCCTGGCTTCCCCCAACTCTGATTCGCGACCTCGACCTCGTGCGCCACGGCTACCACGTCTATCCGCAGGGGCCGTACTTCGCGCCCCGCCGCGATGGCCGGTACCTCCAGCTGCCCGAGGACAAGCAAGCCCGGCGCGAACAGATCTCCAAGTTCAGCGACAAGGACGCGGACGCGATCACGCGTTGGGACACCTGGTTCGAAGGGCTCGCGCGGATCCTGGGTCCACTGATCGCGGAGATCCCGCCGAAGGTCGGATCACGCAGACCGTTCGACTTGGCCCGCCAGGCCCTGCTGCTGCGCAGGTTCAAGGATGTCGACGAGCGCAAAGCCGTGGACCTGGCCCGGCTGATGACCGACAGCGCCGCTGACCTCATCGAGGACTACTTCGAGTCCGATGCAATGCGCGGTGTCCTGTCGGTGTCGGCCGTCATTGGTTCATGGGCGGGTCCACGAAGCCCGGGTTCGGCGTACGTCTTGGCCCATCACCACGTCGGCGACCTCGGTGACGGTCGACTGGGCGCCTGGGGCTTCCCACGTGGTGGCATGGGTGGAGTCACCCAAGCCCTGGCGAAGGCGGCGCGCTCCTCCGGGGCCGAACTTCGCACCGATGCTTCGGTGGCCCACATCGACACTCAGCACGGCTCCGTCCGCGGCGTCACTCTCGAGGACGGGACGCAAGTCGTCGCCAACACGGTCGTCACGACCACACATCCGGCGATCGCGTTCTTGCGTCTGATTGATCGAAACGACCTACCCCCGGACTTCGTCGCCGACATCGAGCGCTACAAGTCCCGCAGTGGCTCGGTCAAGATCAACGTGGCGTTGGATCGGCTGCCCGACTTCGTCAGCAAGCCCGGCTTCGACCCCACAGTGCACGGCGGCACGATCGTGCTGTCCGAAAGCCTCGACGACGTGGAGAACGCGTTCCAGGAGGCTGCAGCCGGGCAAGCGAGCACGCTGCCCTTTGCCGACATCTGCATCCCGAGTGTGTTCGACCCGACGCTGGCGCCCGAGGGCAAACACGTGATGAGCATGTTCACCCAGTGGGTGCCGCACAGGTGGAACGCCGAGCCGCACCGCGACGAACTCGAGGCGTACGCCGACCGGCTGTTCGCGCGGATGGACGAGGTGGCTCCGGGGTTCAGCGACTCAGTGTTGCACCGGCAGATCCTCGGCCCGCACGACATGGAGCAGGAGTACGGCGTGGTCGGCGGCAACATCTTCCACGGCGAACTCACGGTGGGTCAGATGTTCCATGCCCGACCCGCAGCCGGTTACGCCGACCTGCGGACACCGATTCGCGGCCTCTACCAGGCGGGATCTGCGACGCACGGCGGAGGTGGGGTGACCGGCGTACCTGGTCGCAATGTCGTACGCCAAATCCTTGCCGACGGTCGGTCGCAACAGCGCAAGAACCGAGTCGGCCTCGGCCGCCGAGGGTGAGGGGCGGCTCGTGCGCAAACTGCAGGCGGCGCTGCCTCGCCACCACTATGTCGACGCGGCGTCCTGGCGGGTCGAGCGCGAGCGCATCTTTCTGAGCGAGTGGGTGTGCATCGGCCGACTCGACGAGTTGGAGCTGGCTGCACCCGGAGAGAGCAAGTTGCGAGCCGAACGGCTGGCGGTGGTCGACCTCGTAGGTGAGTCCATCCTCGTGACGACCGACTCTCAGGGTCTTCTGCACGCGCACTACAACGTCTGTCGTCATCGCGGTTCACAACTAGTGCCCGTTGACCCTGACATCGAACCGCCGCCGCCTTACGCAGTGAAATCGCTGCGCTGCCCCTACCACTCCTGGACCTACTCCCCCGATGGTCGCCTGCTGCACGCACCGCACACCGATGACGTTGACATCGACATGAGCGAGTTCTCGCTGCACTCGGTCGGAGTCGGCAACTGGGGAGGGTGGCTATGGCTGCATGCGACGCCGAAGGTCGCCCCGCCCCTGCTGGACGCCATGGCCGCGGTGCAGGAGAAGGTGCAGCGCTATCCATTGGATTCCCTGGTCCTGGGTCGGCAGCTGCGCTACGACGTTCGCGCAAACTGGAAGCTCATCGCGGAGAACTACAACGAGTGCTACCACTGCGGGCCAGTTCACCCCGAGTTGTGCCGCGTCGTTCCCGCGTTCGCCGGTGGCGGTTCGGAGTTGGACTGGGACAACGGCATTCCGCACCGGGAAGGGGCATGGACTTTCACGTTGTCCGGCACGTCGAATCGCGCGCCCTTCCCCGATCTCGACGACCACGAGTTAGTACGGCACAAGGGTGAACTCGCCTACCCGAACCTGCTCCTGTCCCTCTCTGCTGACCACGCCGCTGCGTTTGTCCTCACCCCAATTGCCGTCGACCGGACCTTGGTGACCTGCGACCTGCTGTTCGCCCCGACCGAAGCGGGAAGGCCGGACTTCGATCCGGGCGACGCGGTCGAGTTGTGGGACTTGGTCAATCGACAGGACTGGGCGGTCTGCGAATCCGTGCAGCGCGGCATGTCCTCACGCGCCTACACGCATGGCTGGTACGCCCCCATGGAGGACGCCTCGCTGGACATCCGCCGGTGGCTGCTGCCGCGTCTCGGCGAGGTCTCTGATGCGATGGCCAACATCACCTCCGAGGCCACCATCGATTTCACCGCGGGTCAACCCGATGGCTGAGCGCACGTACGACCTGGCCGTGGTCGGCTTGGGTGCGCTCGGTTCGTCGACTTGTTGGCATGCCGCGCGCCGCGGGCTCTCGGTCATCGGCCTCGAGCAGTTCGAGCTCGGTCATGACCGGGGCGCCTCGCACGACACGAGTCGAATCTTGCGGCACAGCTATCACACCCCGGCGTACGTCGACCTGACGTTCGAGGCGTACGCGGACTGGGCCGATCTTGAGCAGGAGACCGGCGAATCGTTTGTGACAATCACGGGTGGGCTGGACCTGTTCCCGCCCGATGGGTCCATCCCGATGACCGACTACACGGCGGCGATGGCAGACCGATCGGTGCCGTACGCCGTGCTCTCGACCGACGACGTGCGCGCGCGATGGCCCCAGCTGCGACTTCCCGAGGGCACGCTGTCACTTCATCAAGAGAGCACGGCGATCGTCCCGGCGGCGCGCGGGACCGCCGCGATGCAACGACGAGCGCGCGAACTTGGCGCGCAGTTGCGCGGCCGCACCGCCGTGCGAGAACTACAACCGAGAGCCGACGGCGTCGACCTGCTCACTGACGACGGCATCGTCTCCGCAGCGCGAGTTGTCGTATGCGCCGATGCGTGGACGTCGTCGTTGCTCACCCCACTCGGCTGTGACCTGCCCCTCACTGTCACCGAGGAACAGGTGACCTACTTCGCGCCCGCGGTTCCGGCGGCCTATGCGCCGGGCCGGTTCCCAGTGTGGATCTGGATGGACGAACCCTCGTTCTACGGTTTCCCGACGTACGGCGACACGACGATCAAGGCCGCCCAGGATTGCGGCGGCCCAGTGGTGACCGGTGACGACAGATCCGGACTCGAGGACGCCGGCATGCGCCAACGGTTGGCCGACTTCATGGCCCGAACGTTCCTTGGGTCCGGCCGGCCGGTTCGGTCGAAGCGTTGTCTCTACACCCTCACCCCCGACCGCGACTTCGTCGTGTCGGCTGTGCCCGACTTGCCGCAAGTTGTCGTCGGTCTTGGCGCAGCGCACGGTTTCAAGTTCGCTGCGACCTTCGGGCGGCTGCTCACCGATCTTGCGGTTGACGGGACGACCTCGAGTGACGTCTCGGCCTTCGGGCTCGATCGACCCGCGATGATCGATACAGACTACGTCGCGAACTGGATGGTGTGACGTGAGACGCCAGGACAACGTGAGACGCCAGGACAACGAGCCACGCGTGCACGGCGCACTACGCCAACGCCTCCGGATCAATGCCGAGCTCGGCCGCTGCAGCGACTCGCACCCACGTTGCCAACTGCTTCTTGGTGAGATTGCGATGAACCATCACCTGCACCGCGAGGCCGTCGAGCAGCGCCGAGAGTCGCCACGCAGAACCCTCGGCGTCGGCGCAGGAGAACAGGCCGGCGCTCGCGCCCGATCGGATCTGCGCTGCGAGCACGTCCTTCCACCGGATGTCCAGGCGCCGGGACATCGCCCGCAACTGCGACTCGCGCAGCGACTCCGACCAGGCGTCGACCCAGATGGTCCAGCCGGCCGCATTCCCCTGGGGGGAGTAGAGCGCCAGGATCCGGCGTACGGCGTCGACCGGGTCGGCAGCGCGGGCTACCGTCTTGTCCAGACGTTCGAGGTCCTTGCGAACGGCATGCTCGAGGGCGTCGGCGAACAAGTTCTCCTTGGTGCCGAAGTGGTAGAAGATCAAGGCAGTGCTCACACCAAGCACCTGAGCCACGTCGGCAACACGCGTTCGCGCAAACCCTCGACGGGTCACCTCGGCGGCAGCGGCGTCGAGGATCTCCTCCCGCCGTACCTCGACCTTTCGTCTCGCCACGGTCGCGACCTTACTGTCGCGCGAGTCAGCAGGAGGACCGCATGAGCACCGTGCTGGACCTGTCGTCCCTGAAGCCACTGGCACCGGTCGATCCCGACGGCCTGGCCAGGGCTCTGCGCCCGTTCGGTCAGTCCACCATGTTCGCGTCGGAGTGCTACACCTCGCCTGATGTGCTCGCCTGGGAGTTGCGCAACCTGGTGGCCGGGAGCTGGTCCTGCATCGGACGGATCGAGGAGTTGCGTGCCGATGGTGCGACGCAGCGTGCACTCG
>Ga0315283_10001226_pt1 | contig 20365 bp, 14 predicted proteins | sample YL17G09_0_MG_FD_204541 | JGI IMG/M metagenome (GOLD analysis project Ga0315283, IMG submission 204541) | Sediment microbial communities from Yellowstone Lake, YNP, Wyoming, USA - YL17G09_0 | ecosystem: Environmental > Aquatic > Freshwater > Lake > Sediment | place: USA: Wyoming | collected... | reverse complement strand
CCGCCCGCCCCGCCAGCCGCCACGATAGCCTCGCCGCCCGCAGTCGCGTCGCCCGCGCCCCGTGCGCGACCTCCGCCAGCGACAGCTCGATCAGGGCGTGGCCGACGCGGGCCAGGCGCAAGATGATGAGGCCCAGGTTCGCGGTCACGGCCGCCGACCCGTGCAGGGCGACCTCCAGGCCGAGCGCGACGCCGACCAGCCAGGCGTCCACCCAGTGCTGCCACTTGGTGAAGAACCTGAGCGGGCCCAGGATGAGCGCCCGGGCGATCCACTCAACGTTGAGAACGACGAGCAGGGCGAGCGTCGCAATGTGCAGGCCCTCCGAGGCTAGCTCGGCTGAGCGGGGCCGCTTTGCGCAGGCCTCTAGCTCAGGGTGCGCGTTTGATAGGGCGACCTCCGCCATGACTACCGCCAAGTCGGCGACGACGAAGGCGATCACGGCGAACTTCCAGGGCCTGCTCTCGACCATTCTTTTTAATTCCAGGCGGACGGCAGTGGCGCGGGTGGTGCTGGTCGGGAGCGAACAGGTCTTCGGAAGGGGTGGGTCTTCAAGGTCTGCCGCGGCGTCGGGCGAGGCCTTGCCACCCCGCCCCACGGCGCGGGTGGGTGGGGGCGGCATGTGTTGTGGGAACCCTTTTTGAGAGAGAGGCCTCTAAAAAATGAAGGAGTGACCCGATGCGTACTCCGCGCTTTTTTTTGTTTCTCCACGCCGGCCAGGAGAGGACCAGGTGAGGGAGACAGCCGTGCATGCAGCCCTTTGGCATCGCCCGCCGCCCAGGGTCACGTCTCGACCTGACAGGCACCGGATCAGGTGGTTGGCCGGCCATGCAGCCACCCATCACAAAGGCGCCGCGGCGGACGTCCATGCCCGGCCCGCACGCGCCTTGGATCGTCATCATTAGGCACCACCTCGCTGATTACCTCGCCCTCTTTATTTTGGCCGCGATCGCAATTTTGACCGAGCATGCCCAACCCTTCATCCGCCCCATCTACGCGGGTCCCGACGGCAAGGCGGACGAGGAGCTGTGGCGCTACTCATACCCACTCGTCGCGCGGTCTGCGCAGAGAGTGCCCGCCTGGGCGGTGCCGACGATTGCGGTCTCCATCCCGCTGTCCCTGGTCCTGGCCCATCGCGCGGTCTGGGGCTGCCCGCGCCTGGAGTTTCACGCCTCCCTGCTCTCCCTGTTCAGCGCGATCTTTGCGGTCGGCGCGGCGACCAATACCCTGAAAATATCCGTCGCCCGCCCGCGCCCCAACTTCGTGGCCCGGTGCTGGCCGCACGGGGCGACGCCCGTGTTCGATGCGGCCGGCATAGCCATGTGCGCGGCGGACGCGATCTCGCCGCTGGAGGGGCGCAAGTCCTTCCCGTCTGGGCACACCTCCTGGACGGCCGCGGGGTGCGGGTGGGCCGCCTTCTGGCTGGCCGGCCGCCTGCGCGTGTGGGACAGAGAGGCGGCTGGTCACCCGTGGCGCCTGTGCGTGGCGGCCTGCCCGGTCGTCCTCACCGTCTTTGTGGGCGTCTCCCGCCTGCAGGACTCGTGGCACCACCCGACGGACGTGATGGCGGGCGGGGCGCTCGGCCTGGGCCTGGCCTACCTCTTCTACCGCCAGACCTTCCACTGTTTCACCAGCGGGCGGGCGGGGGAGGCGTATGCTGGTGGGGGTGGGGGTGGGGGTGGGGGTGGAGGTGGGGCAGAGGAGGCGGGAGAGAGTGGTGGTGGCGAGGGCGCGGCCCTGGCGGGTGGTGGGGGCGGTGGTGGTGGTGACCTGGGCGTGTGAGAGGCACACAAGCACCCGGGAGTCGTCCGTACACTCTCGCACGCACGCACGCAGCTGGTTACACGTTTCCACGCAAAAGAGGCACAATCTCAAAACAGGCAACACACGCAGCACACCGGTCTCATCGTCCCCCCTCCCCGCCGCCACCAGGCACGACCGAGCGAAAGCCGGATGACTCTGCGAAATAGGACGCCGTCCCGTCGCACGCCCGGCCGGCCGCCTCGGCCGCCGCGGTCGCCGCGGCCGCCACGGCTGCCGGGTCTCCCAATTCGATGCCCTGGACAGGGGTGAAGGCCAGGGAGGACGCCAGCCCGGAACCGGCAGCAGTCGCCAGGCCCGACCCACCACTCGGCCCCCCGCCCCCTAACCGGCGCGCAAACTTCTTCTGCTGCTTGGCGCTCAGCCGCACGCCCTGGGACCGGGCCGCCAGGCGCAGCTTGCCACCGCCCGTCCCGCCCCCGCCCAGGGTGCCCAGCCCGACTACGTCGTCATCCGCGTACACCTCCTCCTCCGGCACCCCGAACGCCGCCCGGTTGGCGGCTGCCCGCACGTCGCTCAGCCCGTACCTCTCCTTCTCCTTCCTCGCCCGCCGCCCGCCCCGCCGCTTCTTGGCGGCCGCGTCCGGGGCGGGTAGGACGGCCTTTGTCTTGGCCGGCGGCGGTTCCTGCCATTTCAGCACCTTGGCCACCATGGCCGCCCGCATGCTCTCCCCGGCGCTGCCAGTCGGGTCGGACCCATACGCGTCCACACGGGCCAACAACGCCGCTTTTGCGCCCACCAGCTTGGCCGCCTTCGGCCGCAGGCCGGGCGGGCAGCCCTGGACGATGGGCGAGGCAAAGACAAAGCCCTGGCGCCGGCCAGCGGCGGCGGAGGACCGGCCCGCCAGGGCGGCTCCGGACTGGCCGAGGACGTGCACTGTCGAGGCGGGCAGGCGGGACAGCGGGCCCAGCCCGCCCGCCACGCCCATCAGCTGGGCGGCGACGGCAGGGCCGACGGCGGCCGACAGGTTTGGGGCCACCCGCCCCATCTCGCGCTGGACGAGGCCCCCAATCGCGGCCCGGGCGCCGTCCAGGCGGAGGACCAGGTCGGCCGCGGCCTGGACGCGGGCGGCCGCGCCCTCGCTCAGCGGCACGCCCGCCGTGGTGGACGCCGTCACGACGACCACCATCACCGTCGCCTGGGGCAGGATGCCCTCCAAGTCCACGCCCGCCGGGTCGGGCGCATTGCCCAGGCGGGAGACGACGCGCGCGTAATCGACGGGGTGGACGACCAGGGAGGCGAGCTCGGGGAACTTGGGCGCGTAGTGGTGGCGGGCGAAGGCCGAGGCGGCCGCAATGTCGGACTCGATGTCGACGGCCAGGGCATTGCAGGCGACGAGGAGGCGGTAGGTGGCGTCGCCGGCTAGGAGGTCGTCGTCGCCATCGCCAGGCGCAGGTTGAGGGGCGGGGCCGGGCGCGGGCGCGGACGCCGTGCCCGCGTTGCCCCCTCCTTCGCTCGGCCCCGCCTCCAGCGCGGCCCGGACCTGGGCCATGATAGACTTGTACCGGTCACTCACTTCTAGGCCAGCCACGCTGGCCAGGTCGTCGCTGGGTTTGAAGGCCGCCAGCGGGCCGGCGAGGGGCAGGGACGCCTCGTCGTCAGCGTCGACGGCCATTGCGTCGCCGGCCTCACCGCCCGATGGCACGCCACCACCGACGTCGTCATCGTCCAGGTCGTCCAAGTCGTGTAGGAAGGATTCGGCGAGGGTGGCCATGTCGTGTATGAGTGCGCGGGTGCGTGTGTGCGAGGGTGCCAGCCAGGCTCACACGCTGCACAGAAAAAAAAGAAGAACTAAAAAATGTCGACAGTCTGCCCCAGAACTCGCTCCCTTTTCCACCGCCCAGGCTAGTATACCCACGCCATGCGCCGGCCGCCTCTATTCAGCACCCGCTTCAAGGCCAACCCGGACGCCACCTCCCCAGCTAGCCCCCTGGAGGGTGGCGTCCAGGTCACGTCGCCGTTCCAGGATGCGGCGGCCGCTAACGCGTCGCATGCGAGCGCCAACAACACCGCCACCAACCCCGACCCGCCAACCCCGACCCGCGGAGGGCGGGCCCGGCAGGATGGCGCACGTGGCGCCGCCCGCTCCCTGTCCCGCCTGATGTCCGGCGCTATCGCCGACCTGTCCTATCTGGCCGACCCGGACGGCGCGGTGGAGGGCGGCGACGCGCCTGACGACGGCGACGCGCCGTCCAGCCCGCCCCCGACCACCAGTGGCCCAGTGAGTTTTTCACCCCTCGCGGCCGCGGCCGAGAAGCCGCGGCCGCGGCCTCTCGAGAGGGCGACTCTCGAGAGGGCGACTGCTGCTACTGCTGCCACAGGCGACGCGCCCACCTCTTGCCACCACCACCACTTCCCCACCCAAAAATCCGTCTTTGTCGCGTGCCTGGTCACCGTCGTGCTCGCAGCCTTCTGGCTGGGCAGCGCGCCGTTCACCTTTTACCGGCTCTACACCCTCGCAGCGTCTATCTTGCTGCCCGCCCGGTGGGTTGCGTACCGGAAGGATGGCGCACATTACTATTTACTTGACCTGTGCTATTTTGGCAACGTGCTGACGCTCTACTCCATTTGGTGGGCGCCCGCGTCCCTGCATGCGCGGCACGCGGCCTTTGCGTTCGGGGCGGGCCCCCTCCTGTGGGCGATCCCGGCCTTCCGCAACGCGGCCGTGTTCCACGATGCCGACAAGATGACGAGCCTATTCATCCATGCCGGGCCGGCGTTGGTTGCGTGGGCGGGGCGGTGGCGGCCCGGGCCGCTGGTGGGCTTGGCACCAACGGCGGCCGCGGCCGCGGCCGCGCGCGCGGTGGCGGCCAAGGTGGGGCTGGGTGGCGGGTGGGGGCATGCGGCGCCCCGTCCGTCCGCGCCCTGGTGGTCTTGGCGGTCGCCGCTCCACGCTCCCGCTGTCACTCTGCCGGCCGGGTGGGAGTCAGCCTCGCCCCGCGACCTCCTCGCCGCCGCCGCCCCGATCTACCTGGCCTGGGCGGTCCCCTACTCCCTCTTCCTCTTTGTCTTTGCGGCCAAGCGCATCAGGGCCCGCGGCTATGCGACGCTCTACGGGTACCTGACCCGCAGCCCGGAGGGCGCGGTCACGCGCATGGTGGCGGGGTTCCCACCGGCGGCACGCCCGGCCGCGTTCATGGGCGCGCACGCCCTGGCCACAGCTGCGTCTGTGGCCCTGGCGTCCTTCCTGTGGGATTCTTACGTCCTCCACACGGGCGCCCTTATCGCGGCCGTCGGCGTTTCGGCCTTCAATGCGGCCAGCTTTTACGAATACCTGATCAACAAGGCGGCGCGGGCAGGCCAATGTGTATTGTAGAATGTGTTTCTATGTAACCTTTTGTATCACCACCGTGTTTTTCCTATGTCACCTTTCGTATTACCACCGTGTTGATGTGGAGATTGAGAGTGTGTGGAGATGGAGAGTGTTCGTCCGCTGGATGAGAAAGAAAGGGAGGGATGCCAGGCGCAGGTTGGTGGGCGCCTCCACCACCCTCCACTCCACTCCACTCCCCCTCTCCTCTCTCTTCTTTCCGTGCGGGCTTCACACACCACATACACCGCCACACCACACCACACCATGCAGGCCCAGCATGTATTTGACCGCCTGGCCACCCTGCGCCGCCACCTAGGCGTGGGCGGTGAAGGACACGGTGCGTCTTTCGTTTTGTGTTCCTCGGCTACTTTTTCAATGCCGCTGCCGCTGCCAGCGCGCCGAGAGCCGGGCTGCCCGCCGCCCTCTCTCCCGCCCCGCCTGGCCGGCTGACCCTACCAGGCGATGGAGAGACTGATGCCGTATTCTCACACACACCCAAAACACAGCAGGCACCCCCCTCGTCGCTCCCACCCCCACCGCCTCGACCGCCGGTGCCGCCCGCCCCATTGCCGGAGGCGGCCCAGGCACGCTCACCCTGGTCGACTCCCGGACGGGCAAGTCCTATGACGTCCCCATCCTGGAGGGCGGCGTCATCCGGGCGACCGACCTGAAACAGATCAAGGCGGGAGGGGACGGGGTCGGGCTGCGGACGTACGATCCCGGGTGAGTAAAAAAAAGGGATGGGAGGAAAAAACGACCCGGCTTGTTCGCTTAGGGCGGCATGCCTTGGCCGGTTCAGCTCTCATTTTCTCTCTCTCTCTCTCTTTCCCAGGTACATGAACACGGCCGCCTGCCGGTCGTCCATCTCCTACATCGACGGCGAGAAAGGTGCTTAAAAATGAGGAGGGAAAAGGTGGAGATTTGTGTGCGTGCGGGACCTTCGTCTCCAACGCCCACATCATCTCATCCATCACCCATCTTTTCTCTCCTCTTCCTTATTGCACGTCCCAGGCATCCTCCGGTACCGGGGCTACCCCATCGAACGCCTGGCTGAGGCAGCGACCTTCCCAGAGGTCGCCCACCTGGTTATCTACGGCCGCCTGCCGACGGGCGGCGAGCTGACGGCCTGGGAGGACGCGCTCTCCCGCCACTCGGCCCTGCCCGCGCCCGTCCTCGCCGCCGTGGACGCCCTGCCCCACGACGCCCACCCGATGGGCACGGTCCTGACCGCCCTGTGCGCGCTCTCCACCTGCCACCCGGAACAGAACCCGGCCTTGGCGGGGGAGGGCGTGTACGCGGACACGGCCGTCCAGGACAAGCAGATCGCGCGGCTGGTGGGCAAAATGCCGGCCATCGCGGCCCTGGCCTACCACCGCGCCTCCGGCCGGCGGGCGGCCCCGCCCAACCAGCGCCTGGGCTACGCCGAAAACTTCCTGTACATGCTGGACAGTGGCCCGGGCGCCAACCCGGCGTACCGGCCCCACCCGGCCCTGGCCCGGGCGCTGGACATCATGTTCACCCTGCACGCTGAGCACGAAATGAACTGCTCCACCGCGGCCGCCCGCCACCTGGCCTCCTCGGGGGTGGACGTCTACACGGCGGTCGCGGGCGCGGTGGGCGCCTTGTACGGGCCCCTGCACGGCGGCGCCAATGAGGCCGTACTCCGCATGCTGGCCCGCATCGGGAGCGTGCAAGCCATACCGGCCTTTTTAGCGGGCGTGAAAGCCAAGAAAGAGAAACTGTTTGGATTCGGGCACCGGGTGTACAAGAACTTCGACCCCCGGGCCGCCATCATTCGCAAGGTGGCGGAGGAGGTCTTTGCCATCCAGGGGTCAGACCCGCTCATCGCGGTCGCCGTCGCCCTGGCCGACGCCGCCCGGGAGGACGCCTACTTCAAGGACCGGTCCCTGTACCCCAACGTCGATTTCTACTCCGGCCTCGTCTACCGTTCTCTGGGCTTCCCGCCCGCCTTCTTCACCGTCCTGTTTGCCGTCCCGCGCGTGGTCGGCTACCTGGCCCACTGGCGGGAGCAGCTGGTCGACCCGGACACCCGCATCGTCCGGCCGCAGCAGGTGTACGAGGGCGACTGGTTGCGGCCGGAGGTCGAAGCGTTGGGTGAGCGGGCACCGCCGCCCGCGCTGCCGGCGGCCGCCTCGAAAAAGCCTGCTCTGGCCCCTGTCTTTGGGGAGGTCCCGCCCAGTAATGCTTACCGGCGGCGGGTAGCGGGCACGAACTGGGCGTGAGAGAAAAGGGAGAGAGAATGGGAGTGAGAGCGCGTGTGTGTGTGTGTGTGTGGTCGGGGGAGGACGGATGGGTGTTGCTCTGCTGTGCCGTCTCCGCGTGTAAGCGCGCGCGCGCGGGGGGGCATAGGGCTCGCGTCGCGCCGCAGAGTTTGCGCATGGGGCCGAAGGGGCCCCCTCGCTGTGTGACTTTAGTGCTGGTTTCCCATTTTTTCATCACGACGTCTGCTCTCCCTCCTCCCCACCCCCCTCCTTCCCGCCACCGCCCAGCTTCCACGCAAAGACGGCGGCCAGTAAGATCATGTCTGCCGAGTACACGGCGGCAAAGGACTTGTACACTAACGGGAGGGTGACGTTGACGAGCGGGATGGCCTGTGGAATAGAAAAATGGATGGGGAAATGATGAGAGAAGGTGGTTGGGTTGGTGTCTTCGAGGGCGTCCTCTCTCCCTTCTTCTCTTCTCTTCTCTTCTCTGCTCTCTATCGCATCGCAAGAACGCGTGTAGACAAATGCTTGCCAGAGAAGGGCGGGCCTCTCCCTGAGAAAAATGTTCGAGACGAGAGAGAGAGAGAGAGTCTCCCATCCATCCATCCATCCATCCATCCATCCACCCACCCCCTTCGGCTCTCTTCTCTCTCGATTCCCCCCCTCTCTTACCAAAAATAGCAGGTTCAACGCTTCCTTCTCGTCGGGCGTGCACTCCCGGGCCCGCAGGGCCGGGACGGTGAACATCCAGACCGACCACATGCCGACCAGGCGGGCGATGGAGGGCTCGTCGGAGGGGGCCAGGAGGTTGAAGGCCAGCAGGCCGCCCACGGCCGCCGACACCCAGGCTTGGACGCCGAAGATCTTGTACAGGGTGGACCCGAACACGGCCGGGTTCTTGCCGGTCGCGCCCGAGGCGCGCGGGGCGAACGTGGAGGCCGTGTTGCGGACGAGACGGGAGACCTGTGAGGATGAAGGCGTGGAGAGAGGGTGGGAGAGGGCCGAGCGGGGGGGTGGCTGGCTAGGGTGGGTCGGGTCGAGAGAGAAAGAAAGAAAAGAGCGCAACGTTGCGCTCTTTTGAGAGGTCGTCGCCGCGCTATCCACGATACACCAGCCCATCTCCCTCATACCTCCTTCTCCAGGTCGGGCGCGGCGGCCGATGGGCTGGCGGGCGTGGAGGGCGTGGCGGCGGGAGCGTCTTCGGCGAGGGGCGGCTCTGTTTATGTTTTTTTTTGGTGTGGGGTTGAAATCCATGAGTGGTGCGTAAGAGGGAGAGGGTATGCTATGGGCGTGTTTAGTGTTAACGCATGCCCACACTGGGGTGAGAGTGGGTGACGAAGGCGGTGCGCGTGGCGCGCCGGGGGCAAAGTTCAGCGTCGCAAGGCGGCAGCGCGACCTTTGAGTAGTAGAACAAGCCACTCACCAGCCTTGACGACGGCCACGCCCGCCCGCCGGTTGGTGGGGGCCTGGTCGCCTCGGCGGGCACCGGCCAGGCGAGCGGGTCGGAGGAGGGAGGAGAGGGCGGGCGGCATGGTCGGGAAATGAAAAAGAGTGGAAAGAAGGAGATGGACGCCAGTCTTTTCAGAGCGCGGACCCGCGCTTCCTCTCACAGCGCGCGCGCGGCATTTCTCCACACGCACCACACCCACACTCACGCCATGGACGACCCCCTCTCCTCTAGCATGTCGGCCGCCGCCGCTGACACTGTAAGAAAGGAGGCTAGGCGCGGGGGCCGCGTTCTCTTATCTCTTTCTCTTGCCTTTTTGGTTCTCAATGCTCTCTTTTCCACCCCACAGGCCGCCGCCGCCCTGTCCCCGTCGCCCACCGCCTCGCCCAGCGGAAGAGATGTAGCCATGTATGCACCTGCTGAGGTGAGTGTTGGAGAGAGGCGTGTTGTGTTGCCCTCGGTCTATTTCACGCTCCCCATTCTCAATGCCTTTCTCTCTCTCTCAACACTCTCAACACAGTCCCCGCCCTCCGTCGCCCGCCTGCCTCGCCCAGCCGACGGCGGCCTGACCGCGGTCGCTAGCTACGGCGACCTGCTGGGCGGGGGTGGTGGAGAGGATGACGAGGACGGCGACGACGACCCGCTCTCCCCTCATCATCACCCCCCCGATCGCCCAGGCGAAGCCGCGGGCGCCAGCCCGGCGCCGGCGCCCACGCCCGCCGCTGGGGGCGGCCGCCCGGCCGACCTGCCGGTGGCTGGGTCGACCACCAAAACAGTAGCTGCTGCAGCACCTGAACATCCCGGCAAGGAGGAGGAGGAGGACCTGGACCCCCTGTCCGCCGCGGCCGCCGCGGACGCGGGCGACGACCCCCTCGGCGCCTCGACTGCTGGTGGCGCCCCCGCCGCCTCCTCCTCCGCCTCCCTGCTCCTGGACCGGGGCGCCTTGCCGCCCGCGCCGCCCGGGCCTGCGACCGGGCCGTCCGTGGCTGCGATGCCGGCGGGGCTAGGGGCGGCGGCGAGCCCGTCACGGCCTGGCGTTGCTGCTCAACCACCGCCCGCCTCCACCGCCGCCCCTACCGGCCCCCTCCCCCCTCCCGCCTTCCCGCCCTGCCCCTACGCCCGCATCGCGGTCACCGACCCCGTGCACCGCGCCGAGGCGGGGCCCATACCGGGCCTTAACTCGGGCTACTGGACTTTTCGGGTGACGAGCGCGACCAAGGCGCCGGCCGAGCTGCCCGCCTCGTACCCGCCGGCCGTGCCCCGCCCGGCCACCACCGCCGCCGTCCGCCGCCGGTTCCGGGATTTCGTGGACCTGGCGGACCTGCTCAAAATCAGCCACCGTGGGTGGGCCATTCCTCCGCGGCCGGACAAGGTGGCGGGCCTGGCCGGCGACGCGCTGAGCCTGGGCGGCGGGAGTGTTGGGAATGGGGGTGGCACGGCCGCGACCACCTCCACCCCGACCTCGCCGCTGGCCCCGTCGCCTCCCTCCACCTCCTCCAGCCCGGACTGGGTAGAAGCCCGCCGGTCGGCGCTGGCCACGTACCTGGCCCGCCTGGCCGCCCACCCGGCGATCGGGCCCTCCCAGCAGCTGGCCGTCTTCCTGACGGCGGAGGGCCCGCTCGGCTCGGCGCCCGCCTGGACCGCCCTCCTCCCGCTGCGGGCCTCCCTGTTTGAGGGCGTCGCCCGCCTGCCCGGCCAGCTCATGGGTACGGACGTGACACTGCCATCCCCGTCCGACGTGGGGCGGTCCGCGGCGGCGAGCGGCGACCTTTACCGCCGGTTGAAGGAAATGGGCGTGGCCCTGCGAAACGAGTTGAGGGACAACGCGGGGGTGGTCGGCGGCGGTGACGGCGGCCCGGACGTGGCTTCCCCATCCTCGTCCACCATCCCGCTCCCGCCTGGGGAGGCCGACCTGAGGGCCGTCCGCTCCTCGATGGACGCCCTGGGCGAGGCCCTGGCCACCGCATCCCGCAAGGCGGAAGCCGTGGTGGCGGCGTGGGAGGCGTCGGGCGCGGCGCTCGGGGATGCTGGGCTGGCCCTGATGAAGCTCGCAAAGGGCCAGGACGCGGCCGCGTCGTCCGCCGGCCTGTACACACCCGCCTCCGCGGCGGCTGCCCGGGTGGCGGCCGATGCTCGCCGCACGGGCACGACCGCGCTCCGGCTGTCCCGTCTGGCCAAGGCCGCGACGGCGGAAGCGGCGGGCGCGCTGGAGCCCTTGCACTCTGCCCTGTCCATGGTGCCCCCCGCCGCCCGCGCCCTACGCGAGCGCGAGGCCGCCGCCCTCACCTGGCAGGCCGTCCGGGAGGAGCTGGACGCCAAGAAGGCGGTCGTTGAGGCCGCCCGGGCGGCTGAAACCGGCGGCGGCGACCCGTCGGCGGGGCGGCGGGCGAGCGCGGCTGCCGACGCGGTCGCAGCCCTCACGCTCGCAGAGACTGCGGCCGCGGCCGAGTGGCGGTCAGTCGCGGGCCGCAACCTGGCCGACCTGGCCCGCACGGCGGCCGATCGCCGGGTTGGGCTGACCCAGCTGGTGGGCGCACTGGCTTCCGTCGGCGCCGCGTACGAGACCCGGGCGGCGGCCGTGTGGAAGGAGCTGGCCGACCTGGGCGCGAGCGCGGCCGCGGCCTTTGAGCGGGGTGGGGACGGGCCGGATGGATGAATGCATTTTTGAGGCGTGTAGAGAGGGTTTGTGGTTTTCTTGGTTTGGCTGTCTCTTGTCAAGTGGAGTAGAGTGCGTGTGTGCGTCTCGCACGCAACCAAAAAGTAGCAAGTATGTATAACACAGCAGCCCCAGGGAAAAGTGGCGCACACACAACCCTCCCTTTTTTTTTTCCATGCTCTCCATCCCATTCCACATTCCAATTTCCATCCTTTCACCTTTCAAGCCGCGTACTGCGACCCCTTGCGGGGCACCGGCGCCGCGGCCTTGGCCTTGCCCCGCATCATCACGCAAAACTCGTCGTAATCGATCAGGCCGTCCCCGTCCGTGTCGGCCTCGGCGACGATGCCGTCAATCTCATCGCCTGTGATGCCTGCGGCGGCCAGGCCCTTGACGAGCTCTTCCTTGGTGATCGACCCGTCCCCGTCCACGTCGAACGCGGCAAAGGCGCGGACCATGTTGTCCTCCTTGTCCAGCTGGGACTGGTGCAGGGTGGCGGCCAGGAATTCCTGGTAGTCGAGCGTGCCTGGAGAAAAAAATGAAAGGGGAGAAGGGTTGTGAGTGTTTTTGGTGTGTGAGATGGAGCTCCTCTCTCTCTCTCCTCGGGCGGCGGCGGTGGTGGGATGCGCACACACACGTGCACACCCACGCACGCAAAGTCTATGCCGCCTTGAGCGGGGCAAAGGCCGGGGAGCGGGCGCCGGGAGAGGCACCCTTTCTGCCATCCCGCACCACCAGACACGCGCGCGCGCGTGAGCACACCCTCCCCTCTCCTCCTCGACTCACCCGTCGCATCCAGGTCGATGCTCGCCAGCAGGGCCTCCATCTCCGCCCGCGCGACGGCCGACCCACGTTTAGCCATAGCGGCCTTCAGCTCGTCCACCGTGATGGAGCCCGACCCGTCGGCGTCGATCTCCTCAAACAGGACGCGCAGGCCCGCAATCTCTTCGGGCGACATGCCGCCCGCGATGACTTTCAGGGCCTCCTTCTTCAGCTTGTTCATGCCGGCAAAGCCGCGCAGGCGGGTGAGGACGACATTGTCTAGGGGCGTGTCCCGTGCGGACCCGTTCTCTTTCATCCAGTCGTGCTGGAGGACCGCGTCGGCAGTCGCGCGCACGCGCGGGTCCTGGGTCAGCATCTTGCGGACGCATTCCTTGGCGGCCTCCGAGATGGAGGGCCAGGGGTCGGACGCCAGGTCCAGGTCGCCCTTGAGGATGGAGTCAAAGATCTGCTGCTCCGTCTCCCCCCAAAAGGGCGGCACGCCGGACAGGAGGATGTAGAGGATCACGCCGCACGACCAGATGTCCGCCTCCGGCCCGTACGACCGGCGCAGGACCTCCGGCGCGACGTAGTAGGCCGAACCGACAATGTCGGTGAAGACCTGGCCAGGCTTGTAAAAGACGGACAGCCCGAAGTCGGTGGCCTTCAGGGGGGCGTCGTCCGCGGCGGAGGCGAGCAGGAAGTTTTCGGGTTTCAGGTCGCGGTGGATGACGCCCAGCGAGTGGCAGTGCGCGACGACGCTGACGATCGTCCGCATCAGCCCGGCCGCATCCTTTTCGGACAGGTGGCCCTTGGCGACGATGCGGTCAAACAGCTCGCCCCCCGAGCACAGCTCCATGATCAGGTGGACGCTGTGCTTGTCCTCGTACGCGCCTTTCAAGGTGACGATCGCGGGCGAGCCTGCCAGGTGGTGCATGATCTGGACTTCCCGCTGGACGTCCTCCACATCCTCCGGCGTCGCCAGCTTGCGCTTGGCGATGGACTTGCAGGCCAGCTCGGAGCCGGTCGCCTTTTCCGCGGCCAGGCGGGTCGTCCCGAACTGGCCGCGCCCGAGGACGCGGCCCAGAGTGTAGACGGCCGTGACGTCCTATTTTGAGAAGGGGGGGGGGGGGGGATGGGTCAGGAATGGGTCAGGGGCGCGGGCGCTCTCTGTCTCGCCCGTGTGGGGTGCGCGTGCGCCTGTGGGTGCGGGGGGGGGACACGCAGCCCCGGGCGACAAATGCACAGTCCCCACCACCTCTTTCTCCAGCGGGGCACGGGTTGATGCAGAGCAAGGAGGATGGGCAGGCATGCCCGCACACGCCACACCATCCCCTCTCCTTTTCCCTCTCTGTCTCTCTCTCACTCACATCGGTGGGCTTGCCCAGGACGCCGTGGGGCGACTTGCGGGCTTCCTCGGCCTGTTTTTTTTTGAGTGAAAAAAGAAGGGTGAACGGTGGGGGTCGGGGTCCCCCAAAAAACGCTCACATGCCCCCCTTTTTTTGCGTTGGGCGGTCAGGAGGGTGGGCATGCCCCAATTAGCGGCTGATTGGGGTACCGATGAGGGTAAACATGGCCTGGCTACACGCTCATCGGCTCAGAAAAAGGGTGAATGGCGTGCATCGCCCTCTGGAAGGCGCGGCGTCCGGGGCCCTGCGGAGAAAAAAAAGAGGGGCGGCCCGCCCGGGGGTGGTGGTGATGAAAGAGGAAATGGCCAGCTCTCTTTCTACATACCGTCGTCGGACGTTTCTTGGAGGAGCGCCCGGTGCCTGGCTGGGCTGGGCTGGAGGTACAGATGCCCATGGTGGGGCTGTGTGAAGAAGAAAAAGAGAGACGGACAAAGACGGTGTGTGAGCCTTCAGAACCAAATTAGTGAGGAAGAGAGGGGTGTGCGTCTTGCCGGCCCCACGCTTTTCACATCCAACCTCGCTCCAACGTGGCGTCCCGAAGAGGTCCGACCCCCGTGTGCCACACGCACCCGGCGATGGCGTCCAACGCGCTCCAGGTGAGAGAGGCACGCGAAGAGAGAGGCGAGAGGTTAGTGAAAGGTGCTGCCCTGTCTTTTTCTGTACGAGACCCCTTGGTGGGGCCCGCCCCGGGGCCACGCTAGCGCGGCTCCGGTGATGCTGCACCCTCCTAGGCTGTAGCCCGGCCTAGTGCCGCCGATCTGGTGGGCGTTTGAAAGCGGCTCGAGGTCGGCCACCCCTGCCCGGCCCCCCGATCGGCACCGCTTGGCGCTCGCCGCGCGGGGCGTTTGACTTTCGTCGCTCCTTTGACTTTCGTCGCTCCTTTTCGCAATCCCCCGCCCACGCCCTCACCACCCTCTCTCACCTACACCCCACCCGCAGGCCCCTCCCATGAGCCCTGCCGGCCCTGCCGCGCTGACCCTGCCCGGTTCCCCGGCCTCCCCCGCCCGTAAACGCGGGCGGGAGGACGGCGCAGCCAGCGACAGCACCCCGGCTGCCGGCGCCGGCGCCGGCGCTGCCGGCCCGTCCGCCACCACCATGCCCGGCCTGGCCACGCCGGCCGTCAAGCGGCCGGCAGTTGGATTAGCGCGGACGCCCGGCGGCCGGTCCGAGCTGGTGCCATGTAAGTTGCGGACGAGAAATGCGCGGGGGTGAAGGGCAGTGCCGGCCCGGGCAGCTCTTGCCAGCGGTGCGGAGATGGCATCATCTCGCCGCGTTTGGCGGCTGACCCGGCGAGGCCTTGCGGGGCTCGGCCGTGCCCGCCCCCCACCCAGGTCGCCGCCCGGGCCAGTCGCGATGTCAGTCCGGGGTGGGGGTAGGGGCAGCGACGCCGCGGTCGGCGACGCCAGCCGCACGCCGCCCCCCCCCCCCCCCCCCCCTCGCACGACGCACCCCCGCTCACACGCTCTGCTCCTTTTTCCTCGACTTCTCCTCCCCAGCCCGCATGACGGAACGCCAGATGCTGCAGCTCGCCCTCGAGGAATCCCGGCGCGCGGCCACTGGCGGTGGAGATTTGAGCCCGCCCGGCAGCGCGGCGACGGGCCCGCCGCTCGGCCCCGCCGCGCCCGCCCCCAAACCCCGGGCCCCCCGGTCTCGGGCCGTGCCGACCTCGCCGCGCTCGCCCCGCACGCCGGGCGGGCCGCGGAGAGGCGGGGGTGGCGGCTTTGGGCGGCCGGCCACCACGCCCCGGGCGGGCAGGGCGTCCGTGGCCACGACGCCCCGCAGCCGTGGCGGGGCGGCGACGCCCCGGGCGGATGCCGCAGGCGCGGGCAGCGCTGCGCCAATCGACGCCCCGCCCCCGCCCCCGCCCCTGTGGGCGCCCGCGGCGTGGGGGGGCGATGATGGCGAGGCCGCGGCCCTGGCGGCCTGCTCTCCCGGGCTGGCCCCGCCCAAGCCCTCCCTGGCCCGGGCGCCGAGCCTGGCGGTGGGGCTGGCCGCGCTCAAGTGCCTGGACGGGGCGGCCGCCCCGGCTGGTGCGGCGGCAGCGGCGCCCGCTGCGGCTGCTGCCACCGGCCCACCGAGCACGACCTCCTCGCCCACGGCCGCGCTCGCCCGCCACGCCTCGCCGCCGCCGTCCTCCTGCGCGGCCGGGTCGTCGGATGCGGGGTGCACGACGACGACGGCGGCGACGGCGGCGACCACCACGACGACCGCACGCCCGGGGGGCTCCTCCGGCCAGGCCAGCCTGGCGGGCAGCGACCGGTGCGGCCGCGGCGGCGGCCACCAGCGGGCCGCGGCCATCCCTCCACCCCCTCCGCTCACCCCCGCCTCCATCACCGCCTTCGCGGCGGCCCTGCGGGCGGAGCACCGGGCGGAGGGGTGCCGGGCGGCGGCCGCGTCGGCAGGCTCGGGCGCCCTGCCCGCGGCGGCCGGGTCCCGGCTGGGCAAGGCCTTGCTAGCGGCCGGCGGGGCGGCCGGCGCGGCCGCGCTGAGGCGCCTGTCCTCGGGCGGGGGAGGCTTGTGCGACGCGGTCGTGGCGGCGGCGGCGGCGGCGGCGGCGGCTGGGCCGACCACCACCTCTCCCCCCTCCCCTCCCCCCAAACAGCCCGCCTTCCACCTGGCGGTCTCCCGGCTGGCGTCCGCCACGCTCCTGCGGTCCCGGTCGTCGGCGTGGGCGGACGAGGCGGCCGCCTGGGCCGGGCGGGCGGGCGGGGCGGCCCTCGCCGCCGCCTCCCCGGGCCCGCCCATCCTGCGGTGCGCGTCCATCGCGCTGGCGGACGGCTTTGTCGGCGAGGCCGCGCCGGAGCACGACGGCGGCGTGGCGGACGCGGGCGACGCCGCGGATGACACGGCCAGGCGGCAGGCCCTGGAAGCGGCCGCCCTGGCCGGGCTGGCGCCGTGGTTGGAGGGGAAAGGGTATGAAGGGTGAAGGGGGTGGTTTTGGTGGTGGTTTTGGTGCGTTTTTTCTTTCTTTCTTTTTCGTGCGCCTCTCCGTGCCTTTTCTCCTTTTCATATGCGCGCGGGGTGTGTGCAGGGCTGGCACGGGAGGGCGCGCGCCGCATGCTTGCGCCCCCCCCTCCTTTCCCCGGGCCCCTCCCTTTCTGGCGCGTGCACCAGGGGAAGCGGGGGCTCTCATCAGGACGGCTTCAGTCACCCCCCTGTGTTTTGACCTCCTTTTCTTTCCTTCTTTTGACCTTGGATTCCCCCGGAGAGAGATGTCTGAGAGAGGCATGTGTGTGCGTGTGCGTGCACCCCCGTGCACCGCGCCGCCTGCGCATTTCCCCCTTTCCCTCCCCTCTCCCCTTGTCCCCTTGTCCCCTTCAACTTACAAAAAAACTAGATCAGCCAGCTTTCCCCTCGATCATTTTTTTCCTCCTCGCCGCCCTGTGTGCCATCCTTTCCTTTTCGGGGGGGGGCATGCTCCTGAACAAGCAGCAACACGAGTGAGTGCTTTCGGGGCGCGGTGTGTGTGTATGAAAAAGAGACTAAAAAAAAACAAATCACGCCTCCCTCATGCTCCCGTGTTTCTCTGCCAGCGCCTGTTGCTCCTCTCCTCCTCGCGCCAACCCGCGCCCGCCACGCCCGACCCACACACCCCGACCCAGGGAGCACGCCGTCTCTGCCTGCTGCCCGCCGCCGCGGGTGATTTCTAGCTCCAGGAACACTGGGCCCGCTTTTTGGCTTTCGACCTCCGCCCTCGCCCGCGCGCGCGCCTCGTCGCCTCCCCCGTCCTCAACACCTTCCTCGCACCATGGACGCGCCTCCTCCCCTCAACCCACCCCGCATCTACACGCTCGCCGACCTCGACCTGGACTGCCTGGCGCTGGTTCTTTCCTTGGTCCAGGACAAACACGTGCGGGACCGCTACGAACACGTGCGGGACCGCTCCGGCCGCCACGACCCCATCGTTTTGGTAAAGGACTGCAGGGCCCGGTTCCGGGCCCCGCCCCTGGCCTGCAAAGCCCTGGCGGCCGCGGCTGCGCGGCCGTCGGTGGCTTGGGATAATCTGGCCTTCCGCGGTGATGGCAACCGCCCGGCTGGCTTCGCGTCATTTTTGTCGGCGTTACATCGCGTCGCTACCTCTGTGCGGCGCCTGCATCTGTACTACGATACCACCTCCACTCCAACGTGTCGCGATTTCATCGCCGCGCTCCTACCCGCACTCGAGACGGTTGCTCCATATTTACAGTGCCTGGATGTATTCTTTCCCAGAGACAGTTACCGGATGCTCTCCGTGGTCCCAGGCCCCATGCACTCCGCCACCCGGCTGGTGGAGCTGCACCTGGGGAATGCGGTCATTACAGGCCCGCCCGGCATGCTCGCTGCTGCTTTCCCAGCTATCGCTGCACACGTCTCTGACAGATCCCTCCGTTGGCGCCTTTATGCCGGTGAGCACAGTCTGGCCATCCCCCTAAACCGGGACATTGTGGCCGCATCGGCCGCTGCGGGCCGCCCAGTTCGGCTGATCAAGTGTGGATATGTGCACGTGGGGCCGCCGGGTGAAGATTATGATGACCCCGATGAGATTGCCGAGGTTGCCCCGGACGTTGTTGATCTGGATTTAGAGGCCCTGGGTGCCGAGGGCTTGAAGGCGTTAATCCTCCTTTGCCACGTGGAGCGGGTGGGCGGCCAGCAAGCCGCCCAGGCAGCAGCAGACGCGGTCATGGCCCGGGTGGCCACCCTGGTGGCCCGCTTACTCGCTTTGCGCGATTTGACCGTAAATGTCACGAGTGGATCATGGCCGGTGGTGTTTGACTTTCGCGCCGTCCACGCCCTGAGCCGGCTGGCCTTTGTGAGCGACAAAAGCTCGGTGGCGACCGAGGTCTGCCTCTCTCGCACCCTCGCGGCCAGCCTGCAAGTCCTTGCCCTCAGTGACCACTTTGGGTTTCCGGCGCGCCCGCCTGGGTGCGTGCGCAACGCGGGCGACGCTCTGACACGCCTGACCCACCTGGACTATGGCGTTTTGACTATGTGTTGGGAGATTCCACCATGGCAGTGGCATGAAGGAGAGTCGCCCGACCCGACAACCAACCTGTCGGCCTGGGGCAATGCCGCCGAGTACAGGCTGCCGACCTTGCGGTGCTTGACTGCTTTTTTTTGTCTGCCGCCACCGGGTCGAAGAGGGAGAGGCACCTTGCGAAGCTTGCGAGCACCGCGAGTCCGGGCTCGCGTGTGCCGGGGCGAGGGCTGTTGAGAAGGCCGTCATGGAGGACCTCCCCGCCGCTGGTGCGGCTGCAGGGCGCCGCCTGGCAGTGCGCGTCATGTATAATCACGACTTTCACCGGGCGGGCGAATGTCCGTGGAGGATCCCATTCCAAGGGTGCGCCCTAGTGTACGGGCGAGCCCCACGGTGAGTGTGCGTGCGGCGTGTGTGTGTGAGGGGAAGAGAGAGTGTGCTGTTGGATGTTCCGTTTTTTTTTTTTCAAACCTTGTCTCGGCGTGAGTCCTCTTCCATGCGGAGGATAGACCTCGAGAGGCTCGCCGTTTCACTCTGCGCTCTTCTCAGTGCGTGTCCATCCACCTTTTTCCGCCCCTCTCCGCACATGAACCTCTTTTCGCGCGCGGTGCGTGCGCGACCGCCGTGATTCCTCTTTTCTCGTGCTCCTCCCTCATTTTCAACAATCCCCCTACTTCAAAACCCCTTCACACCCGCCGCAGCCACTTGACCCCGCCGCCCACCCCACCGCCCACCCCACCGCTGCGCCGCACAGCGACCGCCACCCCGACCCCAATCGCCACCATGCCAGCCACAAGGGCCAGCATGGCCGGCGAGGGCGGCCAGCCGGCGGCCCAGCCCGCACCAGCCCCACCACCCCGCCCTCTGCTGCACCGGCAGGGCTCCGCCGCCGCCAGGACGGGGCCGGTCAGGTGGTCGCCCACCATGGCGCTCAGGGCGCCCAGGTTGACCATGGCGGCCTCCCAGGCGGCGGCGGCGGGGGTGGCGGGGGAGGAGGGAGAAGGAGCGGGACGGCCGCTTATGCCATCCTGTTCATCATCCCCATCCCCATCCCCTGCCGCCAGGTACCTCGCCAGGGACGCGCCCAGGAACGCGGACGCGCCGACGGCGGGCAGGTCGACGGCGTTCCCGCTCCCACCCACGGCGCTCATCGGCATGCTCACCTCCGCCCCGCCCCGGGCGGCCGGCGGCGGCGGCAGGAGCTCCCGGAAATGGAACAGGAGGCGGCCGGTGGAGGCCTGGAGCGACGCGTGCAGCTGGAGAGGGTGGGCTTTGGCAGGGCTGTTTCACGCCAAAGGAGGGTGAGAGGGAGGGGGTGTGTAAGGCGAGGGCGTCACCAGCACACGCTGGCGCACAGGCGCCCAGGTGTGGACGTGTGCGCGCACGGGAGGAGCACATGTGGTTGAATGGATGGTCGGTCGGTCGGTCGGCGCGCGCGCGCGAGGAAGAAAAAACGCATGCGCTCCTCTCTCTCTCTCTCTCTCTCTCTCTCTCTCTCTCTCTCTCTCGCCAGCTTTCAAACTCACTGCCTGTAGGCAAACACCCACTCTACGGCGGTCGGCCCGCCCTGCCAGCCGGGCGCCAGGTGGGGCGGGGCGGCCTGGAAGCCCGCGCCGACGACACAAGCGTGCAGGGCGAGCACGACGAGGGCCGCCCCGTCCGGGCGGGAGCAGGCACGCAGGGCGTGCGGCGAGGAGGTGGACAGGGACGCGCAGGCGGCGGCGACGGCCTCGGCGGGGATGGGTGGCGGTGGTGCGGGTGGCATGTGTGTGTGTGTGTGTGGG
>Ga0315283_10001225_pt1 | contig 20373 bp, 18 predicted proteins | sample YL17G09_0_MG_FD_204541 | JGI IMG/M metagenome (GOLD analysis project Ga0315283, IMG submission 204541) | Sediment microbial communities from Yellowstone Lake, YNP, Wyoming, USA - YL17G09_0 | ecosystem: Environmental > Aquatic > Freshwater > Lake > Sediment | place: USA: Wyoming | collected... | reverse complement strand
CGTAGGATCATCGAACTCCTGATCCTGAAGGCAATCGCCCTGCATCAAACAGGGGCACTCGATCAGGCCCTGAGCGCCCTCGGGAAAGCGCTTTCCCTGGCTGAGCCGGAAGGCTACCAGCGCACGTTCGTTGACGAGGGCGAGCCCATGGCAAAACTCCTTTACCAGGCCGTGGCCCGCGAAGTATCCCCCGTTTACGCTGGAAGACTATTGGGAGTCCTTACGGAAGAAAGTCAAAGTGTCCGATCGCCCGGAAATTCCCCGGAGGAAGGCCTGATCGAAGCGCTTAGCGAGCGTGAACTGGAAGTGCTGCAGTGGATCGCGGCAGGGTTGTCCAACATTGAGATCGCCGGGCAGTTATATATTTCTTTGAGCACCGTAAAAGGTCATATCACCAAGATCTTCGGGAAACTTGGCGTCAAGAACCGCACCCAGGCCGTCGCCCGGGCGCGCAGCCTGGAACTTTTCACTACCGGGTAGGCATGCAGACGTTCCCCTAAAACAGTACTTCGACCATACTTTCAGCCGGTCACACTAGTACCACACCTCCAGTATGCTTGGGACATACTGGAGTTTGTTTATGTCCAATGAGAAGAGTATGTCACCCCGCATGTCCAGGTACTACCGAATCACGGTCGAAGGGAAGATCGATGCAACCTGGTCGGAATGGTTGGGCGGCATGCGGCTTGTCTCGCAAAAGGAGGCCGATTGTGTGCAGGTGACAACCTTAAGTGGAGTATTGATCGACCAGGCTGCCCTGCGCAGCCTGCTGAACCGGATATGGGATCTGAACCTGGTCTTACGCTCTGTACAGGAAGTCGATCCCGCAACCATTTCTACTATGGAGTAAGGAGATTTTCTATGGATGCAACTCATGCTGGCAATCTCGATCAGAATCTGGCTATCCAGATCCAGGGGTTGACCAAATCCTATGGCAAGGTGCAAGCCTTGCGCGGCATTAACCTGGAAGTACATCAGGGCGAGATCTTTGGTTTCCTCGGCCCGAACGGTGCCGGTAAAACCACCACGATCCGCTGCCTGCTGGACATGATCCGCCCGGATGGCGGGAAGGCCAGACTGCTGGGGTTGGACCCACAGGCCGAGCCGGTGGTCGTTCAGGCACGAACGGGTTACCTGCCAGGCGAAATGCAGTATTACGAAAACCTGACAGCCGAACGCCAACTGCGCTTCTTCTGTGCGATGCGGAGTGACCGCGTCGAATGGAGTTACGTACGCCAGTTGGCCGAACGTCTGGACCTCGACCTGAAACCGCAGATCAAGAACCTGTCCAAGGGCAACAAGCAGAAGATCGGTATCATCCAAGCGCTAATGCACCACCCCGAATTGCTGCTACTGGACGAACCAACCAGCGGGCTTGACCCATTGATGCAGCAGGCAGTCCTTGGCTTGTTGCGCGAGGCGAATTCCGCCGGGGCGACCATCTTCTTCAGCTCGCACATCATGAGCGAGGTCGAGAACACGGCCGGGCGGGTGGCGATCATCCGGGCCGGGAAGATCGTCGAAATCGCCGAAACCACCAGCCTCACCCGGCGGGTGTTGAACCGCCTGACGGTGCGCTTCAAGAAGCCGGTCGACGTGACCGAGCTCGGCAAGTTGCCAGGGGTGGAGCTCCTAACCAGGAGCGGACAGACCAGTGTTACGTTGCAGGTGACTGGCGACATGGAGAAGTTGGTGCAGGCTTTGGGCCAGCTGCCCATCCTGGATCTGGAGAGCGAGCGCCCCAGCCTGGAAGAAGTGTTCCTGACCTACTACAAAAAATAACGTTTGGAAACAAGGAGTAAATACCATGAAACGCTTATGGACGACTTTTCTCTACACATTCCTCGGCCTGCGTGGCCAGATCCTGGGCTGGGGCCTGGGATTGGCCCTCTACGGCCTGATGGTTGTTCCCATGTATGATGCCCTGGGGGCGCAGCAAGAGCAGCTCCAGCAGATGATCGCCTCCTACCCGCCTGAGTTCCTGGCCTTCTTTGGCGGGGATGCCAGCAGCATGCTTACGCCATCCGGTTTCCTTGGGATGTATGCTTTCTCGATGATGCCGGTCATCATCAGTATCTTCGCAGTGCTGGTGGGAAGCGGCTTGATCGTCAACGATGAGGAGCGCGGCCGCCTGGACTTGATCATGGCCCATCCGGTCGGGCGTTCGGCATTCTTCTTCGGTCGGTCGCTGGGCATCCTGGGCGCGGCCGTGTCGATTATGCTCTTGGGCTGGCTGGGGTTCAGCGTCATGCTGGGCGGGTCCAGTCTGGGCTTTGACTGGGGCCAGATGATCGTCCCCTTCCTGTCCTTGTTGGCTCAGACCTTGCTCTATGCGATGCTTGCGCTGCTGCTGAGCATGTTCCTGCCCTCGCGCAGCCTGGCGGCGATGGTGACCGGGGTGGTCGTGGCGGCGAGCTACTTTGTCTCATCCCTGGGTTTTATGGACGAGCGCCTGGCAGCCCTGGCAAAACTGATGCCGTATCACTATTTTCAGACCGTCCTGTCCTTCCAGGAGTTGAATTGGGCCTGGCTGTTCACCCTGTTGGGCATCAGCGTCCTGATGATGGCTGCAGCCTGGCTGAGCTTCCTGCGGCGTGACATCCGGCTGAGCGGAGAAGGCAGTTGGCGGCTGCCGTTCCTGTTGAAACACAGGAAGACCACCTAGACCAATCAGAATAACAAACTCACTAGGCAGGACGATTGGCTTGGCGAGATCGTGTGGATTAAACAGTTTTCCCCGGATTATTTCCGGGGAAAACCCTCACATATGTATTATCCGTATATAAGGTGCCCCCAAGGGGATACTTTATATACGGATAATACAAAGTTGAGAGGGTGGTCGGAGGCAGTTTATGTAGCGACTAATCTCCTGCCATATGAACTTGGTGTGGGGATATCCTTTTCAATACTTGCTTTTCTGCCTGATCGGCAAAATATAAGTCCCAACGCAGTTGCAGATTCATCCAAAAAGCGGCCGTATTGCCGAAATATTTAGCGAGACGCAGTGCAGTATTGGGGGTAATCCCACGCCGTCCGTTAACCAGGTCATTAACACGCTGATAGGGAACATGGATCGCATCTGCCAGTTTGCGCTGGGAAAGACCCATGGGCACGAGAAATTCTTCGAGTAGGATCTCTCCCGGATGAGTCGGGGTGCGGTTTGTCGGAATACGAATCATATTTACCTTCCTGCTGAACTAATGATAATCAACGATTTCCACTTGATCTGGGCCTGAGCCTGTCCACAAAAAACAGATCCGGTATTGATCATTGATACGAATACAATATTGGCCTTTACGCTCCCCTGAGAGTTGCTCTAGCCTATTACCTGGCGGTATGCGCAATTCTTTGAGCATTTCGATCGAGTCGAGTTGATCTAATTTCCGGGCTGCGACTCGCCAAAGGTCATTTGGGCAGGTTTGCCTGGCTTCACGGGAGCCGATGCCGTTGAAGACATCTTCAGTGCCCTTGGTTTTGAAATTCCGGATCATTTATATATGATAGCACGGATACTATATTATAACAAGGTCAGCTGCATCGTCAATGATTCGCCAAAACATAATACGCCCAGATTCAGGGCGTATTATGTGGAACAGATGGAACATATAGAGCATATGGAACAAGTGCCCCCAAGGGGATACTGTATATAGGGATAATACAAAGTCGAGAGGGGGTGTAGACTATCGTGACTCGATATTTGGATCTCAAACCCCCGAAAGCTTATTGTTGGGCCAGGAAGGCCAGATCTCAGCTCTGGTTTCGATCACTCTGAAGACATTTGAGCCAGCAGATACCGTACACGCTGTACCAAATCGCCGGGTTTTAGCACCGTTACAGATTCTACGCCAGGTTGAAAATGTCGAATATTATAGGTTGTAAGGTAGACACATCCTTCGCGCACAGCAGCAGCCAATATAGGTAGATCCTTAGGATCAGCAGCCTTCGACAATGCCCTGATCTCAGCCACGGTCGGGTCTGAAACCACATGAAGACATCGGCTCACTATCATCTGAAAGGCTGGCATTGCGGCCGGCATTTTATCTTCCAAGTTACGTTCCACCTCGGTGATAACCTGCTCACTGGTCACTGCTTCGATCAAGGTGATTTCTGCCATACGGAGGATTACCAAACTGGCACTATGCTCATTCGGTGAAGCTGCACCCGCAAAAAGGACATCAGCATCTACAAAGATGCGCGGTTTAGGCGGGTTGTTTGCCATACTTTTCCTTGTTGTACCGTTCGCGTTGTTTGCGGAGATCATCCAAAAGCTCATCAACGCTCAGGCCAGCTTCCAGCCGGATCCGTTCGATCTCATTAGCCAGTTCCGGAACCATTGGCACCATCGGTACAAACACAAAAATACCGTCAAGATCTACTAGGCGGAAGATTTTCCCGTTTTCGATATTGTACTTTTCACGCAGTTCGGCAGGGAGCGTGACTACACCACGTTCTCGGACTTGAATTGTGAGTTCCATATCTCTCCTTCGTATGTATATCTGCTAATGCAGAAATACTGTAATCGCAGTATATCAGATTGATGCCCGAAAATCAAGTTTTAAATTTCAGCTTCCGTTTCTCTATGATCGTCGAAGAAGATAATGGTATAGTGGGGGCATCTCACTTTGAGGTGTTTCCATGAGCGAATACCAGTATTACGAATGGCAAACGATTGACCGCCCACTCAGCCCCAGTGAAAGAGATGCTGTTTCCGGGCTTTCCAGCCACATGGAGACGGCCACATCCACTCAGGCGATTGTGACTTATTCATGGGGAGGCTTCGGGCATGACGCGCGCAAGGTGCTGCTGCAGTACTTTGATGCTCATCTCTATATGGCGAACTGGGGTACGCGCAGGCTTTTGTTCCGCTTCCCGAAATCGGTAATCGATCAACAGGCTATCCAGCCCTATTGCCGAGAAGACTTCCTCACGCTTGATTTGAAAGGTGATTATTACATTCTTGAGTTTTCGCTGGATGACGAAGAGCCGGATTACGAATGGCTGGAATCGGAAGGCACACTCGGCAAATTGACACCCATCCGCGAGCAAATCATGCAAGGCGATTACCGCGCACTTTATCTGAGCTGGCTGAAAGCCGTATCAGCCGAAGACCCGGAGGAAGACAACCCGGAAATAGAACCACCGATCCCAGCCGGGCTGGGGAAACTGAACAGCAGTCATCAGGCTTTTATCGAGTTCTTCGAACTGGATGAGCACCTGGTCAAAGCTGCCGCCAAAGCCAGCCCTCCGCTTCAGCCCGCATCCGTTGCTCATCTGGAGAAAGCGCTGACCCAACTCAGCCGTGATGAATGTGAGAACTTTCTGCGCCAGGTACTGAACAACGAACCGCAGGTGCGCATGGCACTGCAAAAGCGGCTGGACCAACTGGCAGGCACCAAACCTGTGAGCGCTGGAAAGGGCCAACGTCAGGCTAGCAATTTGTTCAAAGAGGCTAAGCGGTTGGAACAGGAAGCCTTACGCCAGCAGAAGGCCGAAGCAGAGCGGAAGCGTATCAAGGAATTGCTTGATCTAGCCGGGCGCGAAGAAGCCACCTGGCGCTGGATTGAAAGCCTGATTGGGCAAAAACAGGCCAGGCCTTATGACGAAGCCACAAAACTGCTGGTTGATCTGCGCGATCTAGCAATATACCAGAACCGGCTACTCAAATTTCAGGAACATTTTTTGGCAATCAGAGAGAAGTACAGCAACCGTCCGACCTTGATGGGAAGATTCAGTCGCGCCGGTCTCTAAAATCAAATCATGGGGCATCCTTACTAATACTTGATGGGATACTGCTGACACAGCTTTGTGAATTACACGTAGAAAATTTTACTTGCTCTTTCAAAACACCTTTATGAAAACCTTGGATGAAATAAATCGCTTGATCGCTTCAACTGAAGCAGAATTGGCAGAACTGGAAAGCAGCCGATCTAAATTGCTGTCGCGTGTTGCAGAGCTGCAGCGCGAGAAAGCAGCTTTGTTCCAGTCGCCAGGCGCCCAGGATGTCAATTACAAGCCAATTGTCACCAATCAATCAACCCAGGAGGAGAAGATTGTCCTCTTTCGTAGCCTGTTTCGCGGGCGCGAGGATATTTATCCACGGCGCTTCGAAAGCTTAAAAACGGGCAGGCAAGGTTATCAGCCAGCTTGCCGTAACGAGTGGGTGCGTGGAATTTGCGAAAAACCGAAAATTCGCTGTGAAGAGTGTGGGCATCGGGAATTTCTTCCAATCACAGATCAGGTGATGCGCAATCACTTACAAGGTTTCGATCTCCAGGATAGAGCGGGACGTGATTTTACGATTGGCGTTTATCCCATGTTACCGGATGAGACCTGCTGGTTTTTGGCAGCAGATTTTGATAAAGTCTCCTGGCAGGGAGACGCCCGCGCTTTTCTGGAAACCTGTTCGTTGTTAAGTGTCCCTGCGGCCATCGAGCGATCACGTTCTGGTAACGGGGGACATGTATGGATTTTCTTTGCCGAGCCTGCTCCAGCGGCTCAGGTGCGCCAGATGGGCACTTTCTTGCTTTCTCAAACAATGGAGCGCCGGCCAGAAATTGGGTTGGACTCTTATGATCGCTTTTTCCCCAGTCAGGATACACTGCCAAGAGGTGGTTTTGGCAACCTGATTGCCTTGCCACTGCAAAAGAAACCGCGCGAGAATGGCAACAGCGTCTTTGTGGATGAACATTTTGTTCCGTATACAGATCAGTGGACCTTTCTTTCTACCCTACGCAGGATGACCCGAGCAGAAGTACAGGCTGTGGTCAGTCATGCTGAGAAGCAGGATGAATTTCTGGGTATTCGGCTCCCCGTAACAGATGAAGATAGCGATCACCCCTGGGCTGCGCCGCCATCCAGAAAACATAAGGAACCGCCAGTGATTGGGCCCCTGCCTGAGTGTCTTGATCTGGTTATTGGGAACCAAATCTATATACCAAAAGCAGAATTGACGCCTCCTTTGCAGAATCGCCTGATCCGGCTGGCTGCTTTTCAAAACCCAGATTTTTATCAGGCGCAAGGTATGCGACTGTCCACTTATGGGAAGCCGCGTATCATCAGTTGTTGCGATGATTTTCCCAAACACCTGGGAATGCCACGTGGCTGTATAGATGAACTCACCGCCCTGTTCGAATCGCTGCAGATCAAGACAAATCTGACTGACGAACGCTTCGCAGGTACCCGATTGGATGTTCAATTTCAGGGTGCTTTACGTAGCGAACAGCAGCAAGCTGCCGACAGCTTGCTGCAACATGAAACGGGTGTGCTGGCAGCCTCGACAGCCTTCGGGAAAACCGTCGTGGCTGCTTATTTGATCGCGCAACGTCAAGTGAACACGCTGGTGATTGTGCACCGCCGGCAACTGCTCGATCAATGGGTGCAGGCCTTGAGCCAGTTTCTTGGCATCTCGCCAAAAGACATCGGTCAGTTTGGCGGCGGTAAACACAAACCAAATGGGAATCTCGATGTGGCGATGATCCAAAGCCTGATCCAGAAAGGGGTTGTTAGTGATATCGTTGGCAATTACGGCTACTTGATTGTTGATGAATGCCACCATATTTCTGCGGTCAGTTTTGAGCAGGTGGTTCGTCAAAGCAAGGCCAAATATCTGACTGGTTTGTCGGCGACCGTGACACGTAAAGATGGGCATCAGCCAATAATTTTTATGCAGTGCGGTCCGGTGCGTTATAAAGTGAATGATCGCGATCAGGCAAATAAACGGCCCTTTGACCATAAGGTTATCGTTCGCCCAACAAAGTTCATGTTGCCATCCCATCTGCAAAATATCGCCGCCCAATCTATTCAGGAAGTGTACACGTGGCTGGAAAAGGATAATGACCGCAACCAAATGATTGTTAGTGATGTGGTGGCCGCAGTTCAGGCAAATCGCTTTCCAGTGCTGCTGACCGAGCGCAGGGAACATTTGGAAACGCTGGTGGAGTTACTGGCAAAACGAGTCGCGCATATTTTTGTGATGAAAGGGGGTATGGGCAAAAAACAACGCAAGCTGCTGGCAGACCAAATTGCCAGCCTGCCGGCCGATCAATCACGGGTCATTCTGGCAACAGGGCGCTACCTGGGCGAAGGTTTTGATGACGAAAGATTGGATACTTTATTCCTGGCTTTACCGATTTCCTGGCGCGGTACGCTGACTCAGTATGCCGGTCGTTTGCACCGCTTGAACGCAGCCAAGAAAGAAGTGGTTATCTATGACTATGTGGATTTTGAAGTGCCTGTGCTAGCCAGAATGCACGGCAAGCGGCGAGCCAGTTATAAGGTGCTCGGGTATGAAATCGAGTTACCCCAGGACAATAAAACTGTGCAACTTACTTTGGTCGATTTGTAAATCAGGCGCTCTTTTCTTCTCTTTACACGAATCATCGTGCAAATTCCCCACATCTAATCTCGGAAAGTCTTCTTTTCATCGCGATGCGGCAGATAGCCTCAGATTCCTTGGATTGATTGCCAGCTGTGACCTGGATGGGAGCGGCTTATTCGTCAGATGTGGAGATCTCGTAGATGGATAGGGGGTGGTCAATAGTGTGCAAGCCGTACTAGAGACAAAAGTAATACGCCTGGTTTCAGAGCGTATTAGAAAAGAAAGTACCATATAGAAAATATGGACTATATGTTCCTGTGCCCCCAAGGGAGTGTTGTATATACGGATAATACATACATGAGAGGGCCACCAAGGTATGAACAGTTACTCGTCAAAATGTTACAATGAGAGGTGTTATTATTGCTTAAAACTACCAGATAATATGTAACCCTACTAATTGAAGGTGCCCTTCGATGTACAGCATTGGAAATCCGCAATTAGCGTTTGTCTCTATGGCATGTCGCTACTTATAGACTTGTGAATAAATAAAATGAACATATCTCCAGCTCCGACTTTACTGCTACATGCTAGTGATCCGCTGGCCGTAGCCTTGCGCGATCTGAGAGCAGAAGAGGACACCGGTCAATCTGGTGTGTGCACTATCCAAGAAATTCACCGCGGTCATAAAGTTGCCCTCCGGCCAATCGCAGCGGGTGAGCCAGTTTGCAAATTTGGTCAGGTGATCGGCTCGGCCTCCCAAGCCATCCTTCCAGGCGAGCATATCCATACTCACAATTTGGTTTTTATCCCCAGCCCAGCCAGCCACCAGATTGGCCAAGGTAGCCAGGTCTTAGCCGATTTACCGATAGTCGAACTGGACACCTTCCTGGGTATTTTGCGCCCTGACGGATTAGCTGCCACCCGCAACTACATCGGCGTGCTGACCACGGTTAATTGCTCAGCAACTGTAGCCCGTCTGATCACCGACCAGTTCCACAGCCCGCAAGCCTTGGCGGCTTATCCGAATGTTGATGGCGTGGTAGCCCTGACTCACAAAAGCGACTGTACCGCCAAGGAGACCGACGAATCGATGAACCTGCTGCGCCGCACCCTGGGTGGGTTTGCCCATCACCCCAATTTCGCTGCGGTGTTGATTGTCGGCCTAGGTTGTGAGGGTAACCAGATCAGCCTCCTGCTCGAACAAAATGGGATGGCAGCCAGCGATCGCCTACACAGCTTTACGATCCAGGATGCCGGTGGGACGAACGCTGCAGTGCGCAGAGGAGTGGATTGGATCCAATCCATTCTCCCGAGTGCTAACGCCATCACGCGTAAGCCATTGCCGATTTCCTATTTAAGACTGGGTCTACAGTGCGGGGGTTCTGATAGTTTCTCGGCCATCACCGCAAATCCAGCTCTGGGAGTGGCTTCAGACATATTGGTTAGCAAGGGTGGTACATCTATCCTGAGCGAGACACCTGAAATCTACGGCGCAGAAAACTTATTGCTCAACCGAGTCGTGGATCAGGCTACCGGTCAACAGCTCCTTGATTTACTTGATTGGTGGCAACGCTATGTAGCCCAACACCATGAGACTCTGGACAGTAACCCAACCCCCGGCAATAAAACCGGTGGCATCACCACCATCCTAGAAAAATCGCTTGGGGCAACTGCTAAAGGCGGGCGTAGCACCTTGCAAGCCGTTTACCACTATGCTGAGCAAGTCCGTAAGTCCGGCTTTGTCTTCATGGACACGCCAGGCTTCGACCCGGTTTCTGTCACTGGCCAGGTGGCCGGCGGAGCCAATTTGATCTGCTTTACGACAGGGCGCGGGTCATGTTTCGGCTGCAAACCAGTTCCCAGCCTGAAGCTAGCTTCCAATACACCTTTGTACGAACGCATGCTGGATGACATGGACATAAACTGTGGCCAGGTCGCTGATGGCGCTGCCTCAATAAACGAAATGGGTATCCAGATTTATAACATACTGATAGAGATAGCTTCTGGGCGCAAAACAAAAAGCGAGCGATTGGGTTATGGCGAAGATGAATTTGCCCCCTGGCATTTTGGAGCGACTCTTTAACAAGAACGACTGCAGCACGAGAATATTTTTACCCAAGTTGTTACCCAAATAGATAATTGGTGGATTGATGGGGCTGTGATATGTAAACGAGGAAACGGCTCTCGCCTGATGCCCTCCATGCGCACTGCTCTCGTCAATTTGAAGCTCGACATGATCTTCGTGATTTACCCGGACATTCTTTCTTTCCTAATCGCCGATCAAATAACCGCGCCGTCTTATTCTGAGCTCATAAAAACCGAGTCAGGAATCTTGTTAGATTCTTATCGAGTCTTGGCATTGGGGATTTAGATCAGATTCGCGATTTTTTTATAGATTTCTTTTTTGCAATTAATCTCTCGGCAGCGGCAGCGATCTTAGCGGAAGTTAATCCGTATCTCTCTTTGAGATATTCAATCTGACCGACCTCTCCAAATTCATCCCGAGAGCCGATTCTTTCCAACCAGGTTGGGGCACATTCCGATAAGACTTCCGCTACTGCCGAACCCAACCCATTGATGATGTTGTGGTTTTCTACAGTAATGATCGCGCCTGTCTCTTCTGCTGCTGCGATAATTGCCTCACGGTCTATTGGTTTTATTGTGAACATGTTCAACACTTTCGCGGAGATGCCCTTTTCTTCCAGCTGATTGGCAGCTTCGATTGAATCTCCGACACAATAACCCGTAGCGATAATGGTAATATCCCTTCCTTCGCGAAGTTGAACCGCTTTCCCAATTGTAAAATGGGAGCCGTCCTCATAAACCTTTTTAACATCCACCTTTCGCATCAATCGAATATAAAAAACACCATATAGATCAGCTGTTTGTCTGACCAGATCGCGAACCATGGTTGAATCCGTAGGTTCCAAAATGGTGACATTGGGGATGGTCCGCATAATACCAATATCTTCAAAGGTCATATGAGTCCCCCCGTTCAATGTTGCGGTAATCCCTGGATCACTTCCAATGATCCGAATATTAAGTCTGGCATAGGCACAAGAAATAAAAACCTGGTCACACACTCGCCGGGACGCAAAACATGCAAAGGTGTGTGCAAAGGGCACAAACCCAAGCACGGATAGCCCTGCGGCAACCCCGATCATATTCGCTTCCTGAACCCCGGCATTGATCGCTCTCTGTGGAAATTTATCGATAAAAGGTTGCATGCCTAAGGACAACATAAGATCCGCATCGACCGCAACGACCTTATCATTCTCTTCGGCGATTTCTATCAAAGTATTTACATACGCTTCGCGCAAACTGATCTTCTCGAATGTATTTTCATGAGCTATGTTAACATCCATGCATTTCCATCCATTCCAGCTTAATTTGATACCAATTGGGTTTCCAATTCTTCCAATGCCTTTTCCAAAAGCTCCGGTGTGACACTGATATTATGATTGAATAGGTTTGCTTCCCAAAATGACACTCCCTTGCCCTTAATGGTATTCAAGATAATGACGGATGGGTTCCCTTTATGGATGAGTGCCTTCTGAACCGCGTCATATATATCTTCGACATTGTGGCCGTTCACCGATTGAGCGTACCAGCCAAAAGCTTCAAATTTCTCGGCCAGGTTTCCAAGATCACAGATCTGATCCGTGAATCCGTCGATTTGCTGATGGTTGTAATCAATAAAGATCATCAAGTTGTCCAATTTGTGATGATTGGCAAATAACGCCATTTCCCAAACCTGGCCTTCATCACACTCTCCATCGCCCAAGACCGCATATACCCTATTATTCGATTGGTTGATCTTGTGACCAAGTGCGATACCCGCCGCACATGAGCCACCTTGGCCTAATGACCCGGTCGACATATCAATGCCAGGCGTTTTATTTCTATCGCAATGACTTGGCAGGTTCGTCCCGGGCGCATTCAAGGTCTTCAAATCATCCATTGGGAAGAATCCACGGATTGCCAGCGCAGCATAGAGCGCTGGACCTGTGTGACCTTTCGAAAAAACCAGATAGTCCCGGTCTATCCAGCTTGGATTTCGTGGATCCACGCGCATTACTCCACCATAAAGGACTGCCACCGCTTCACAAATCGACAGTGTCCCACCTACATGACCGAAACCAACTTCTGCTATAGCCTTTAATGCTTCGATGCGGATTTTGGTGGCAAAATTCTTCAATTCAATTATTTTTTCGTGACTTAACATTAAAACCTCATGTTTGAACGGTATTATTCTCATCAGGCTTTACTAATTTCAACGCCAACCCGGCAGTCAGCCAACCCCAATCTTTGTAAGGTTGAATCTGTTGGAATACCAAACTCATCCCAACCACGGCATTGATAATACTCACTTAACATCAAACCCAGATGAGGAAGATTGTCAGCAGCTCCTCCCGTTCCCCTTTTGTGATTAAGAATCCTAGGCGGTAGGGTGTCGTCCTTGCGCGAAATCCCATGCTTCACGTTATAAAGTCTTTTCAGGTTAAAAATCCGCTCTCCAGTTAGCATGAATTCATCAAAGGACATATCCCAGCCAGTGGATGCGTTGACCCAGCCTAGCATGGTTTTTATAATTTCATCACCCAGACCATAAACGATGAATTTACAAAAAATTAAAGAATCAAACATCCCCATCGCATTTTGAAATTTCGAAATAAATTCGCCTTTTCCTTTTAACTCCCATCGGTCGGGAGATTTTGAATATCCAAGCTCTGGGAACGTTGCGCCTATTTCAAAGTCATGTGTAAAGGAACTCAAATGGCATGCTCCCCGGGCGCTGGTGGCAAATTGCAGCCCTGTTCCTACCGCATTGCGAGGATCGTGAGCCGGAAAATCCAAGCCTTTGACGTGGATCGCAAATTCCGTCGCCAGCCCACCCAGGGTTTTTGCTGCATTAGCGGTTCCTTCTGCCAGAAGATCGCCGATGTCTTTTCGGAATGCTATCTTTTCAATCAAGGCCACCAGGACATCCGGATCCCCCCACTTGAGTTCCAGCCCACCGGTCATATCTTTCGTGAGAATACCTTTTTCATAAGCCTCCATGGCAAAGGCGATTGCGGAACCGGTGGAAATCGTATCGATTCCATAACGATTACACAGCTCATTTGCTTTCGCTAGCGCACAAATATCATCAATCAAGCAGTTTGAACCCATAAGGCCGATGGTCTCATATTCTAGGCCGCCGCCTTCCACGGTCTTGTATTTTCCCTCCTTGACCTCGACTGTCCGTCCACAACCCATAACACATTTCTCACAATAGTATCGTTTGGTCAGGATGGTATCAGCCATGTAGTAACCGTTTATGGTTGCGACACCAGCAAAATTCCCTTGACTAAAATTCCTGACTGGCAGGTTCCCAATCTGCTCTGAGCCCTGGATTCCATTCGCTGTCCCATATTTTGCCCATGCGGTATTTTTGACAATAACCGGAGCCCCTTTCTTAACCAGAGCAGCCATCTCGGCATCATTTGCCACCGGGATCGGTTGATTGCCGCGCACGGCAATCGCCTTTAATAGTTTAGAGCCCATCACGGCTCCAACACCGCAGCGTGCAGCAGGCCGCCCATCCACACCATCGTTCATGATCGAAGCGATGCGAACCAACTTTTCGCCCGCCTGACCAATAGAACAGGTAACAATATCCTTTCCAAGTTCATTCTTTAGAATTCTATCCACTTCGTAGGTATCGCGCCCCCAAAGGCTTTCTGCTTCCCGGATCTCGGCTTTGCCATTATTTAACCACAGGTAAACCGGATGTTCCGCTTTCCCTGTAAAAACGATACCATCAAAGCCAGCTCGCTTGAGTGCCGGTCCAAATGTCCCACCTGAGTCTGCCTCTCCGAAGATACCGGTCAATGGTGATTTAGTAACCACATGATACCGGCCTGAGTTTACTGCTTTCGTACCGACGATCGGCCCAGTCATAAAAATCAGGCGATTTTCCGGTCCAAGAGGGTCTGTAAATTGATCGGTCTCATCGAACAGGATCTTCGTGCCTAAGCCGCTCCCGCCTATATATTTTCGCAAATCTTCTTCAGGGAAGACCTGGGTTGTGATCTTACCATTGGTAAGGTCCACACGGAGTACCTGGTTCATGTAACCCTTGACCATCTTCCACTCCTTTCATTGATCACTTGTAATCAACCACCGCAGATTGGAGACAGGACTTTTATCCAAGTTCCATCTGTCAGAATCGCGCTTTTGTTAAGCAGCTGGTTATTCGATATGAACATCGCATCCATCATTCCATCCTTGACCATTTTATTTATCATTAACTTTTTTAGGGTTTCCGGATGGAGCTCAAAAATCAAAGCAATTGCCCTCTCCAGTGTGAGCGCATTTTGTTCAACGGTCAGTGAGATCGTTTTTTCTCCTAAAACCAAAGCAAAAGGCGCGGCAAACTCAAAAGATAGGGTCATATCAGGCTAAGATTTACGAATTCATGGATTCAATGATCGGATATCTTCCACACAACCATGGATTTCCTTCTCACCGTCTAGAATACCGATTTCCAATGTGTATACTCTGCTCTCGAAAGGTTGTAAGAATTGCAGTGTTCCTCGTGATCTTTCGACATTTCTTCCACCCACATGACAATTGGCTGGGCCACATTCGAGGACATAATGTCCCTGACCCATCATTTTCCATTCAACTAAATTGGGCAACAAATTCTTGGAAAATTTTACGTAAACTCCCAAGCCTTGATCGTTGTTGAATGAACGGTTAATCAAAGCAAATTTGGTATTCCCATATTGATCGGCAGCCAACTCATGATAGAACAGCACTCCCTGGTATCCTGCCGTTGGAGCGTGAAACCTGGCATGCTCGGGGACATCCTTTTCCATACTTGCATTCATCGGCTCGATCTTTAGCGTTGGCGCTACCAGCTCACTGGACTCGTCAAGTAAAGGCCAGCCAAAATTAGTATGATACAGCAGCATGTGCTCCACCGGTGAATGAGCCAGATTCTCGATCCGATCTTCAATTTGGATTTTGCTTCCACCTAACCAGGTCTGGACCCGGCGGGTTAATTGAACATTTTCACCCATGCCAGCTGTCTCGCGTACTTTGCCCTGCACCCAGACTGAATATTCATCCCCATCCCATTCCCCATCGATACACACGTTCTGAGCCGGTATATTCGAAGCGCGACCATGCAAACCCAGGTCTTTACCATTGTCCTGACACGGCAAGCCAGAATAAGTCATCCCACTTATATGCATCAATCCACCGTGATAGTTACGATCCATTCCAGACCCCTCCGGCTCAAAATATGCCGGGCTGACTTCGCCAGTGCTGGAACGCCAGCTTACCGGAGCACCTTTATAATCAACTGGGCCAATATCCATCCCCCGGCCAGGCAAAACTGAAAAACTTAACCCGGATCCAGTCTTGAAAAACACTGCTTCGACCCCTTCCCGGTTTCCACCTGCCAGACGGGCGAATTTCGCTTCACAGAGCTGGGAAATATCTCCTACCCGCTCCAAGATCTCCGCTCTGGTATAGGACCTTCTAAAAATTGTCACCATTAGATGCTCCGGTAAATTGGTCTATTCAACCTTTTTCTGAACAAAGATATCCAGAATTGCTGCCGCGATTAGGATCGTACCCAGGATTGCACCTTCCCATTGTGGGGAGATACCAATAATGGTCATCGCATTCCCGATCAATGTCACCAAAATCAACCCCAATAACGCTCCAAGTACTGAACCTTGCCCCCCTTTCAAGGAACTGCCTCCAATAACCGCCATGGCAATCAATTTCATCTCCAGGCCGGTGAATGCGGTTGGCACAGCCGATCGCAACATCCCGGTATAGGCAATCCCGGCGACAGCCATCATTAATCCTGAAAATGAAAACATTAACAGACGCAGCTTGCTTGTGCTGATTCCAACCATCATAGCGCCTTTCTCATTGACGCCCGTGTAGTAAAGCCGCCGGAAATGTTTTGACCTGCCTAACAGGACCGACATGATTATTCCAAAAAACAGCATAACCAGGAAAGCCACCGGAAATCCCAGGAAATAACTGTTCAGAAAAGTGATGATGGCTTGATTCTCGACTGGAACCCCTTTCCCAACGCTGATGATATTACATAAACTTCGTGCCATATACATACTGCCGAGAGTGGCGATGAAGGATGCCAATTTCAACTTGGTAACTAGGACACCGTTGATGAACCCGACCACAAGACCGGCGAGTAGACCGCAAAGCAATCCAAGACCGAGATTTCCAGTTTGGTGAATAATTTGAGCCATTACCACACCAACCAGCGCCATTCCTGATCCGATTGAAAGATCAAAATCACGCGTGATCAGGAGCAGTAATACACCCGTAAGGACAAATCCCTTAATCGCTTCGTTCGAAACCAAAGCCATGAAATTTTTATACGACAGAAAGGCGGGAGATTTATACGAAAGGAATATCATCATCGCGATTATTAGGATAAATATAAAGGACTCTCGCCGTTGGAATATTTTCCGGAAGAGGTTGTTTAACATACTCAGCCAGTCACGTTTCCGTTCGACAACCAGATTGGCTCCCATTATTGTGCCGACTCCTCTATATGACCTGGCGCTTTATGATGCACACCCACAATTGATTGGGCGAGGAAATTCTCGTTCCGCTCATCACCTTCCAGGACAGCGGATACCTTACCGTGATACATGGTGATAATCCTATCGCTCATTCCAAGAATTTCTGGAACCTCAGAGGATATCATCACGACTGCGATATCATTGTTAGCCAGTTCTCGCAAGATATGGTATACCTCCTGCTTCGCGCCGACATCAATTCCGCGCGTGGGTTCATCCACGATCAATACCTTCGGGTTGACCAGCAGCCACCTGGAAAGGAGAACTTTTTGCTGGTTTCCCCCACTCAGGTTGTAGATCCTGTCCTGGATTGTGCCTAATTTGATTCTCATTCGTTCGACCATATCAAGAGTGTTTTTCTTTGCTCTCGACCGGTTCAGAAACAACCTGCCGCTGTTGGCATCTATGCTGGCGGCAACCGTGTTCTCGATTATATTCATTTCAAGGAAAAGGCCGGTCTCTTTCCGGTCTTCAGGCAGGTAGCCAATTCCAAACCGGACCGCTTCACGGGGGTTGCGTATTTTTTCTTCTTTTCCATCCACAATAACTTTACCCGCAGTAATACGTCCAGCTCCGAATATCGCCGTAAATAATTCTGTCCGGCCCGCTCCGGCAAGGCCTGCGAAACCGAGGATTTCCCCTCTATATAATGTAAAAGATACATCTTGAAACCCATCTCCGGAAAGGTTTCTAACTTCCAGAGCGCATTTTGCCTCAGCCCCTGTTTTCGTGGGGTACATGTCTTTGATGTCCCGCCCAACCATCAGATTGATGATCGTGTCTTGTTTGGTATCTGCCCGCTCGACGGTTCCCATATATTCGCCATCTTTAAGAACAGAAATTCGATCAGCAATCCGGAACACTTCATTGATCTTGTGGCTGATATAGATTACCGTCACATCACGCTTTTTTAGAATCTCGATGATCCTGAATAAATCATCGGTTTCTTTCGTGGTCAATGAGCTGGTGGGTTCGTCAAGGATCAGAAGGCGGCACTTACGCGAAAGCGCCCCAGCTATTTCAACGATCTGTTGAGAGCCGACTCCCAGTTCCCTGATCTCGGTTTTGGGATCGATATTGTTGATATTTAACAAATGCTCTGCTTCTTCATCCAGGTAAGTGGGGTTCATCAATTTGAAATTTGCCATCGGAGAGCTGGAAGCGCTGATATTTTCCCCCACGGTTAGGAAAGGAGATAGAGACAACTCCTGATAGACAATGTTGATCCCTGCTGCACGCGATTCTTGGGGGGTTTTCGCGGTTAACTCTTCCCCATTAAGAATGATCGATCCGGTGTCCTTTGCCACCACTGCTGAGATAATCTTCACCAGGGTGGATTTCCCGGCCCCATTTTCACCCATGACGGCATGTACTTCACCCTTAAGGATATCAAAACTTACATCCTTAAGGGCCTGGGTACCCCCAAATCGTTTACATATATTTCTGATCGAGAGAATGATATCTTGAGTCATATTTATTTTATGGTAAAATTTTTATTGGCGCTCTCTCACCCCTTTCCTAAAAGGGGTGAGAGAGCCAGTCTCTTAACTAACCAATTTCACAGTAAGTACTGCCCTTTACGGCTTTGGAAGGAAGAAGTCTACGTTGTCCTGAGTGATGACCATATTGCTTGTATCTGTGATGGTCGGGAGGGGATTAATACCTGCAGCTTTCCAATCCAGGTACGTTCCCATGAAGTTGTTCTTCAGCCAGTATACATAGTGAAGGGCCATGAACTCGGTTGTGAAGGACTTGGATGCGATTGTGGCTGTAACTGTGCCATCTTTTATCGCTTGGAGGAGGTCGGCATTACGGTCCATGCCAATGATCTTTATCTCACCCACTTTGCCGGCTTCAGTCACTGCCCTGGATGCCGCAGCGCCGCCTACTGAGTCAGTGCCGACGAGTACCTTCAGTTCCGGGTACTTCTGGATCATCTCCGCAGCTTTCTGCAAGCCAATGTTGGGGTCAGACCGGGTATCTGCGATCTCGACGACTTTGATATTTGGGTACTGCGCAAGAGTCTCGACGTAGCCCGCTTTGCGCTGCTCGTGGACCGTAACTGAAGTCATGGTCAGAATGCCAACTCCGCACGGGTCGATATCCTTACATAAATTTTCCGCAATGTAAGTCCCGCCAACAACACCGACACCATAATTGACACCGCCTAACCATCCGTAGGTACCAGTGCCTCTCGGACTATTGATATCCGAGATAACAGTCACCACCGGGATTCCTGCTGCCATAGCTCGTTCAGCCGGGCCAGCAAGAACATCAGGGTCAAATGGGGAGAGTATGATCCCATCAATGCCTGAAGCCACTAGTTGATCTACGATACTTGCCTGCTCCTGGGAATCGATGCCTGTGGGTCCATACAATTTGCACTCCACACCCAATAGTGCGGCAGCCGCTTCACATCCAGCGAATTCATCATTCCAGTAGGGCTCCCCGACAACATAGACGACAAGGGCGTATTTCTGCATATTTCCGTCTACGGGTCCTGGATACATACCTGCTGGTCTTTCGGCCAGCACCGGCGGAGCTACTGCTTCCGCGGTTGGTCCTGTGACAACTACAGGCGCTTCTGTTTCCGCCACTGGTGGCTGCGCGCAACCGGGTAGAAATGAGACAAGAAGCAAAACAGAGATAGTCAAGGTTATTAATTTGCTTGCCTTCATTTTTCTTTTCTCCTTTTTCTAGTATTTCGGTTTTATCGGATTCACTTGGTACATTAGATTGGGAACGGTTGATTTGCGATCTACAATTAATCACCTCCTTATTCTGTTTTCGGGTTTGAGCCATACGGTTTGTTTTTCTTATATAGTCTTGTCGGTGCATACATATTGTAGAGAACGACCAAGACGAGGAAAATACCCAAGACAAATGGTTCCCAATACATATTGACCCCTAGGAGGGTCATGGAATTACTTAATAAAAACAGGAAGACCAAACCCAGCATGGATCCGGCAATTGTTCCTTCCCCACCCTTCAATGTACATCCCCCAACGACCGCAGCTACGATTAACTTTAGTTCGATACCATTGTATGCATTGGGGGTGGCACCACTTAATCTGGCGCTGCTTAAGACCCCGCTCAATCCTGCCATCAGACCCACAAATATATAGGAAATGATCCGTACCCTCACGCTATTAATGCCAATTAACTCCGCTCCAGCCTCATTCCCCCCTATGAAATAAAGTTGCCGAAAAAACCGCAACCGGCGCATTGCAAAATCTGCCAGGATGGCTAAAATGATCAAAATAATAAAGCTAGCCGGGATACCGCCAACCAACCCAATTCCCAAAAAGGTGAACACTTTGTTGCTCACCACAATCGGGTAACCTTGGGTGATGGCAAGACCAATCGATCGGGCGATGGAAAGCATTCCAAATGTAGCAATAAATGGATTTACTTTTAATCGGGCGATGACAACCCCATTGATCG
>Ga0315283_10001224_pt1 | contig 20385 bp, 16 predicted proteins | sample YL17G09_0_MG_FD_204541 | JGI IMG/M metagenome (GOLD analysis project Ga0315283, IMG submission 204541) | Sediment microbial communities from Yellowstone Lake, YNP, Wyoming, USA - YL17G09_0 | ecosystem: Environmental > Aquatic > Freshwater > Lake > Sediment | place: USA: Wyoming | collected... | reverse complement strand
TTTACCCCTCCTGGGGTCTGGCGGCTTTTTACGATGCCGGGAACGCCTTTGACGACTTCAGCCAGCTTCAGGTGAAACAGAATGCCGGCCTCGGGTTGCGGATATACACCCCTGTGGGTCCCATCCGTTTAGACCTGGCCCGTCAGATCGGAGAAACGGATAACCAGTATCGGGTCTCCTTCTCCATAGGGTTTGCCTTATGAAGCGCTGGATTATCCTTGGATCCGTCCTGCTGGTTCTGTTGCTGGCCTTTTTTTCCTGGGCCCTCTATTTTCTCTTCTGGACTCCCGGCGGCGTTCACTGGCTGCTGGGGAAGGTTCCTCACTATTCACCCGTCAAAATCCAGGTTGACAAAGTAACCGGCCGGATAGCCGGAGATCTTAAACTGGAAGGCCTCCAGGTCTGGTGGGATGGGGGCCGCCTGGACATTCAAAGGCTCCAGACTTCCCTCAAGCCCCTGCACCTCCTGTGGGGGAAAATTCTTTTCATGAAGGTGGACGTCAAACAGATTTCCCTGGAAGAGAAGCAGGAGAAGCCCGAGCCGATTGACCTGACCCTGCCCCGCGCCTCCGGTTTTCTGAGTCGTATTGATTTGGAGGTCCGGACGCTGCTTCTGGAGGAAATCCGCTACCGGATTAACGATGATCCGCCCTGGCTCATCCATAAAGCGGCCGGCCGTCTGGCCTGGACCCAGGGGACGCTGGCGGTCAATCCCCTAGAACTGGAGCTGGTTGCCGGCCGACTACAAGGCGCCCTGGGTCTGGGCCTGGCGGTCCCCTCACTGGAGCTGGAGGCCCATTTTTTTCCGAAAACACCCCTGGCGGGATCAAATCACCTCCACCTTCAGGCCCGGCTGAAGGAAAGCCGCCGTCCGGACCAGTTGGCCGGACCGTTGATCCTTAACTGCCGTTCGGGGGCCGAGGATCGGATAGTCCTCCGTTCCGATCTGGGGATTGCCAAGCACCAGATCACCCTGCGCAACGTATCCCTCCGGGAGAAAGACCGAAAAGGAACGGTCAAAGGACAGGGAAAAATCATTTTTGAAACCGCCGGACCCCAATTCCGGACCGATTTAAAACTAACCGACGTAGACCTCTCTCCCGAGTTAAAAATCCCCGTCCGCCTGACCGGTGATTTGCTTTTTGAAGGAACCCCGGCCCGATACGGCGGCCGTTTTGACCTGAAAAACAACAGCCCCACCTGGCAGACCTTCCGAATGGCCGGCACCTTTCAAGGGAATGATTCGGGACTGGAAGTGGGGCTGGATCAAGGCGATTGGCTGAAAGGTGTTTTTACAGGGCAGATGGGACTGAGCTGGGAAAATAATTTTTCCCTTCGGGCTTCCCTGACAGGTCGGGAGATCAGGCCGGAGACGATCTATGCCCGGTGGCCGGGAATCGTCAATCTGGACCTGAAAGGAAACCTCCTCTGGTCGACGGCCGGCCTGACCCTGGGGACACTGGACCTCCGTCTGCTCGAAAGTCACTTTCAGGGAAAACCCTTGAAAGGCGGCGTGACGGCCGCCTGGCGGGACGATCGCCTCTCCATTAAAAAAGCCGACTTGCAGGGCCGGGGGTTCAACCTGACGGCTGACGGGGCCTTGGACGAACACCTGAAATTTGAGGCCCAAGTCGCGGATTTTTCCCAACTGCTGCCCGACGGACACGGTACCGGTTCCGCCCGGGGTTGGGTTCGCTGGCGGAACAGGAAGTTGGGGGGACAAGTCGTCTTTCAGGGACGGGATTTCTCCTGGGAGAAGGTCAAGGCCGATAGTTTTGCCCTGGAAGCCGGATATGACCAGGAAAAAACAGATACCGCGATTGAGCTGAAGACCCGGATTACTAAAGGGACCTATCATTCCATCCCGGTCGATTCCCTGACCCTTCAGGTCCAGGGCACGCTGGCCCGGCAGGGGATAAACCTTTCCGTGCAGGCCCCCCTGGGGAGGATTCAAGCCGGCTTGAACGGGGCCTATCAGCAAAACCGCTGGCGGGGGACCCTTTCAACCCTTATCGGTGAGCTTCCCAGAGACAAGGCTTTCCGCCTCCGGTCTCCGGCCGAACTGGTCATCAGCCCCGATCGACTCCAAATTTCGTCCTTGGCGCTGACCGGCGAGAGAGCGGAAAGTCTGACCCTCGATTGCGACTTGGGCCTCAAACCCATTTCCGGCTCCGTTCGTATCGAATGGCAGCGGCTCAATCTGGCCCGCACCAGGCCCTGGCTGGAAAAACTGAAGCCGGAGGGATGGACGGACGGTCTGCTTCAGGCCCGGTTTCCCGGCGATGACCGCCTGGATTTAAAGGTTCGTAGTGAGCTAATGGGCAAAATCCAGGCCGGCCGGCAGACCGTGGGCGTGAAACGGGCCGGGTTCAATTTGACCTGGGATGATGGAGGACTACGGTCTTCCTGGGAAGTGAAACTATCCGAGGGGGAAACTTGGTCGGGCCAAGCCTCCAGTACGGAAAAGGCCCGCTTGGTTTTTCCTTCCCAGGGTACGTTCCACTCTGTCCTGCAAGACTTCGATCTGGAAACCTGGAAAACGGTTATCCCGGCCGAGATCTCGGTCCGGGGTCGGGCCGGCGGCCGGCTCCAGGGTCAGTGGAGCGGGGGAAGCCGGTGGAACCTGGCCGGCGATCTGAAGGTCACCGGGGGTTCCCTGGCCTGGAAAAATAATGGCGTCGATCTGCAGGCCCGCCTGAGCCGGGCGGACCTGGGGATCCGTTGGCAGGATGACTCCCTGCGGGGAAATCTGGCCCTGGAACTCGATAATTATGGGAAGGCCTCGGGGGAATTCAGCCTGCCCCTGCCGGCCCGATTTCCCTTGCGGGTGCGGTCTTCCGGCGCTGTTCACGCCGCCCTGTCGGGAACCTTTCGGGAGAGCGGCCTGGTCACCGCCCTCTTTCCCCAGGCCATCCGCTCCAGTCGCGGGAAACTGCAGTGGGACCTGGCGGCCCGGGGCACCTGGGAAAAGCCGGTCCCGGGAGGGACCTTCGAACTTTCTGAAGCCGGAGCCGACCTCCCGGCCCTGGGGATCCGCCTCCAGGATCTAACCCTCCGGGGGGGCTTCAGCGAAGACCGCATCCGGGTGGACTCCCTGGTCCTGCGGTCCGGCCCCGGGACTTTGAACGGAAAGGCGACCTTCCGGCTAACGAATGGGAAAATTGCCGGGATCGAGGGCCAATTGACCGGAAAGAACTTCCAATTCGTCAACCGCCCCGATATCCAGGCCTTGGGAAGTCCGGAACTGGATTTCAGCGGCGCCCCGGACCAAATCCAGGTACATGGAAAAATTGAAATCCCTGAGGCCCTGATCACCGGCGGTCCGGTTCAGGGAATAAAAAAAGCCAGTCCCGACGTGGTGATCGTGGATGCCCCGCCGGCCTTACCGTCGGACCAGGCCTTCCCGATCCAGGGTGAGATCGTCCTGGGTTTCGGAGAAAAGGTCCGCGTGAAAGTCGAGGGTCTGAATACCCTGCTGAAAGGAAACGTCCGGGTGATTCTAAAGAATTCAAAAGACTTGCAAGCGGAAGGGGAAATCCGGGCCGATCAGGGGTTTTACCTCGTGCAGGGCAGCCGACTGGAGATCACCCGAGGACGCCTGATTTTTAGAGGCCCCCCCGATAATCCGGGTCTGGATATCCTGGCGTATCGCACCATTCGGGGGCGCCAACGCCTGGAGGATTGGGTGGACGAGGTCAAGGCCGGGGTCGTGGTCACCGGAACGGTCCGGACCCCTCTGGTCAGGCTTTATTCACAACCCACGATGACCGAGTCGGACATTATGTCGTATATCCTGTTCGGGACGCCCATGGGGAGGGGGACGGACCGGACCGACCTGGCGATCTTAGGCAAGGCGGCACGCGTCCTGGTGGGGGAAAGAGCAGAGACCAGCCTGATCAGCCGGCTGAATCTGGACAGCCTCGATATCCAATCCAGCGGCGGGGATGTCTCCCGGTCCATCGTGACGGTAGGAAGATATCTGGGTCCGCGCCTCTACCTGGGCCTGGGGGGATCGCTGTTCAGCAACACCTACCAGATCATCCTGCGCTACGCCCTCACGCCGCGCCTGGAGGTGGAGACCAAGGGCGGCACTCAGAGCGGCGGCGGCATTTTTTTCAAGGTGGATTTCGAATAAGGTCCTTCCCGGTAAATTCAGAGCGGCGGCCTTCGCTGCCGGCGATCACTGACGCCTGCGTCCTGATTAAATGGTTCCCTCTGCTCTTTTTCTTGACAGGGTGCCCTTTTCCATTATAAACATACAAAATTTTTGGTCTGGTTTCTTTAAATCCCATAAATTGCTGAAATGGAAAGGAAGAAATATGCGGCACACGTTTTTACCCCGGAAGATGGTTGGTCTATGGATTTTGCTGGTTTTCCTGACCTGGGCGTTTTGTCTGGTGAACGAAGGGTATTCGCAATCCTTCGTTACCAGATGGGGGTCCCTGGTACCTGGGAACGGCAACTTCAAACACCCCATCGGGGTGGCCGTAGATCTATCGGGCAATATTTTAGTGGTTGACAGCGGCAATCATCGCATCCTGAGATTCAGCAACACCGGAGGTTACCTAGACCAATGGGGTTCCCTGGGAAGCGGTGACGGCCAGTTTAATTGGCCCGTAGGAATAGCCGTCGATGGATCAGGGCATATTTATGTGGTTGATGCCGGAAATGGTCGGATCCAGAAATTTGACTCCAATAGGGAATATCTCACTCAATGGGGTTCTCCTGGACCCGGGAACGGCCAATTTAATTGGCCCTATGGAGTGGCCGTAGATTCAACAGGGACTTATGTTTATGTGGCGGACGGATCCAACCATCGCATCCAGAAGTTTGACTCCAGCGGCGGGTATCAGACCCAGTGGGGTTCCCTCGGAACGGGTGACGGCCAGTTTAATTTCCCGGTGGGAGTGGCGGTCGACACTGCTGGTAACGTTTTTGTCGCCGACAATAAGAACAATCGCATCCAAAAGTTTAATTCCATTGGCGTGTTTAACACCAAGTGGGGTTCCCGGGGAGTAGGCGACGGCCAGTTTAGAAACCCGTACGGAATAACCACCAACGCATCAGGTAATGTCTTTGTGGTTGACTGGGAAAATAACCGTATCCAGGAATTCAGTAGCAGCGGAGTTTTTGTGAGCCGGTGGGGTGCCTCGGGGACAGGGGATGGTGCCTTTATGGGCCCGCAAAACCTGGCCTTTGATACCTTGGGAAACATTTATGTTACTGACGGCTATAACCACCGGGTCCAGAAATTTAACGCCAACCATTCATTTTCAGCTAAGTGGGGTTCCCTGGTTAACGGTAACGGACAATTAAATTTGCCTCGATCGGTGGCCGTGGATTCGACCGGGACTTATGTATATGTTGCTGATACCTTCAATCATCAAATTCAGAAATTTAGTTCCAGCGGGATTTTCATAACCAAATGGGGTTCCTTTGGAGACAACAACCTTCAATTTAAATTCCCCATCGGGGTGGCGGTCGACGCCGGTGGCCTTGTCTATGTAGCCGATTCCGGCAATCATCGCATTCAGAAATTTAATTCCAGCGGCGGTTATATCACCCAATGGGGTTCTTTGGGCGCTGTAAACGGTCTTTTTGATAGTCCGCATGGGGTAGCCATAGATTTATCCGGATTTATCTATGTCGTTGATAATGAGAACAACCGGGTCCAGAAATTTGACTCCAATGGGGGATATCTCACTCAATGGGGTTCTTTTGGTCCCGGGAACGGTCATTTTAATGACCCCGGTGGGATAGCAGCAGACGATTTCGGTTTTGTTTATGTGGCCGATCGCCTTAATAACCTGATTCAGAAGTTTACCTCCACCGGCGTTTTTGTAACTGAATGGGGTTCCGCCGGGACTGGCGATGGGCAGTTTATCAGCCCTATGGGAGTGGCGGCAGACAAATTCGGCAATATCTATGTGACGGAGGCCTTTAACAACCGGATCCAGGAGTTCTCTTCCAGCGGGGCCTTTAAAACCAAATGGGGTTCACTGGGGGGCGCTGACGGCCAGTTTGTGGGCCCATTTGGTGTAGCGGTGGACCGAACGGGCCTCGCTTATGTAGTTGATTTCTTGGGTTGCTCCGTTCAGAAATTTGATTTGCAGTGGCAAGCCCTATACCTGCCGTTACTGTTGCGTTAACCTTTTACAGAAGGGGGATGGAAAATGAATCAGACAAGTGGTAGGTGGTTATTGGGCGCTTTATTTAGCACCATAATTCTCATTACGGGCTGCGCAACTATCCTTAACCCTATGCTCATGGGCGGCTCAATAGTCAATACAGAGTATCAACCCAAAAAAATATTAGTATCTTATCGCGCCGATGGAGAAGTTCCACAGAATGCCAAGTACTATCTTGTGGAAACAGAACAAGGGGAAGCAATTCTAGAGAAAATCGATAAGGGAACATCGGCACTTATTGCGACTCATTGGAGGGATGAACTGGGAGACCATTTTTCCTCCTGGGTTGCAACGGGACCCGGATTCGAATTTATTGTTCCTCTCGACCGTACGAAGCCGGCAAGTCGTTATGTGTACCCTATGGGTCAATACAGCGCAGACAGGAAAAGAGGGATTGGGGTGGTGGTACCCAAGAAATCCTTCCAGCCGTCCACGACGCTTACTCCTGAATAGTAGGCTGGTACCGACTCGGTCGATTATCATCAATCCTCCGGTTTGGCAGCCTCTCCCAGAAAAACCTCCAACCCTTTGGCCGAAGCCGAACGATATAAACCCTCCATCGCCGGCAGGAAGGGCTCCCGGCTTCGCCAGAAGGGGAAGTTCCCCAGGCGCTTGGGCAGAGCCGCGTTCACCGGCGGGATCTTCACCTCGCCCAATAGAAAGTCGGGCAGGCGGTCCCCCTCCCAGAAAGGCCTCGGATCGGCCGGCAACGGTTCCCGGGGTTCCTCGGCTGATAGAGTCTTTATTTTTTTGGATCGTCCTCGGGTCTGGGGAACAGTCGGGACGTCTTCCGCTTTGGCCCCGCCCAATTGCTTCAAGAAATCTTCCCGGCCCTTCCCGCGCAGCTTGAAGATCAGAAAGGGGTCCCGGTCAAACTCCTCTCCCAGCAGGTAATACACTGCGGCGATGTGTTTGCAGGGATTGGACCAGTCCGGGCAGGAACAGTCGGTCTTTAGATCCTGATGTCGCCCGGGAAACAAGGATAACCCCACCTGATCAAAGGCCTGTTCGATGTCTTCCGGCATCTCGCCGCTCAAGAGCTTGACCGGAAACAGGGCCTGCCCGGAGACGTGGGCAATCAGGCGGTCCCAGTCCTCATTCGAGAGGGACTGGAGTCGGATTTTGACTTGATAAGGCTGGGACCTGGACCCTTGCACCTCGGCCCGCACCCGGCCCGGATCAATTTGAATGGAAAGGACCTGTCCTTGACGGGCGTAGGCGCGGCCTCGACCCAAGCGAGCCCCAATCTGAAAGCTTTCCAACACGGCGTTCCAGCGCCTGGCCCACCAGCTTTTCCCGAAGTCGCCTTTGGATTGCGCCTTGATCCCCCCCTGGACTTCCTTCGGCCGGGAGGGAGGAAAATAATAGCGATTGGAATGCCAGCGTCCCATTTCAGTCTCCGATAGCCTCTTGGCGCAAGGCGAAAAGTTCTTTGAGTTCTTTGGTGGAAAATTCCGTCAGCCAGGCCTCTCCGGCCCCGACCAGCCTGCCGGCCAGTTCCTGTTTGGCTTCGATCAACCGATCGATCTTTTCCTCCAGGGTCCCGGCGCAGACGAATTTATGGACCTGAACGTTTTTCGTTTGTCCGATCCGGAAGACCCGATCCGTGGCCTGATTTTCCACGGCCGGGTTCCACCAGCGGTCAAAATGAAATACGTGGTTGGCCCGGGTCAGGTTCAATCCGGTCCCCCCGGCCTTAAGGGAGAGGATAAAGAGTTCTCCCTGATTTCCCCCCTCTTGAAATTGTCGGACCAGGCGATCGCGCTGTTTTTTAGGAACGGCCCCGTGTAGAAACAGGACCTCCCGCCCGAAGGTCTCCTGGAGATGCTTTTTCAGTAGGGTCCCCATTTCCGTAAATTGGGTAAAGACCAGGGCCGCCTCCCGGTTAGCCAAAATTTCTTCGGCCATTTCCGTCAACCGGGCCACCTTGCCGGATCGGCCGGGGATCGGGGAGTTGTCTTTCAGAAAGTGGGCCGGATGGTTGCAGACCTGTTTAAGTTTGATCATGGAGGCCAGGATGGCCCCTCGGCGCCCGATCCCTTCGGAGGCTTCGATCGTCTTCAGGGCCTCCTTGACCACAGCCGCGTAGAGGCCCGCCTGTTCCTTGGTCAGCGGACAGAAGACCTTCATCTCCATCTTCCGGGGCAGATCTTTAATAATCGTCTTATCCGTTTTGAGCCGGCGAAGGATAAAGGGACCGGTCAGCCGTTTCAATCGCTCCAAAGCCTCCGGGTCCTGCCCGGCCTGGATGGGGATGAAAAAATTCCGCCGAAATTCAGTAGAACCGCCCAGAAAACCGGGATTCAGGAACTCCATGATCGACCACAAATCGCCCACGTGATTTTCCACCGGCGTTCCGGTCAGGGCGATCCGGTATTCCGCCGGTATGGACCGAGCCGCCTTGGCCTGCTTGGTTTCCGGATTTTTAATGTTTTGCGCCTCGTCGAGGATCAATCCCGACCAGCCCACTTCCTTCAGTAGTTCGAAATCCCGGTGCAGCAGGGCATAACTGGAAACGACCAGGGCCTGATTGCGAACCGCTTTTTTGAAGGCCGGCCCTTTGGTCCGATCCAGTCCATGGTGGATCATCACCGGAAGTTCGGGGGTAAAGCGGGCGGCCTCCATTTGCCAATTGCTGACTATCGACATGGGGCAGATCAGAAGCGACGGTTTCTTCCCCTGTTCTTCCCATCGTTTCTGAATCAGGGCTAAGGTTTGAATGGTCTTGCCCAGCCCCATGTCGTCCGCCAGACAGGCCCCCAACCCCCACTGCCCGAGAAAAGCCAGCCAGGAAGTTCCTTTGAGCTGATAAGGCCGCAGTCGTCCCTGAAATCTAGGGGATGGCGGCAGTTCGGTAAAGGGAATCCGGCCCTCCAGTTGTCGGATCAAATCGGCCACCCAGCCATCGGCCTGAACCCCTTCCAGAGGCAGTGGACCAATCCCCGGTTTGGCCCCCAGGGCCATCTGGATGATATCGCGCACCGTGGCCTGAGGACGGCCCTTTTTTTTCCAGAACTCCAGGGCGGCCCGGATCTCTTCCGATCCCAGTTGCACCCATTGGCCGCGGTATTTCACCAGGGGGGCCTTCAATCGGGCCAGGTCCTGCAATTCCTCCAAAGTCACGGGCTCCCCTCCCAGGGCCAATTCCCAGTTGAAGTGCAGGGCCTGATCCAGAAAAAATCCGGCGCCGCCTTTCATTTTTGGGGATTTCACCCGGGCCTTGGCGGTCAAACGCAACCGCGTGCCCTGGCCGGTCCACCAGGACGGGACGATGATTCCGAACCCGGCCTGTTCCAGGATCCAGGCCTGCTCCCGGAGGAATTCGTAGGCCTCCTCCGTTTTCATTGGCACCCCTTCCGGGATCGAGGTCTTCAGCCCGGTTTCAATCGGAGGGTAGATCCTGGCGGCCTGCCCCAGGGACAGCAGCAGATATTCCCGGGCCTTGAACCCGGGATATTTCCGAAGAAGCCTTTCCGCCTTCGGCGGCGGCCAGTATTCTTCGGCCGGCAGGCACAGGCTGGGATCTTCCACTCCCTGCAAGAGGTAGCGGAGGAACCACCTCGGCGGCTGCGCCCTTTTGGAGGGCCGGCCTCTCTTTTCGTCCCCCGGTTCCTCCAGGCGAAAGGAGAGGCGAAAGGGCGTGTCCGTCGAAAGGGCGATCGGATATTGCCATTCCCCGATCTGGCAGACCAATCCTTCCAATTCCCCCGAATCCCCCTTTAGCGTTCCCTCGGGGCTCGACAAGGCCGACAGCCACCGGCCATGCAGGCTGTACACCTTTTTCTCTTTCTGTTGGAGGATGGGCCTTAAGGGCCGGGCGGGACCCGCCAATGAAGATCGGACCAGCGCGTCCACGGACAAATGAATAAAGCGGGTCAACACCACCGCAGCCGGCCTATCCGGTGGGGCCGAGTCTTCTTCCGTCAAAGCCCGACTGCTCGCCGGCATGGCCTTAATCAGTTTGTTAAAACGCTCCTGGTCCAACCCGGAAAGGACCGGTTTCCAACAGGCGGAAAAGCGGCCGTTTTCTTCCGTCAGGGACGGCAGAAAGTTTTGCCGGGTCACTAAGGCCCCGGCATAGCGCAGGGCCTCGACCCAGAACGATAAATCCTTTCCCGGGATTAATCCGGGACCCAACACCTCTCTTCCCGCGCACTGGCCGAGAAAAACCGGCCATTGGTTGACTTCCAGGGGAATCACCGCTGTCGCCCAGGGTTGAAGATCCGCCCGTCCGCTCGGTTCAGGGATTTCCGCAATCAGCGGGCTGGAAGGGATCGGCCTCTCGTCTTGCGTCGGCAGCCAGACAATCAGGGTTCCGGATTTTTGGGTTTTCGTCGGCTGGGTCAGCCCCATTTCGGATAATCCTGAGGATAAAAATGCTGTTCCGGGATCAAAGGGCTGACGGTTCGGCCTCCGGCCGGAAGTGGTTTTTCGTTTCGATGGAGGACCGTTGGTCCACTCCGAATCCAGGCTTCGCTCTCCCCAGAGGTAGAGGCGATCGGCATTAAAAGAGGCGTGGAGAATAAGCATAAAGCCTTCCCTCATCAAGCGCTTTTTTCATCCTGCCGCAGGTGAACCGTTCGTTGCGGGTAGGGAATCACGAGGCCTTCTTCCTTAAAACGTTGGAAAATCCTTTTTCGCAGTTCGTGCTGCACCAGGTATTGATCGCTGAATTCAGCGACCTGGCAGTTCAACGAAAAATCAAGCGAACTTTCCCCAAACCCGGGGCTGAAGCGCACTACAGGTTCCGGATCGGCCAGGAGCCCCGGGATTTCCCCCAGGGCTTTTTTGGCCTCGTCCAGTAGTACCTGTTCCACCCGTTGCGGATCCGATTGGTAGCTGACCGAGACCGGGAGGCGCAGGGAAAAACTCTTTTCCGGCAGGTGATAATTGGTGACCACGCTCTGGGCCAGCTTGCTGTTGGGAATAATCACCGTGTTGTTGCTCAGAAGCTGAATGCGGGTGGTCCGCCAGGTGATGTCTTTTACAGTCCCTTCCTGCCCGCTTTCCAGCCGGATAAAATCCCCTACCCGGATGGATTTTTCCATGAGCACATTGATCCCGGCGAAAATATTTTCCAGGGTATCCCTAAGCGCCAGGCTGACGGCCAGACCGCCGATCCCCAGCGCCGTAAGCAAAGGGGCGATGGAGACTCCCAGGATGGTCAAGGCGATTAAAAATCCCAGGATCCAGAAAATCCCGTTAATGACCCCGATGGCCAGACCGGGAGCGGCCACCGGCAGCTCGTAGCTTTTGATATAATATCGGAACAGCATCCCCGAAAGATGGGTGGCGCCGATGACCACCGAAAGGACGATGACCAGATGAATGATCTTGGTGATATAAAATACATAGCGTGCGGGAAGTTCCGAGAACTCGACGGCCAGATGCAGGCCGATGGCCAGGCATAGGAAAAGGGAGGGGAGTTTTATCGTCTGGACGATCAGGTCATCCAGGTGATGATTGGTCCGGTCCGCCCAGTGGTGCAGTGCCCGCAGGACCAAGGCCCGGAGGATTAGGGTTACGACCAGGATGATCAGAAAGGTAATGAGAGGGATAAAAATCTTGTTCAGATAGAGAGGCATTTATAGGCTTTCATTATCCGGCACCAAATCTGTTTTCCAATTATTATACCTTAAGGACTTGTCCTGTCAACTTGTTGATGTGTTTATAATTTTGGCGGCTGTGCCACTCCCTATAGGAAAAAAATTTAGCCCAGGAATTCCCGGACGATTTCCTGGGCGATCAACGGGGCGTTCCCGCCGGCCCGGTTGTTGATGATCAGAAAAAGGTCCAGTTCCCTCTCGGCGGACCGTTTCATCAACTCCACGGTGTCATGGACCAGGCCCGGGCTGAGCATCCCCTCCACAAGTTTATCGAAAGGATGGGCTTGAGCAAAAGCCTCTTCGTATCGCTTGCCGATGGGGGTCATCAGGCGAACCAACCCCCCCCGGCCGGCGGTGACCCAGCGACCGCCGGCTCGCGCCAATTGCTGGTTTAAGGGCGGCAGCCAGGTCCAGTGGGACAGGACCTGACCTACCCCGTGCTTCTCCAAAACCTCGAATACGGGCGGGGACCAATAGGCTTCGGTCCTCAGCTCCAGGTGGTACCGGGTATCCCGGGGAAGGGTTTCAAAGAAGGTGCCCCATTCAGCCGCCACTTGAGGAATGGGGCGGCGATCTTCTTTGCGCTGGTACTCCTGTTCAAAAACCATCCCCGCCAGGTTTGATCCCAATAATTTATTTGCCGGGTGGTAGAACTGCTCCAGGAATAAACGGGAATTTAAATAATGGGGGTTGGCGACAGTCTGGTTTCCCTGGCGGATCTTAAGGGCGCAGACTTCTTGAGGCACTTTCAAGATAATCCGATCGTCCTTTTCCAGGTGACGTTTATAATTTCTCAGGACATGATAATTCGAAGTGGGTTCCCCATCAGACGTCAGCAGGGGTCGGTAGAAGGTGTAGTCCAGTTCCAGAACGGAAAAGTGCTCGAAATATTCCCGGACACTGTCCACCGGCACGACTTCATCCCGGTAGACTTTCCCGCCCACGGTATGGGACCGGTGGGTGATCCGGCCCTGGTACTTTTCCGCGGAATAGATCTGGCCGATCCAGCCCGCGTAGCGGTCGCTGGCCGTGCCGATGAAAATATGGGGATGAAGGCCCCGGAAACGAAAGCTTTCCAGTGCTACGTTTTTCACGGCCTCCTCAGGTTATGGATCGATATCATTTACTGCGTTCCAACAAAGCCCGATCCCATTTCCCCAGGTTTGCTGCTCCTTCATAGGTGCTCCGCAGAAAGGCCAGAAGCATGTCGTCAGGCGATGCCGCTGTTCTAACCGCTTCATACGGTAAAATGAATTCTCCCCAGTCTTTATTGTAATAGGCTTCTTGCGGTTGAACCGGAATCTCCCTGAACCCGGCCGGTTCCGGGTAGGCATAGGCATAAAAAGCGGGTTCGCCAAGCCCGGGTCCGGGCCAGAATCCGCAACTGCTCACTTCATGTGAATAGGCTTCCAGCATGACCGACCGGGCCACGTTCGGAACACCGGGATGATCCGGCGCTCGGCGTCCTGAAAATCTGGTAACTGCCAAATCAAACGCCCCCCAGAAAAAATGAACCGGGCTCACCTTTCCCAAAAAGTGGGAGCGAAACTCCTTCAAAACCCGATCAACCTGGACCAGGACCCGCCAGTGCCGTTGGGCGTATTCCGGATCGTAGGATGAATGGGTGCTATCCTGTTCAAATGGTATTCGCTCTGAAAGTTCGACCGGAGTTGTCCAAAGGTGAACCTCAATTCCCAGGGAATGCAGGATTTCCATGGTTTCCTTATAAAAATCGGAGACGGAGCGCGGCTTGAGTTCCAGGGAACGAAAATCTCCCCGGTCGGTGGTAATTTGAATTTGATGATCGATGAAGTCAAAATCGATCTGAAAAATGTTTTCTTTATTCGGTATGGGGGACGTCGTCCAGCCCCGGGACGTAATATAAAAAGGAACCTGCCACCAATGGTTGACCAGCGGGGCGAAGGCCAGCCGGATCTTCCCGATGATCTGCGACCACAGATGGAGCGTTGAACAGGTATCCTGCCAGGCTTCCAGTGGAAGCTGGGGCCACAATACTTCCTTGGGCTTTTCCTCGGGCATAGGACCTCCTTTTGTTTTGGCAGTAGCCGGGAATCCGTTTTCCTGCCTTAAAATTATTTGACGACTTTATTCAAGTCAAACCTGAGAATTTGGGAACCACCGTTTCAAGGCCTGGCCGGCTTAACTCATCGGCGGGGGTTCGCGCCTGCGATGGATTTGTCCTTTCGGGCCATCTGCTTCACCTGGTCGTAACGAAAACAGTCGGCGGTGTGGTCGTTGACCATCCCGACGGCCTGCATGAAGGCGTAACAGATGGTTGGGCCGACAAAGTTGAATCCCCATTTCTTGAGGTCCCTGCTCAGCCGATCCGACAGCTCGGTCCGGGCCGGCAGTTCGGCCAGGGTTTTCCAGACATTCTGCCTGGGTGTGTGATCGACATAGCTCCAGATAAACGAATCAAAAGAACCAAACGCCTCCCTGATTTCCATTACACTTTGGGCATTCCGGATGGCCGCTTCAATCTTTAGGCGGTTGCGGACGATGCCCGGGTCGGCGAGCAGGCGCTCCACATCGTCCTCTGAATAGGCTGCCACCCTTTCGAAGTCGAAGCCGCCAAAGGCCCGACGGTATTGCTCTCTTTTCCTGAGGATCGTCAGCCAGCTCAGTCCGGCCTGCGCTCCCTCGAGAATCAACATTTCGAACAGTCGCCGGTCGTCGTTCACGGGTACCCCCCATTCTTCATCGTGGTAAGAGACATACAGGGGGTCGCGGCCACACCATTCACAACGGACTATCGAACCCAACGATCCTTTCTTTACAAAAATGGTCTGGCCTGGGAACACCACCGACATCACTTCCAATTTCGAAGTATTCGAGTAATCTTGGCGGTGAATCGGTCAACAACCGCCCCGGGCAACCGTTCGCATTTATAAAGTGACAGCATTTTAAATCGGCAGGTTGGGGCGCAGGCGCCCAGTAACGCCGATTTGAGGACTCGCTTCACCGGTTGCCGCAGAAGCAATCGGTCAACCCACCAGGGCGAGCCCAGAGTGGTAACCGCCGCCAGGTGCCGCAGCCTATTCAGTCTCGGCTTTATCGGGCCGAAATCGCCGGCATGGTCGTAGGCGATGCCCGGACCCCAAACCCGGTCAAACCAGCCTTTCAGGATCGCCGGGAAACCGAACCACCAGGTTGGAAAAACTAAAACGATGGCCTCGGCCTTCAGCAAGCGGGTGACTTGATCTTTGACCTCAGAAAAATCGTATGACGACGCGTAATAGGTCCGCCGTTCTTCTGTTGTCAGTTCGGCGCAAAAATTGACTTCATACAAGTCCTCCCGGATGACTTCGTGTCCCATTTCCCGCAGCGCCTCGGCCGCCCTGTCGGACAAGGCTGAGCAGAGACTTTCGCGCAAGGGATGCGCGGTAACCAGGAGACATTTCATACGGGTGAAACCTCTTGATGAAGTTAGTTGGTTACAAGTAAAGTATAAGAAAGTAACTAAAGGAGGGCAAGGATAAAGATTAGGTGAAGTTTCGTCAGCGGCGACCTCGTCGGGCGCCCCCGGTTAAACCAAGCTTCTTCTTCCGGGAGGCCGTGGTCTCCGCACGAAGCTTCTTGGCTTCCGCTATCGTGGCGGCCACTTTGCCGCCATACAGGTCCGGCGCGACCACGACAAACCCTTCCCTCCCGAGGCGGTCGCAGAAGCCTCGAAAAAAATCATTGAGTCCCCACCAGGAATGGAGCACCAGGACACCCGGTCCCGTGCCTTGGCTGGGCACAACGAGGTAAGGAGCGTCTCCCATAACTTTACCGAATCCTGGACGTCAGCGCGCCGCCAAAGGATTAAACGACAGCGGTCGCCTCGATCTCGATGGTGCCCTCCTTTTCAAATTCGATTAATAGATATCAAAGACGACGAGCTTGACAGGAACGGTGCCGTTTAAAAACGGCGCCTGCTTCTGAGGTTTCAGCCCAATTTCCTTCAGCGGCGATGACGTGGGCGCGAGAATCCCGCAGCGCCAACCTTTAAAATGATTTTTCAGGTGGTCGCCAACGGCCCGCAGAAATTCCGCGGTGACGTCTTTTTCCGTCATACGGACGCCATAGGGGATATTGGCAATCAGGAGTCCCTGCTCCGCCGGTTTCTCCGTCTGGAAAAAGTCTCTGGTTTCCAGATGAACAATGGTTTCCAAACGGGCATTTTTGAAGGTTTTTTGGGCGATCTTGACAAATTGGGGATCGATGTCCGAAGCGAATATCCCCGCCGGAGCGGGCCGCTCCGTCGCCCGAGCCTGCTCCCGAATGGCCTGCCAAAGCCCCAAATCAAAATCGAGCAGGTGTTCAAAGCCGAACCCGCCTTTTTTCCTGTCGATCAGCGGGGCCCGATGGATCGCCATCTGCGCGGCTTCGACCACGATCGTGCCGCTGCCGCACATGGGATCGAAGAAAGGCGTGGTCCCGTCGTATTCGCAGACCGCCAGCAAGGCCGCTGCCAACGTCTCCTTCAAAGGAGCCGGATGGCCTTCCACGCGGAACCCTCGCCGGTGAAGGCTCTCCAGGGAAGTATCAACGCTGACCATCAGCCGTTTGTGGTGGAAGTAGCCGGTGATCCCGATGACGGGGTCCCAGGAGCTTTGGTTGGGCAGGACGTTCAGGTGATGCTGAAAGCAGTCGTTGATGGCCTCGCGCAGTTTACTGCCGATCAAATGCGTGGGAATCGGACTTTCGTCGTTGGCCGCGACCACGGTGATGCTGACCGCCTGCTGGTCGGAAAAAAACTCGTGAAATCGAATTTTCCTGGCTTTGTCGAAGATGATGGTCGGGGAGTGGGCCGGGATTTCTTTTAAAACCCGGTAAATTCGGCTCGCCAGGCGGGAGTGCAGGTGAACCCGGTAATAGACTTCCTTCGAAGCGGAGAAGTACACCACCCGGTAGGCGGTCCGCACTTCGGTTCCGCCCAGGGAAGCGATTTCCCTGGCCAGAAGGCCCGTCAGTTCATCAGGGCAGGTGGCATAAAGTTGATATAACATTAGTTAAGGATTCTCCGATTAGGATAATTTTTCATCAGATCCGAACTTCACTTCCAATTGGCGCAGTGTTTCTTCCAGAACAAGGAGACGTTGCTTATCTTTGGGGTCCCGAGAAGTTCTCTTGAGTTCAACCAACCGCTTAAGATCGAGAACCCGGATCGTACGCTCTCTAAACTCAATATCCACGGTGTGGTCAAGGAGGTCTTCGTAGGCTTTTCCCTCTTCAATTACCGCCAAAATATCAAGAGGCCCTAAGCGGGTCGTAAGCAGCACATGGCCCCTCGCTGAAAAATCGTTTTCCTTTAGCTCTATTACGATGTCGTCCGGGCGACGATGCAAGGCGCCGACCGTTTTCAGGAAGGCCATCAGTTTAGTGGTGTTCTCGGAAGATCGATCCGGTACGATGTCCACATCCATCGTGGTGATTGGAGCGCCCTGTACCACAGCGGCCAGGCCCCCCACAAGAACAAACTTGACGTCTGCATCGAGGAGCCCTTTAAGTAGAGCGCTTAGATCTAAACCGGTTGATTTTTTGCTGATGGTAAGCATTTCTCAACTCCAAAATAGTGCGCGCCGCGTTATCATTAGCTCGTAAACGTTCCTCCGGCGACAGCTTAAGGAACATCGCGACCAACCCCCTATCCATTTGGTCAGACTCAGAATTCTTGTCGAAGCGGTGCATATTTTTGTAACTCATTCTTCAACCTCACTCCTGCTTTCACCGGAAGCGCCGAGCCCCAGCTGGGCTATTCCCAGGCCGCTAAGCAAATCAGCCCCGACGCTCTTCCTGAAAGTTCCTCGTAAAACTCAGGGTCCTTAATGTGGGCAAAGTCTTTCTTGCGAAGCTGCTCCCGCTTGAGCTCGAATTCATCCGAAAGGCGCTTGAGGAAGAGCATCCCAAAGATGAATTCCTTGAATTCTGAGGCATCCATCTTACCGCGTAGGATGTCGGCGGACTTGAAAAGGAAGAATTCAAGCTGGGAGAGAGTGATTTTTTCGGTGGTCAATTCTTATTCCTTTGAAGAGGGATGTCCAGCTCCCATAATTGTATCCCATCTTCCCGAATAATTCCATAAAATCAAAAGGGCCTCGCAAGAGAGCAGGAGCCAAAATGGCACCACAAATAAAATTTTCGTTGCCATTTTGACACCACCGTGATAATCTCTAATAAAAAATACCCCTTAATGCCAAGGCTAAGGAGGCCCCCAGTATGCCTGCCACCCAAGAGAACCAGAGGGTTACTGCTCGGGTACCCTCGAAAATTTACCAAACGCTGGCCCAGGCGGCTGAGCTTACCGGGGCTACTTTGAACCAGTTTATTGTCCAGTCGGCCTACGACAAGGCCCAGGAAGTTATTGATAAAGAGCGCCTTATTCGAATGACGGCCCGTTCCGCCTCCGCATTCTTTGAAGCGCTCGATCACCCTCCGAAACCAAACGAAAAGCTGAAGAAAGCCGCAAAAGCCTATCGAGGCTGAAACGATGCCCTGGATAATCCAACCCCTCACTCGCTCCCACGATAGACAGCATTTCGACTGCGGTGATCAAGACCTCAAAGCCTACCTCCGCTATACGGCCCGTCAGCACAGCGAAAAAGGGACCGCCCGTACCTTCGTGGCCGTGGACGATACGAATCCCTCTGAAATTCTAGGCTTCTTCACCCTTGTGTCCTGCGAAATTTTTGCGGAGAAGTTGCCCAGAAAGTTCGCCAAAAAATATCCTTCCCGGGCGCCGGCGGTCAAGCTCGCCCGGCTGGCCGTTGCTTCTCACCTGCAGCGAAAGGGGCTGGGCTCATACTTGCTGCTTGATGCCCTGGATCGAGTGCTCCGGGTCGCCGAACACCTGGGGATCATAGGTTTCTTTGTAGACGCCAAACACGAAGAGGCTGCAAAATTCTATCGCCGGTTCGGCTTCCTTCCCCTCCCGGACAATGCTCTGGAGCTTTTCCTGCCCCTGGCCACTATCCGGGAAGCATTTGAAATTGAGTGACCATTCCAGGAGGAACCCATGCGGAAAGACCGTCTGGACCTGTTCATGAACCCCCGGTCCGTGGCTATAATCGGGGCCAGCCGCAAGAGCGGACCGGGCAGCTTCAACTTGATCGAAAACATGCGGGCCTTCGGCTATACAGGAAAGATCTTTCCCGTCAATCCGCAGGCGGATGAAATCCTGGGCTTGAAGGCCTACAAGGATATCCGGGACATCCCGGAACCCATCGATATCGCCATCCTCAACACGCCCCGGGAGCTTATCCCCCGAATCATCGAAGACTGTGCCGCCGTAGGCATACCGGGAGTCATTGTGGTCCCCCAGGGCTTTGCCGACGCCGACGAGGAAGGCCAACGGCTGCAGCAGCAGCTTACCCAACTGGCCCGGGACAAGGGTATCCGGATCATGGGCCCCAACACCCTGGGGGTTCAGGATTCCTTTTCCGGGTTCACCTCCTCCTTCATGCCCCTGGTCCGGGAAAAAGCGCCGGTGGGGGTGATCTGCCAATCGGGCGTTTTCTTCTTTGGGGCGGCCGTGTTCAGCGGCCTCCTGGGCCAGGGGATGGATCTGGCCAATGCCTGCGATCTCGACCTGGCCGATGCCCTCGATTATTTCGGAGACGACGACCGGATCCGGGTGATCTTCGCCCACGTGGAGGGATTGAAGGACGGCCGGCGCTTTCTGGAAACGGCCGAGCGGGTGGCCCGCTTGAAACCGGTCATCACCCTCAAGACCGGCAAGAGCACCCAGGGGGCCAAGGCGGCGACCTCCCACAGCGGGAGTATGGTGGGCGAATACGAGGTTTTCGAGGCGGCCATGGAAAAGGCCGGGGTGATCGCCGCCCAAGACCCGGAAGAGGTCCAGGATGTTACCCGGGCTTTTCTAAACCTTCCACCGCTGAAAGGGAGAAGGATCGGGGTCATCACCTTCACCGGGGCAGGAGGAATTATTCTTATTGATTCACTCTTCGACTGCGGCCTGGAACTGGCCGAACTATCCTCCGATACCATTAGGCGGATCAAAGAACTCTCCCCCCCCTGGATGCCGATCGGGAATCCTATGGATATCTGGCCGGCCCTGATGAAAAACGGGTTGGAATTTACCTATAAAGCGGCTCTGGAAGGGATGCTGGCCGATCCCGGCGTGGACGGGGTCGTCTGCATCGCCACCGCCCCTTTCCTACCCGACCATTCTTTTCTGGACGCCTCCTCGGTTATTCTGGAAACCGCGGCGACCTTCCCGGTTAAGCCGGTGGCGGTCTGGCTCTACGGTCCCAACCAGCCGGCCTTCAACGAGAAGTTCAACCGGAGCGGGAAAATCCTGGCCCTGCCCTCCCTGCTCCGGGTAGCCAAAACCCTGGCCGCTCTTCACAAGCGATACCAATTCCAAAAACAATCATTTACCTTTCCCGAAAAATTCCCGGTCGGGCCCGAGGTGGCGACCCTCCAGGACCGGACCGGTAAAGAATCCGGGAAGCTGGCCGACCCGGCAGCGCTCGGGCTCCTGGAAAGGTACGGGATACCTTTGGCAGTGCATCGGCTGATTCATAATTCTGACGAGGCCTTAGAGGCCGCTTGGTCTATCGGCTACC
>Ga0315283_10001223_pt1 | contig 20388 bp, 15 predicted proteins | sample YL17G09_0_MG_FD_204541 | JGI IMG/M metagenome (GOLD analysis project Ga0315283, IMG submission 204541) | Sediment microbial communities from Yellowstone Lake, YNP, Wyoming, USA - YL17G09_0 | ecosystem: Environmental > Aquatic > Freshwater > Lake > Sediment | place: USA: Wyoming | collected... | reverse complement strand
GGTATTTTTTTACCTTCTCTGGGTGGGTGTTGGTGGGTGTGCCGTGCGCGGCAGGAAGCCGCCTGTGCGACGCGGCTTGCCCGGCAGGGGAGACAGAGAGAGAGAGAGAGAGGCGTGCGTTTGTTGTGGTGACCCGTTTGATGTTTTCTTTTTCACCTCCCCCACATCATCCACCGCTCAGAGCGGCCGCCGCCGTCAGCACGCCCGCCACGCCCACCACCGCGTACGACGACTTGGCCACCATGTCATTCTCTAGGGGGCCCGCATGCGCGGCCTGGGCGCCGTGCTTGGCCGCATCCCACCACAGGTGGCGCAGGCCGCCGGCATAGTGGTAGGCGAACGGCCCGGCCACGGCCGCGCGCGCAAGCACCGCGGCCGCCGGGTGGGCCGCCGCCCAGGTGCCGATGGCCGCCGCGACGTCGCCCCCGCCCACCAGAGCCGCATACCCGAGGCCGCCGATGGCGACGCTGAGCCCCACCCCGCTCACCCGGTTGGCGATGGAGGTCAGGGCGCCCAGGGGCATGGCATAGTGGAAAGAGAGCGGCAGGGGGCCCAGGGTCCTGGAGCCTGTGCCGGGCACGTCCTCGAAGACGTGCGGGGAGACGGGGCGCTTGGCGGCGAGGGCCAGGTGGTCCGGGGGCGTGCCCAGGAAGGCCGTGCCCGGGTGGTAGGGCGAGTCCCGGCCCCAGAATTCGGGGACGTTGGCGTGGCTGTGGTGGAGGGACGAGGGGAGGGAGCCAGCAGGTTGAGGGCGCGTTAAATGGGGGGGCGATGCGTTCCGTCTTCTATATTCCGTGCAGGGCGACCGGGCGCGGCGGCGGACGCTGCCAGCACGCGTCCAGGAAGGTTCGCATACACTCCAGCCACACGCCTGGCGGGTCGGAGCGGGTCTAAAAGCAAGCGTGCTCGCACACAGGATGAAAGGCGAGGAAAGACTGCCCGCGCCGCTGCCACCACCACCACCCTCTCTCTTCCCTCCTTCTTACCGGACTTGGGTCAGCATGGCCGCCCCGCACCCGCCCGCCCGGAGGACAGAGTCAGCCCCGCGCTTGGCGGTCTGTGTCAGGAGGGCTTGCGCCATTGGGTGGAGGTGAGGGGGTGTGAGTTTGTTTAAGGGTGTGTCTATTTTATGCGCCCACAGGCTTGTTCCTCTATTCCTTTCTCCGCGAAACGCTTGCCCCCGCGTTCGCCTACAGCAGCAGGGAGCTTAGAGAGGGAGCCTGGCCCCCCCAGTGTCCCCCACCATGAACCTCGCCAAGATCCTTGCGGGTGCGTGTCTGAACGAGAGAGCGCTGATGGGAGGGAGCATGAAAAAGGAATGCTTTCGTTTCGGCGGCTTCTCCTTTCTCTGCACCACGCACGGGTGCCTGCCCCTGCACGGCAAGAGCAAACACCGCGCCTGGTTGGTGGCCAACGCCTGCCCTGCCTGCCAGGGGGGAAGGCGGGCGCGTCTGGTCACACCCGATGCTAGCGACCGCGCTTAATAACGAGGGGTGGGCGTCGTGGCCGCGCCGCGCGCCCGTCGACCTCCTCACGTCTCTTTCTTTCCTTTTCCATTTAAAAAAAACAAACAAACAAACAGCCGACACCGCCGGCGACGCCATGCGGGGCGTCTACCACAAGTCCCACATCGCCCTGGCAGGTAAGAGGAAGAAGGTTGGTGAGAGAGAGAGAGAGAGAGAGAGAGAGAGAGAGAGAGAGAGGTACGTACGTCTTTCCCCATCACACGCCTTCATCACCTCACAACCCACACGCGCGCTCACACAATGCTCACTCAGGCCTCGTCCCGCTCGCGGCCCTCTCGAAAGAAGGCGACGGCGCCCTGGCCGCCATCGACGCGGGCCTCGCCCTCGCCCTGCCAGTCCACTCCCACATCGCGCTGAACTACGTCGTCTCGGATTACGTCCCCAAATCCTTCCGCGGGCCCGCCCGCTGGGGCGTGCTCGCCTCCACGGTCCTCGCCACGCTGGGCCTGGCCCGCCTAGCGTTGAGTGAGCCGGGGGTGACGGGCACGGTGAAGCGATTGTGGAGCCCGTCCGTGGCGGACCGGGTTGCGGCGGCGGCGGCGAAGGAGGCGGGGAAGAAAAAATGAGGGGGAAAAAAGAGGTGGGATGGGGGTTGTGTGTTAGATCTTTCTCCGTGGCGCGTGTTCTACACTCAACTACTTTCCTCTATCTATCTACGGTGCGGCGCTCAAGCACGCCTCCGCCGCGGCCAGGTAGCGGGCGATGCGGGCGGCCGCCCGGCCCCCACCCTCCCCCGCAGGACAGGCGGCCGCGGCCGCGCGCAGGTGGGCAACCGCGGAGGGCACGTCGCCCGCGTCCAGGGCGGCCAGGGCCGCGGCTTCCAGGGCAGCAGGGCCGAGAGGGGGAGGGCGGGCTGTCGGCGGCGCCACACCAGGCGCCGGCATCGCTGCCGCCGGTGCCAACCCCCCCCCCAGCAACACGCTCGCAGGGCCATACGCGGCCCCCATCGCGGCCGCCTCCCCCGCCGCCAGCTCCCGCAGAAGGGGCGCCAGGGGCGGGTGGTTGGCAGGGTCGGCAGAGGGGCGCCGCTCCGGGGCGTCCTTGCCCCACGAGTCGTCCTCGGCGACAGGGATGAGGCCGGAGAAGCCTGGGGATGTGAATGGGATGAGGGGAGATGGTTGAAAAGCGCGAGAGCGCGAGTCCAACTCGGCGTCCAACTTCTCTCTTCCCGTCTTTCGCACCATCCCACGGCGCCTCGCCCACGGCCGCCGCGATCGCAGACCGCCGGATGCAACGGTCCGCGGCGGCCTGGGAGGCGGCCATCAGGCGGTCGTCCGTGGACATGAAGGAGAGACGGGACAAAAAAAAATGTTACAACACAACACACACAAGAAAAAATGGAATCAATGCACACACCCACTGCCAACCCACGCCTTTCTCTTCGTTTTTGCTCTTCTTCATGCCCGCGCCTCACTCACTTCCCTTCCTCCGCCACGCTCGCCAGCGCGGGCGCAGCCCCCCCACCCGCTTTGGCCAGGGCGCCCGCCGCGCCCTCCCCGCCATGCCAGGACGATAGGCGGTCCTCGTAAAGCTCCAGCGCGTCGGTCCCGTTGCCATCAGACGCCAGCATGCGGACGAAGGCCTCGAAGGACAGCCCGTCCCGGACGCTGTCGTCCCGCTGCCAGGCTTCCGCCATGGCGTGCGCAACGGCGGCGTCCACCTCGGCAGGCGGGGCCTTGCCCGCCAGGGCCGCCACCATCTCCTCCCGCTTGATCATGCCGTCCCGGTCACCATCAAACGCGTCAAAGGCCGCCCGGGCGGCCTTCGTCCAGGCGCCCGCATGCTTTTCCTGGACCGCCGCCCAGTCGATTTGAGAGGCCGCTAGGGCGGCCCGACTGATGCGCGGGGCGTCCCCCAGCTGGGCCAGCAAGCGTTCGGCCTCGCCGTCGCCTAGGCGGTAGCCCAGCGTCTCCAGCCCCTCGACCAGCGCCTCCCGGGAGATGCACGCGTCCGGCGCGTCCCCAAACTCCAGCACCGAGTACAAGTATTGCAGGGCGCAGTCGGAGGGGCCGGCCAGGATGGGGCGGGCCTTGGTGTCCAGGGCGCAGGCCGGCGCGCCGCCACCGTCCGCACGCTTCTCCTGGCCGCCGTGGACGGAGCCCGCCTCCAGCAGAGCCTGAGCGATGCATTGGAGCACGGTCCGCTTGAACAGGGAGGACGACGCGTAGCGCTGGACCCGCTGGACGACGGCCAGGGAGAGCGGGCGCCCCGTGGACCGCTCGCTCGACTTGCCCCGCAGCCAGGGGTGGGCGAGCGCCTCGGCCGCGGTCGGCCTGTCGCCCGGCTCGCGTGCCAGCAGCCACTTCACAAACTCTTTCGCCTCCTCCGACACGCCCTCCCAGGACGACCCCTTCATGACCAGCTTGTCGGTGAGGATCGCCTTCCACACCTTGGCCAACGCGGGCGCGGCGGGGCTCGACCGGTCATCAAAGGGGAAGCGCCCGGAGAGCAGTTGGAAGGCCATCACGCCGGCCGCCCACACGTCCGCCTCCGGGCCGACCTTGGAGGCCAGCACCTCCGGCGCCATGAACCAGGGCGTGCCTTCCAGGCCCAGGTCCTCCCGCGGCGGGCCGCCCTTGTCGTAAAACACGGCCAGCCCGAAATCGACGGCCTTGATGGGCGCGCGCTCGTCCGACGACAGCAGCATGAAATTGCCGGGCTTGACGTCCCGGTGGAGGATACCGGCCGCATGGCACTGGGCCAGCGTGCGCAGGACGGCCCGCATGTAGGAGGCGGCTGTCCGCTCCGAGTAGTGCCGCTCCCCGATGGCGTGCCAGAGCTCGCCGCCCGCGCACAGTTCCAGGACCAGGTGGATGGCCTCGTCATCCTCGTACACGTCCTCCAGTGAGGCCACGTTCAGGCCGCCCCGTAGGCGGCGGAGGACGTCGACCTCTCGGCGCAGGGACGCGGCGTGGCCGGCGCGCTTGGCGTCAGAGGCAGTCGGGTCGCGGAGGACCTGAGGTGAGGGGGAGAGGGAGAAGGTTTTTGAGAGAAAGGCGGATGATGAGAGGGAAAGCACGGGCGAGTCACCCTCTTGTGTGTGGTGTCCGCGACGCGCCTAAATGCACCCGGGGCGCGCAGCTGTGCCCACCAACGCCGCCTCGCCCGCCCCATGCGTGTAGGGCCGGGATCGATGCATGCTCTCCGGTGGGAGCGAGAGCGTGCGAGGAGTGGGTCTGAGCGGGGTGTGCGAGAAAGATGTGCCTCGCTGGCGTGGGAGGGAGCGCGCCCCGCCGACGCTCGCGCGCCACCTTCTGCGCTCACGCGCAGGGGGTGTGAGGCCGCCAAACCACCTGTACCCGCGCTCAAACGAGAGCCCGCTGGCTAGAATACACGATCGTGGGCCGCGTGAAGAGCGCGGAGCATCCGGCCAGCCCCACACTATCCTGCGCGAACACACAAAAAAACGTTCCGCTCTCTCTCCTCCATTTACCTTGGGAATCGTCTTGCACGCCCACCGCTTGCCCGTCCGCTTGTCGACCGCGACGCGGACGACGCCCGAGCCGCCCGCGCCCAGCAGCTGGCCCAGGTCGTACCGGTCGGTCAGCCCCCGCGGGAAGCCCAGGTCCTCGTGGACAGTGGGGTCGGACGAGCGGGCAGCCGCGGCGGCGACCCCACCCGCGCCGGACGGCAGGGGAAGCACATTGGCCGCCGGCTGCGGCGCCACCCAGGCAGCCTTCTTTGTGGGCGCCGCCTCAGCGACGGCCGGGTCGGACGCGGCGGCGGCGGCCGACGCGGACGTGGACGTGCGGGCCAGCTGGCCGCCCCGGACTGCGGCGTCGGGCGCCTGGGCGGGGGCTTTTTGGGCTTTGCCGTTGCCGCCCCCGCCAAACAGGCGGCCAGCCGCGGACCGCAGGGCCTCCATCCGGTGGGTCAGGGTGGCGACCATGGCTCAGAGAGGGGGAGGGGGGGGTAGAGAGATGGAGAGGCGTGTGTGGATGTGGCCGCTCGCAGGAAAGGAATGGAGTGAGTAAAAAAGGTTGGAGGAGGAGGAGGTCCTCCTCCTCCTCTCCGGGTCTCCTCTCCCTCATTTTTCGCTTCCTCTCTTCTGCCCTCCCGCTCTCACACACACCTCACGACGCGTCCCTTGCTGCGCCTGGTGCGCGCCCACCACGTCGCTGCTTATTCGACACGTGCCATGGCGAGTGCGGCCCCACCCAAACCGGCCCTCCCGACCGCCGCGAACGTGCCCGACGTCGAGGACGGGCCGGCGAAAGCGCGCGCGCCCACTGCGCCTGCGCCTGCCGCTGACCCGTCCTTCACGCCGGCCGAGGTGGACCAGGTGTGTGTGTGTGCATGTATGGGTGGGTGGAAGGGTCGTGCAATGCGTGGATTGGTGAAGAGAGGACGTGACGCCGACGCTCTCTCTCTCTCAATTCAAAACTCGGCTCGCCCCCATCATCTGATAGATTCGCACCGCCCTCCTCGCTTGGTACGACTCCTCCCACCGCCTCCTCCCCTGGCGCCGCAACCCGGCCTCCGCCGTTCCTGGCGCGGCCGCCGGTGGCGCGCCGCTCGACCTGCCCCTCAACACGTTCGCGTACGGGGTGTGGGTGTGCGAGGTCATGAGCCAGCAGACGCAGCTGGAGCGGGTGAAAAGCTATTGGACGGCCTGGATGGCGCGGTGGCCGACGGTGGAGGCCCTGGCGGCCGCGTCGGACGAGGACGTCCGGGCGGCCTGGGCGGGCTTGGGCTACTACCGGCGCGCCAAGTTCCTGCTGGACGGCGCCCGGGACGTGGCGGGCAGGTTGGAGGGCGTGTTCCCGGCCACTGACCACGCCGCGCTGCTGAAAATTCCGGGCATCGGCCCGTACACGGCCTCCGCCATCGCCTCCATTGCGGGCGGCGTGCGCACGGCAGTCGTGGACGGCAACGTGGTGCGGGTCCTGGCCCGTCTGCGCGCGGACGGGCGGGACCCCAAGGCGGGCGCGTCGGTCGCGCACTGGGCCGCGCTGGCGGGCGCCCTGGTCGACCCGGCCCGCCCGGGCGACTTCAACCAGGCGGTCATGGAGCTGGGCGCCACCGTGTGCACTCCCGCGGGCGCGCCGGCCTGTGGGGACTGTCCCATCGCGGGCGCGTGCGCGGCGAGGGCGGGCGAGGCCGCGGGCGGGGTCCCCGCCTCGGCCTACCCGTCGAAGGCCGCCAAAGCCAGGCAGCGCCTGGAGGGCGTGGACGTGTGCGTGCTCGAGTTCGCGCCGCCCGCCCCCGCGCCGGAGCCCCTGGTGCTGCTGACCCAACGCCCGGAGGGCGGCCTGCTGGCGGGCATGTGGGAGTTCCCGTCCGTGGCGGTCGCGGTGGATGGGGAGGGCGTGCCGACAGGGAGCCCGGCCGCCCGGCGGGCGGCCGTCGACGCGCGCCTGGCCGCCCTGCTCGGGGCGCCCCTGCCGGCGCCGCCTGCCGCCAAAGGGGTGGGAGGGGGCGGCGCCACCCCGGCTGCACCGTCTCCCTTCCGCCTGATGCGCCGGGCGCCCGTCGGCTCCCTGACCCACGTCTTCTCTCACATCCGCCTGGGGCTTCACGTGGAGAGCGTGCGGTTGGGGGTGGTGGACGGGGGTGAGGGTGAGGGCGCGCCCTCCATCTCCACCGACCCCAGCCCCGCCCGGGGTGAGCCGGGCGACCAGAACTACCTCCCGCCCATGCGGTGGGTGCCCAGGTCGGCCATGGCGGGCGAGCCCGTGTCGAGCAGCGTGGCCAAGTGCTGGCGCCTGGTGACGTCTGGCGGCGGGGCGGGCGGCAAGAGCTCTGCCAAGCGTGCGGGCGCGCCGGGGGCGAGTAAAGGGCCGACAACGGCGGGAGGGGCGGCGCCGCCTGGTGGGGGGATCAAGCGGTTCTTCCAGGCGCCGGCAGGGAAGGCGGAGGAGGACGTGAAGGAGGAGGTCGTCGCTTGAAATTGTTGGGGATCATATCTCACACAACTCTCTCTCTCTCTCCCCGGGTTGGCCACGTCCCACTCAATGATGCTCCCTCTCAGGCCACAATCCAAGCCGGCCTGCCTCCCCAGCAACTCCGTGGCCGGTCGCTCAGCCCTTCCCTTCCGGTCTGCGCCCATCGCGGCGGCCGCTGGCGACGCCCCCCCACCACAACCGCCAATTGGCGGCGGCGGCGGCGGGATTTCAGAGGACGTCCTCGCCCGCCTCCGGGCCGCTGAGGAAGAGGCGGCCGCCCTGCGTGCCCAGCTGGCCAGCGTCCAGCAGACGGCTGTTGAGGCGGCGGAGGGAGCCGCCACCACCCCGGCAGCAGCGGCGGGCACCCGGATCGACGGGGCGGGCCTTTACAGGGAGACCCCGTTCGCCCCGCCCTCGGCTGAAGCGTCTTGGCTGTCCGAGTCCCAGGTCGACTTTTTTGCGGGCGCGGGCGGCCTGGGCGAGACGGCTGGCGGTCGTGCCGGTGCGGCAACCAGCACACCCGAGGTGGACGCCATCGTCCGGCGCCGCCTGCTGGTCGGCGGGGCGGCCAGCGTGGCCCTGGCCGCGTTCGCCCTGGTCCCGACCGACGCGCTGCGCCTGGGCCGCCCCGCCGCACCCCTGTTCACCTACCTGACGCCCCTGGTCCGGGCGGGGCCCCTGTTGGCGGCCGCGAAGGCCCAGGCCGCCGAGGGCGAGTGGGGCGCGCTGGCGGCCACCCTGGCATCCATCCAGGGCCCGCCGACCGAGGTGGAAGCCAACCTGCGGTCGGCGGCCGCGCACGCCGACGTGCCCCCTGCGGCCCGCACCGCCGCCGCCGAGCTGGCCCGGGACGCCCTGGACGCGGTGTCCGCCATCGATTATGACTCCTACTTCGACTCGGTCGGCCCTGTGGGCGGCCGGGGCGGGGCCCGCGAGAAACAGTTTGCCGACTTCTCGTCGGCCGCGGCGGCCGCGGCGGCCGCCAAGGTGGAGGCCTTCCTGGCGCTCATGCCGGGCGAGGCGCTCCAGGCCGCCCGGGACCGGGTTGCGGCCCAGGCCGCGGGCGGGTATTGAGAAATTTGAATGGGTTATGTGTTGTGTGTGTTGAAGGGAATGAATGGCAACAGCACGTGCTGAATGGAAGAAACACACACGCAAAGAAGACACAATTTCTAAAACCCAAAGGCGGCGGCCAGGTCGGCGTGCGTGCCTCCATGGTGGCCGTCCACCATCACCACCGGCCCGGCCGGTTCCTCCCCGCCCTCTAACCTCGCCTCCAACGCCGCCACGGTCGCCACCGACCGCGCCAGCCGGTCAAACAGGTTGACCAGCGCGACCGCCTCATTGCGCTCCAGGGTCAGGGGGGCGGGCGAGGAGGGCACCGCCGTGTCGGATACCAACACCTTGAGCGCGGCCGCCACGCCCAACAGTTGCAGCTTGCCCCACAGGCGGCACTTTTCGCACCCCACACAATCCATGACCGCCGTCACGTTGCGGAAGGCCGCCTGCATGCCGGCCGTCAGGGCGGCGGCGGCCTCGGTGGCGTCGCGGCCGCCGCCGCCGCCGCCGCCTGGAGCCGCCAGCGCTTTGGCGCCGTCCCAGGGTGCGCCGCAGACGGCGGCGAGGCCGGGCGAGGAGAGCAGGGCGCGGACGAGGCGGTGCTCGGCCACGCCGTCGTCGCCGCCCGCCGCGCCGCCGCCGCCGCCGCCGCCCACCCGGTAATCGGCCGCCTCCAGCAAGGGCCCCGCCACCGCCACCGCCCGGGCGACAAAGGCGTGCGCGAAGCGCAGGTTGGACCGGCGCCAGGCGTTGGCCGGCCCGCCCAGGCGGTCCCGGTACAGCAGCAGGTTGGGGCCCCACTCCCGCCGGCCCTCGTGCATGAGGTACTCGGCGGCGATGTGGGCGGTGATGGAGGCGTGCACGCCCGACATGATGCGGTGGAAAGTGCGGCGGGCGGGGGCGTCCCCGCAGGGGGCGGGGGCGCCGCCGCCGCCGCCCCCACCCCCGCCGCCGCCCCCACCCCCGCTATGCAAGCCGCCCGGCCCGACCCCGGCGAAGCAGGCCTGCGAGTAGATGAACTCCCACACCCGGCGGGCGGCGGGGCCTTTGTAGCCCGTGTACCGCTCCGGGTTCTTGGTCAGGTCGATGTACGTGTACTCCCGGGAGGCGGCAGCGGCAGCAGCGGCCGCGGACGCGGGCGCGGGCGCGGACGCCGGCGCGGGCGCGTCCATCCAGGGGTTGTCGATGCCCCGCCACCCGCGCACGCTGACCAGGCGGGCCCGCACCGCCGCGTCTACCCACCGGTCCACGTCCGGTTCGGCGAGGGCGTCATCTGAGGGGGCTGCGGGGTCGCCACCGCCGCCGTCGGCCGGCGCGTCGAGGAGCTCTCCTAGCCGCCCCAGGCGCCGGCAGGACCCGTGCTCGGCGGGCGCCCCGCCCTCCACCTCCGCCGCCGTGAAGGCGGGTGGCACGTCCGAGGCCGGGCACTCGCACACAGCGCAGTCCTGGAGTGCGCACATGCCGGCCTCCTCCCGCCAGAAGGGGCAGCCGCAGGTCAGGGAGACCTTGAAGTACCGGAAAAAGGGGGTCCGCACCAGGTCGGCCAGGATGGGGGCCAGCGCGCCGTTGGCGGCCTCCAGCTGGGCGGCCGGGCAGCCGTCGCCTGAGGGCCAGCACGCGTCCGAGGGTGGGGGTGAGGAGAGGGAGGCGGGGGCCGGCGCGTCGCAGGACGGGGCGCCCGCGGCGGCGGCCCTGGCGGCCGGGGTTGATGAGGTCGAGATGGGAGGCGGGGCAGGCCCGCCCCTCAACGCAAAAAGGGCGGCAGCCAGGGCCAGGGCGGCCGTCAGCAGGAGGAGGAGGAGGTGGATCCGGGGAGGGGATGCCCACCTGGGTGGGCGAGGCTTGGCGGGAGGCGGCCGGCCACGCTTGGCCGGGGTGCTGCCCATGGAACGGGGCAGAGAGAGGAAGGAAAGGAAAAGGTCGAGATAGAAGGCCGTAGAGAAGCAGGCGCGCGCGCAACGCCGGTCGCGTGGGTGTGTTTTTCTTCTTCTTCCTCGCCCTGGCCGGAGCGCCCTCTGCACGTCCAGGTAGGGCTGGGGAGTGTGTCTGGAGACCCCGGCGGTGGCGTGGGCCGGCCGTGCGCGAGGGGCTTCCACGCGGGACACGCGGGACGGGCGCGGGGCGCGAGAGGACACCCACCCCGCGAATGGACGGACGAGTGGCCCGCTCGACCCCCTCACTCCCTCCATTTTTCAATTTGGCGCGCTCTTCTGCACACCATGTCAGCCCCCGACGGCACCACCCCGCCCAACGCGGCGACCTCCCCTCCTCCAGCTTGGTTTGCCCAGCCCTGCATCATGGGCATCGGTGAGAGGACAGAGAGAGAGAGAGAGAGAGGGGAAGGCGACACAAAAGCTGTGCTCGCATTCAGCGCGTCCTTTCTCACCTCTCTCCCCCTCTCACAAACGCGCACAGACGAAGCCGGCCGCGGCCCCGTCCTGGGCTCCATGGTCTACGGCGCCGCCATCGCCCCCCTGTCCGACAAGGACGCCCTGGCCGGCGGGCGGTTCGCCGACTCCAAGATGCTGACGGAGGCCGCCCGGGAGGCCGCGCACGCGGCCCTGCTGGGCGACGCCCGCCTCGCCTGGCGCGTGTCTGCCCTCTCCGGCGCGGCCATCTCGGCCGCCATGCTCGGCCGGGGCGGGGGAACCTCCCTGAATGCCTTGGCCTGGGAATCCACGGCCAACCTCATGGACGGCGCGCTCGCGGACGGCGCGGCGCTGGCGGAGGTGTACGTGGACACGGTCGGCGACCCCGAAGCCTGGGCGGCCCGCCTGCGCGCCCGCTACCCGGGCATCGCCTTCACGGTCTGCCCCAAGGCCGACGCCCTCTTCCCCATCGTCTCCGCCGCGTCCATTGTCGCCAAGGTGACGCGGGACCGGGAGGTGGTGGGCCTGGCGGCCGCGGCGACACGCCAGGCGGCGGCGGCGGCGGCGGCGGCGGCGAGCGCACCGGACCCGGCGGCGAGCGCACAGCCCGCCCCCGAGCTCTGCCTCGGCCCGGCCTGCCCCATGGGGTCCGGTTACCCGGGCGACCCGGTCACCAAGGCCTGGCTGGAAAGCGCCGTGCACCCGGTCTTCGGCTTCCCGGCCTGCGTGCGCTTTTCGTGGGCGACGGTGGCCAACGCGCTGGCCCCGCCGAAGGGCGCAACAGTGGCCTGGGAGGATGATGATGGGGTGGCGGGGCCGGGGCAGGGCCGGCTGGGCGGGTTTGCGAGGGGGGGTGGGCGGGCAGGAGGAGGAGAGGACAAGGACACGGGCGCGCCGTCGGTGGGGACGGGGAGACCGTCCTACTTCCGGGCGCGGCGCCTGCAGCGGGTGGCGCTGGCTTGAGGGAGCGGAGAGATGGAAAAATGGAGGGGGCGGGCGCATCGCTCCACCTCATCACTCCCCGCACTCGCTTTCTTTTTCCCCCCGTCACAAAAAAAAAAAACACCACGTCTCGCCGCCTGCTCCAGCTGGCTGCCGCAGCGCTCAACACCACACCAGCCGGCTGCCGCAGCGCGTCCGTCTTTGCCTCCCTGTCGGCGTCGTTCCCGAAACACTCGATGCAAGCCTCGCTCTCCAGCCGCACCGGCACGTCCGCCACCCGCGGCCTGGCCACCGGGACCCAGTCCGCCGCTCGCCCGGGAGGTCGGGCGTCCATCCTGCCCCGGGCCAGCGTGGCGGGTGCGAGCGGGGCGTCGCCCAAACGTGAGTTGGTGGAGAGATAAGAAGGGGGACACCCCTTCCGCGCTCTCTCTCGCTTCCTCGAGCGTGTGGCGTTGCTTTTTCTAGCCCGCCCCGACACACAGGCTGCCGACCCCGCATCGCACCACCCCTCCTTCCGATGACTGAGCTCTCGCACCGCACACTCTTCCTCCTCACAATTTCGATACACGCACAGGCGCCGCCTCTTCCGCCCCCGCCCCGCGGGCGACCGCGACCAACGCCCCGGCCTCCGGCGCTGCGGCGATCGCGCCCGCCCCGGAAGCCCAGCACGGCTTCCGCCTCGTCCGCCAGCAGTATGTGGCCGAGTATGACAGGTGTGAAGGAACGGAAAGTGTGGCGTGTGAGAGCGTGGTGAGAAGTGGCTGAGGAGGGAGGTGTCGCCCTTGCTCCCCCTATTGTCTTTTTCCGTCGCACCCTCCAATCAATCTTAACTCAACCTCCTCTCGCCTCTTCCCATTTCAAGTGACGTCCGCCTCTACGAGCACGTCCGCACGGGCGCCGAAGTCATCTCCGTCATCAACACCGACGAGAACAAGACGTTCGGCGCCGTCCTGCGCACGCCCGTCGACGATTCGAAGGGCGTGCCCCACATCCTGGAGCATTCCGTCCTGTGCGGGAGCCGCAAGTACGCGATCAAGGAACCCTTTGTCGAACTGATGAAGGGCTCGCTGAACACCTTCCTGAACGCCTTCACCTACCCGGACCGGACCTGCTACCCGGTCGCCTCCGCCAACCTGGCCGACTTTTACAACCTGGTGGACGTCTACCTGGACGCGGTGCTGCACCCGAAGTGCGTGGCCGACCCCCGCACGTTTGCCCAGGAGGGGTGGCACTATGAGGTCGAGGAGAAGGAAGGGGGGGCCGCGGTCGGTTCGGCCCCCGTCCCGGGCGCGGCCGTTCGCCTCAAGGGCGTCGTCTTCAACGAGATGAAGGGCGTCTACTCCTCGCCTGACGCCGTCCACGGACGGGCGGTGCAGCAGGCGCTCTTCCCGGACAACACGTATGCTGCCGACAGCGGCGGCGACCCGGCGTCCATTCCGGACCTGACCTTCGCCGAGTTTGCCGCCTTCCACGCCCGTTACTACCACCCCTCGAATGCGCGCTTCTGGTTTTACGGCGATGACCCGGCGGAGGAGCGGCTGGTGCGGCTGGGCGCGTACCTGGACGAGTTTGAGCGGCGGGATGCCTCGGACAGTGAGGTCGTGCCCCAACCCCTCTTCACAAGCCCGCGCCGGGTGGTGGCCAAGTACGCGGCGTCCGCGGCCGACGACGAGGACGGCGCCGACGGCGGCAGCGGTGCGGAGGCCCCCAAGGAGTACGTGTCGCTCAACTGGGTGCTCGCGCCCGACGCGGTCGACCTGGAGACCGAGCTCGCGCTCGGCTTCCTGGATTACCTCCTGCTGGGCACGGCCGCCGCGCCGCTGCGCAAAGCCCTCAACGACTCGGGGCTGGGCGAGGCTCTCATCGGGGGCGGTCTCCAGGACGAGCTGCGCCAGCCCATCTTTTCGGTGGGGCTCAAGGGCGTCGCGCCCGGGGATGCGGGCAAGGTGGAGGACCTGATCCTGGGCGAGCTGGCCCGCCTGGGGCGGGACGGCTTCCCAGCCCCCGCCGTCGAGGCCGCCGTGAACACCATCGAGTTCTCCCTGCGCGAGAACAACACCGGCTCCTTCCCGCGGGGCCTCTCCCTCATGCTCCGGTCCGCGCCCGCCTGGATCTACGGGCGAGACCCGCTCCGCCCGCTCCAGTGGGAGAACGACATGGCCGCGCTCAAGGCGCGCTTGTCTTCGGGCGAGGACGTTTTCCGCCCGCTCATCGCCAAATTCCTGGTGGACAACCCGCACCGGGTGGCGGTGCTCCTGCAGCCCGATGCGGCCCTGGGCCCGGCCCAGGAGGCGGCGGAGCAGGCGCGCGTGGACGCGGCGGTCGCAGCGATGGGGGCGGCCGGCCTCGGGGCGGCGGCCGCCGAGACGGCCGCCCTGCGCGAGCGACAGGAGACCCCCGACTCGCCCGAGGCCCTGGCCTGCATTCCCTCCCTGGCCCTGGTAGACATTCCCCGGGCCGCGACGGAGGTGCCGACGGACGTGTCCGCCGTGGGCGGCGGCGCCGGCGTCGCCACCCTGCTCACCCACGACCTGCCCACCAGCGGCGTCCTGTATGTGGAAGCCTGCCTGCCCCTGGAGGGCGTCCCCGCCCGCCTGCTCCCGCTCCTGCCCCTGTTCTGCCGGTGCCTGACCCAGATGGGCACCCGCACCGAGAGCTTTGTGCAGCTGACCGACCGCATCGGGCGCAAGACGGGCGGCTTCTCCGTGTCGCCCATGGTCTCGGACGTGCGGGGCAAGCCCCTCAACCCGGCCGCATACCTCGTGGTGTCGGGCAAGGCCATGGCCGACAAGGCCGGCGACCTGCTCGACCTGGCCTCCGACATCCTACTCACCGCCCGCCTGGACGACCGGGACCGGTTCCGCCAGATGGTGCTGGAGAGCCGGGCGGGGCTGGAGGCGGGCATCGTGGGCGCGGGCCACCGCTTTGCCGCACGCCGCCTGGACGCGCCCCGCTCGGTGGCCGGCTGGGCGGGTGAGGCGATGGGCGGCCTGGCCTACCTGGACTTCATCCGGGGCCTGGCCAAGCGGGTGGACGCGGACTGGGAGGGCGTGAAAGCCGACCTGGAGGCCATTCGCACGGCGGTCCTGTGCCGCCAGGGCGCGGTCATCAACGCGACAGCCGACGCGAAAACGCTCGACCTCGCGGCCCCGCGCCTGGACGCCTTTCTCGCCTCCCTGCCCGCCAGTGCTGCCGCCGCCTCCTGCGACTGGGCGGCCGCCGCGTCGGCCATCTCCAACACCTCCCTCGCCCTCACCGTCCCCACGCAAGTCAATTACGTGGGCAAGGCCGCCAACCTGTACGAGGATGGCGGCTACAAGCTGGGCGGGTCGGCGTACGTCGCGTCCAAGGTGCTGGGCACGTCCTGGCTGTGGGACCGGGTCCGCGTCAGCGGGGGCGCGTACGGCGGCTTTGCCGACTTTGACTCGCACTCGGGCCAGTTTACGTACTTGTCGTACCGGGATCCCAACCTGCTGGACACGCTGGATGTGTACGACGGGACGCCCGGGTGGCTGAAAACGCTCGACCTGGACCAAGATGCACTCACCAAGGCCATCGTCGGCACCATCGGCGACATCGATTCCTACCAGCTGCCGGACGCCAAAGGCCATTCCGCCCTCATGCGCCACCTGCTGGGCGTGACCCAGGAGGAACGCCAGCAGCGGCGGGAGGAGGTCCTGGGGACCAGGCTGGCGGACATCCGGGCGTTTGGGGAGGCGGTCGCATGCGTGTCGGGCCCCGCGGGCCGGGTCGTGGCGGTCACCAACGCCGACCGGGCGGCGGCCGCGCTGGAGGCCCGCCCCGGCGTGTTTGATGAAGTGATCAAGGTGCTGTGAAAAGGCAAGGAGAGAGAGAGAGAGAGAGAGTGCGCGTGTTTGGGAGAGATCGTCGATGGAGAGAGATGAGGAGATGAGAGGTGGGTGAGAGCGCACCTGTGCCCCTCTCCGTCCCGCGTATGTGAGTGTTGATACTTTTGGTGTGTGTGTGTGTGTCTTCCTTTCTTCTCTACACCTGCCTCCACCGCCCCGACGCCACCCACTCCCACTGCCGCCCCAGGCGGGCGGCCAGGGCGGACGGCCCGTCCAGGGCCGGGCGGACGTCGAGGTGGACTGCGACGGGCGCGCTGTTCCTCCCTTCCGGCCCGCCACCCGACCCGGCCCCGTTGTAGAAGTCGATCACGTACCGCACCTCCGTCCCGCAACGGTCCACCACCCAGTCGTGGCGGTCAAAAGGGCGGGCGTAGCCGGCCAGGTTGAGCAGGCGGGCTTTGGGGGACAGGTCGCCCGGGCGGCCGGCAAAGCGGACCAGGCGGGGCCCGCCGCACGCGCCCGCCCCCGCCCGTCGCTCCCAGGCCACCACCTCCGCCCATGCCCGTTCGTTGACGGCATTGTGAATGGCGACGACGGCGGGCATGTCGGTGGGAGCCGGGTTCCAGCCCTTCCGGCGCATGGCCTCGTAAAATTGACGCTCCGACGGGTAGGTCCAGGTCTTGCTTTTTTGTTCAGGGGAGGTGCTGACGTCGGCGGCAGGAAGGGGGGCGGCCTGGTGTTTTGGCAGGTCAGCCTTGGGCGCGACGGGGATGGAGGAGGCCGCCCGGGCCGCGGACAAGGCGGCGGCGGCGGGGGAGGGTGGAGCAGCGGCGAGGTCGGTCGGCATCAGGTTGCGTGGGTCGACTGGTGGTGGTGGTGGTGTGGCGCCGACGACGGGGCAGCCACCGCCGCCAGCGGCTGGGACGACAGGGCAGCCGCCGCCGCCAACGCCCGCGGACGAGGTGCTGCCATCGTAGCCGACGGGGGCGGGGCGGGCTTCTGTATGAGTGGAGAGAAGAGGTGGCCAGGTTAGCGCGCACGCGTTTGTTTTTCGATCGAGGACCCCCAAATGCCCTCTCTCTTTGTTTCGCCCCACCTTTGGTACACGCGGGCGCGCCTTTGGACCCAGGCGTCGCGGCTGCCCGCACGAAGACGCGCTGGGCGGCGGCCGGGTTGGCGGGCGGGGTGGGAGGAGAGGACGACGACGACGGCGCGTCGGAGGAGGAGCGCTGCCAAAATGGCATCGTTTGTGTCGCAAGGCGCGATCTTTCTCTCTCTCAGAGAGGGGCGTGTGCGGATGGTGGCTGGGGTGTTGTAGGCAGGGTGGAGAGAGCGTGAGCGAGATCCGGATGTGCGCCAGCGCAGAAGGAAGCGGCGGACGAGTGGAGAATGGGCTGCTGGTGTGTCCACGAATTGCAACCGCCCCGTCCTCGAGAGAGGTGTGTTTCTATCACACAAACACCCCGGGTGTGAACGCGACTGAGACCCCCCTCCATCATTCACACATAAATTGCACCCTCCCTGCCCCCCATGCATCACCGTGCCGCCGCCCCCGCCCCCGTGACCGCGTTCGCCAGGGTGACCGTCCGCTGGGCGAGGCCCTTGACGGTCTCCACCAGTGCGGCCCGGGCGGACGGGAAGGGCGCGCCCAGGACGACCGCCCCCGCCGCCGCGTCCAGGCGGGCGTCCAGGCGGGCCCCGCGCACCAGGCCCACCACCCACGCCTCCGCGGCCGCCTGGTCCAGGCCCAGGCGGTCGGCCAGGAGGCCAAGGTCGATGCGCTGGTGGACGCGGCAGTAGGCCTCAAAGACGAGCAGCCTGGCCGCCTCCACAAACTCGGACGCCAGCGAGGCGACGAAGAAGTCGCCCGCCAACAGCGGCCCGCACTCAGCCAGCCTGGCCTGCGCCCCCTCGAAATCGTGCTGGGAGAGGAGGCAGCGCAGGAAGGACGTGACCGCGTCCTCGTACTGGTACGCCTCCTGGTCGACCAGGCGGACGACATCCTTCAGGGTCGCCCGCCGCCGCTTGGTGACGACGGCCGCCACGCACAGGTAGCGCAGGAGGTGCGGGGCCAGGAGCTGCAGCGCCGCCGCGTACCGATCGGACAGGAGGAGGTCCACCAGGGCCGCCCGCCCGCCGTCCGCGTTGAAAAAGACAAAGAGCGCCCAGTGCGCGAGCCAGGCCCGGCGTTGCAGGGCCAGGGCCGGCGGCGCGAACGCGTCCGCGTCGATGACCTCACGCAGGCGGGTCACGGACGCCAAGGCCGCGTCCCAACGCTGCAACAGGACCTCGCAGGCCAGGGAACCCCACATGGCCGCCAGCACGCGGCCGCCGTCGGTGCCCAGCGCGCGGTAGTGGTGCAAGAATTCGGCGGCCGCCCCGTAGTTGCCGCACTCGAACTGGAATTTGGCGTAATGGTAGAGCGCCGCGATGTGCGGGGCGCCGATGCCGTGGGCGGCCTGGAGGTGGGCCAGGTTGGCGGCCTTGTCCTGGCCCAGCGCCCGGACGGCGGCCTCATCCTGGAGGAATGCGACAACAGGCGCGGCCGCCGCCTGCAGGGCGCCCAGCCGCGCGATCACGTCCGCCCGCCGGGCCGCCATGTCCGCGGGCGGCTCCTCCGTGCCATGGACGGACTTGAAGATGTCCAGGGCGTAGTCTACCATGTTGGTCTTGGACAGGAGCTCGATTTTGGCCAACTGTGAGGGGGGGGGGATTATTGGGGGGAGGGATTTTTGGGGATGGATGGAAGTGGGTGAGAGAAGAGAGAGGTTTGTTGCGGCTGTGCAAGGGCCCTGTCGCCATGCCGCGCTCGCGCCGCACAATAAGATTGTCTCCCCAGATGCTGGGGAGATAGGGGGCAGACGGGGGCGCGGCGTGACCCTCTCTCGTCGTGGCACGCGAGCGTGGGGCGACGAGGGGGTGAGCACGCGGGTAGCAGGTTGCAGGATGTTGCACTTTCTCCTTACCTGGATCGACTTGGGGTCATACGTCCCCCGCGCCGACAGGAACTCCAGCAGCGGAAACACCAGGTGGCGGTCCAGGAACTTGGACAGGCGGTGAGTGAGGTCGTAGTCGGCCATGGTGGAGGATTGGGGAGAGTCGAGACAAGGAAGAAAAAAACGCAAGCGGCGAGTGTTGTAGTTTTTCTCGGCGGTGCACTGCTCGGGGCGCGGTCTTTAAAAGTCTGGATTGAGAGGGGGGGGGGTCAGCGAGCGTCAGAGAGGCGGATGGAGTCGGTGAGGCTCTTGTGCGGTGTCCCGCCGTAGACGAAGTGAGAGAGCAAAGACAAGCGCCGATCAGGAGAGGGCCGCCGGCGTCGGAAAAAAAAGGGGGGACAGCGTGGCAGCAGGGTGGCGCCTGGCACGCGCACGCGAGCGCTGGCAGAGGATTGACAGAGCTACAAGGTCTAGCAGGGAGGGGAGAGGGCCGGGGTCACGCACCTTTCAGAGAGACCCCGCAACACGGGGGGGATGCGAAAGAGACGGCGCCGAACTCTGCGCCTTGAAGAAATGAACAGACAATTCCAATTCCCCACTTTTACTAGCTCTGCTGCGCGCTGTGGCACACCACGCACGCCCGCCGCGAGCATGCACGCGCCGCGCAGCATGCTGGCGCCGCATCACCGAGCTCTTCCAAAGGCGTCGTCCTCGTCCCCGCCGCGACGACGCCACCGCCCCTGCTCCCTCTCGTCGCCCACCACGCCGCCCAACCCGGACACCTCCTCCCCCCCCCCCTCCCCCACCACCCTCCTCGCCGCCCTCCATGCCGAACGGATTGCCGCCCTGTCTGCCGCCACGGTGCACACCCGCCGGGCCGACCGGCTAGCCCCCAAACTTGCTGCCCTGGAAGCGGAGGCCCTGGCAGCTGTCAAGGGTGGCGATGAAGCGGCAGCCCGGGCCGTGCTGGAGAGGAAGTCGGCGGTCGTGGCAGCCGTGGGAGCGTCGAGGCGGCGGGCGGGCGCCAACCTGGCCCTGGCGACGGCGGTGGGGGTCAAGATGGAACGGGTGAGGAGGGGCGGGTAGATGATAAGATGTTGTTGGTGCACGGAGTAGAATAGAGAGGAGGCTTCTCTTCCATCCTAACCTGGGAAGGTTTTTTTTTGTGTGTCTCTCCTTTCGCGGCCGATCGCCCATATTTCTTTATATTCAGCGCATGTAGGGCTGAAGATGTACATACGAGCTTGTGCCTCAGCGTGTGATGAGTGTGTTGGTGTGCGGTGATCGGACACGTATGAGGGCGGCGGCGGGCGCTTGTTTCTCACTCCTCGGGCTGGTGATACTTTTTTTTTTCTTTCTTTTTTACCACTTTATTGTTTCAAGGTGCGCTTGACCCACAGGGGGGGGGGCGTCTGAGGGGAATGGCACGCCTCACTGAGACCCCACTGGACGCGAACGCCGTCTAGCCACCTCGGCCGGTGGCGGTTGGGGGGGGGGGTCCAATGATCAGGCGTGCCCGGTCGGCCCACGCAGGGGTGTGACGAGGACGCGCCAGCGCCCCCATTCGGAAGCCGGCCGCCGCGACACGGCCGCGTCGCCCGTCCAGGGCCGTCCGCGTCCGCCCACCCCTCCGACCCCCCGCAAGGACAATACCACCCCGATTGTCCAGGCCCATGAAGGGCGGGTGGGACGGAGAGCGCACACAATCGCTCACACTACCACCACCCCCTCAACACACACAGCGTTTCTCCTCCAACGGCCCCGCCCCCCCCGGCGGCCGCGGCGGGGGGGGGGGGCGGGGGCGGGGGGGGGGGGGGGGGGGGGGGGGGGGGGGGGGGGGGGGGGGGGGGGGGGGGGGGGGC
>Ga0315283_10001222_pt1 | contig 20394 bp, 20 predicted proteins | sample YL17G09_0_MG_FD_204541 | JGI IMG/M metagenome (GOLD analysis project Ga0315283, IMG submission 204541) | Sediment microbial communities from Yellowstone Lake, YNP, Wyoming, USA - YL17G09_0 | ecosystem: Environmental > Aquatic > Freshwater > Lake > Sediment | place: USA: Wyoming | collected... | reverse complement strand
CCTTTCATCTCTCCTCCTTCGATCAGGACCTTTCCTCTCTGCATGGAGAGAGTAGGCATCCCCAGGCATCTTCTTCCTTCATAGAGCGTATAAGGGGCTCCAGAATGTTGTGTCCGATATTGAAGGGTATGGATTTGATTCGGGTCGAAGAGAATGAGGTCTGCATCCGATCCTTTTTGTATTACCCCTTTCTTGGGATAGAGGCCAAAGATTTTTGCAGGATTCTCTGAAAAAAGTTGAACCATTTTGCACAGACCGATCCTCCCCGTATTGACCCCTTCATCATACGTTACAGCAAACATTGTCTCGGCCTGAGGAGACCCGTAAGGTGCTTCAAAAAAAGGATCTTCTTTCTTCTTCGTCTTTGGAGCATGATCGCTTGCCACAACATCAATGATGCCATTCTGGATCGCCTTCCAGAGGGCGAGGCGATCCTTTTCGGTGCGAAGAGGAGGACCGATTTTAGCTAAAGGCCCTACTTCCTGGAGTTTTGCATCCGTCATCGTCAGGTATTGAGGGCAGGTTTCCACATAGACCTTCTGACCTTCTGCTCTTGCTTGCTGAAGAGGAGCCACCCCCCTTTCTGTGCTCAGGTGAACAATATAGATGGGGCAATCGGTAACAGCCGCAATTGATAAAGCCCTGAAAATTGCGTCTGCCTCAAGAAGGTCAGGCCTCGTTTTCAAGAAAACCTTCTTCTGATCCTCTCCTCGCTTCAAAGATCGATCTTCCAAATAGTCAGTTACCAAGCCATCCTCTGCATGGACCATAGCTAGTCCACCACATTCGGCAATGAGATCCATGGCTGCGGTGAGATGATAGTCATCCGTCATCCATTTGAGCTTGGCATAGGTCATGAACATCTTGAAAGAACTCACTCCAAGGTCGAATGCCTTTGGAATCTCTTCAATTTGAGAAGACGGATCGAAGAGTGTTCCATGAATGCCAAAGTCAAGAAAGGACTTCTGAAGACCTTCTTCCTGGTATTTTCTGATCGTATCGATCAGTTTCATCCCTGGTTTGGCATAGGCAAAATGGATGAGGGTAGTTGTCCCTCCGTGAGCGGCTGTGAAAGAGAGGCCTCCCATATCATCTTCATAGACGGGATGGACATGGACATCAATTACCCCTGGCATAACATACTTCCCAGTAGCATCGATCACGCGGTTGGCGTCTTCAGATGGAAGCTCAATTTCGATGGAGACGATTTCTTCTCCTTTGATCCCCACATCCGCCTTTCGGATTTCAGAGCCTGTTACAACAATGCCTCCTCTGATTAACAAGTCGAATTTCTTTGACATTTATCTCTCCTCATCAAAAAGGGTCCAAGGATTCGAGGGTCTTATTAATACAAACGCATTAAATCTCATTACACCCAACGGTATCGCCCCTCACCCTATCCCTCTCCCCAGCGGGGAGAGGGGAGGGTGAGGGGGCCTCCTGTTAAAAAACTAAATGCGTTTGTATTAGTTCTTCTCCTTCCCCTTGGCCACTTGAATCCTCGACCCCTTGAACCCTCGACCCCTTGAACCCTTACATTATTAGCGCCATAACAGCTTTTTGTGTATGCAATCTGTTCTCGGCCTGATCGAAGATGACACTATTTTTTGAATCCGCCACCTCATCGGTCACCTCTTCCCCTCGATGGGCAGGCAAGCAGTGCATAAATATGTAATCTTCTTTGGCTCCTCTGACGAGTTCGGGATTAATCTGAAAGGGCTTGAAAATTCTTACCCGCTCCTCACGCTCTTTCTCTTTCCCCATACTGGCCCATACATCGGTATAAACAATATCGGCTTCTCTGATTGCTTCTTTTGGATCCTTTGTCAACTTCACTTTACAACCACTTCTTCTCCCCTCTTCTCTCGCCTTCGAGGTAACTTCTGGATCGGGCTCATACCCTTCTGGGCATGCGAGCGTGATGTCCATACCGACTTTCGAACAGCCATAGAGAAGAGAGTGGGCCACGTTATTGCCATCCCCTACATAGGCAAGTCTTAATCCTGAAAGCCTACCTTTCTTCTCATAAATAGTGAAGAGATCTGCCAGACCTTGACAGGGATGGGTGAAATCTGAAAGCCCGTTGATGACCGGGACGCTCGAATACTTCACCAAATCGAGGATCGTCTGATGGCTGAAGACCCTTGCCATGATCCCATCCACATAACGCGAAAGGACCTGAGCCGTATCCGCAATGGTCTCTCCCCGGCCTAACTGTAAATCACCAGCACTGAGGTAGAGGGCATATCCTCCGAGTTGCCACATCCCCACTTCGAATGAGACGCGAGTCCGTGTTGACGGCTTTTCAAAGATCATCGCCAGAGTCTTCCCCTTGAGTAAAGGATGCTCCTGACCGCGAAGGGATTGAAGTTTCAACAGCTCTGAAGTCTTCAAAATCTGCTCAACCTCTTCTTTTGTTAAATCTTTAAGGCTAGCTAAAGATTTACCTTTCATGTGAATCGCCATTTTGATTACTCCTTGTGATCGGTTGTTTTAGAAACATAACCAAGATGGAATGAAATCTTTTGAGCAAGAGATTGTGTAATATTCATTTTCATAATTCAACAATATAGTTCCATAAAATGCAACTTAAAATATTAGAGCGGACTATCGATGTCAAGAAAGAAGTGTTCGCTGTTTCGGGTTTGATGATCATGCAAAAGGAATTGATTACAAAACACAGCCACTCCCACCCTCATTGGGGTCACTTGAGCCCATTCACCCGCGAATTGATGGCGAAATATGGTTTCGATTCTACCTTTTGGGTCCAGCCTTGGTAATATTGGATGACATGTTTCTTCAATTCATCCAACGCCTGTGCCAGAGCTTCTTCTTTTTCGGTTCGAGGTCGAGAAGCCGCTTCGGCTAAACGGTTCCCAACGGCTTTTTCATCGACAGCCAAAACCCGCCCATCCTCGACGACAATCCGGCCGTCGACCATCACCGTATGGACATGGCTGCCTTTCCCTCGGTAAAGAAGGACCTCAATTGGGTCATGGGATGGATCAACAAAGGGAAAACACATTTTGGGGTAATCGAGGAGAACGAGGTCGGCAAGCCGGCCCGGTTCGAGACGGCCTAATTGCCGGCCATACCCGAGCAGGTTGGCATTTGTTTCGGTCACCATCTGGAAGACTTGTTTAGCACTCAAGTAGGGTGAGTTCAGTTCCAGCGAGGGGATGCGATGAAGGAGGAAACAAACTTTCATCTCCTGGATGATGTCGTCATCATCATTGATCGATTTGCTGTCAATTCCGAGGCCCACCCGAACACCGGCACGTAACATCTGGAAGACCGGTGAAATACCATTTCTGACCCGCAGGTTGGTGGACGCGTGATGGGTGACACCGGTTTGCGTCTTGGCAAGAATATTGATATCTCCGTCGGTGGGCCAGACACAATGACCAATGACTACATTTGAACCCAGAAGACCGATACCATCCATGTACTCAATCAAGCTCTTGCCATAGCATTCAAGGCCATAAATCTTCTGGAAAATGGACTGAGCCGCGTGGATGTGGATAGGAGTTCCGAGTTTTTCGGCAGCACCTTTCACATCAACCAACAATGCTCGAGTGCACCACTGTGGGGCCATGGGCCCAAAGCCGATCCGGCACATTGGAGAGTTGTGATGGGCATGAAGGTCAGTGACGACCCTTACGAAGTTCTCCCCTGTTAAAGACCCGGCCGCTGGAGGTGTGGTTAAAAGCCTCTTCAGCTCTTTTGGTAACTTTTCAAGAAAGGTCCCATGATCCCCATAGATAAAAGGATTCTCATTTCGAATCCCTGGATTGAATTGAACGCGAATTCCCGCATCCCTGTAAGCCTTGATGGCCTCCTCAAACTCCTGTTGATAGACTTTTGGATCCTTCAGCACGTGGTTGTGCATGGTCGTGGTGACGCCCGATTTCAAAAGCCTAACGGCAGAATAGGAAACATCATCATAAACGGACACAGGGACATACTTCCGCGTATCCAGCAGCCACGATTCGAGCGTGTTGTCTATAGCCCCTCGTTGAAAATCGCTCAAACCCTTGCCATGACCATGGCCATTGATCAGGCCCGGGATCAGCATGAATTGATCTCCTCCGAGCTCTCTCGCATTTGGGTATCGCTGCGAAAGCTCATCATACGTCCCAACGGAGACAATGCTGTTTCCCGATATGGCGACAGCTCCACTGGCTATCGAGGGTTGATCATAGCCCAGTATCACTTGACCTGCTCTTACGAGTATCATTTCTTTAGCCATTCCAATCGCTCCTCAAAAATGAATCCTTTTATCTAATTTTTCCTGGTTTACGGAACGCATGACGGTTTCGTGCTGTTTTGACTGCTACGAAGAGGAACCATTGAGTCATCTGCATTTTAATGTAGAGAGATAGTTTTGTGCTCAAAGCGTCTGAGGAGGCGCACCACCGGCCAGAGGCAGATCAGGTAAATGACCCCTGCAGCAACGATCGGCGTCGCATTGTAAGTGATTGACTGTCCCTGCCGTGCGGCATAGAGCAATTCTGGGAGCGCCACTACGCTTGCGATGGAGGTGAGCTTCACCACTTCCAGCGTATTACTGATCAGGTCGGGGATCACGTTGCGCGTCGCCTGTGGCATGATGACATAAGCCATGGTTTTTAGTCTGTTCAAACCGGTGGACCGCGCTGCCTCGGCCTGGCCCCGGGGGATGCTCTCGATGCCTGCGCGAAATATTTCTCCGTAATAACTCGAGGTGTTCAGGAAGAACCCCAATGCAACTGCTACAAAAGCGGGCAGGTCGATGCCGATGAAGGGAACCCCGTAGTAGATGAAGATCAGAAGGACAAGCGGAGGAAAGGCGCGGAAAAAGTCGGTATAGACCACCACGGCCCACTTTACGAGACGGTTTCTGACGGTGGAGAGCAGGGCCACGGTGAGTCCTCCGGTAAGGCCAAGAGGGATGACCGTCAGGCACAACAGGACGGTCATGCCGAAACCCCGTAGCAGGAAGGGAAACGAGGCTTTGACGATTCCGAGATTGAAGAAGCTTTGGATGATCTGTTCCATGGCTTAGCGTTTCCAGGCAAACCGGGTTTCGATCCAACGGCCCAAGTAGACGACAGGCCCGAATATGAGCAAATAGCCAAAAGCCCCAAGAGTAAGTGGGGATGGATTGTAGGACAGAGAGAGTCCAGTCTGCGCCTGATTCAGGATCTCACCCACGGCCACGACCGCACCGAGGGCCGTGCCTTTGGTAATCGCAATCGTCCGGTTGGTCAGGGGCGGAATGGTGAGCCGCACGGCCTGGGGCAGCACCACGTACCGCATCGTCTTCATAAACGTCAGGCCTGTCGAACGGGCAGCCTCCCACTGTCCTTTGGGTACGGAGAGAATTCCCGCCCAGAAGATCTCTTCAGCAAAGGCCGTGAGCACTAAACTCAGAGAGAGCCATGTGGCGGTGAAACCGGACATCCGGATGCCTATGGAGGGAAGGGCGAAGTAGAACATGACGATGATAATAAGGGGAGGCAGGGCACGCAGCACATCCACGAAAATGACGATGAAGAAGTTGATGACTCTGATGCGGAAGGAACGAATCAGAGCAAAGACCAATCCTGCGACGATGCCCGTGACGACGATTGCCAAGGCAAGTCGGATCGTGAGGAAGAACCCCTCCACAATGTTAGGCAGGTACTCTGCCATCACTTCCCAGTTAAAATATGTAAAAACAAACCTTTCCCACATACCCAGTACCCGAGCGAAAGAAGACTAATTGACCAAAGCCTGAACCTTACGCGATCGGATTTCAGTGAGACTCGAGGCTCGAGAGGAACTCCTTGATTCGAGGGTGATCGGGGTCGTTGAAGATCTTTTCAGGAGGCCCCTCCTCCAGAATCACTCCCTCGTCTATGAAGAGGACACGGTGGGCGGCGCTTCTCGCAAAGCGCATCTCGTGGCTCACCACAACCATGGTCATACCTGATTCACGCATTTCGCGCATGACCTTAAGCACACTTCCGACGAGCTCGGGATCGAGGGCACTGGTAGGCTCATCGAAAAGCATGATGGCCGGTTCAAGGGCGAGGGCTCTGGCGATGGCGACCCGCTGTTGCTGCCCTCCGGAAAGTTCATTCGGAAAGGCCCTCGCTTTATCGGCAAGGCCAACCCTCTTCAGGGCTTGCATCGCCACCCCTTCCGCATCCTGTTTCGATTTCCCCAGCACCTTGCGTAGGGCCAGCATCACATTTCCCATGGCGTTCAGGTGGGGATAGAGGTTGAAGGACTGGAAGACCATTCCAATGCGGCGTCGCACTGCATTGATGTCAACGTTAGGAGCGAGGATGTCGACGCTCTCAATCTTGATGGAACCCGAGGTCGGTTCCTCAAGACGGTTACAGCAGCGCAGCAGTGTGCTCTTACCCGAACCAGAAGGGCCAATGATGAAGATCAGTTCCTGCGGGTGCACCTGAAGGTCGATCCCTTTGAGCACTGCGAGACAGCCGAATGACTTGTGGAGTCCTGAGACATCGAGGATCGGTTCTCTATTAAGTTGGGTCACTGCTTCGTTCCTTCATGCCCACAAAAAAAGCCAGGCAGCGATCTCATCATCGGGATCCCGCTGCCCAGCTTCATCCATTCCATATTTTTTACTTGCAGTTCAGCTTATGGTCTGTGGGATCGTATCCTTCGAAGCCTGGTGGACCATAGCCAGGATAGACCGTGACCGCTGGCGAATCTGAATCGGGCTTCACGCCGAACCATTTCTCTACCAGCTTGGCGAGAGTTCCATCGAGCTTCATGCACTCGATCACTTCCTCGACGGTGTTCCGCATCTTCCTGTCGTCCTTGCGGAAGGGAATGGACCAAACCAGACCCGTCTTGATTTTATAAGAGAGCTTGAGAGATTGAGGATTCTTCTTAACAGCATAGGCTGCCACCGTATGACCGACGAAGTTTGCGTCAGCACGGCCCGACATGACGGCCTGCACCGCGTCGGTATTGGTGCCATAGGATTCGTGTTTAAAACCGTATTTTGATTCATTCTCCCGGGCCCACATCTCGTAGTTTGATCCCTTGTTGACGGCGATTACCATTCCCTTCAGACCTTCCAGGGTCTTGATGTCCGGCTTGTTAATGGGGATGACGAATTGAAGGTCTGTTTCGAGATAGCCTTCACTGAAGAGGAGGTTCTTTGCCCGCTCAGGCATCACGGTCGTGGGTGCTGCAAGAAAATCGAACTTCCCCGAATTCATCCCCGGAATGAGACCAGAGAACTGCTGTGCCACAATCTCGACCTTGCGGCCCATGCGCCGGCCGATCTCCAAGGCCAAATCGACGTTGAAGCCTTCCACGCCGCCCTCGATCTTCGGCATCGCGTGCGGTGCAAAGGTCCCATCCACGCCAATCACGAGCGGCTTGTCCTGTGCGATGCCGGGCAGAGCAAGCCCCAAACCCACCGCAAACATCATTGCCCCAATCAATAGAAGTCTTGTGAATGCTTTCATTGATTCTCCTCCTTTCTAATGTTTTTACCGGCTGCAAAGCAATACCGGCAGTTTAGATCTCGGTGTGAGTTATCTCTTTAAAACCTTTCTTGCCATCCCTATCCGGACGGCAACGGGTGAACGGTTTTCTATTGTAGGTTGCCCTTTAACGCTGCTCATAAGAACGATCTTTTAACGCCCCAAATATAAGGAAAAAACGAATACATGTCAAAACGAATAACATACACTCTGTTTAAAGCCTCACTTCCGGGCTGCAGTAACGAAAGCACAGTGAGCTAAGCGCAACTCATTGGGATTCGGCCCACTACCCCCCCTGTGAAGGAGTCGAATACTTAGGAAGAGCCAACCCGTGGCATCACGACCCCTCCATAGGGAAGAATCACGAGATCACCTTTTGCCAGATCATTTTTCACGATTTCACAAGCTTCACTTACTGTTTCCGCATGGGTCATCCTCATCGATTCGACCATGGATCGATCTAATCCATCGGTCACATGAACAATTCGAGAAAAACGGTCCCGGTATCTTTTGATCTCAAGGACGGTACACATGAAGCTCAATCCCATAGGTTTGAGAGCCTCGGGGTATTTCCCCTCCAAGAGTTGGCGGTGATATTCGTTTGCCGTCTTTTCTAAACTCACCTCGTGGATAAGAGGAAGCAGCTGGTCCCTGTCTTTTTGGGGAGCCACCCAGATGATTTGTCCACCGAATTTTGTAACCGCTGCTGCTGCAGTGAGCGATTTGATGGATTGATTGCCCCGCTCTAACGGAAAGGCAGCAGAAATCGTGATATCCACCTTGCGTGGGATGTCGGCGGCTGTGATTCGGGCGCACTCTTTGCTGGCCTCCCCATGCTCTGTAACCACATCTCCTGAAAAGACTTTGATCACCTCACCTTTAAAATTCAAAAGAAAGTCAATCTTGTATTTAAACCCGATCAGCCGGGCAATCTCATTGCATTCTTCGTAGAACAGGTTCCCCTGAGTGATCCCTGTGTGGGTATTCATGTTTCGAATCCAGGTGAGATGGTGGAGGGCAATGGATTGCAATCCACATATCCCAGGCATGACGATCTTACTGCCTCCACCGAAGCCAGCCCAGTTGTGAGGAAAGCAAGCTCCGATCCCTATGGTGAGGTCCGTTTCAGCTACCAGAGGATTGATCTCCACCGGAGTTCCCCTCGAAGTCCTACCGACCAGCACATTCTCTTTTGATCCTGCATCATGATTATAAACCCTCGGATGGAGCCTTTGGTAAGCCTCTGCTCCAAGCTTATGCCTTAACCCCACTTCATCAGGGGGTTGATGAGTCCCTGTTGCACAAACAGCCGCGATTCGATGATCTGGAATTCCGCCCCGGTTTAATCGGTTCAACACTTCTGGAAATGCTAAATGGGTTGGAGTCAGTCGAGTCAGGTCATCGAAGATGATGACCGCACGGCTTGCACAAGCAGCCAGTTCTTCTATCCGTTCGCAACCGATCGGATGGTCAAGGGACCTCTTGACTTCCTCCACGGGATTGGAACAAACCGTGGCAGGGGTCATCTCTTTTCCGTAAAGCAGGTTCCATCCCGCCGGAACTTCGAAACCAACCTTTTTCCCCTCATAATAGATATAAGCTTCCATCCCTCACCCTCCATGGACAACCCACAAGATGAAGAAAATCCGACAGGGAGTCACAATCGGTGTTTTTAACCTAAAATATGTCAAATCGCTTGCAAATTTTCAAACAATCACTTCCTCGACTTGCCCATTTATTTCATCACCACACGTTTCCAAGAGCCACACGGATTCGATTTCTCGTTGGTCATCACGAATCGTTCTTTAGCCCACGCGGATAAAATGTCCATCTCCAGGACTTGCCACCAATCGATCTCTGTCCAGTACAATTCGGCCGCGCTGCAGGGTCATCCATGGCCGGCCTAAGCATTCACGGCCCTCATAGAGGGTGTAGCCCGCCTTACTATGTTGCGTTTTTCCAGACAATACATGACGGACGGTCGGGTCGAAGATCACAATATCTGCATCAGACCCAACCTGTAAGCTTCCTTTTCGTGGGTAGAGACCGAAGATACGAGCCGGAGCCTCCGAGAGAAGCTGAGTTAACCGAGGAAGACTGATCCGACCGCCATTAACGCCTCTATCGTACATGATGGTCAAAAGGGTCTCAGCTTGTGGGGAACCGTAAGCAGCCTCGAAAAAGTCCTCCTCACGCCTCTTAGCCTTGGGCGCATGATCGCTCGCTACAACGTCGATTGTTCCGTCAATCAACCCCCTCCAAAGGGCCTCATTATCCTCTAAGGTACGAAGGGGAGGACCAATTTTCGCCAAGGGTCCCCAACGGAAAAGATCCCTCTCAGTTAAAACAAGATATTGCGGACAGGTTTCTGCAAAGACAGGCTGACCGACAGACCGGGCACGGGCAACGGGCTCTAACCCTCGACCGGCGCTAAGGTGAGGAATGTATATTGAACACCCAGAAACCTCTGCTATGGCAATGGCCCGATTGATTGCCTCCGCTTCCAGTGCCGCAGGTCTCATACGGGTAAACGCCTCAATGGCCGGAACCCCTTCGCTGTTGAACTTATCTTCCAGATAATCCGTAGCGAGGCCATTTTCTGCGTGAACCATGGCCATTCCCCCATGCTTCGCAATGAGATCCATGGCGGCCGCCAAATAGTAGTCGGAGGTCATCCGGCCGAGCTTAGCGTAAGTCATAAACATTTTAAATGTCCGCACGCCGAATTGAAAAGCGTCTGGGATTTGCCGATATTGCTTTTCAACCTGGAAGAGACCCAGATGGAGGCCAAAATCCAGATACGAGACCCGGCTTGCCTCTGCGATCGTCTTTTCTATGGCTTCAGCAACATTCTGGTTGTGAAATGCATAAGCGTAATGAATCAGCGTGGTCGTCCCTCCCCAAGCTGCTGTTAAGGAAGTGGTCTCAAAGTCGTCCTCGTAAAGGGGATGGGTATGAACGTCGATGACTCCTGGGAAAATGAGTTTTCCTCTCACATCGAGCACTTCGCGAGCACTCCAGTGAGATATACTGGAATTTATCTCCGCAATCTTTCCATCGCGGATAGCGACATCTGAGCGGAAAAGTCCATTTCCACTAACGAGAACCCCTCCACTGAGAAGCAAGTCGAAATGTTCACCCATGTCTCACCCCTCCCGTGTCTTCTGCCGTTGTCCAGATCAAAAATGAAGATGGCCGGTTGAAAGGGCTGCATCGCTGTCGATTCCTGCAAGGGTGCAGGCAAGGACTTCTGCCCCCAAGCAGACCTGCTCAAACTCGGTCCATTCTTCGGGACAATGGCTTCTTCCCTCTCTCGAGGGAATGAAAATCATGCCTGTAGGAACAATCTCTGCCAGATGATTTGCGTCGTGACCCGCTCCTGATGGCAATTTGGCATGAGGAATGCCGAGTTGTTCACAGACGTTGGCGATTCGTTTCACCATGTTCAAGTCGAAGACAACAGGTTTTGAGCTGATACCAATTTCAAAAAGAATCTGGATACCTCTTTTCTCTTTGATCCGTTCTAATTCCTTCCGAAAAGAGGAAGCAGCCTGGTCGAGAAGATCCTCACTCAGACTCCGGATCTCCATATCCAGAATCATCCTTCCGGGGATGACATTTGAGGAGTTCGGAAAGAGCTCAACCCTGCCTACAGTACCCACAACTCCCGCTAATTCAGTGCAGATCCTTTCAAGGGCAAGAACAGCCTCCGAACCCCCCACGAGGGCATCTTTTCTCACATCCATGGAGGTCGTTCCTGAATGGTCATTCTTCCCGATGACTTCAACTTTTCCCCTTGAGATCCCTACGATTCCTGTGACGACACCGATGGGAATGTCCTTCGAGCATAGATGGGATCCCTGTTCGATATGAAGCTCCAAGTAGGCAAGGACATCCTTTGTGGACCTTTTGGCTTTGCCGATGTTTGCTGGATCTCCCCCTATCTCTCGGATGGCCCTTTCCAACGTTCTCCCTGCATCGTCTCTCAGAGAGCCAAGAAGCTCAGGGGATAGTTTCCCTGCCATTCCCCTGCTCCCTATCGTGGAAAGACCAAAGGGAGAGGGCTCTTCAGCAATGAAAGCAACCACCTCGATGGGGTGTATGTTTTCAATTCCCTTTTCTTCAAATCTCCTAACTGCCTCAATGGCTCCGACGACCCCTGAGACCCCATCAAATCTCCCACCTCCCCTCACTGTATCGAGGTGGGAACCCAATAGAAGGGCCGGCTTCTCTTTCTTTCCCTCTCTTCTTCCAATGAGGTTTCCAACGGGATCGATCCTGACGGTAAGTCTTCCCTCATCTTCCATCAAATGGGCGATATATTCTCTCGCCCTTCGATCTTCATCCGTGAAGGAGAGGCGTGTGTAACCTGGCTCCGTGGGAGAGGTGATGTGTGAAAGGACTAAGATATCCCGTTTGATTCTATCGATGTTGGGTTCGAATCTTTTGATCGGGTCGTCCTTTCCCATGGTCGAGACTTTTCGTTGGAAAATAGATGTGAACGGAATTATTTAAATACTTTTTCTGGGGGCGTAACAAACAGCCCGGCTTTGCTGTGAGCCAACCCCAAATCCGCCATGGCCTCGGCTGTTTTCAGGGCGACGGCCGATGGGTCGATGACCTTGATATTCAACTTTAATTCGATTTCCGGTGCATAGCCAGCCATTCCCGCACATCCTAAGATAACGACCTCTGCGCCATCTTCCACAGCCTGTTTCGCCACCTCCAACACTCTCCTCTTGGTCTTTTCTGGCTCGGCATCCGTTTCGGCTACGGACAGATCCAAACTGTGCACAGAGGCCAGGAAATAGTCAAGCCCTCTCATATGGACATGCTCTCGCTTCGACGGGATTCTTTGTCTTCTCGGAGTGATGACGGAAAACTTGGCCCCCAACATGGCCGCCATATGAAGGCTCGACTCCTCAATTCCAATGACTGGAATCTTAGAGATCTCTTTAGCGGCTTCCAATCCCGGATCGGAGAAACAGGCTATAATAATGGCATGATAACCTTCTTGGTTTGCCTTTCTGACCAGTTCGAGGGTTGGGGGAATTGCATAAGCCTCATCATAAGCGGATTCAATAGTTTCAGGACCTCTTTCTGCGCATACAACGGTTAACTCCGTATCCGACCGCTTGATGCGCTCAAGCTCCTTGCGAATGTGGTCCGTCATGCTCACCGACGTATTTGGATTGATCACCATGATTCTCATTTTTGCTCCTTACAAAGATTATACCGTTATTTCATTTCGGGCAATAGCCCGTTAGTAAGAAATATCGTTGATATTATCATGTACCATTTTGAGATGTCCCTTTTCCAATATGATTTACGATGAGCACCCGGCCTTTTCGAAAGGCCTCAAGATTGAGAGCGAGCAACTTTTTGGGTACCCGCCTCTCGACGGTTCTTTCCCATAAGGTTGGATCCGTTTTCAAGAGGGCCGAGAGTGCTCCCATGACAACAATATTTAGGATCCGAGCATTGCCGAGATCCAGAGCCGTTTGGAGCCCGGGAATGGCATAAACCTTCTTGGCGGCCTTTTCCAATTGAGCCAGAACGATCTCTCTCTCTGGGTACTCTGCCTCTCCTGAGCTCACAGTGATCGGATCCAGGCGACAGTCATTGACGAGGATGGTTCCTTCAGACTTAACATAGGAGAGTCTTCTCAATGTCTCAAGCCATTCAAAACCGACGAGATAATCCGCGCTGCCCTCCTCGATCATGGGTGCATGAACCTGTTCTGCCCATCGGACATGGCTAACCACACTTCCGCCCCTTACCGCCAGACCCAAGATATCCGATTTCTTGACGTCATAGCCTGTCTCACTTCCCACATCAGAGAGGATGTCACTCGCGACAACCGTCCCTTGTCCTCCAACACCAGCAATCAAGAAATTCAAACTCTTCAATACCATCGCATGACCACCTTTTCCTGAATTTAGGACTTTTCATTTTTCGGTTTCTGGATGGCGCTTGTCGGGCACACTTGGGCACAAACATCGCATCCAGAGCAGAGCACAGGATCGATTCCCGTCTTTTTCCTCCCCGTCTTTTCGTGTTCGGCCTTCACCTTGACGATGGCCGGGCATCCCATCCGCGAGCAGATTCCGCAGGCAGTGCAGAGATCGAGATCCACCTCATAGGCAGGTTGAGGATTCCGGGAGATGAAGACACACTCTCCCTCAGCGATCAGCACGGCTGTTCCCTTATAGGCCGTACATTCTTCCAGGGCCTCTTCCATTGCCTTCACATCGAAAGCGTTCACCTTCAAAATTTTCTCAACCCCAATGGCCTTGACCAATTCATGAATATCGACCTTCTTTGTCGGCTCGCCCATCAGGTTAACTCCCATGCCTGGGTGGTCCTGATGCCCGGTCATAGCCGTGGTACTGTTGTCCATGATGATTACGGTTCCAACGCCTTTATTGTGGACCATGTTTAATAGAGGGGGGATACCTGCATGAAAAAAAGTAGAATCTCCAATCGTGGCGACAGCAGGTTCGGGAAGGTTTGACTTTCCCATTCCGTGGAGAACACCAATGCTGGCTCCCATGGCTCCCATGGTATGCTGGGCGCTGAACGGAGGAAGGGCTCCCAGGTTATAACACCCGATGTCTCCGGCTACAGGCAATTTCATTTTATTCAGCAAGAAAAAGCTAGTTCGATGAGGACACCCAGGGCAAAGGACTGGGTTCCTTCCTGGAAGATCCGCGGAGCTTGAAGCGTGAGGTCTCTCCCTATGCTGTTTTGGCAAGAGACTTGCGTTTATGGCCAACCTTCTCAGGGTCTGTGGAAGGAGCTCGTCGAAGGGAGGAAAGATTTCTTTCCCCACGGCAGAGATCCCCATGGCCTTCATCTGTTCCTCAAGAAAAGGATCGAGTTCTTCAATGACTACGATTTTTTTGACACCGTTCGCAAATTCCTTAATGAGGCGTTTTGGCAAAGGATAGGTCATTCCCAGTTTGAGAAAAGAGGCTTTGGTGAAGACCTCTCTGGCGTATTCATAGACGACCCCGCTGGCAATGATGCCAAGGCTTCGATCTCCCCACTCGATCCGGTTCCAGGGAAACGTCTCTGCATACTCGGCCAGGTCAAGAAGACGCTGTTCCACAACGGGATGTCGCTTTTTGGCCCACAGGCACATGCAGTTATACTTCTCCATGTTTCTTGGAAAAGGACCCACCTCTTCTCTGACCTTCTGGCGCTCACCCATGGTGACCATTGATTTTGAATGGGAGGTTCTCATGGTCGTCCGGATCAAAACCGGGGTATCGAACTGTTCACTGATCTCGATGCCTTTGGTCACAAAATCCTTGCACTCCTGACTGTCTGCTGGCTCAAGAAGAGGCAGTTTTCCAAGTTTGGCATAATGTCGATTGTCCTGTTCGTTCTGTGTGCTAAAGAGACCTGGATCATCTGCCGTGACGACTACCACCCCTGCTTCCAAGCCGGTGTAAACCGTATAGAATAGGGAATCGGAAAGGACATTCATTCCCACCTGTTTTGTAGTGACCATGGCCCGCCTTCCAGAGTAAGCTGCTCCAGCAGCCATGTCCATGGCCACCTTTTCATTCGCTGACCATTCTGAATAGATCTCTTGGTACTTGGCCACATTCTCAAGAATCTCGGAACTCGGTGTTCCAGGGTATCCCGCAACCACCTGAATCCCAGCTTCATAGGCTCCTCTTGCAATAGCCTCATTTCCAGAAAGTAAAGCCTTCATAAATGGATGCCCCTTTGTATTGAGACGTCTTATTCTAACCCCCCACTTCCATGACGACATCTACCGCGCGAACCCCTTTTCCCCCAGATAGGACCATCAGCGGATTAAGGTCAAGAGAGATTATCACCTCTTTTAAATCAACAGCCATTCTGCCCACCTGGATAAGAACTTGCACAAGGGAATCGATATCGGCGGGTTCTCTCCCGCGAAATCCTTCAAGAAGGGATTTCCCCTTGATCCCAGAGATCATTGAACGAGCGTCCTCTCGGTTTAAAGGTGGAAGTCTCAGGGTGGTGTCCTTCAATAATTCAACCCATATTCCTCCCAGTCCGAAAACGATCACCGGCCCAAAAGAAACGTCCCTCGAAATACCAACGATGACTTCAACAGCCTCTGCAGGGATCATCTCTTGAATTAAAATCCCTTCCATCATAGCCTTTGGATGGTGAGTCCTGGCGTTCCTCATGATCCCATCAAAAGAAATCCGGAGCTCACCCTCATCCCGGACATTCAGCCTGACAAGGCCAGCCTCAGTTTTATGAGGGATCTGGGGGGATTGTCCCTTCAAGACAACCGGATATCCCAACTGCCTTGCAGTCTCTAAGGCTTGATCCACTGTTTTTGTCAGAATCTCTTTTGTAACCTGAATTCCGTAAGCTCTCAAAATTTCCTTGGCCTGGCCGTCAGGAAGAATACGTCTTTCTCCCTTCCGATTCTGCATTATCACTTTTAGATCGCGTGGAGATTGGCCCCACGATTTATCGTGTGTGTTTCGCCTTCTGAGGAAGTGGGCGTATTCCACCAAATGGTGAATGGCCAGGAGGCTTTCACGAGTTCCTTGAAGAAAAGGGATATTCCCCTGATCCAAAATGCGTTTTATGGTCGGATCTAAGCCTCCAGAGATATGGCTGAAGGCAATGATGGGTTTCCCACTTGAAGCTGCCCTGACTGCCGCTTTAGCAACAGCTGTGTACTGCTTCACCTGCTTCTCAGCCATCCCGGGAGGCGAGTCCTGTGATATAGCGATCAGATCCATACCCTCCTCTTTACCTAAAATCTCCAGACAGGCAGGATAAGTCTCTGCGAGGTCCCCGCTCCCCCAAGCATCAAGAGGATTGCTGATGGGTGTGAAGGGTGGAAGCCTTTTCTTAAGTTCTTTTTGAGACTCCACAGAAAGTGAAGGGAACGAAAAGGAGAGCCTTTCGGTGAGATCACCGATTAGACCGATCTCTCCACCAGAGACTGTAATGAGGCCTACGCCATTTCCTTGAGGCAGACGATTTTGACAACGAACAAAGACCTCTGCGGTCTCCAGCAACTGATCCAAATCCTCTACACGAATCACTCCAAGTTTCTTAAACAGTGCATCGTGAACTCTGTCGGACCCTGTCAGAGCTCCAGTATGGGTCAGAGCCGCTCCCTGGGCCATTTCAGAACGTCCGACTTTAACCATAATGATGGGTTTACACAATTCCGCTGCTCTCTCACAAACCTGGATAAATGTGTCTGGACGGCGGATGCTTTCAAGAAATGTGATAATGACCCCCGTGTTTTCATCCTCGAGAAGGTAGGCGAGATAGTCGGCCGCGTCCAGCACAGCTTCATTTCCGCTTGAGATTAAGAGGTTGAATCCCACACCACGGTTGCTATTAGCCAGGGCCAAAATGACCGATCCACTTTGAGCAATTGCACTTACCCTTCCCTTCTTAAGTGTCGGAGATATCTGTGCACTGTACATTCCCACCCGGCCGTGGAGGTTGGCGTATCCCACACAATTAGGTCCACAAAATAAGATATTTCTCTCCAAACACAACTTTCTTAGCGCTTCCTGTATCTGAACACCCTCTTCACCGGTTTCTGCGAATCCACTGGCAAAAGCCCAGGCGCCCCGAATCCCTCGCTGGGCCGCCTGCTCAAGAACAGGAATGATCTGCTGATATCCGAGAAGAATAGCGATGGAATCGATCTTCTCTTCTTCTGGAACTTCGAGGAGAGAGGGGTAACAGGCGAGGCCTTGAATGGTCTTGTACCTGGGATTGATGGGGATGATCTTCCCCTGATACCCCAGTGTACTAAGGTTTTCGATCACCAGCGATCCAGGACCGAACCTCTCGGAAGCACCAACGACGGCGATCGATTTCGGATTGAACAGTTTACTGAGATCTCTCATAGAAGCTGACTCTCTGGAAAATTCGATTTTCAACTATAACTCACGACCATCTTTCGACTGAATAAATTTCCTCGAGATCATAAAGACATGCCATGACCGTTTATCCTTCCTCATCCAGCCGGAATACTTTGCATTTGGGGGAAGGAAAGTGGATCGCGGATTGTTCTCAGTGCAGCCCGACGAGTTTGGCTGGGTTATTGTCATCACACAAGCCACTAGTCCTTGACACGCCGGAGCTGGATCACGACGGGATTCCAAGGATCCGGGCAGGCGACATGAATGATATCGGGATCTTTCTCCCAGGGCAAGGATCCTCCAAACCGCAACACCCGGTAGTTTGGGTAGATGGCGTAAAAGAGTGCCATGCAGATCGCCTTCGGATGGCCCGACGTGCCGACAGTGAAATCTCCGCTCAAGTCGAACTCCTGCCCGACTTCATGCTTCGCCTCACAGGTCCCTTTCACTGAGACAATCTTCATTACAACCTTTGCCGGTATTTTCATCATTTATCTCCTCAATAAACAGGTTTATATATGTACAAATGAAATTTAGCAGGGATGGGCTTCTTTTTCAAGAAAAAATCTCGCCGAAATTCATCTTGACTTCTTCCTCATCATTTGCTAATTATCCACCGTTAAGACAATTTCTCAAAGGGGGTGATGACGGTGTCGAATGTATTGGGAATTATTATTGGCGTTGTGGTCATCATTGTGGGGCTCATTCTTCTTGTCATCTGGTGGGGGATGTTCATCAAAGGAGTCATGGCGGTCGTCCCGATCCTCCTGATTTTGATCGGTGTCGGTCTCCTCGTCTATTTCATCAGCGAGATCAAATCAAGATTGGAGATTGGGAAGGAGGAGGCTTCTACTCCCCCAGAGAGTAAACCCGAACAGAAATAGGATCAACTAAGCTGGAGTGGACAGCATGAGACGGGTTTGAAGATCTTCTTCAGACCTGTCTCTTATTTTTCCACCCTTCTTCCTCCATAGGCTCCATGTGAACTACTATATCGGTCACTCCCCGGAAATCCCTCTTGATCTTATTCTCTATGACAGAGGACATAAACCAGGATGCGTCGAATCTGCCTGGATCGGTCTTTCGCTTCCATCTCTTTATTCTATTCTGCCTCTTCTGGAATGCCGAGATGACCCTGGATACCCTTTCGAACCCCTTCTCCAACGAGGAGGTCCAGATCTCGCTCGCTTAATCCAATATATCGCTTCAGCAGGAATGACTTGTTGTACAGGACTTTTTTTTGGAGCGATTCAGCACATACATGGGGTCCCTCCTGCTGAAATTCCAACTCCACGCGGATAGGAAATCTTACTCTTTCCCCTCCAAAGCCCAATGTTTGATGTGTGACGAATTGTCTCACCACCCAAATCATTTCTGTCCTTGAAATTGAATGGCGAATAGTGCTAATGATAGCGAATGGAACGAATGCCAATCATTTACAGGCTGTTGAAAAACCCGAAAAATAGCAAGAGATGTCATGCTGAATTTATTTCAGCATCTTACAAAATCAACACCCTATGAGACCCTGAAATCGTAGATCCTGAATCAAGTTCAGGACCTGGTTCAGGCTGACAAATATTAATACAAACGCATTAAATCTCATTACACCCAACGGTATCGGCCCTCACCCTATCCCTCTCCCCAGCGGGGAGAGGGGAGGGTGAGGGGGCCTCCTGTTTAATATGGCTCGCTCAATTGGTTATCATTCTTGTAATTTGTTATTATCTAAATATGAAAAAGTTGCAACCGGGTGATGAGGTGATCAAGATGGATGAAGAATTGGGCATCGCCTGGATCTTGCTTCCACCTGATGCAAGTTTGGGAGGATTTCGGGGCATCTCGCCACGGGTCATGGATGAAGAGAAATTCTCGGTTTCAAAGAAGAAGGCGGAGGAAAAAAAAGGTTGAGGCTGAGGCTAAGGTTAAGGTTTAAAGGCATCATCTTTCCCTCTTCGTGATCACTCCCTCACACCTCCAGTTGCAATCGACTCCCCCAAATACAGTTAACTGAGGATTGTGACAATCGATCTGCCCCAGAGTCCTTTTAAGAATTCGACCTTTCTCTGAAACAATATTCCATTCACACATCACTGTTGCTCTTCCCTTTCCCCCTGGGCAGACGACCGATTTCCATTCTCTTTCTCTCGTTTGTTCCATAGCTGATCTCCTCTCAATGCTTAATCCTCTCCTCCCCCTTTTTGTCTTGAGAGGGTGGATCCAAAATTCCTCCATGGATAATGATCCCATCGGGATCGGCACTGATCGCTTTGAGGTAACAATGTTCTGCCTTCGCTCCTTCTCCGATCTGTTCGTAACATTCGCCCATCAGGTTGAGGGCGTCCTTAAATGTCGGTAGAAATTCGATGACCTCTTCCAAAGTGTTGATCGCTGCATAATAGCGCTGTAATTTCCAATAACACATCGCCAACCAATAGTGCCCTTGATAGTGTTTTGGATTCGCCCGAATCACCTTTTCATAATAAGGAATGGCGATCTCATAATTCTTCCTGCGATAATAAAGCCCTCCCAAGTTCAAAAAAACAGGAATGCTGTTCGGATCCCTTTTCAAGATCTCCTCGTATACTTTGATCGACTTTTCTAATAGATTGGCCCGGTCATAGGCATTGGCCTTCCCAAAAAGGTAGTTGGTTCTGATCTCTCCTAAGGAGAGTTCTTCCCAGACCAGATCTTGGATGAAAGACCAGAGGATGGGAATCAAATAAAAGATATATTGAAAGACTCGCCAATTCATCGGTCCCCCCATTGATGCCTTGCCTTGAATCCCCAATTGATAGAATTCAGGATTTAGGAATTGAGGAATTGACCAAAATCCCGAAATTCCTCAATTTGGAATTTATATAGCTATTAGAGCGATTCCAAAATACAATTACAAACCATAAACGGTAGCCGCAGGCTTTAGCCTGCGAGAATGGCGCAACCTAAAGGTTGCGGCTACAAAGTTTGTTGATACGTTAATTTGGAATCGATCTACT
>Ga0315283_10001221_pt1 | contig 20395 bp, 11 predicted proteins | sample YL17G09_0_MG_FD_204541 | JGI IMG/M metagenome (GOLD analysis project Ga0315283, IMG submission 204541) | Sediment microbial communities from Yellowstone Lake, YNP, Wyoming, USA - YL17G09_0 | ecosystem: Environmental > Aquatic > Freshwater > Lake > Sediment | place: USA: Wyoming | collected... | reverse complement strand
AGGATGTCGACGGTGACGGTGAAATAACTGTTGATGACAGAGTACAAACTGATAAGAGCAATTTTCCTACATTCGTTGGTGGTCTTAATTTAATGTATACATGGAAGGGTCTGGAATTGACTATCCTTATGCAAGGTGCAACAGGAGCTCAGCAATACATTTATGTTGAATCGGGTGAATTTGGTAACTACCTTCACGATTTTGCTGATGGAAGATGGACTACTGCAAATCCGAATTCTGAAAAACCACGAGCCTATAACAGGGAAGATCAATACTGGATTGTAGGGCATAATACCCACTTTATGAGAAGTACCAATTACTTACGTATGAAAAACTTCAGGTTGGCTTATACAATACCTGAAAAAATACTTAACAAAGCCAGTATTAAATATGCACAAGTTTATATTAGTGGCATGAATCTGTTTACCTGGGATACTTATAAAATTTTTGATCCTGAGAATAGTGAAGATGGGGGATCAGCTTATCCTCAGAGAAGGCTCTTTAATTTGGGTGTAAATTTAACTTTCTAAAAAAATGGTTAAGATGAAAAATATTCCGAAAATACTGTTTATAGTATTGTTTTCGTATCTGGTCAACTCTTGTAATTCAGATTTCCTGAATACAACACCGTCTGACAGTCTTAGTCAAACAGCGGTTTGGGCTGATCCAAACCTTGTTGAGCTGTTTGTGAATGAGATGTACCGTGGCATAGGCCATGGACATCATGAATGTGAAGTTGGTTCAATGACCGATGAGAGTCACTTTATCCATAATTATGGAACAAATCAGGTTGTGGCTTCTCTTATAACTCCTTCCGATATAGGTCAGTGGGCTGAAGATAACCAGAATGCATACAGATGGCCTAATGTTTATGGCTATTTGAGAAATGCAAATATGTTCTTCGAAAACATCGATAAAGTTCCATTTAAAGATGAAGAATGGCAAAACCGATTAAAAGGTGAAGTTCATTTCCTGATTGCTTTTTACTATCATAACCTGGTAAGAACCCATGGTGGAGTTCCAATCATTACTAAAACTTATGGTTTGACTGATGATTTTAATGTTCCCAGGAATTCTTTGAAAGATTGCATTGACTATATAGTTAAAAATTGCGATGAGGCCGCTGCACTGTTACCTGTTAAGCAGGAAGGTGCAAATCTGGGAAGAGCCAATAAGGCAGGTGCATTAGCAATTAAGTCCAGGATTTTACTTTGGGCTGCCAGTGATTTGGTGTATAAGACATGGTATGGTAGCTATGAGCAACCTGATCTGGTGACAATTAGCGGTGACAGGGCAGCTGCATGGACTGCAGCAAGAAATGCCGCCAAAGCAGTTATGGATCTGAATGAGTTTTCACTTGAGAATGAAACAGGTGATCCTTTTACCGATTATACGGCTCTTTTTATTAAAAAATCGAGCCCTGAACATATCTTCAGCAGATATTTCATTAAATCGAATGGTTGGGATTCAGAAGATAGCAACACGCATTCGCCTTTGTACAATGGACCCAATGGATATGCTGCATGGGCTGGAAATACGCCAATTCAGGCATTGGTAGATGATTATGAAATGATAGATGGAACAAAATTTAGCTGGAGTAATCCGGTAGAAGCAAAAGCTCCATACGAAAATCGCGATCCTCGTTTCTATGCGACTATTCTTTACGATAAAGCACCATGGCGTAAACGCCCTGCAACTTTGGTTGCAAATGATCCTATCGGATTAATTAGTATCAGGACTGTTTATGCAGGATTAGATCGAAACAGTGCCAAGACCCCCGGGTTAGATACACGAGAAGGGCCACAGCAAACATGGAACGGTGGATACTCGGGATATTATTTGCGTAAAGCAATTGATATAACAGTTGACCCTGAATTTGTTTATGATGGAGCAAACCAGGAAGTTCCCTGGACTTTCTTCAGACTGGGAGAAATTTATCTTAACTATGCCGAGGCTTGTATAGAGCTGAATCAGGATGCAGAGGCCAAAATATATATCAATATGATTCGCGACAGAGCAGGTATGCCTGATATCACTGAAACAGGTGATGCCTTGAGACAGAGATACAGAAATGAGCGAAGAATAGAAATGGCTTTTGAACAGGCTCGCTACTTTGACGTAAGACGTTGGTTAATTGGTTCAACAACACAGAATAAAAATTCCACAGGTATCGTAATTGATGAATTCTCTGACGGCAGAGTTGAGTATGCTGTTCGTGAGGTAGGTCAGGTACGTGGATGGAATGAGAGGACCAATTACCTGCCTATTTTACAGGACGAAATGAATCGTAATAAATTGTTGATTCAGAATCCTGGATATTAAGGGAGAGGAATCATTTTAGATTTTAATAAAATTATCCGGTCAATATACTGTACCGGATAATTTTTTTACTAAATGCCAGCTAGTCGCCTCATTTTTGTAATATGTAAATTATTGTTTGCCAAAGCTTGTTCCCAAACATGTGTGTCATTGTTACAAATTATTTGCTGAGAGAGCATGAACAGCATGTCAATTTGGTCGGAGCTTAGGTTACATCATATTTAACATGAATTAAACTACAGATATTTATAGTAACATTGGAAATATGAAGAAAGCAGGGCTGTTGTTTGGTGTGGTTTTTTCATTATTTGCAACTTCCTGCAATAACAACCAACCTCTTCTAAAGTTAATCCCTTCTACCGAATCAGGAATTGAATTTCAAAATACACTAAGCCCTACCGATTCATTAAACGTCCTGAAATATGAGTATTTCTATAATGGTGCATCTGTATCTGTAGGCGATTTCAATAATGACGGCCTGAGTGATTTGTTCTTTACCGGCAACATGGTATCCAATAAGATTTATCTTAATAGAGGCAACCTGAAATTTGAGGACGTTTCTGAAATTGCCGGAATTGAAAATAATGACAGATGGAATGCCGGTTCCGCAGTAGCAGATGTGAACAATGATGGTTTACTGGATATTTATGTCTGCACCAATGGGAATAATGATTCGACAAAAAGAGCTAATTCACTTTTTATAAATACAGGTCTGAATGAACAGGGTATTCCTGTATTTAAGGATATGGCCAAAGAATTTGGAGTGGAAGAGTTTGGGTATAGTCAAAATGCCGCGTTTTTAGATTATGACAAGGATGGTGACTTAGACCTGTATGTACTTACCAATTATGTAGGAATAAATGGGCCATCCAGTTATCACCCCAAGATTATAGACGGCTCAGCAGACAATAATGATCAGCTCTATCGGAACAATGGTGACAATACATTTACAAATGTCACCATTGAAGCCGGAATAGTATATGAAGGTTACGGATTGGGAATTGCAATTGCGGATATCAATTTAGATGGTTATCCTGATATTTATATTGGAAATGATTATGTAACAAATGATCTTATTTACATCAATAATCAGGATGGCACTTTTTCAAATCAGGCAAAGTATAAGTTAAAACATCAGGCTCGATTTTCAATGGGCAACGATATTGCTGATATAAATAATGACGGGCTGGTGGACATTTTTACATTGGATATGCTGCCGTCAACTAATTATAGAAAGAAAACTTCTGTTGATGGTGGAGCTTCTTACCAAACTTATACCAGTACAGAAAAGCTGGGTTACGAATACCAGTATATGCGAAACATGGTGCAAATTAATAATGGCGATGCCCCATTTAGTGAAATAGGTCAGATGCTGGGTCTCTACCAAACTGAATGGTCATGGTCGCCATTGTTTTTTGATATCGACAATGATGGTAATAAAGATTTATTGATAACCACAGGGTTTCCGAAAGATCTGACCAATATAGATTATATAAGATTTAAAAATGATGTGGGAATGTTTACTAAATCGCATCAGTTGATAAGTATCCTTCCCGAATTGAAATTGCCTAACTATGGCTATAAGAACAATGGAGATTTAACTTTTACTGATAAATCTCTGGAGTGGGGCCTAAGTACCCCGTCTTACTCAAACGGCGCTGCTTTTGCCGATCTCGATAACGATGGTGATCTGGATTATATTGTAACCAATATCGATGATAAGGTTCATCTGTATGAAAACACCTTATATTCTCACCGGTCAAAAGAATCCAACCCTCATTATCTGAGGTTAAAATTGAATGGTAAATTTAAAGGTGGTGAGCTGGGAACAAAAATTACTTTATTCACTGAAGATGGCAAAAAGCAATATTGCGATTATTCAATATACAGAGGCTATTTATCAACAATGGAAAATTTTGTCCATTTTGGATTGGGAAATCAACCTTCAGTAAGTAAACTTGAAGTAGTCTGGTCCGATGGTAATAAACAGGTTTTGCAGAATATTAAGGCAGATCAGGTATTGGTAATTGACTATAATGATGCCCAGGCACAACTACCAATAGATGAGTCTGTAACAAAAGACTCCGGGCAAAGATCTTTTAGAAAAATCACTTCAGATTTAGGGATATCTTATAAACATTATGAAATGGATCAGATTGACTATTATATTCAGCGAACCCTGCCTCACAAATTTTCTCAGGGCGGACCAGGAATAGCAGTTGGTGATATTAATGGTGATGATCTGGAGGACTTTATTGTCGGAGGCTCTTCTTTTTATAATGCATCAATTTTTATTCAGGATGAAAATGGAAGGTTTAGCCAGTCGGAGCTGATTAAGGTAAATGAAAAGTACAATGAAGATGAAGGACTTTTACTCTTTGATGCAGATTTTGATAAGGACCTGGATTTATATGTTGTAAGTGGAAGCTACGAATTTCCTGCCGGGAATGAGCGTTACAAAGACCGGCTCTATCTGAACGATGGTAAAGGTAAATTTGCCTTAAGCGTTGGCATTATACCTGATGAAACCACTAGTGGTTCGTGTGTCAGAGCAGCTGACTTTGAAGGCGATGGCGACTTAGACCTTTTTGTAGGAGGTCGGGTAATTACCGGAGGCTATCCTTTTTCTCCCCCAAGTTACATCTTAAGGAATGATGGCGGTGTATTCACAGATGCAACCAAAGAAATTTGCAGCTCTCTAAGCACAGGCGGAATGATAACCGATGCTATCTGGACAGACTATGATAACAATGGAACCATTGACTTAATCACTGTTGGTGAATTTATGCCAATTACCATTTATAAAAATACAGGATCGATTCTGACAAAAGTAGAAGATACTGGTATAAATAAGTATTCGGGTTGGTGGAATAGTATTACCGGTGCCGACTTTGACAAAGATGGTGATACAGATTATATTGTAGGTAATTTGGGACTTAACAATGCTTATAATATTTCTATTGATAAACCACTCAGGATTTACGCCAAAGATTTTGATAATAATGGCAGCATCGATCCTGTTTTAAGCTGCTATTTTAAATCCAATTCCGGAGAAATGGTCGAGTACCCGGTTCACTCTTTGGATATGCTGTCCGGTCAGATTCCTAATTTAAAAAACCAGTTTCCAAGCTATAGTAAGTATGGAGAAACTACCATGAAACAGCTATTATCATTATATAATACCGACGGTATATTGGTGCTGGATGCAAACTGCTCATTGACATGCTATATGGAGAATCTGGGAAACGGTAAATTTGCTTTGAAGGCATTACCGCAAATTACTCAGTATGCCCCTGTAAACGGTTTACAAACAGATGATATAAACAGCGATGGTAATCTGGATCTGATATTGGTTGGAAATGACTTCGGTAATGAAATAATATCAGGAAGATACGATGCATTCAATGGTGCCGTGCTGTTTGGAGATGGCAAGGGAGAATTCAATTCGCTTACCAGTATGCAAAGTGGATTTATAGTGCCTGGAGATGCCAAGGCACTTGCTCACCTGAGCGGCAAGGTTAACGATATGTTTATTGCTACACAGAATAAGGATAGCCTGATGATTTATGTTAAAAATATGAAGGCTGATCCTGAGATGAAAATTTATAAGCCGCTTTCTTCTGACAGCTGGGCAGAACTGGTTTATAAAAGTGGTCAGGTTGAAAAAGTTGAGTTTTATTTTGGCGCCGGTTATCTGACCCAGTCAACAAGGACTATTTCAATACCTGGTAATGTTGAAAAATTAGTTATTCATGGGTTCGATGGCAAAACCAGGAATATTGATGTGGAATCGTTGAAAGTGCATTTGTAAATGCATAATGCCAAAAAAATCGAGGGTTAATACTTGAGTTAAAAGGCGCTGTTAGATGAAATACAAAAAAACATATAAATTCATAACTCTGTTTATTATTGGTGTATTCCTGGGTTTATGCGGGTGCGACACATCATCTTCTGAAAATCTGTTTACCAGTCTTGATCCGGCTGGAGCCGGGATAGAATTTCAGAATGATATCCAGGAAACAATGAACAACAATATTTTAAAGAACGAATATTACTACAATGGTGGCGGTGTGGCAGCAGGAGATATTAACAATGATGGATTGGCTGATGTGTATTTCTCAGGCAATATGGTGAGCAATAATCTTTATATCAATAAGGGAAATTGGAAATTCGAAGATATTACCTCGCCTTCTGGAACCGAAGGCAGAAAAGACTGGGCTACAGGAGTTGCAATGGTTGACATTAACGGAGATGGCTGGCTCGATATATACGTTTGCTACTCCGGTAATACTCCCGGTGAGGGCTACAACTTACCTGTAATAAGAAATATGCCAAACCGTGCAAATCAGTTGTTTATCAACCAGGGTTGTGAGCCCGGAGGAGTGCCAACCTTTAAAGAAAGTGCAAAAGAATATGGGATAGATGCAATAGGTACATTTTCAACCCAGGCCTATTTCTTCGATTACGATAATGATGGAGATCTTGACATGTTTTTATTGAACCATGCCAATACCTTTTATGCTCCATTTATAAACACAAGAAGACTGCGTAATCTAAGGCATCCATATTTTGGCAATAAGCTTTACAGGAATGACAATATGAAGTTTGTAGAGGTAAGTAAAGAAGCCGGCATCCATGGAGGTGGTCTCAATTTTGGGTTAAGTGCTTCTGTTTCTGATATAAATATGGACAACTGGCCGGATTTATATGTAACCAATGATTACGATGAACAAGATTATTGTTATATAAATAACAAAAACGGAACTTTCAGGGAAGTATCTCATGAAATACTTGGCCATATGTCTAAATCAAGTATGGGATCGGACATTGCTGATATAAATAATGACGGCTATGCTGATATTTTTGTGTTAGATATGCTCCCTGAAGAAAACCACCGTCAAAAGCTCCTGAGAGGACAGGACAGTTATGAAAGATATCAACTAGCCGTTGATAGTGGTTTCCATCATCAATATTTGCGCAATATCCTGCAATTAAACAGGGGATTAGGTGCCGATAGCCTGCCCCGATATAGTGAAATAGGACAATTTGCGGGAGTTTCCAATACCGATTGGAGCTGGTCAGCTTTGCTTGTTGACCTCGATAATGACGGTTTGAGAGACATATTCATCACAAATGGGTATTTAAGGGATATTACAAATATGGATCATATGACCCATACGTCAGATGTTTATAGAAAGGCAGCATCAAGCAGAGAAGATATTGATTATCTGAAACTTATCAAAGAACTACCTACCTCAAGATTGAAAAATTATGTTTACCGGAACGCAAATGGGATTAAATTTATCAATAAGACAGAAGAATGGGGGCTTAATCAAAAAACCGTTTCCAATGGTGCTGCCTACGCAGATTTCGATAATGATGGCGATTATGACCTAATTACAAATAATCTTAATCAGCCGGTTTCTGTTTTAAGGAACAATCAAAATGAAAAGCTAAAAAATAATTTTATCAAGATTAAACTGATTGGCAGCAAACTTAATACACAAGGTATCGGTGCCAAAATCTGGCTGGAAACAGAAGATAAAACCATTTTTCATGAAGTCTACAATGTCAGAGGATATCTTTCCAGTTCTGAGCTTGTAATAACTCTGGGTATTGGTAGCTCGACACTCATAAAATCTTTAAAAGTGAGGTGGCCAGATGGCCGGCTAACATTGGTAAAGGAGCTGGCACCAAACCAGCTGATTAAATTGGTTTATCCTGACTCTCAGTTTGAAATTGATACAAGTCGTGTTCTTCCGAATGAAACATTACTGGTTGATGTAACTCTTTCTTCAGGAATTAAATTCAGACACGCAGCAAGTGATTTTGTGGATTTCAAAAAGGAGGGTCTTTTGTATTATCAGTTATCAAAACTTGGTGGCCGTCTCGCCACAGGTGATGTAAATAATGACGGCAATGATGATATTTTTTTTGGAGGGGCATCCGGGCAATCTGCTGAATTATATTACGGTACTGATAAAGGCACATTTTCTTTAAGTAAAAATCAACCATGGGCTCTTCATAGCACTATGGAAGACATGAAACCACTATTCTTTGACGCAGATGGTGATGGCGACCTGGATTTATATGTTGTGAGTGGAGGAAGCATGTTTGAATTGAACAGTCCTCAGTACCAGGACAGGCTATACTTGAATGACGGGACCGGACGATTCAGTGACATTACAAATGTTTTGCCTGGTGAATCCACGAGTGGCAGCTGTGCAATTGCCGGAGATTATGATAAGGATGGTGACCTTGATATTTTTGTTGGCGGCAGGCACCTGGGACCTGGATACCCCCATAGCCCTGAAAGTTTTATTCTAAGAAATGAAACTAAAGGAGACAATATAAAATTTGTAAATGCCACGGCAGAAATTAATTCTTCGCTTAACCATATTGGAATGGTTACAGATGCACAATGGACTGATTACAATGGCGACAATTGGCCCGACCTGATTGTTGTTGGTGAATGGATGGGAATTAAGGTATTCCAGAATGTGAAAGGAAAACTTATTGAACAGAAAATGCCATCATTGGAGAAAAGTGAAGGTTGGTGGACAGCAATCCGGCAATTGGATATTGATGGTGATGGAGATATGGATTATCTGTTGGGAAATGCTGGTTTGAATTCTCAGATAAAGGCCTCGGCTACTGAGCCAGTTGACTTATATGCTTATGATTATAATAATGATGGAAAACTCGATCTTATTTTATGTTACTACATTCAGGGTAAAAGTTACCCAATGAATTCACGGGATGAGTTATTGAAGCAAATAAATCAATTGCGCAATAAGTTTCCTGATTACAATTCATATGCCGACGCCACAATTAAAGATATAATTGATCAGAAATTGCTGGATAAGACGTTTAAATTGAGCGCCTATATCATGGAATCCTGCTGGATTGAAAATCTTGATGGAGATCTCATATTAAAGAAATTGCCTGATTTGGTTCAGTTTTCCTGCGTCAATGCATTTATCAATTACGATTTCAATGGAGATGGCACACAGGATGTAATCGCGGCGGGAAATTTTTATCCGCTTAAGCCGCAAATCGGAATGAATGATGCTTCAATGGGTACTTTGCTTCAATTTTCCAACAATGCATTGGCTGCTACACATGATATAATTTCACCGCTTTGGCTATATGGTGATATTCGAGATATGGCATTATTGTCATTCAAAAATGGAAAGAAGATGGTAGTAGTGTCAAAAAATAATGACAAGCCGAGCGTTTATGCCATTAATCCTGAATTTGGGAATGTATCTAAAGATAGATAAACTTAAGGGTATCTTGCTATCGATTTAATGAGTCATCATAGGATGTGACTTGAATATATTGGATATAAATTGGTCTGGTGTCTGGTTGTAACTTTCAAAGGTCTGGGGTACCAAAACAGAGTGAGAGTGTGAGCTCGCCGACTTCGTCCCGATTACTATGGATTAAACAAGTTTATATTCATATATTTTTTCATATTCTCTATTCTGGTTTACGCAAGCAAATATTCTCAATACAAGTTTATTTCTAATTGCATTCAAAACACTCATTTTGTTTTTCCCTTCAGATACTCTACGTTTATAATATTCCTGTAAGTCTCCTTGCATCTGTATTGCAGATAATGCTGACATATGAAGAAGTGATTTAATGTTTTTGTTGGCCATATGTGATACTCTGGTTCTTCCTCTGACGCTGGATCCGGAGGAGTATTCGAAGGGGACCACTCCACTGTAACATGCATACTTTTTAGGATTATTAATATTTATAAATTCATTAGTAGTCACTAATATATAAGAGGCAGTAACAAAACCTATTCCATGCACACTGGTAATGATTTTATATATGCGATTCAGTTTTTCATCATCATTAATTAGCCCCAAAATTTCATTTTCGATAGCTTCTATCTGCTTATTTATAACAAGTATCGTTTTTTGAGTATACTTATTTAGACTTCTCATTATATCCTTATCCAGGAACCGTTTCTGCTCCTTGTTAGCTGTATTTAATTGTTTCTTTGCCTTATTCAGCCTTGCTCGCTGAGATAATAATGCTGCAATTCTTTCAATTAACTTTCTGGGCGCGTTCCAAAACTTGATCTGATGACGGTTTGTATAAGCATACATTGCTATTCTAGAACTGTCAACTTTATCGTTTTTACCACGAACGACCCCTAATGTTTTACGGATATGAACTCCTGATTCCAACCACATTTTACCCTGATGACTTTGAAGCCATTTTACCAGGGGAAGATTATACATTCCAGTATGTTCCATACAAAAGATTGTATCGTCAACCGTAGCTCCTAATCCCTTCATAATCTTATTAATGGTTGATTTTATTTCTACGGTCCTATTTTTAATACCGTAATGCTGTAGACTCTTTCCATCAACAACTACACTAAGATCCAGTGTGTCTTTAGATACATCAATTCCAATAAAATGTTTAATTTGCATATGCGTTCTTTTTAATTTATTTATGAATCAACATTTATTGAACACATTCAAAACCTTTTATAATGGGTCTTACCCAAATTACTATTTGAAGCTTGTTCAATATAACCAGTAGTGGATTATATCGGGACCTAGGACTTTCTCCTGGCTAGACGGATAATGCGCCACTACTGGTGTTGATTTATAAGCATATTAACACAATTCAATAAAAGAACCAAAAAAAACTTCATCATCATTTATACATTAAAATTAGCAAGTGGTAAATCTAAAGGCAAGGCGGGACTATGTCGGCCGAAATGTAAAGCCAATGAGCTCGAGGGGATTCAAGTCAGCTAATTATCAGACTGCTTAGTCCCTCAGTATTAGGGAATTTGGCTCCAATAAGAGTAACTATTAAAACATTATATTTCAACACTTTAAAAATAAGTTACATAAGAGTTATAAAAAAAGATACTTTTTTGGGGAATACAATAATCTTTTTTACATTACAAACAAAAAAATATCATTATGTACAAAAAGTATGATCGCAGAAATTTTGTTAAACTTTCCACAAGCGGCACCTTTGATGACGCGGATTCATTTAGAAATATTTTCCCAAAGGAAGCTTTCCCTCAGAATCAGACCGGCAGTAAAACTCTACGACTTGGATTTATAGGAATAGGGGGGCGCGGTTCTTATCATCTTAACGCAGCTTTAGGAATAGAAGGTGTTGAAGTGCCAGCCATATGTGAGCTTAAACCTGTTCGTTTGTATCAGGCAAAAAGATGGATTGAAGCGGCCGGACTACCCACGCCAAGACTTTATGACCGTGGGCCAGAAGATTTTAAACGGCTTTGTGAATCAGAAGACCTAGATGCTATAATCTGTTGTACACCTTGGGAATACCACACCCCGGTATGTGTTGCCGCTATGAAAAACAACAAGCATGCAGTTACTGAAGTTCCAATTTGTATAACCATTGAAGAGGCCTGGGAAATCGTGGAAATCTATGAAAGTACCGGGAAATGGGCAACTATGGGATTAGAATTTTTTTATAACCTCCCAATTTTAAATATGATTCAGAAAGGGTTGTTTGGAGATATTGTCCACGCTGAAACCGGATATATACATGACCTCAGGATGGTCAAATTTACTCCTGAAGAGGAACCATGGAGATTGCAACATTCCTTAAACCGAAACGGTAATCTTTATCCCGATCATCCGATGGCGAGCATGCTTCCAGCATTGGATATTAATCATGGCGACAGGTTTGATTATATACAATCGATGAGTTCGAATTCCGTGATGCTTAATAATTATGCCGCTTTAAACTATGGAAAAGATTCTCTGTATGCCAAAGCCAAAGTCTCACTGGGTGATTATAACGCTTCAATTGTCCGGACTATCAACGGAAAGATGATGACTATTATTCACGATACAAGCACACCTCATCCAAGAGAAGATTATCGGATCCAGGGGACAAAGGGAGTATATTTGTCAAACGGAAAAAGGATTTATCTGGAAGGAATAAGCCCCAAAGAGCATGAATGGGAACCGGCAGATAAATATTTAAAAGAATATGCTCATCCTGTAACTGTTAATTACAACCCTCCTCCAAGAAAAGGAGGTGCCATTCAGGGACATGGAGGTGGTGGCACCCAGACACCTCAGCATTGGGACCGGTTAGTAAGGGCACTTCGTGAAAATAAGCTGCCGGATTGGGACGTTTATGATTCAGTGACAAGCAGCGCTATCATTCCATTGTCATGTGCATCCGTTGCAAATAGATCCCAGGCAGTTGATTTTCCTGATTTTACAAAAGGAAAATGGAAGACCAGTCCACGGATTAATTTAGTTTAGATCTTAAATTACGAGAAATATAAAGGATAAAATCATGAATAAAATATATTATAACCGCAGAAAATTTGTGAAGCTTTCCACAACCGCCGCCGTTGGAGGAGCTGCTGTTCTGTCTGGCATTGGTTTTCCGAAAGAGGCTTCAGCCCAAATTCAAACCAATAATCGAACATTAAGGCTTGGATTTGTAGGTATCGGAGGTAGGGGTTCTTATCATCTTAATGCAGCATTAGGCATTGAAGGTATCGAAGTGCCTGCTATTTGTGAGGTCATTCCAAAACGTTTGCAACAGGCAAAAAAATGGATAGAAGAAGCAGGCTTACCAACACCTCGTCTGTACGACCGAGGTGTAACGGATTTCAATAGGTTGTGTGAAACCGAAAAACTGGATGCTGTTATCTGTTCCACATCATGGGAATGGCACACCCCGGTATGTCTTGCTGCCATGAAGAATGATAAACATTGTGTCTCAGAAGTTCCTATTGTTCTGACTCTCGATGAGGCATGGCAAATAGTTGAAACATACGAACGTACCGGGAAATGGGCAACAATAGGATTAGAGGGTTTCGGTCAGCTCTCCCTTTTAAATATGATTCAAAAAGGAATGCTCGGTGACATTATCCATGCTGAAACAGGATACATTCATGACCTCAGGTTTGTTAAATTCAGTCCTGATGAGGAACCCTGGCGCCTGCAACACTCTATAGACCGTAACGGGAATTTGTATCCTGATCACCCGATGAACAAAATGCTTCCGGCATTAGACATAAACCATGGTGACAAAATCGAGTACCTCGTCTCAATGAGCTCCTTTGGCGGGATGCTTAACGACTATGCTGCCATTTACTATAAAAATAAAAATCATCCCCTCACTAAAACTAAAATTGCATTGGGTAATTATAATGCATCTTTGATCAGAACAACCAATGGTAAAATGATGACACTCATTCATGATACCAGTACCCCCCATCCCCGGGAGAATTACCGTATACAGGGTACAAAAGGATTATATGTCGGAGATGCAACTTCAAAAAAGATATATATTGAGGGACTGAGCCCAGTGGAACATGAATGGGAACCGGCAGATCCTTATTTAAAAGAATATGAGCATCCTATTGCTAAAAATTATAACCCACCTCCGAGAAGAGGCGGAGAAATTCAGGGACATGGTGGTGGTGGTACCCAGACACCACAACACTGGGACAGGTTAGTAAGGGCACTTCGTGAAAATAAGCTGCCGGATTGGGACGTTTATGATTCGATAACCAGCAGCGCAATTTCTCCAATAACTGAAGCCTCGGTTGCAAACAAAGGCAAAGCAGTTGATTTTCCTGATTTCACCAAAGGAAAGTGGAAAACAAGACCACCTATTACATTGACATAGAAAAAGCAGCTTCTGGTGATACAATAAATCTAACCTGCATTATTCATGCAGAAGATAAAAGACACAAGTAAAAAGTTGAGGAACGAAGTGACGAACCGGAACGAAGTGGAGCTCGGCGAAGCCCTCAACGAAGTTAATTAATCAGACTAAATTTATATGAGAAGCTTTATGAAAACTTTACTTTTTTCACTGCTGTTTGCGTCAATCATGTTGTTCTCACATGCACAGCAACGCCAGATGAGAGCTTCCGGATTGCAGGACAGCCTGCTTCTGAAGGATTATAAACCACAATCAATTTTTATAATTCCTGAGACGGTGGTTCTGAAAGCGAAGTATCCTGCTATCGATATGCATATGCATGCCCCACGAGGAGGTAACCTGGATTCTATTGCTTTAGTGCAGATAAAAAACATGGATGAGACGGGTGTTCAGAAAACTATTCTTTTTTGCGGTACAGGGAAGGCATTCGATCAATTTGCAGCTGTTTACGGAAAATATCCCGATCGCTTTGAACTCTGGTGTGGATTTGATCTTACGGGTTACGATAAATCTGGCTTCGGTCCTGCAACAATAGCCGAACTGGAAAGATGCGTCAGGCTAGGCGCCAAAGGCGTTGGTGAAATAAGTGATAAAGGGAGTGGCCTGTCGCGTGGAAGAGGTCCAGCCATGCACCTCGATGACCCACGAATGGATCCGATTCTTGAAAAACTCGCAGATCTCAGATTGCCAATCAACGTTCATACTGGAGATCCGAAATGGATGTACGAGCCGATGGACGCTAACAATGATCTGTTGTTCGAGGCATATTATTTCCGGCTTGATAACCAGAAGAATATTCTGGGCCACGCAGAAATGATTGCAACCCTTGAACGAACAGTGAAGAAACATCCCCGAACCACTTTCGTAGCATGCCATTTCATGAACCTCACGTACGATCTTGATCAGCTTGGAACATTGTTTGATAAATATCCGAACCTGTATGCTGATGTATCACAGAGAGAAGCATACCTGGCTAGCATCCCCCGGTTTGCAAAGCAGTTCATTGAGAAGTATTCCGATAGAATAGTATGGGGTACCGACCAGGGATACAGCCTTCCGATGTACTGGAATTCATTCCATATATTGGAGACATTGGATGAACACTTTTACGCATGGGACGTTTCCAATACACGCTGGTGTCTCTACGGTCTTGGGCTTAACGATGCCACCCTTAAGAAGCTTTACAGGGATAATGCATTGAAGATTCTTAAAAAATAACCAAAAAATACCCTGGAATCCGAGAAGAGGATATTTCGGATGTTTATGATAGTCTATGGTTATAATAAATTAAGCAGTTGATTTATAAATATGTGAATATGTTAATCTCTATTCTTTTAACATCAAAAGGTCTTTTAACCGGTCGCAACTTTCAAAGATTAGTGGTACAAAAGCAGAGTGAGAGCGAGACAAGGAGCCCCGCCTTGCGGGGTAAACTCCGCGACGAAGTTCCGTGAAGTGAAAACGAGCACTTTCACTCTTTTTTCTCAAGCCTCACTCGTTTGATCTGAAAATTATATAAATATTTTAAACCACAATTGGTTGACTTACCCTAAAAATCAATTTCCCTGTTACAGGTCAATCATCACTTTGAGGGTGCGATCTCCTTGTTTATCAATGAATTTATAAGCTTCAGTATATTCTTCAAAAGAAAAATGATTCGTGATTAACTGGTCAGTTTTAATTACTCCTTTATCCAACAATCGAATAGCCTCTTCATAGTCTTCGTGCTTATACATCAATGTTCCGATAATCGTTAACTCATGCTCTCCAACGAAGCCATAATTCACCTGCGGGAACTCAGAATAAACTCCAACTACCACAATTTTGGAGCCTTTTTCAATATAGTTTACAAGGTTTTGCAAAGCAATTTCAACACCAGCACATTCGAAACCAACCTGGAATCCTTCGTCGCCAAAAACACGTGCAATAGCATCTTCAAATGATTCGGTTCTTGAATTGGAAATAAATTCGATCCCGGATTCAACGGCTTTATTGAGTCGGAATTCACTTAGATCGGTTACAAGTACTTTTTTGGCTCCTTTTGTCATGGCACATTGAGCAACCAGATTACCAATCGTCCCGGCACCTGTTATGACTACATTCTTTCCAGTCAGGTCTCCTGCACGACCAGTTGAATGCACAGCAACTGATACAGGCTCAATGGTTGCAGCAATATCGAAAGTGAGAGAATCTGGCAATGCCAATACACGATCTTCACTTACAACAAAATAGTCTTGAGCACAACCATTCGCCTGGAAACCCTCCACTCTTAAATTCTGACAGACATTATAGTCGCCACGTTTACAAGGGGCACAATTTCCGCAGACCAACTGAGGACGGGCAGTAGCTTTCATTCCAGGTTTGACTTTGATAACATCTTTACCCACCTTGACTACTTCTCCACTATATTCATGGCCTTGAATGATGGGATATTTGGTAAATGGATGTTTCCCATTGTTGACATGGATATCTGAACCACATATCCCAATTCGTTTAACATTCAGCAGCACTTCGTTGTTGGCCACTTCTGTTAAGTCTGCTACCTCGCGTAACTCGATTACACCCGGAGCTATCATTACTGCTTGTCTCATTTTGTGTATTTCTAATTCTACTTATTCCTTTTATTAATTTTTAAAACCCCAGATTTTTGTTACCCTGAAAGAACCAGCCAATCAATTATTCAATAGCCCGATTACCTGAATGACTCCATATTTCCGGATGCTTTCAATCAATGCAAGGTACGTATCAACAAAATGCTTTGAATGAACCAAATCACCAAAAACTGCATTGATCTTTAGGAATGCAAGCGGATCACCACCAGTAGAGGCTATTGCCCTTTCTTTTAAAACCATCTGCATTTCATCCACTACTTCGTAATCAAATCCTGATGTACCAGCTAATTCCAAATACCTGCACCATGCAGCCAATATTAATGTTCCTTTTTGTATTGGCCCTCCAATTTCCAGTTGTTCCTTAATAGTAGGGATTAAAAACTTTGGCAGTTTGGCAGAACTCTGAGAGCAAATCCTCGATAATTGGTCCTTAATATTTGGGTTTCCAAATCGTTGAATCAAACTATCCTTATATTCCTCCAGATTGACTCCTTCTATTTCTCCCAGGATGGGGGAAACTTCATAGTCCATAAATTCACGAAGGAAAATTCTTAATAACGGGTCATTAACTGTTTCATCAATTGTGTCATATTGACTTAATGATCCAATTATTCCCAATAAGGAATGCCCCCCGTTCAGTAACCTTATTTTCATTCTTTCATAGGGCGCAACATCGGAAACAAAATGAGCTCCAACGCATTCCCATAGTGGTCTTCCGGTTGTATAATGATCTTCTATTACCCACTGAATATAAGGTTCGCATACCACAGGTGAGATGTCTTCTATTCCGAAGGTAGTTTTAAGATTTTCAATATCCGATGGCTTAATTGCGGGCGTAATACGATCAACCATACTATTCGGAAATGAAACCTGTTTTTCAATCCATTCAGTCAAACCAGGTTCAGCCACTTGTATATAGGCCAGAAGCATTCTCTTTAAGACATCGCCATTATGCTGAATATTGTCACAGGATTGAAGAGTTAACCCGGATATTCCTTTGTTTCTGCGTCGTTTCAATGCCTGTGCAAGATATCCGAAAACTGTTTTGGGATGGTCTGGATAACTAAGGTCCCATTGAATTGCAGGTTCAGTAATCTGAAATTCACCTGTGGCTGCATTAAAATTGTATCCTCCTTCGGTAATAGTGAGTGTAATAATTTTAATTGTAGGATTGGCCATCTTTTCAAGAACAGCTTCAGGATTTTCAGGAGCAAAAAGAAATTCGGTGATAGACCCGATAACCATTGCTGTCAGTGAACCATCTGGTTCAGTTACCATGAGTGTATATAACCCATCTTGACATCTCAATGCTTCAACTATTTTAAGGTCCGTTTCAAGCAATGCCACGCCACAAATCCCCCAATCATTAACATCAAAATTTTGCAGTAACTGATCTGTATAAAAAGCCTGATGAGCCCTGTGAAAATTTCCAATACCGATATGAACGATGCCCGTTTTTATTTCAGACCGGTTATAAACAGGGACAACCACTTCTTTTGGAAGAAGTGACAGGTTTTTTGTATTTAATCTGATGACTTCATGCATACACATTAATTATTTTTCGCCTGAAACCGTTGTAACAGAACCGCGGCTATGATGATCAACCCTTTAATAATTTGCTGTAAATAGGATGGAATGATCATTAGGTTCATGATATTGCCAATCATTCCCAGGATTAATACACCCAATAGTGTGTTAATAGCCGAACCTTTTCCGCCGCTTAAACTGGCACCACCAATTACTACCGTAGCTATTACATCCAATTCCATTCCAACACCCATTACCGGTGAGCCAACCGCCGTCCTGGCTGTTGTTATAATCCCGGCAATCGCCGACAGACTTCCCGTAATGGCGTAAACACTAAATTTATAAGTGGAAACCTTTATACCCGATAAACGAACAGCTTCCTCATTGCTTCCGATGGCGATCACAATACGCCCGAAGACATTGTACTTTAACAAAACCGAAGTGATGGCAAATACTAAAAACAGGATCAGAGCCGGATTTGGAATTCCCAGAGTATTACCGCTACCAAAATCCGTTAATGCTGAAGCGTTTTCAGACACAAGAATGGGTGCCCCCTTTGATGAAATGAACCCAATGCCTCTCACGATTGACATCAATGCAAGGGTTGCAATGAACGGAGCCATTTTATGTATGGAAACTAAATATCCGGATAAGCTGCCCACCAAAATCCCACTAACTAAGGCTGCAGTTATTGCAAGTGGCAAAGGCATCGTTTGGGTAAACAGAGCGCACAATACGCCACTCATTGCTACCACTGAACCAACTGAAAGATCGATGCCTCCTGACAGGATAACCAGTAACATTCCCATGCTAATGATTCCCACAGGAGTAACCTGTCTGATCAGGTTAAATAAATTAGAAGAAGTAAAAAACACATCTGATACAATTGCTGAAACTACCAGCATAATCAGGAATATGAACACTGTATTATACTTCACAACAAATTGCAAATATCTGTTAAAATTCATTTTCATCTTTTATGCTTATCATTTCCGGTTAGTTAATCAATGTAGAAAGTTTAACAATTAACGGAAGCAGTTTTATTTTCATTTTCACCAATGGACAGGCGCAAGATAACTTCTTCCGAAAATTCTTTTTTTGAAAGCTCTCCCTGAATTTGTCCTTTCCGCATCACAAGTATCCTGTCGCAGATACCCATCAATTCTGAAGTTTCTGAAGAAACCACGAGTATGGCTACCCCTTTATGCGAAAGTTCATTAATGAGATTATAAATCTCAACCTTTGCCCCTACATCAACTCCGCGTGTCGGTTCATCAATGAATAACACCTTACAACTTCTGTTCAGCCATTTCGCCAGGGCAACTTTTTGCTGATTCCCTCCACTCAATTTTCCTACTTCCTGATTTTCATTTTCCGTTTTAATAAGTAGTCTTTGGATGAGTCCGGTTGAGTTATTGCGCTCTTTTTTCAGGTTGATAAAGCCAAATTGATTTGAAATTCCATTATAATTGGTTAAACTTATGTTATGCTTTACACTCAACGAAAGAATCACCCCATGTTGTTTTCTATCTTCAGGTACCATACCGATTCCCTCTATCACTGCTCTTTGTGGCGACCGGAGATGAAGTTCCTTTCCGGACAGGAATATTTGTCCTTTTTTTCGCCTGTCAGCAGCAAAAATAGCCCTGACTATTTCACTGCGGCCACTGCCAACTAAACCTGCAATACCGACTATCTCACCAGCGTTCAATGCCAATGAAACACTTTTTGACTGATTTTCCGGAACGATGTCAACAGCTCTCAGCACTTCTTCTCCAATTCTTGATTCGTATACAGGAAACATTGCGTCCAGTGATCTTCCCAACATTAACTTAATGATTGAATTTCTGTCGGTTTCGGATATCATAAAACTCTCACTTGAGCTTCCATCTTTTAAAAATGTTATCCGGTCGGCAATCTGAAAAATCTCGCTTAAGTGATGTGAAATATAAATGATGGCAACGCCTTCTTTTTTGAGTTTTTTTAATGTATCGAAGAGTTTTTGAATCTCCTGAGGTCCTAATACGGCTGAAGGCTCATCGAGGATCAACACTTTAACCTGCTCTGATAATGCCTTTGCAATTTCTACAATCTGCTGTTCTGCTACACTTAGTGAACCTGCTTTTACCGAAGGGTCAATGCTGAAGCCAATACTATGAAGGATCTCTTCGGCTTTCTTCTTCATTTGGCCCCATTTCATCCAGATCCCGGTTACACTCAATTGGTTT
>Ga0315283_10001220_pt1 | contig 20395 bp, 18 predicted proteins | sample YL17G09_0_MG_FD_204541 | JGI IMG/M metagenome (GOLD analysis project Ga0315283, IMG submission 204541) | Sediment microbial communities from Yellowstone Lake, YNP, Wyoming, USA - YL17G09_0 | ecosystem: Environmental > Aquatic > Freshwater > Lake > Sediment | place: USA: Wyoming | collected... | reverse complement strand
GCGGCAGGGAAGATGACCGACCAGCTCAGGAACGTTTTAGCGAGCCAGCCCTCAGCACACTGGACACGCGAGCCTGTGAGCGCGTCCCCCGGGTCTGGATGCACAGGCACACGCCAGTCGGGGGTTAGGCGGGATTAAGCCGCCAGAGCGTAGTTGTCGTCGTTGGCAACTAATAGTTTGCAAGTAGTTTAACGAGGTATCTTGCACCTCGGCATGCACCTGAAGTTTCGCGACCCACGTCGAAACCGGTCGCCCCCAGATGGACAGCCCCAGTGTAGGGCTAATGGCGGCAAATACAAGGCCTCTAGCCTCGCTTGCGCAGCAGGCGCGACTTCTCGCGCTGCCAGTCGCGGTCCTTCTCGGTGTTGCGCTTGTCGTGCGACTGCTTGCCCTTGGCGAGGCCGATCGCGAGCTTCACCTTGCCGTTCTTCCAGTACAGCTCGAGCGGCACCACCGTGTGCCCCTTGCGCTCGACCGCGCCGACGAGGCTGTCCAGCTCCTTGCGGTTCAGCAGCAGCTTTCGCGTGCGGGTGGGGTCGGCGACGATGTGCGTCGAGACGGTGCGCAGCGGCGTGACATGCGCGCCGATCAGGAAGGCTTCGCCGTCCTTGATCAGGACGTAGCCTTCCGTGATCTGCGCCTTGCCCGCGCGCAGGCTCTTGACCTCCCAGCCCTGCAGCGCCAGCCCGGCCTCGAGCTTTTCCTCGATGAAATAGTCGAACCGTGCGCGCTTGTTCTGCGCGATCGTCGGGTTCGAGGCGGCGGACTTGCGGTCCTGGTCCTTGCGGGGCGTGGTCATGACGGCCGGTCCGGGTGGGTCGCGCATTCTAGCCGCCCCGCTTACACTGCGCGCGCCCAGGCAGCCATTTCCCATGTCCATCCGCGAAATCAAGCGCACGGCGCTGGTCACGTTCACGCCCGAGCAGATGTTCGACCTGGTGGTCGACGTCGAGCGCTACGGCGAGTTCCTGCCCTGGGTGGCCGGGGCCCGCGTGCACGAAAAAAGCGAGCATGACCTGCAGGCGAGCCTGACCATGGAGCGCGCCGGGATCCGCCAGAGTTTCACGACGCGCAACGTCATGCAGCGGCCCGACTGGATGTCGCTGGAACTCGTGGACGGGCCGTTCCGGATGCTGCAAGGCCTGTGGACGTTCGCCGCGATCGGCACGGCCGGCACCAGAATCGTGCTCGACATGAAATTCGAGTTCGCCAATCCCGTGGCCTCGATGCTGTTCGGGCGCGCCTTCGAGCAGAGTATTGGCGAACTGATCGATGCGTTCGTCGCGCGTGCCAGGACGATGCACGGTTCGCCGTAGTGGCTGAGGACAACCCCCAGGTCGAAGTCGTCTATGCGCTGCCTGACCGGCAGCGCGTGGTCACCGTTGCACTGCCGGCACAGGGTTTGACGGCCCGGGCGGCACTGGAGCAGTCGGGACTCACGGTGGAGTTTCCGGAAATTCTCGGGCAACCACTGGTGCTTGGGGTATTCGGGGCCGTTTGCGCGCCTGACCGTCCGCTGCGCGCGGGTGACCGCGTCGAAATCTATCGTCCGCTCCGCAATGATCCTCGCGCCACGCGGCGCGAACGCGTTGCGAACACGCCCCGCAAGGGCTGGAAACGCTGAATTGCCGGCGGGTCCCCGGAGCCCGTGCGGGCCCCGCGGCGGTCAGTTGTTGCCGCCCGGCTTGGGTGCGTCAGGCTGTGGCTGCTTGATCGAAGGCGGTGGCGGCGGTTCGCGCGCGGCTTCCGCCGCTGCTGCGGTGGGTTGCTTTGTCCCGTCGGGCGTGGGCATGGAGGACATGTGCAGCTTCTCGACGCGGCTGACCTTGTCGCCCTCGAACCAGACGACGAAGTGTGCCCGGTCGACCTTGCTGCTGCGGCCGCGCTGGAGCGTGTAAACGTAGTCCCAGCGCTGCGGGTTGAACGGGTCGGCCACCATCGGCGTGCCGAGCACGTAACGCACCTGGCTGCGCGTCATGCCGGCGGTGACCTGGTCGACGTCCTCGGTCTTGAGCAGGTTGCCCTGCTGGATGTTCGGTCGGTAGACGCAGCCGCCCGACCCGAGCAGCGCAGCGAGGAGCAGGAACAGGGCTAGGGCGGCGCGGGGAAACGCGGTCATGCGGCGTGGCTTCTGCTGTCTGGAGTTACCGGCCGGGGCCGGGGATAATGCGGCGCGATGATAACCCAACCGCGCTGCGGCGCGGCACCCTGGCCGCAAGGAAACACCCGTGGAACCTTCGCAACTGCGTCGCGCTGGCCTCAAGATCACGGCGCCGCGCCTGAAGATTCTCGAAATCCTCGCCAGCGCCACCGTGCGGCACATGAGTGCGGAAGACGTGTACCGGCGGCTGCTGGAACTGAACGAGGACATCGGCCTCGCCACCGTTTACCGGGTGCTCACGCAGTTTGAGTCGGCGGGCCTGGTGACGCGCCATCACTTCGAGGGCGGCACCGCGGTGTTCGAACTCAACGAGGGCACCCACCACGACCACATCGTGTGCGTGGACTGCGGGCACGTCGAAGAGTTCTCGGACGAAGACATCGAGGAACGGCAGCGGCGCATCGCCGAGCGGCTCGGCTTCCAGATCACCGACCACGCGCTCACCCTGCACGGCCACTGCGTGCGCGAGTCCTGCCCTTATCGCCCGAAGCGCCCTTAGTTTCCCGCGCGGGCGCGGCAGTCCCTGACGATTTCGCCGCAGCCAGCATCTCGCGGGCATGTTCGCGCGTGCGGTCCGTGATCGTGGTCCCGCCCAGCATGCGGGCCAGTTCTTCGACGCGGGCCGGTTCGTCCAGCACTTCGATCCGGGTGCGCGTCGAGCCACCGGCGATGTGCTTCGACACCCGCAGCTGGTGGTCGGACTGCGACGCGACCTGCGGCAGGTGCGTTACGCACAGCACCTGGCCCCTGGCTGCGAGCGCGTGCAACTGGCGGCCCACCATTTCGGCAACTGCGCCGCCGACTCCGGCGTCGACCTCGTCGAACACCAGGCAGGGCAGGTGCGCGGCTTCGACCGCGGCGACCTGCAGGGCCAGGCTGATGCGCGAGAGTTCGCCGCCCGAGGCGACTTTGGCCAGCGACCGCGGCGGCTGTCCCGGGTTCGCACTCACCAGGAACTCGATTTCGTCGTTGCCAAGCGCCGAGAACACTGGCGGGGCCTGCGGTTCGACGCGCGTCATGAAGACGCCTCCCGGCATGCCGAGTGACTGCATGTAGTCGGTGACCTTGCGGTCGAGCACGGTTGCCGCCTTGCGCCGCGCGGCCGACAGCACCTGCGCAACTTCGAGGTAACGCTCGCGCGCAGCTGCCAGCCGCTGCTGCATTTCGGCTTCGCTCAGCACGCCTGCCTCGAGTTCGTCGAATTCCGCCGCCAGCGTGGCGCGCAAGCCGGGCAGCTCGTGGGTCTCGACGTGGTGCTTGCGTGCCACTGCTTCGAGCGCCGCGAGGCGCGCTTCCACCCACTCCTGGCGCGCGGGATCGGCTTCGAGCGCATCAGCGTAACGCCGCAGGCTGGCAAGGGCCTCGCGCGCCGCAATCGTCGCTTCCTCCAGCTGCGCAGCGGTCTGTTCGAGCGCCGGGTCGAGGCCGACGAGTTGTCGCAGCACGCCCTGTGAGCGAGCCAGCGCCGACGTAGCGCCACCGTCCTCGCCCGCCAGCAATGCTTCGACCTGGGCCGAACCTTCCACGAGGCGGCCGAGACTGGCGACCCGCTTGCGTTCTTCGGCGAGCGCTTGCGCCTCGCCGGGCTTCGGCTCGAGCGCCTGCAGTTCGTGCACGTAGTGCCGCAACAGGTCGAGCCTCGACTCGCGCTCGCTCAGGCGTTGCTCGAATGACGCGCGCTGCTGGTCGAGGACCTGCCACGCGGCATGGGCCTGCCGCACGCCTGCGCACTGGTCTGCGAGCTGGCCACTGCCGTCGAGCGTTTCTCGCTGGTAGCCACGGCGCGACAAGGACTGGAATTCGAGCTGCCCGTGCACATCGACCAGCAGTTCACCGAGCGCGCGCAGCGACTGCACCGGCACGACCTGGCCGTTCAGGTAGGCGCGGCCTCGGCCATCCGCGCCGACAATCCGCCGCAACTGGCACTCGCCCTCGTGCCCGATCGATTGTTCGTCGAGCCAGGCGAGCGCTGCCGTGTTGCCGGCGACCGCGAACGTCGCGCTGACTTCGGCCCGCTCCGCGCCATGCCGCACCGAGCCGCTGTCCGCGCGGCCGCCGACGGCGAGCAGCAATGCATCGACGAGGATGGACTTGCCGGCGCCGGTCTCGCCCGTGAGCACGGTGAAGCCGCGGCCGAATTCGAGTTCGACCGCCTCGACGATGGCAAAGTCCCGGATCTGGAGGTGGGTCAGCATGCAGATTCGCCGACGATTCAGGCGCCCGGCGGCTGCCCCTCGCGCGTGCCGCGACCCCAGTGCAGCTTGGAGCGCAGGATGCGGTAGTAGTCGTGCCCTGGCGGGTGCAGCAGCGTGGCATTGACCGCGGCGCGTTCGACCCGCAGCCGCACGCCCGGGTCGAGGTCGCAAAGCACGATGCCGTCGCACACGACCTGCGCACGCGATTCGAACCTGTCTGCCAGCTCGATCTCGATGACGCTGTCGGCCGGCACCACGATCGGCCGGTCCGAAAGCGTGTGCGGGCAGACCGGAACCAGCACCACCGCGTCGAGGCTCGGGTGCAGGATGGGGCCGCTGCACGACAGCGCGTAGGCGGTGGATCCGGTGGGCGTGGCGATGATGAAGCCGTCGCCCACGTGCGTGTTCACGTAGGCGCCGTTCACCCAGGTGCGCACGTCCACCATGCGGCCGGTTTCGCGCTTGGCGACGACGACGTCGTTGAGGGCGAGGGCGGCGATGGGCTGGCCGTCGGCGATGACGTTCGCCGCGAGGAGCATGCGCTGCTCGGCGCGGCAACGGCCGCCAAGCGCATCGTCCACGCTCTGGATCATCTGGTCCGGCCCGACGTCCGCGAGAAAGCCGAGCCGGCCGCGGTTGATGCCCAGAACCGGCACGTCTGCCTGGGCTGCCACGCGCGCGGCATGCAACATCGTGCCGTCGCCGCCGATCGCGACGATGAGGGCGGCGTCGAGCGCGAGGGCGGACTCCGGCACGATGTGGACGCCTTCGCCCTCCAGCACGAGTGCCTCGTCGGCCACGACCCGCACGGCATGGCCCCTGGCGAGGAGGTGGCGGGTGAGCGTGCGCATGGCTTCGCCGACACGGGGATCGACCGCTCGGCCGGTGAGGGCGATACTGGTTCGGCCGGGTGCGCGATTGTCCATAAGGTGGCCTGCCTTTTAGCATGGGGTCGAGCGCAGCGGCCAGCGCGATTCCATGCGCCTTGCGCTGCTTATGCGTTGCTTGACTTGCCGGAAAAGTACACGCTAGGTTGGCCGTGCCCATGAGCGATTCACCCGACGACCCCCTGACCGAGCGCGCCCAGCACCTGCTGCGCGTGCTGGTCGAGAGCTATATCCGGGAAGGACAGCCGGTGGGCTCGCGCAGCCTCTCGCGCGATTCCGGGCTCAACCTGAGTGCGGCGACGGTCCGCAACGTGATGGCCGACCTCGAGGAATACGGATTCGTCTCCTCGCCGCACACGTCGGCGGGCCGCGTGCCCACGGACAAGGGCTACCGCTTCTTCGTGGACACGCTGATGCGCCAGCGGCAGCGCCCCAACGACGAGAGCATGCTCACCGAGTTCAACCAGCGGCTCGAGCAGGAAGACGACCGCGATCCCAAGGCGCTGGTCGCCGTGGCGTCCCAGATGCTCTCGTCGCTGACGCACCTGGCGGGCGTGGTCACGATCCCGCGCCAGCCGCACCAGGCGCTCAGCCAGATCGAGTTCCTGCCGCTCTCCGAGAACCGCGTGCTCGCGGTGATGGTGGTCAACGGCCGCGACGTGCAGAACCGCATCGTCCACCTCGAGCGGTACTACACGGCCGAGGAACTCCGCCGCGCCGCGAATTTCCTGAATCAGCAGTTCGGCGGCAAGGAACTGACCCAGATCCGGGCCGACATCGTGGCCGAGCTCACCCAGGCGGGCGAGACCCTGAACCAGTTGATGCGCGACGCGATCCGCGTGGCGCAGCAGGTCGTGGGCGAGGGCACGCGCCAGGGCGAGCCGGAGTACGTGATTGCGGGCGAGACCAATCTCATGGAATTCGCCGAGCTGTCCAACGTCGAAAAGCTGCGCCGGCTGTTCGACGCGTTCACGTCCCAGCGCGACATCCTGCATCTGCTCGACCTGAGCCTGGGGGCCGAGGGCGTCCAGATCTTCATCGGGCAGGAATCCGGGTACCAGATCCTCGACAATTGCAGCCTGGTCACGGCGCCCTACGCCCTCGACAACGAGACCGTCGGGGTCCTCGGCGTCATCGGCCCGACCCGCATGGCCTACGACCGGGTCATTCCCATCGTCGACCTGACTGCCCGGTTGCTGGGTTCCGCCTTGAATTCCCGCCGCTAGGCCAAATCTAGCGGGCCAGTAGCCGTACCCGGGGCCGCCAGGCCCGTCGGTGGGGCGTCCATCGCTTGCAGGCAGGTGACATGAGCATGAATCCCGAGCAGGACCCCGCTGGGCAGGACGCCCCGGCAGCGGCCGCCCCCCATGACGCGGAGTCGCTGGCGGCCGAATTGTCGGCGGCGCAGGCCCAGTTGCAGGAGGCCAGGGACGCGCAACTCCGCGCGCTGGCGGAGATGGAGAACGTCCGCAAGCGCGCTCAGCGCGACGTCGAGGCCGCCCACCGGTTCGCGGTCGAACGGTTCGCGGTGGACATGATCGAGGTGCGGGACACCCTGGAACTGGGCATTGCGGCGGCCGGATCGGCTGCTGAGGCCGCCGGGTTCGTCGAGGGCATGCAGGCCACCCTCCGCCTGGTCGACAAGGCGTTTGAGAGGGCAGGAATTGCCGCCCTGGATCCCGTCGGCCAGGCTTTCAACCCCGAATTCCACGAGGCGATGGTGGCCCAGCCCACCGCGGATCACCCGGCAGGCAGCGTCCTGGCGGTGGTCCAGAAAGGGTTCACGCTCCACGGCCGGCTGCTCCGGCCCGCCCGGGTGGTGATTGCCCGGGCCCCCGACGCCGCTCATTGAGCCCCGATTCTTGAATCCAGGCCAGTCGGCCCCCAACTAGCCCTCAAGACATTCCACGCATCCCTTTGGAGCCCCCACCACCATGGCAAAAGTCATCGGCATCGACCTCGGTACCACCAACTCCTGCGTCGCGATCATGGACGGCGGCAAGCCCCGCGTGATCGAGAACAGCGAGGGTGACCGCACCACCCCGTCGATCGTCGCGTTCACCAAGGACGACGAAGTGCTGGTCGGCCAGTCGGCCAAGCGCCAGGCTGTCACCAATCCCCAGAACACGCTCTACGCGATCAAGCGCCTGATCGGCCGCAAGTACGACGACCAGGTCGTGCAGAAGGACGTCGGCATGGTCCCGTACCACATCGTCAAGGCCGACAACGGCGACGCGTGGGTCGAGGTGCACGGCAAGAAGATGGCGCCGCCCGAGATCTCGGCGCGCGTGCTGATGAAGATGAAGAAGACGGCCGAGGACTTCCTCGGCGAGCCGGTCACCGAGGCCGTGATCACGGTGCCCGCGTACTTCAACGACTCGCAGCGCCAGGCGACCAAGGACGCGGGCCGCATCGCGGGCCTGACCGTCAAGCGCATCATCAACGAGCCGACTGCGGCCGCGCTGGCCTACGGCCTCGACAAGTCCGGCGGCGACCGCAAGGTCGCCGTGTACGACCTCGGCGGCGGCACGTTCGACATCTCCATCATTGAATTCGCGGACGTCGACGGCGAGCGCCAGTTCGAAGTGCTCGCGACCAACGGCGACACGTTCCTCGGCGGCGAGGATTTCGACAAGCGCATCATCGACTACGTCGCGGCCGAGTTCCTCAAGGAAAGCGGCGTCGACGTGCGGCGCGACCCGCTCGCGCTGCAGCGCCTGAAGGAAGCTTCCGAGAAGGCGAAGATCGAGCTCTCCACGAGCCAGCAGACCGAAGTGAACCTGCCGTACGTCACGGCGGACGCTTCCGGCCCGAAGCACCTGGCGATGAAGCTCACGCGCGCCAAGCTCGAGTCGCTGGTCGAGGAGCTCGTGCAGAAGACCATCGAGCCGTGCAAGATCGCGCTCAAGGACGCGGGGCTCTCGATCAACGACGTGGCCGAGGTCATCCTCGTCGGCGGCCAGACGCGCATGCCGCTGGTGCAGAAGTTCGTGAAGGATTTCTTCGGCAAGGAGCCGCGCAAGGACGTCAACCCTGACGAGGCCGTTGCCGTCGGCGCGGCGGTGCAGGGCGGCGTGCTGACCGGCGAGGTCAAGGACGTGCTGCTGCTCGACGTCACGCCGCTGTCGCTCGGCATCGAGACGCTCGGCGGCGTGATGACCAAGCTGATCGAGAAGAACACGACCATCCCGACCAAGGCGACGCAGGTGTTCTCGACCGCGGACGACAACCAGACGGCCGTGACCATCCACGTGCTGCAGGGCGAGCGTGACCGCGCGCAGGACAACAAGTCCCTCGGCCGCTTCGACCTGGCGGACATTCCGCCGGCGCCGCGCGGCATGCCGCAGGTCGAAGTCACGTTCGACATCGACGCGAACGGCATCCTCAACGTGGGGGCCAAGGACAAGGCCACCGGCAAGGAACAGAAGATCGTCATCAAGGCCTCGAGCGGCCTGACGGAAGACGAGATCAAGAAGATGGTCCGTGACGCCGAGGCGCACGCGGAAGAGGACAAGAAGTTCCGCGAACTGGCCGAGACGCGCAACCGCGCCGATGCGCTGGTGCACGCGTCCGAGAAGACACTCAAGGACCTCGGCGATAAGGTCGCGTTGGACGATCGCGCCAAGGTCGAGTCCGCGGTGTCCGACCTCAAGACCGTGCTGCGCGGCGACGACAAGGACATCATCGAGAAGAAGGCAGAGGCGCTGGCCGAAGCCTCGGCGAAGGTGGCGCAGCAGGCCTACGCAAGCCAGGCGGGTCCGGAGGCTGGCGCCGCGGGCGGTGCCGACAGCGGCAGCGGCGGTCCGGCGGGCGGCAAGGACGAGGTGCTCGACGCCGAGTTCGAAGAGGTCAACAAGGACCAGGGCAGCAAGGGCTGACCTGCAATCCGGGCCGCGCACCACGGTGCGACTGGCTATGATGAGCACGATGTGAAATCGACCGCCGCGGGACTCAACCCCCGCGGCGTTTCTGTGTTCGAACCGAACGCAACCAGACGAGCCGAAGCGGGATGGCGAAGCGCGACTACTACCAGGTCCTCGAGGTCACTCGATCTGCCACGGAGGCCGAGATCAAGAAGGCTTACCGTCGGCTGGCGATGAAGCTGCACCCGGATCGCAATCCCGGCGACCACCAGACCGAAGAGAAATTCAAGGAGGCCAAGGAGGCCTACGAGGTTCTTTCGGACGCCCAGAAGCGCGCGGCCTACGACCAGTTCGGCCACGCCGGCGTCGATGCGGCTTCGCGCGGCGGCCCGGGCGGGCAGGGCTTCGACCCGCGCGACGCCTTTGGCGACATTTTTGGCGACGTGTTCGGCGATATCTTTGGCGGCGGCAGGCGCGGTCGCTCCCAGGTATTCCGCGGCGCCGACCTGCGCTACGAACTCGAACTCGAGCTCGAGCAGGCCGTGTTCGGCGATACCGTCAACATCGATTTCGCCTCGCTCAGCGAGTGCGAGGAATGCAAGGGCTCCGGTTCGGCCAAGGGCTCGAAGCCGGTTGCCTGCGACACCTGCCATGGCCAGGGCCAGGTCCGCATGCAGCAGGGCTTCTTCACGGTGCAGCAGACCTGCCCGCGCTGCCAGGGCCGGGGCCAGGTCGTGAGCGACCCCTGCGCCAAGTGTCGCGGACAGGGCCGCGTCCGCAAACAGAAGACACTGGCCGTCAAGGTGCCGGCCGGAGTTGATTCCGGTGACCGCATCCGCCTCAGTGGCGAGGGCGAGGCCGGCCGCAACGGCGGCCCTGCCGGCGACCTGTACGTCGAGGTCCGCGTCAAGGATCACGCGATCTTCGAGCGCGACGGCGCCCACCTTTCCTGCGAAGTGCCGATCAGCTTCAAGACCGCGACGCTTGGCGGCAGCATCGACGTGCCGACGCTCGACGGCGACGTCACGATCAAGGTGCCGCACGAGACGCAGTCGGGCCGTGTGTTCCGCCTGCGCGAGAAAGGCATCAAGCCGGTACGCGGTGGCACCACGGGGGACCTGTTTTGCCGGGTCGTCGTGGAAACGCCCGTGCACCTCACGCGCGAGCAGAAAGAACTGCTGGTGCAGTTCGACGAGGCGCTGCGCGCCGACAGCAAGCATCACCATCCGCGCGAGGAGTCTTGGCTGGACGGCGTGAAACGCTTCTTCACGAGCCTCGGCGAATGAGCGGCACGGTCCAGGTGGCGATGCTCGGCGCTTCCGGTCGCATGGGGCGCAGCATCATCCCGCTGCTCGCCGCCGACACCACCGGCCTGAGCCTGAGCGGGGCCCTGGTGGCCCGTAACGACAATGCCGTCGGCCAGGATGCCGGTGCTTTCGCGGGTTCGGCCCCGCTCGCCATCGCCATCACCGACGATCCCAGGCGTGCGCTGGCCGGCGCGGGCGTCGCCATCGACTTCACGCTGGCCGATGCTTCGGTCCGCAACGCAGCGTTGTGCCGCGAACTCGGGGTGCCGCTGGTCATCGGCACGACCGGTCACAGCAGTGTCCAGCGCGCGGAGCTCGAGGAACTCGCGCGCGGCCTGGCCATCGTGCTGGCACCGAACATGAGCCCTGGCGTCAACGTGCTGTTCCGGCTTGCAGAACTCGCGGCGCGCGCGCTCAAGGCGGACCAGTACGACGCCGAGATCTTCGAAGCGCACCATCGCACCAAGGTCGACGCGCCCAGTGGCACTGCCCTGGCTCTCGGCCGCGCCGTCGCGCAGGGTCGGGGCGTGGAACTGGACCAGGTCGCGGAGTACGCGCGTCACGGCAACACCGGCGTGCGCGAGCAAGGCAGGATCGGATTCAGCGTGGTGCGGGGCGGCGACATCGTCGGCGACCACCGGCTGATTTTCGCCGGTCCCGGCGAAACCATCGAACTTGCACACCACGCCCAGGACCGGTCTGGGTTCGCGCGCGGGGCGCTGGCAGCGGCCCGCTGGGTCGTCGGGCGGCCGCCGGGCCTCTACTCGATGGCCGACGTCCTCGGTCTCTGACCGGGCGTCCGATCCGGCTCGTCCTGCCGAGATCGTGTCTGCCTTTCCGCTCGCTGGAAGCAGAACCGGAGCGGGCGCACTGAACCACGCGAAAGAGCGCGTGGCACAACCCGGGTCGCTCGCGTAGAATTCCGTACTTAGCCCGTGAGACAAATTTTCACCGGAGTGAGCCCCAGCTCAACCCCGGCGGTGGTCGCACGCGCTAGTAACTGATCGCTGCGCCGGAGGTACCCGTGACGACACCCGCTGTCTTGGTTCTCGAGGACGGCACCGTGTTTCGGGGCGTTTCCATTGGCGCGGCCGGCACGGCAACGGGCGAGGTGGTGTTCAACACCGCCATGACGGGGTACCAGGAGATCCTGACCGACCCGTCCTATGCGCGCCAGATCGTCACCCTGACCTACCCGCACATCGGCAACACTGGCACGAACCCGGACGACCACGAGTCGAACCTCGTGCACGCGGCCGGCCTCGTCATCCGCGACCTGCCGCTGCTGCATTCGAGCTGGCGCGCAACCGAGTCGCTGCCCGACTTCCTGCGCCGCCGCAACACGGTCGCGGTCGCCGAAATCGACACGCGCAAGCTGACCCGCATCCTGCGCGAGAAGGGCGCGCAGGCCGGCTGCATCGCGAGCGGTGATGCCGCCTCGCGTCCCGACCTGGCGATCGAGGCCGCGAAGCGCTTTCCGGGGCTCAAGGGCATGGACCTCGCCAAGGTCGTCTGCACCGACCGCGCCTACCAGTGGAACGAGGGCACGAACTGGTCGCTCGAGCAGGGCCCGCGCCGTCGCGCCGGCCAGCGCCTGCACGTCGTCGCCTACGATTTCGGCATCAAGCGCAACATCCTGCGCCTGCTCGCCGACCATGGCTGCCGCATGACGGTCGTGCCCGCCCAGACGCCCGCCGCGGAGGTGATGGCACTCAGCCCGGATGGCGTCTTCCTCTCGAACGGCCCGGGCGACCCCGAGCCCTGCGCCTACGCCATCGAAGCGACACGCGAGTTCCTCGGCAACCGCACGCCGGTCTTCGGCATCTGCCTTGGGCACCAGATCCTGGGCCTCGCGGTCGGCGCCAAGACCGTCAAGATGAAGTTCGGCCACCACGGCGCGAACCACCCGGTGCTCGAGATCGACACCGGCCGCGTGCTGATCACCTCGCAGAACCACGGCTTCGCGGTCGACGAAACATCGCTGCCCGCCAACGTCAAGGCGACGCACCGCTCGCTGTTCGACGGTTCGCTGCAGGGCATCTCCTGCACCGACCGGCCCGCGTTCAGCTTCCAGGGTCACCCGGAAGCGAGCCCGGGTCCGCGCGACCTCGTGCCGCTGTTCGCACAGTTCGTCGAATCCATGCTGCGCAAGGACGTCCCGGCGTCCGCGCGCAAGACGGTCTGATCGCAGGAGTTTTCGCCCGCATGCCCAAGCGCACAGACCTCGAGAGCATCCTGATCATCGGCGCCGGCCCGATCGTCATCGGCCAGGCCTGCGAGTTCGATTACTCCGGCGCGCAGGCCTGCAAGGCGCTGCGCGAGGAGGGGTACCGGGTTGTCCTGGTCAACTCGAACCCGGCGACGATCATGACCGACCCGGAGATGGCGGACTCGATCTACATCGAGCCGATCAACTGGCGCACGGTCGCGCGGATCATCGAGAAGGAGCGCCCGAGCGCGCTGCTGCCGACGATGGGCGGGCAGACGGCGCTCAACTGCGCGCTCGACCTGGTGCGCGAGGGCGTGCTCGAGAAGTACGGGGTCGAACTGATCGCCGCCTCGCGCGAAGCCATCGACATGGCCGAGGACCGCGAACTCTTCCGCAACGCCATGCGCGACATCGGGCTCGAATGCCCGCGTTCCCGCGTCGCGCACAGCCTGGAGGAGGCGCTGGCGATCCAGGCCGAGATCGGCTTCCCGACCGTCATCCGTCCGTCCTTCACCCTTGGCGGCAGCGGCGGCGGCATCGCCTACAACCGGGAAGAGTTCGAGCAGATCGTCGCGCGCGGCCTCGACGCCTCGCCCACCAGCGAGGTGCTGCTCGAAGAGTCGGTGATCGGCTGGAAGGAATTCGAGATGGAAGTGGTCCGCGACAAGGCGGACAACTGCATCATCATCTGCGCGATCGAGAACCTCGACCCGATGGGCGTGCACACGGGCGACTCGATCACCGTCGCGCCGGCGCAGACGCTGACGGACAAGGAATACCAGTTGATGCGCGACGCGTCGATCGCGGTGTTGCGCAAGATCGGCGTGGAGTGCGGCGGCTCGAACGTGCAGTTTGCAATCAGCCCGACCGACGGCCGGCTGCTGGTGATCGAGATGAACCCGCGCGTGTCGCGCTCGTCGGCGCTCGCGTCGAAGGCCACCGGCTTCCCCATCGCCAAGATCGCCGCCAAGCTCGCCATCGGCTACACGCTCGACGAGCTGCGCAACGACATCACGGGCGGCGCCACGCCGGCTTCGTTCGAGCCGACGATCGACTACGTGGTCACCAAGATTCCGCGCTTCACGTTCGAGAAGTTCCCGGGCGCCAACCAGCGGCTCACCACGCAGATGAAGTCGGTGGGCGAGGTCATGGCGATGGGGCGCACCTTCCAGGAGTCGCTGCAGAAGGCGCTCCGCGGCCTCGAGACCGGCATCGACGGCCTGACGCCGATCGCGACGCTGCCGCTCGCCGACGACGATGCGCGCAATTCGCTGCTCGAGGAACTGCGCATGCCGGGCCCGCACCGCCTGCGCTACGTCGCCGACGCGTTCCGCGCGGGGCTCGACATGGCGGAAGTCCACCGCGCCTCGCGCATCGACCCGTGGTTCCTGGCGCAGGTCGCGGACCTCGTCCGCGAGGAGCAGGTGATCGTCGCCAGCGGCGTACAGGCGCTCGACGAGACGCGCGTGCGCGCGCTGAAGCGCAAGGGCTTCGCGGACAGCCGCATCGCGAAGCTGCTCGGGGTCGCGGAGGCCGAGATCAGCAAGCATCGTCGCGCGCTCGGCGTCCGGCCCGTGTACAAGCGCGTGGACACCTGTGCGGCGGAGTTCGCGACCTCCACCGCGTACATGTACTCGACGTACGAAGAAGAGTGCGAGTCGGCGCCCAGCAGCAGGCGCAAGATCGTGATCCTGGGTGGCGGCCCCAACCGCATCGGCCAGGGCATCGAGTTCGACTACTGCTGCGTGCACGCGGCGCTCGCGCTGCGCGAAGACGGGTTCGAGACCATCATGGTCAACTGCAACCCGGAAACGGTCTCGACCGACTACGACACCTCCGACCGGCTGTACTTCGAACCGCTGACGCTGGAAGACGTCATGGAGATCATGCACGTCGAAAAACCGTTCGGCGTGATCGTGCAGTACGGCGGCCAGACGCCGCTCAAGCTGGCCAAGGCGCTGGGCGAGGCGGGCGTGCCCATCATCGGCACCAGTCCGGACTCGATCGACGTCGCCGAGGACCGCGAGCGCTTCCAGCAGCTGGTCGAAAAGCTCAAGCTCATGCAGCCGCCGAATCGCACGGCCCGCACCGAGGATGAAGCCGTGCGTCTCGCCGCCGAAGTCGGCTTCCCGCTGGTCGTGCGCCCGAGCTACGTGCTTGGCGGCCGCGCGATGGAAGTCGTCTTCAGCGAGGACGACCTGCGCGTCTACATGAACACGGCAGTGCAGGTGTCGAACGACAGCCCGGTGCTGCTCGACCGCTTCCTCGACCTCGCGATCGAAGTCGACGTGGACGCCATCTGCGACGGCAAGGACGTCTACATCGGCGGCATCATGGAACACGTCGAACAGGCGGGCGTGCACTCCGGCGACTCCGGCTGCTCGCTGCCGCCCAACAGCCTGAGCAAGGAACTGCAGGACCAGATCCGCGACCAGACGCGCCGGCTGGCGCTCGCGCTCAACGTGATCGGCCTCATGAACGTGCAGTTCGCGATCCAGAACGGCGTCGTCTACGTGCTGGAAGTGAATCCGCGCGCCTCGCGCACCGCGCCATTCGTCTCCAAGGCGACCGGCGTGGCGATGGCGAAGGCGGGCGCGCGCGTGATGACGGGGCGCACCCTGGCCGAACTCAACCTCACGCGCGAACGGGTCCCGCGGTTCTTCTCAGTCAAGGAAGCGGTGTTCCCGTTCGGCAAGTTCCCGGACGCCGACCCGATCCTGGGCCCGGAAATGAAGTCCACGGGCGAGGTCATGGGCACGGGACGCAGCTTCGGCGAGGCTTATGCCAAGGCACAGGCGGCGTCGGGAGTCACGTTGCCGACGCGTGGCGTCTGCCTGATCAGTGTCCGCGAGCGCGACAAGCCCGGTGCGGTCGAACTCGGCAAGCGCCTTCGCGCCCAGGGCTTCGAGATCGTCGCCACGCAGGGCACCGCTGACGTGCTGGAAGCGAGCGGCGTCGAGTGCCGGCGCGCCAACAAGGTGCGCGAGGGCCGGCCGCACATCGTGGACATGATCAAGAACGACGAATTCAGCCTCATCGTGAACACGACCGAGGGCAAGCAGGCCGTGCGGGAGTCCAACTCCATCCGCCGCGAAGCGGTGGCGCGGCGGGTCACTTACTACACGACGCTCGCGGCCGCGCTCGCCACCTGCGAAGCCATCGACCACCTCCAGGACGTCGCGGTGAACCGCCTGCAGGATCTTCACAAGGAAGTTTGGATATGACGCGTAAGCCCATGACTTCCAAGGGTGCGGAGCGTCTCCGCGAGGAGCTCAAGCGACTCAAGCAAGTCGAGCGGCCGCGCATCATCCAGGCCATCGCCGAAGCGCGGGCGCACGGCGACCTGAGCGAGAACGCGGAGTACCACGCCGCGCGCGAACAGCAGAGTTTCTGCGAGGGCCGGATCAACGAACTCGAGCACGAGTTGTCGCACTCGCACATCATCGACGTCTCCCACCTGCCCCAGACCGACAAGGTGGTTTTTGGGGCCACGGTCCACCTGGAAACCAGCAGCGGGGAGGAGGCCGTGTACCAGATCGTCGGCGAGACCGAAGCCGACATCCGCCTCGGGCTGATCTCGATCACCTCGCCAATTGCGCGGGCGCTGGTCGGCAAGTCGGAAGGGGACGAAATCGAGGTCGCCGTGCCGGATGGCAAGCGCCGGTTCGAAATCGTGGCGGTCCGTTACGTCTGAGCGCAGCCGCCGGGGGCGCCGACTCCTGTCGGCGCGCTGCTGCAGGGCTGGCCGGCCAGGCGGTCAATTGTCCGGCAGCAGGATCCGGGGCTGGTCGGGGTGGACCCGGTAGAAGATTGCCACGTGCCCGATCCGCTGCACGATTTCCGAGCGCGTCGACGCCGCCAGCTCGGCCAGAATATGGTCCCTCACGCCCCGGTCGCCCACCCGCGCCCTGACTTTGACCAGCTCGTGATGGGCAAGGGCCCCGTCCATTTCCGCGACGAGGTTGGGACCCAGTCCCGAGTTGCCGATCAGCACGACCGGGTTGAGGTCGTGGCCGAGACGGCGGAGATACTTGCGTTGTGCGTCGGTCAGCATGGGAAGGGGTCAGGCGCTAGGGGTTAGTCGAACCAGAGTGGCTGGACCTGAAGGGCCGCTATCATCCCTGACCGAGGCCGGTTTGGCACGAACTTGACGTTGCTAGACTGGCAAATGTCGCCACTTAGGCGCGGCTCGCGCACGTCGGACCAGCCCCTAATCCACTAACCTCCCACCTCATGCCAAAGCGCACCAAGAGCTCCGCCGCGTGGCTCGCAGAGCACGAAAACGACCTGTACGTGAAACGGGCGAGGGAGGAGGGCTGGCGCTCCAGGGCGGTCTACAAGCTGGAGGAGATTCAGAAAAGTGACCGCATACTGAGGCCAGGCATGACCATCGTCGACCTTGGCGCTGCGCCGGGGAGCTGGAGCCAGTACGCCAAGCGGCTGCTGGACGGGAAGGGGCGGATCATCGCAATGGACATCCTCGACATGCCGGCCATCCCCGATGTCGAGTTCCTGCAGGGTGACTTCAACGACGCCGCCGTGCTCGAGCAACTGTTCGCCCTGGCTGGTCCGGCCAAAGTCGACCTTGTGATGTCCGACATGGCCCCCAACATGATGGGAATTGCAGACGTGGACCATGACCGCTCGATGCAGCTGGTGGAACTCGCGGTCGACTTCGCGGGTCGGACCCTGCGGCCCGGTGGCGATTTTCTCGCCAAGGTTTTCCAGGGGCGGGGCTTCCAGCCGCTGGTTGCCCAGTTGCGCGAGCGCTTTGAATCCGTGAAGTTGCGCAAGCCGAAAGCATCCAGAGCACGCAGCGCCGAGGTCTACGTTCTGGCACGCGGGTATCGATTGGTGTAGTGTGAATTCGGCCTGTGCCGTGCGCATACCGCGCGCCGTGCAGCCGGTCCAGCCGAGGTCAGGGAATTGAACGATTTGGCCAAGAATGTCGTCCTGTGGGTCGTGATCGCCGTGGTGCTCGCCACGGTCGTGAGCAATTTCAGCTCGCGCGGCCAGGCCGTGCAGGAGATGCCGTATTCCGCGTTCCTGACCCACGTCAAGGACGGCACCGTATCGCAGGTCACTTTCTCCGGGGACAAGATCTCCGGCCTGCGTGCAAGCGGCGAGCAGTTCGTCGTCTACAACCCGGAGACGGACAACTCCGCGCTGATCGGCACGCTGCAGCAGAGTGGCGTCACCTTCAGCGCCGCGCCGCCGGAACGCCAGTCGTTCCTGATGCAGCTGTTCGTCTCTTCCTTCCCGATCCTGCTGCTGATCGGGGTCTGGGTTTACTTCATGCGCCAGATGCAGGGCGGGGCGGGTGGCCGCGGCGCCATGTCGTTCGGCAAGAGCCGCGCCCGGCTGCTCAATGAGGACCAGGTCACGGTGACGTTCGCTGACGTGGCGGGCGTCGATGAGGCGAAGGAAGAAGTCTCCGAGATCGTCGACTTCCTCAAGGACCCCGGCAAGTTCCAGCGTCTCGGCGGCAAGATCCCGCGCGGCGTGCTCATGGTCGGCTCGCCCGGCACCGGCAAGACGCTGCTGGCGAAGGCCATCGCCGGCGAGGCGAAGGTGCCGTTCTTCACGATCTCCGGCTCCGACTTCGTCGAGATGTTCGTCGGCGTGGGCGCGTCGCGCGTCCGCGACATGTTCGAGCAGGCCAAGAAGCAGGCGCCGTGCATCATCTTCATCGATGAAATCGACGCGGTCGGCCGGCACCGCGGCGCAGGCCTCGGCGGCGGCCATGACGAGCGCGAGCAGACGCTGAACCAGCTCCTCGTCGAGATGGACGGCTTCGAGGGCAACGAAGGCGTCATCGTCATCGCCGCCACCAACCGCCCCGACGTGCTCGACCCTGCATTGCTGCGCCCGGGCCGCTTCGACCGCCAGGTCGTCGTGCCGCTGCCCGACGTGCGCGGCCGCGAGCAGATCCTCAAGGTCCACATGCGCAAGCTGCCGCTGGCCGAGGACGTCAAGCCCTCGCTCATCGCGCGCGGCACCCCGGGTTTCTCCGGCGCCGACCTCGCCAACCTCGTGAACGAAGCCGCGTTGTTCGCCGCCCGCGCGAACCGCCGCACCGTTTCGATGGACGAGTTCGAGCGCGCCAAGGACAAGATCATGATGGGCGCCGAGCGCAAGTCCATGGTCATGGACGACAACGAGAAGAAGCTCACCGCCTACCATGAGGCCGGCCACGCGATCGTCGGCCTCAGCGTCCCGGATCACGACCCGGTGTACAAGGTGTCGATCATTCCGCGCGGCCGCGCGCTCGGAATCACGATGTTCCTGCCCGAAGCCGATCGCTACAGCACGAGCAAGCGCCGGCTGGAAAGCCGCATCGCCACGCTGTTCGGCGGGCGCGTGGCGGAAGAACTCATCTTCGGGCCCGAGTACGTCACCACCGGCGCGTCGAACGACATCGAGCGCGCGACCGAGATCGCCCGCAGCATGGTCACGAAGTGGGGCCTGTCGGACAAGCTCGGCCCGCAGACGTACGCGGAAGACGAGGGCGAGGTGTTCCTCGGCCGCAGCGTCACGCAGCACAAGCAGGTGTCGGACGTGACGGCGCACGTCATCGACGAGGAAATCCGCATCCTCATCGACGCCAATTTCCAGCGCGCCAAGGAGATCCTGCAGCGCGACATCGACAAGCTGCACAAGATGGCCGACGCGCTGATCAAGTACGAGACGATCGACGACTCCCAGATCGCCGACATCATGCAGGGCCGCGAACCGAAGCCGCCCGCGGACTGGGAAGATCCCGGCGTCGGCACGCCGGGCTCCAAGTCCCGCGATCGCCGCGGCGGCGAAGGGGAGTCGCCGTCAGGCACGCCGGCCCCGCAGCACTAGCGCAGGGGGCTGGGAGCCGGGATGGGTCGGAAGGGCGGCGTTGCCGCCCTTTCCTTTTTGCGCTGTAACGTATTGGCGGTTGTACTGGATGGCCCACTGCCCTTGCTGCCCTGACCCCTAACCCCTGACCCCAAACTCCTGACCCCTTCCTCATGCTGCTGCGCTGCCGTGATCGAACGCTGGCCCTGGACGCTCCTGTCGTCATGGGCATCCTGAACGTCACGCCCGATTCATTCTCGGACGGCGGGCGCCACTTCGACCGCCAGGCCGCGATCGAGGCGGGACTGCGCATGGTCGAGGAGGGCGCGGCCATCGTCGATGTCGGCGGCGAATCGACGCGCCCGGGCGCGGCTGCGGTCGGCGCGCAGGAAGAGATCGATCGTGTGGTACCGGTGATCGCAGCGTTGGCCGCACGGGTGGACGTCATCCTTTCGGTCGACACCAGCAAACCCGAAGTCATCACTGCGGCGCTGCGGGCTGGCGCGCACCTCGTCAATGATGTGCGGGCCCTGGGCCTGCCAGGCGCGCTCGAAGCCGCCGCCGCGCACGACGCCGCCGTCTGCCTGATGCACATGCAGGGCACGCCGGCGACCATGCAGGCTGCCCCGCACTACGACGACGTGGTCGTGGAAGTGCGCGAGTTTCTCGCCGCACGCGTCGAGGCGTGCCGCCGCGCGGGCATCCGCGCTGAGTCGATCAGCATCGACCCGGGCATCGGCTTCGGCAAGACCTTCCAGCACAACGTCGAACTGCTCAGGAACCTGCGCTTCTTCACGGATCTCGGCGTTCCCCTGCTCGTCGGCGTCTCGCGCAAGGCGCTCATCGGTATCATGACGGGTCGTCCGGCCGCCGAGCGGCTGGCCGGCAGCGTCGCGCTCGCCGCCCTGTCCGTGCAGGCGGGAGCGGCCATCATCCGCGCACACG
>Ga0315283_10001219_pt1 | contig 20408 bp, 19 predicted proteins | sample YL17G09_0_MG_FD_204541 | JGI IMG/M metagenome (GOLD analysis project Ga0315283, IMG submission 204541) | Sediment microbial communities from Yellowstone Lake, YNP, Wyoming, USA - YL17G09_0 | ecosystem: Environmental > Aquatic > Freshwater > Lake > Sediment | place: USA: Wyoming | collected... | reverse complement strand
AAGGATTTTTCACTGGAAAAAAACAAACTTCTTTTCTCCCTCTCCTTCGTCTCTCCCTCTGTTTCTAAAATTATCTCGCGCATCAAAAAGCAAGAAAAAGAGAAAGACTAAAGCTGGAGGTAAGCCAAAGCGGGAGGGAGAGACGACGATGAGAAATCGTTGCTGGCCGCCGCCGCCGTCGTCGCTGCCGCCGCTGCGGGCACCTTTGGCTTCGGCCTCGGCTTCCTTTTCGCCTTCGTCTGCTGCTGCTGCTGCTGCTGCGGATCCTGCGGCGCTTGAATCGGCTGCTGAGTCTGCTTCCTTTGCGTCTGAGGCGGAGGGTTCTTGGGCCTGGGCATCGGCGGAGGCGAGTCGCTGGACTCGGGCAGGAGCTTGCTTTCCGGCCTTGACGTCGGCGAAAGCGGCGGCGGCTGTTTCTTCGGTCCCCTCTTTGTCGGCGCCGCCGCAAGCTGAGGATGCTGCTGCTGCTGCTGCTGCTGCTGAGGCGGCTGAAAAACCCCAACCCCACCAACCTGAGCCGAGAAAGGAGGGGGCTGCGGCGTCGTCGCCTGCCTTCTCGGAGGCGGCTGTCGTTGCTGTTTCTGCTGTGCCGGAGAGAGCCCCGACGGCGGCGCCGCCGTTGGCCTCTGCTGTCGCATCTGCTGCGGCTGCTGCTGAGCCCTTTGCTGCGGAGCAGCGCCGCTCCTCTGCGGCGGAGCAGCACCGCCCCCTCCTCCTCCCCGGCCTCCCGTCGCCAGCGTCAGCGCCTTCCCGCCGAACAGCTGCCTGAAGACCCCCCTCGCGTCGGGGGGCCCCCGCTTGCCCCCGGCGGCGACCGGGCAGCAGCATGCCAGCAGCGCCTCCGCGCCCTCGCTCGCCGCCTCGGCCATCCGGTCCCTCTGCGCGCGGCCCAGCGCCCTGGCCGTGTTGTCGCCCCAGTCTGCCGGGTCCTCGACGGCCGCGGCGCACGCCTTCGTCCCCCAGGCCCCGGGCGAGAACGCGCCCTCCCACACGCTGGCTCGGACGCGGGCGCGGGCGCGGGCCGAGTCGCGCCAGTGCGCCATCGAGCAGGAGAGGCCCGCGAGGAAGCGGGCGAGGAGGGCGAGGAGGTCCTCGGGCACGGGTCCCGAGGGGGAAGGCGGCGGTGACGGCAGCGAGGAAGAAGAAGAAGAAGAAGAAGAAGAAGAAGAAGAAGAAGAAGAAGAAGAAGAAGAAGAAGAAGAAGAAGAAGAAGAAGAAGAAGAAGAAGAAGAAGAAGAAGGGGAGGCGCCTGGGGCGGCAGCGTCGTCGGCAGCTCGCTTTTGGCGCGCGTCCGCCGCGTTCCGCCGCAGCGTCGCCAGCGCCCTCTCGGCGTTGTCCTGCAGCACCCCTCCGGCGAGCGGCCTGCGCTGCTCGAGCGGCAGGAAGAGGTGGCGGACGACGCGATTGTAGCAAGATTTGCCGCCGCCGCTGCCGCGCCCGCCGCCGCCGCCGCCGCTGCTCTCGTCTTCGCCGTCCTCCTCCTCCCCCTCCTCCTCCGCTCCCTCCTCCTCCGCCTCGGCCCTCTCGAGGCCCATCAGCTCGCGCATCGGCCTCACCTCTCCGGTCATCTGCAGGTGGAAGAGCGCCAGCAGCGTGATCGAGAACGAGTTGAGCCCGGCGCTCGAGGCGTCGGCGAGGCCGGCGGCCCTAGCCCAGGCTTTCGCAAGCCGCACGAGCGCCGCGCCGCTCGGCTCGAGTCCGCCGCCGCCGCCGCCGCCGCTTCCGCGCTTTCCCGCCGCCGCAGCGACGGCCTCCCCGACCGCGGCGCTCTTCCAGTTCGAGTCCCTGCCCCCCACAGAGATGTCGCACTTGATCCCGGTACGCCAGTGCACGACCTTCGCGATCGGAACCCGCGCGTGCAGGATCAGCTGCGGCCTCGGGCTGCCCGCGATGACGCCGACGCGCCCGAGCTCCTTGACGAACCGAGTCAGCAGCTCCGCCTTGTCCTCGCGGCGCAGGTGCTTGAGCGTCCCCGAGGCTGCGACGCTCGGGTCGAACGGCCTGTGCGGCCACGCGTCGTCGAGCTCGACCGCGAGGTCGAGGTCCCCGTGCGGGGAGCAGAGCCCCGAGACAAAGGAGCCGTAGGCCACGGCGCGGTAGCGGGGCAGCAGCGCCGGGCTCGGGCCCGACGCGCCCGGGATCGGGAGAGAGACGTCGGTGCCGGCGCGGTCGTGGCGGCCGGCGGCTGCCGCGTGGCGGCCCAGCTGGACTCTTCCGGCCTGCAGCACGGTGTCAAAGGCCGAAAGTACGTTGGTGTACTCGGTCGTCTCCTGCGGGCCGGCGGTGAGGTACTGAGATTAAGAAAGAAGAAGGGAGAGAGAAAAGGCGGAGAGGGTGGAAATTTGAAAGTGAGCGACGGCGCCCTCTTCTGTTTTTTGCTTCCCGATATGCCCCGCGCCTCTGCCTCGTTCGACCTCTCCAAGCTGTTCCCCGTGAAAAGTGCTCCCTCCGCCGCCCCCCCCCCCACCCACCCCTCCCCCCCCCACCACCCTAGCCTCGCGCTCCTGCTGTGAAAATTCCTGCGCTGCTCACCTCGAGGTAGCGGGCCAGAAGACCGTTGAGCTCCGCCCTCGCCGCCCTCGCCGTCGAGCCCGCCGCCGCGCCCCGCGCGAGGAGGTCTCGGTCCGCTGTGGAGGCGACTGCCCTCAGGTACCCAGAGTTCATCTGCACGACCTCATGCGCGTCGGCCTCCGAGGCGGGGAGCAGCTGGCGGTGGGCAGCGAAGGCCGCGACGAGCGCCGGCTGGTCGGGGTCGTCGGCGGAAAACACCATGTCCTCGCTGGAGCCTCCGCCGCCGCCGCCTCCGCCTCCACCGCCGCCGCCGCCGCCTCGGAGGCCCCGCAGCTTGCGCCCACGGCGGTTCTCCATTGCTCCAAAGAAGAGAACGGGGAACGGGGGGGCCAGGCGAGGAGCTGGAGAAGCGCGTCTTTTCGATCTGTCGATCGATGCCAAAACAATGTTTTCGGTTTTTCGCTCTGCGATGCTCGCAACGGAAAAAAAGTCGAGCTCCTTCTCCTTCTTCTTCTGCGTTTTTACTTTTCCTCTTCTCGCTCTCCCCCCCCCCCCACGGCCCTCTCGCTCTCGCTCTCTTTTTGCTCTCTTGCTCTCTTTCCACGCCCGAGCGCTCACAAACCATCGAGACAGCAGTGCCCCAGTAACGTCGAAAGCATGTCGGCAGTGCCCGTGCGTCGGTTTTTCTTTCTGTTTTCCCTCCCCCCTTGGTCGACGATCGATGGTTTCTTTTTTGATGCCCATCGGCCTTGTGATGCCCTCTCTCTCTCTCTCCACGCCTTTTCCAACTCGCGAGATCTATCGCATCCGCGCTGCTCCTCCTCCGCGCATAACAAGGAAAACAGCCCCGAAAAGAGAAAAAAGGCAGCGAAAGAATCGAATCGATCTCGCGCTCCCTCCCACCACTGTCGCTCACGACCTCTTCCATCTTTCTCCTCCTCAACCTCTTGCGCTCCTCCGTCCCGCACACAGCCCCCTCCGCCGGCGGCAACACCAAGCCAACCGTCCCCCCCCTCGTCGACGACCCCGACCAACACCCTCGACGAGCCGATTCGTGCCACCTTCGCGCGAGACCTCAAGCGAGTGGGCGCCAACCTCGTGCTCGTCGCCGCACCGTTTGGCGGGCGCGCGCGCGACGCGCAGACCGCCGCGCTCCGCAACTGGGACCTCTGGGGCCCCATGACGTTCGCGCTGCTGCTGGCGATCGCGCTCTCGGCCGGATCGCCGAAGCCGGGGGCCGTCTTCAGCCTCGTGTTCGGGCTCTGCGCCGGGGGGGCGGTCGTCCTGACGGCCAACGTCGTGCTCCTCGGCGGCAACATCGGCTTCTTCCAGAGCCTGTGCCTCCTCGGCTACTGCCTCTTCCCCCTAGACGTGGCGGCGTTCGTCGCCGGGGCGGTGCCGATCACGGCGGTGAAGTGGGCGGCGGTCGCGGTCGGGCTCGCGTGGGCGTCGTGGGCCGCGGTGCCGTTCGTCGGCGGGTCGGTCCCCCCCGCGCGGAGGGCGCTGGCGGTGTACCCGCTGTTTTTGCTCTACGCCACGATGGGGTGGTTGGCGCTGGTCAAAGGTTGAATAATGAGACGAGGAGAGCATTCGGTTCGTTTCGTTTCGGCCGCTGTAAAATTCTAGGGGAGCGCGACGGCGCGGGAGAGAAAGAGGCGAAGGGATGGAAATTTTCAAAAGAAGAGATGGGAGAAGTTGATGGGAAATCACTTCCTTCGGCCGACGGCCCTGCCGTCGCACGTCGACGTCGATACAATCGACTTTTTTTTTGCGCTCGTCGATTATGGACGACCTCGCCGCCGCGGGGCAGGCGGTGGCCACGTCCCTCGCCCGGGCCGGAGAGAAAGCGCTGTCGTTCCTGCTCGGAGGGGACCAGACGGCGGCGAGGTCTCCACCGCGGCGCAGAATAGGCTCGACCGATGCCGGCGGCGATGTTTTCTCGCAAGCTGCTCCGTCGCCCGACGAGAAGAACTTCCGCAGGGGCTCCTCCGCAGGAGCCGGGCGATGGCCCCCGCCGCACCTCTACCGGCCCCGCCCGGGCAGCGGCGGCAGCGGCGGCGGCGGTTTTGGCGGAGGCGGAGCCAGCGCCGGCGGAAACTTATCTGCTGCCGCCGCCCCGCCCTCCCCTCCCTCCTCGACGACCTCCTCAGCCCGACGCCTGCCCTGGCACCTCCGCGCGCGGGAAGTCGCCCGCGCGCACGCCCCGGCCCTGCGCGAAGTTGCCGCCATGCGGTTCGCGTACGTGGATCCTGAATCGCGGTGGAGGCCCCGCAGCGGCGGAGGCGGGCGCGAAGAGGGGGAAGAAGATGCGGAGAGCGACGACGTCGCCGTCGTCGTCGTCGTGGCGGCGCACTTCCGCCCTCGCTCGGTCACGCGCAGGGAGGCGCTGCTGCACTCGGTCCTGGTTGCCGACGAGGTGCTCGGCGGAGGCAGCGACGACGACGACGACGACGCCGACGACGACGATGACGACGACGAAGTAGAAGAAGAAGAAGGGGACGACGGAGGAGGAGGAGGAGGTCGGAGGGGCACTCGGTCGGTCTCTGAGAGCGGCGGCGGCGGCGGCAGCGACACCGAGGAGCGGCAGCAGCAGCAGCAGCAGCAGCAGCCTCAGCCGCAGCATCCGCAGCCGCAGCAGCCGCAGCAACAGCAGCATCAGAGCCCCCCCCAAGGGAAACGGAAAAAGAAGAGGCGCCGCCCGAGGGACTTTGTCGTCGTCCTCTTCGGCGCCTCGGCCACCGTGCCGGCCCTCTCGTTCGACGCGCACTTCTTCTCGGAGCTCCACGCGGCGCTCCCGCCGGGGCACAGGGGGAGCCCGGGGGGGCGGATGAGGGCTCTCTACGTCGTTCACGCCGGATGGGGCCTGCGGGCGTGGCTCGCGGCGCTGCGGCTCTCGGAGCCGGCTGTCTACGGTCGCGTCGAGCTGGTCGCGTCGCTGCGGGACCTGGAGCGGCGGTTTGGCGCCGGCGGCGGGGGCGGCGGCGGCGGAGCGGGGGCGGGGAGGGTCCCGAGGCCGCCCGTGCACGTCCTGGCCGCGGACGAGAGGAGGGTCGCCGCCGCCGCCGCGGCCGGGCAGGTACTCTGAAGCAGAGAGAGAGAGAGAGAGAGAGAGAGAGTGTAATAGAGAGAAAGAGAGAGTGTAGGAGAGAGAGAAAGAGAGATGCCTTTTCTTCTTTCGAGAAGGTCGAGGTTGAAAAGGAAAAAAAAAAGTTTTCTCCTCTCACTTTTTTCCGCCTCGTCTTTGGCGACAAAAGCGCATCGGAACGAAAAAACAAAAACCCGTTTTTTCTCCATCGCCCTCGCTCTCCTTCCTCGCGCTTCTCACCCCCGCTTCTCACCCCCGCTTCTCGAGCGGCGCAAGAGAGTCTTCGCCGTGCCCCAGCGAGATGTTTGGCTCTTTCGCCGGAGCGAAACAGCAAAAAACCGCGCTCTCTGACACGGGTCGAAGCGGAACGATGGTCGAAGCAAACGACGACACCCTCGAGCCCGTCGCGGCACTCGACGACGACGACGTCCCCAAGTTCCCCATCGACGACCTCCCGAAGACCATCAACGACCTCCCGAAGGAGCTGCTCGTGTCGGTCTTTGAGGCGGTCGAGGACCAGACCTGGGTGAGGCTCACCTTCCCCTTGGTCTGCAAGGAATGGGCTGAGATTTACCGCTCGCGGGACGCGAGCCCTCTGCACGAGACGCTCGAGGTCGACTTCGAAAAAGAGGTCCAGGGAGCGGCGACGAGAGAGGGGGAGTGGGAGGAGGATTGGAGCGAGGAAATCGAGGAGGAGGAGGAGCGGGCTCCTCGCCGCCCTTCTGTCCACGCCTCGAGGTTCATCTCGTGGGCCGAGAGGCGCGCCGGCTCGGTGCGCAAGCTGCGCGTCAAGGGGGGATTCGGCACACAGTCCGAAGACTTCAGCTCGTGCAACTTGGGCAGGCTCGTCGCCGTCGCGGGGTCTTCTTTAACCGAACTTCGGATTGGTTGTGGCTTCTACGGTCTCCCCGTTCTCAAGCCTTTCTGGATGTCGCTGCGGAACTCCATCGTCCCCGCTGGCCGGCTGCGCTCGCTCGTCGTCGAGGGCATCGCCGACGCTTCCGAGTCCGACGTCGATCCCATCGGGCAGCTCGCGGGGAGCCTCGAGGAGCTGGTGCTGAATACTCGCGACTTCGGCGTTCCTGAGGCTTCCGCAGGCAGCGGTGGGGCCGGGCTGCCGCGCTTCCCCGAGTCTCTCTGCGGCCTCACGGAGCTGCGGCACCTCGAGCTGTTCGGTCACTCACAGATCAACGCGATTTCCGCCACCATTTCGTCTCTGAAAAATCTCGAAAGGCTCGCCCTCGGCTGGTGCCGCCTTTCTTCGCTGCCCAAAGAGCTGGGCGAGCTCTCCGGACTGACGAAACTCAACCTCTCAGGCAGCAGCAATCTAGGGAACGCGCCCCAAGACGCCACCTTCCCTGCAGAGCTCGGGAAGATGAAGTCTCTGCGAGTCCTCATCCTCTCCCACTGCGGCCTCCGCACCGTCCCTGCGTTTGTCGGCGAGCTCGAGTCGCTCGAGCTCCTCGATCTCTCCTACAACGACGTTCAGATCGACGCCACGCTCGACTCTCTGATCAAGGGATGCCCCCGCCTGCGTGAGGTGTGGCTGTGCTCAGGGCTCCATTCGGCAACTTGGACTCCGGCGACGCGGGCGCAGCTCGAAGTCTTCAAGGCGAGGCTGCGCGCGGAGAACCCGAACGCCAAAGTGATCCACGGGTGAGAAGCGGAGCGTTTTCCTCTCCTTTTCCTTTCCTTCGCGTTTTCTTTTTTGCACGCACTTTGTTGAGAGGGAACGAAGGTAGCGAGGGAGAGTTTTTATGTTGTGCTTTTGGCGCGGAGAAGAGAGAGAGAGTGGAGAAGAGAGAGAGAGAGAGAGAGAGAGAGAGAGAGAGAGAAGAGAGAGAAGAGAGAGGGAGATATGCTTTTTTTCTTCTTCTTCGAAATAGCAGTCTTTCCTGTTTCTTTCGCTCCCTCCTGTCTCTCTCGTCATGGAAAAGCTTCTTGCGTCTCAAGAAGAGGACTGCTTAGAAAATGTGCAAAGAAGAGGAAAAAAATGAGACTGTCTTTTCCTTTCTTTTTTGATTTTACTCGATTTTTTTTTCACCTCTCTTTCTCTTTCTCCATTCCCTTCTCAACTCTCTCTCTCACTCTGTCCCTTCCAACAAGACAACATAATCTGAATCAACGAAGAGCAATCTCAAATCGCCATCTGCCAGCCTCCGCCGCGGGACTTGGGCCTCGATGGCATCTGCTGCTCGAGCTGCTCGATTTCTCGCTCCTCCTCTCCTCCTCCTCCTCCCTCGCGCCTCTCGCTCGCCTCAAACGCCAGGGCGCGCAGCGCCTCGATCGTCGACTCGGGCAAGGAGGGCGGCTTGAAAGTGGCAGCGGCGGGGAACGTCGCGGAAGAAGAGGAGGCGAGGAAGACGCCGGTCGCCGAGGCGGACGCGGAAATCTCAAAGACGTTTCTGCCGCCGCTCTTCGAGGTCGCCTCCGCCGCGGGTCTTTTGCCCTCCCCTTCCTCTTCTTCCCTCTCCGCCTCCTCCGCTTCCTCGATCGCGGCGCGGAGCTCGTAGTCGAGCTGCTCGTACTCGCCGACGCCGGGGGAGCGCGGACGGGGCTGGACGTGCCTCTGCTGCTGTTGGAGGAAGGGCAGGCTCGGGATCCGCGAGACGCCCCCCGCCCCGTCTCCCCCGCCGCCGACCTCGGCCTCCTCTTCCTCAAACCTCCTCGCCCGCGCCGCTCCGCCCGCCGCGTGGGGCAGCGGCATTTCCCGCCCGACCTGCGTCCTCGCCCTCGCCGCCGCCGCCGCGTCGGCCCCGGGGTCCCTCGCCCCTCGCACAGGCCGCTCCTGTGCCACGAGCCTCGGCCGGAAGGTGCACTCCGCCAGCTCCTGCCGCTCGACGCGCTCCCGGGAGAGCTCCAGCTGCGCGCTCGCGGCCGCGGCATCGGCGGCCATCGCGCGCACGACGTCGACGCCCGCGGGCCTCCTCCCCGCGGCCTCGGCCAGCGCGACCGACTCGGGCAGGATGGCGGGCGCGAACGTCTCTGCCTCGTGGCCGCCGCAGCGGGCGTGGTGGCGGCTGGGGAGGGAGCCGGCGGCGGAGCCGGCGCAGCAGGCGCCGCCCGCCCGGCCCACCCCGCCCGAGGAGGAGGAGCCCCTCCTCGCCGCGCCCCGCGGCTGCAGGTAGGCCCTCGGCACCCCCGACCGCCGCACCACGGCCTCCATCAGCGCGGCGAACGCCGCCGCGTCGAGCAGGGCGGGGGGCGACGAGGCACCCGGGGCGGCGACGACGCCGGCGGCCTCGGCGAGCCGCGCGGCGGCCGCGACGTCGGCGGCGACCTCGGGGTCCATCGACGAGAGCAGCGCCGCGTCGGCCGCGGCCGCGGCGAGGTCGAGCGGCGGCAGCGCGTCGAGCGGGACAGGGGCGGCGGCAGCTGCTTCGCCTCCCCCTCCTCCCTGCCCGGGCGTCGCCGCAGCAGCGCTGCCCGAAGAGGAAGCCCCCAGCAGCCCGTTGCCGAGGTACCGGTGCACCTGGCGGAAGCGCCGGCCGCGCAGCCTCGCCATCATCTCCTGGCTCCTCGGGATCGCCCGCGCGCTCGAGGCCGCGGCCAGGGCCGCGTCGGCGCGCGCGACGGCGGCCGCCCTCCGGGCGTCGATGGCGCGCTGCTGCTGGAACAGGAAGTCGCCCACGGAGGTGTCCGAGGGGCGGAGCCGCTGCTGCCCGGAGCGGCGAGAGGCCGAGAGGTCCGCCGAGGGGTTCGAGGAGAGAGAAGAGCTCGGGACGTCGCTCGGGGGCCTCCCGACGCAAGGGGCGAAGAGGGGCCTCCCCGTGCGCGCGTCGACGGGCCTCCTCTCCGCGGCGTCGCGCTCGGCGGCGAGCCTGGCGTCGACGCGGGCGCGGCGGGCCAGCAGGCGCAGGGCGACCGCGGGAGGGTTCTCGCTCCTCCCCTTGCCGTCGCCGGCGGGGGCCGCCGCGGGCGCCCTCTCCGCCGTCGGCGCCCCGCGCGCGGCGTAAAAAGCCTCCTCCTCCTGCGCGGCACGCACCCTCCGCCGCTCCGCGTCGCGGTACAGGCTCTCGTACAGCGACGAGGCGCGGTCCTTGGCGGCGGAGGAGCACGAGGGATCGCCGCTTCCGGTCCCTCTGGCCTCGTCCCGCGCCGCGATGATCTTTTTCGTGCCGCGCGACACTGCCGGCGCGAAGGTGCACTCTGCGGCCTCGGCCTCGAGCCGCTCGTCACGCAGGCGCTCCAGCCGGTCCCGCTCCGCGGCCGTCCTCAGCGGCGTGGCCGAGAGCCTCTCCCAGGCGTTGCCGCCCCTCCTGGGAGCGGAGGCGCCGGCGGGGGCGGAGGGATCGGACGAGGAGCTTTTGTTCCTGAGGCGGGAGATGCTCGGCATCCACGTCGCGCCGTCGAGCTCGGCCTCCTCCTTCCTTGCGGCCGCCGTCTCGGCCGCGGCGGCCCGCGCCCGGATGCCTTCGAGCCCCTCGGCGTAGAGCCTGTGGGCGTAGCTCTCGTAGGGACCCTTGCTGCGCCCGCTGGCCAGCTGGGCCGAGACCCAGGTCATCTTGGGCGGGTGCTGCTGCTGTTGGCTGGAGGAGGAGGCGTTTGCGGCGCGGCGCGCCGCCGCCGCTGCTCCCCGGCGCGCGGCAGTGCCTCCTCCGGCGGAGGTCGCCGCCGCCGCAGCGGCAGCAGCAGCAGAGGGCGCGGCATGCTCGTTACGCACCGCGGCGGTGACGATGCCGACCTCCGCAGCGAGAGGGAGCGGAGGCGAGTCGGCAGCAGCGACGGCAGCCTCTTCTTCCTCTTCTTCTTCGTCAAAGTCAAAGTCGAAGCGCTTCCCCTGGAGAGCGGCGCTTTCTTCCGCCGTGGCCGCAGCGGCGAGCAGGGCTCTCGGCGGCGGGGGCAGCAGAATCGGGTTGGGTCCTCCTGCTGCTCCGATTCCTTCTTCGCCGCCGTGCGCAGCCCACGCGGCCGTCGCCGCCGCTGCCTCCATCGTCGTCCGCCTCCTCGACGCCGCCCTCGCCCTCCTCGCCGCGAGAAGGTTCTCCGCCAGGTGCGCCGCCAGCGGGGCGGCCACGGCCTCGGGGAGCCGGTGCTCGGCGCAGAAGGCCTCGGCAGCGGCCTCGACGTCGTCGCCGTCGGAGACGGTGACGGACTCGACGCGCCCTCCGCCGACGTCGACTGTGGTCAGCAGCACGAGCGGCGTCGGCGGGGAGGGGAAGGAGGAAGGCTGCTGCTGGTTGATGAAGCCTGATGCATCCGTGAGCGAGCGCCTGTTGATGCGGAAGTCGTCGTCCTCGTCCTCGGCCTCGGCGGCGGCGGCGGCAGCCTCGGCCTTTCCGGCAGGGCTCAGGTCAAAGTCTCTCTCTTCTTCGGCTCCTCCCCTTTTGCCGAAGCAGGCAGCGACGAGCCTCGAAGTCTTGCGCCCGGACGAGACGGCGGGCGAGGCCGACTTGCGGGAGGCTGCCGAGAGGACCGCGACAGCAGAGGCAGACTTGGCGTTGTCGCTGGTGAGGTGGAGGGCACCGGCGTGGTCGGGGTCGACGTCGATGACGGCAGCGTTGGCCGCGGCCGACGAGGGCCGATGCTGCTGCCTGCGCGGCCACGAAGGGGGCATGGCAGGTTTGCTCTTCTTGTCTGTGGTTTCGTGTCGCTTGAGAGGCGCGTTATCGCGTGAGTGGATGAGAGTTGAGCTCGTTGGGGAGGCGGCGGGAAAGAGAAAGAGAACAGGCTGCTGGGGAATGCACGAGGGCAGGGAGAGCGGCCAAGGGGCGGGGAGATTGCAGTTGAGATTCAAGTGTAACGCTCTTCGCCGCGCGGGGCCAGTTCTGGTCCCTTTGCTTCCCGTCCCGCGTGGGCTCGAGCACGAACATGGTCTCGAATCGTCGCGCGTGGGCTCGGACGGCGCGTCAGTGGAGAAGAAGGCCGGCGAATGTGACCGTTTCGTTTTTTTTCTTTCTCTCGCGACGCGCGAATTGAGCTGTTGAAGGAAGAAACAAAACGAGTTCCCGAATTCGTCAGTCGCGCGGCTCTCGAGGGCGTTCGCAGTCCGGGGAAACGCACCTGCTGCGTACTGAAGCAGGAAAGATCTCACGCGTGAGTCGCGTGCCTTGGGAAAGGGACGAACGAGAGAGGGAGAGAGAGAAAGAGTGTGTGTCGAAAGTGCGGAGACAGACGACAACGACGACGCGATGAGAGGAAAAAAAAGAGGAAGAGTCTCGGTGCCTCGCAACGACCTCACTCGCTTTCTTTCTCTTTCTAAAAATAAAAGAAGAATAACAAAAAAGGCCCTATGCCCGCCCTCGCCGCCTCCCCGCCGTCGCCGTCGCGCAAGGTGAGAGACTAAAATCTGGCACGAAGGAGCGAGCGAGAGAGAGTGAGAGAGGGAGAGAGAGCCGCCTTGTCCCCTGCTTTCCCTCTGCTCTCCCACGCTCGCCCTCTCTGCCTTCCTCTCTCCCTTTTTCCACTCAGGCAGCGGAAGCAAAGGCGCCGCCCCCTCCCTTGACCGCCGCCGCCGCCCCGACGCTCGCGACAGACGCCGCCTCGCTCTCCGCCTTTGGCGGCCTCCTCCCCCGGGAACTCATCGTCTTTTCTCCGGGGTCCCTCTCCAGAGTCGCCGGGGTCGACGGCGAGGGCACCCTGTGGGTCGAGCTCGTGCTCGACGAAAACGAAATCGACGACGACGACGGCGGCGGCGGCAGCGGCAGCGGCGAGGGAGAGGGCCTCTCTCTCCGCTCGGCTCTGTCCCCGACAGCGCTCCGCCCCGGGGACGCGGTGATGAGGGCCCCCGAGCACGTCCGAATCGATTTCGAGGCAAGGACAGCGCGAAGGGACCAAAAGTCGCAGCAGAGGAGAGCCGAAGCGGCGGCAGCAGCGGCGGCGGCGGCGGCGTTGAAGGCTGAGCAAGCGAAGAAGCAAAAGGGCCGAGTCCGCCGATAAACGATGACGTTTCATTTTTGGTAAGCTCCCATTTCTCTCGAAAAGCACGCTTTCTTTGTTACATACGAGGAGAGTGCGTTATTGGAGGACAGGGGGGGTGAAAGCCGCGCAAAGGCAAGGAGAGACGCTTTTTATTTTTATCAACATTTTCTTTATTCTTTCTTTTTTTTTCTTGTTTTTTTTTTCTTATCCCTCAGCAAAGCAAAGGAGAAGAAACCTTTAGAGGTCGCGTTTTTTGTTTCATTTGGTGCTTAGTAGTTTCGGGCAATCCGCAGAGAGAGAACCTCCCCATCGTTGCGTTGTTTTTTGTATAGGTCAATCGGAATCGGCGAGTCGAAGCTGGGGAAAAAAACTAAAAGGGGGCGAAAGAAAGGAAAAAAAAACCTCTTTCAAGCCTCGGAAAGCCTCCGAAAAAAGAACCGCCCGTGCCGCCGGTTCGAGCTCCTCCGGGGCGCCTCCGACGCCTCCGCCGCCGCCCTTCCCGCCGGGCCTCGGCAGCGCGATCTCGATCTCGTGGTCCGTGGCAGAGTCCGCGCGCACAGGATTTTGACGACCACAAGAGAGAAGTGAAGTTTGACCCTCGTCTTCACTGAGTGACTCGTCCTTTTTTGGCTGACGCGCCCCCCTTTTACCAAAGGGAAAACTCCGTTCGCTGCAGTTGGCGCCGCCAGTCGTCGGTGAGACTTTCGATTGACACGGCGCGCGTGTCAAAAGCCATTAAAACAAAAAAAAATGAATCGGGAATTCTACAAGGGACAAACGGGAAAACTTGAGCGGGCCTACTTTTCTTCTTCTTTCCACGAAGCAAAACCGAAAACATCTCTCTTCCTCTCTATCCGGAGTTGACGCTCGAGCCGCACCTCTCCTTCATCACGCCATAGAGCTCCTTGGCCTGGAACAGCACCGGGAAAAAATGGATCTGCCCTTCGGGCTTAGTCTGCGTCTCCTTGAAGTAGACGAGGACGGGAAATTCCTTCGAAGGGAAAAACTCCCAGTTGACAAACGAGTCGTAGCTCCACTCGTTCTTGCCGCCGACGAACCTGTTCTCGGTCTCCGTGCCCTGGCCTGCTGCGATTTCTTCGGGCGTGTCTGCTCCCACGACCACCTCGAGGCTGCGAGGGCCGAACACGAACCTGACGCGCGAGGCCTGGACAGCCAAGAAGAGAGGCAGCACGGACGCGAACAGGAATCCGGGGACCTGGGAAGAGAGGGAGTCCCCCACAAGAGACACGTGGGCGAGGGCCGTGGCGGCGTTGAGTCCGAGCCAGACGGCCGGGATGCGGTACGAGGGTGCCGGGACGACGGTCGGGAGGGTCCTGGCTGGCTTCTTGGGGGCTTGGGAGAAGAGTTTGAACTGGAGTGGAGGTTGAGGGAGAGGGAAAAGAAACGAGGTTAGCGAAAATCCGACGCATCTTCGCTTCATTGGAGATTGAACTCTTTCCCGCTCCAAAGCTTCTCGCTTTCGTTTGCTCCGTTCATTTTCTTCTGTCTTTCAGCGCACTCTGCTTACCAGCGCAGTCGCCGGCGCGGGAGAGTTACTGCGAGAAGAAGCGCGGCGCGAGGGCTGCAGACGAGAGCGCAGCGACTTTTTCGAAGACGACGAGGGATCGATGATGATCGGCGTGGCGCTGCGGCAGATCGCCCTCGCGGCAACGGCGCCAGGAGCAGCCCGGCGCGGCGCCGCGCTCGCCGAGCAGCGGGACGAAAAAATCATGCTAGCCTGCATGGCGATACGCTAATTTGAGAGTCAGGAGACACGCCCGCGAGGAGGAGAGAGAAAGAAAGAAAAAGAAAAAAGTGTAGTTTTTTCAGTTCAGTTTTTTACACGTTTTCCCTCCTCTCTCTCTCTCGCACCCGCCTCCACAGCCCCAGCGGCGGCCTCACGCCGACCGCCGGGCACGCCAGGGACATCCACGCGGCCAGAGCGCAAGCAGCGCGAGATGAAGAAGAAGAATGACTCGGGTCTGACGACGACGACGACGACGGCTGCGTTCCGCTCTCTCGTCCTCCTTGCTTGCCCTCTCCTCGTCCTTCCGTCGCCGCCGCCGCCGCCGCTGGAGCACAACTCGCCGTCGCCGCCATCATCATCTCCGCCACAGCCCCGGCGCTCGCACAGGCGTGAAGGGCCGCCCAGCACCCGCTTCTGGGAAGGAGGGGGTGCTCGGAGGGGGCAAGGGGGCCGGCGGCGCAGGGCGCTCCCGTCCCTGTCGCCGCCGAGGCCGCGGCGGCGAGCGAGCGCTCGAGGGCCTCGAGGGAGCAGAAAGAGGGGCCCGCCGCCGTCGCCGATGCTGCTGCCGCTGCCGCGCCTCTCACGAGCATCAGGGGCGCGCGGTAGCTTGCGCCGAAGCACACATGGAGCTCGACTCTCACCTGGGAGCCCTCCTGCTCCCTTCCGAAGCGAGGGAGCGTCGCCGCGTCCGCCTCGTCGTCCCAGCCATCTTTGTCTCCGCCCTCCTCCTCTTCTTCTCCTCCCTCTCCCCCTCCCTCTCCTCCGTGCAACGGCAAAGAGACCCCGGGGAGCAGTGGAGAAGCGGCAGACTCGCGGGACCTCGAGTGCGCCTCGAGGTACCCGCCTCCGAGGGCCGCCGCGAACCTCGAGGAGGAGGCCGAGGGGGCGACCCATCGCCACGCAACTGCTCCCTCCGCCCGCGCCTCCTCCGCCGCCGCCGCCTCCCAGGCCCAAGCGACCGCCCTGGCCGCCTCCTCGAACGTCTCCGCCGAGACTAGCGACGACTGCATTTCTGCCTCTCTCTCTCTGTCTCTCTCCCTCTCTCTCTCTCTCTCTCTCTCTCTCTCTCTCTCTCTCTCTCAAAGCCAGCCGATCGCCCTCAGCGCCGGCCGCGCCGCCCGGACTCTCTTTGCCGCGAGGCCGACGCAGAGAGCGAGGCACGCGTCCAAAATCGTCCACTTGAGCCAGGGCTCGAACTCGTCGAGGACCCAATCTATGGTCCTCCTGAGGAGCTTGGTGAGCCTGGCGAGGGAGCGTGAGGCGCTGGGCGCGAGCGAGGAGGCGACGAGCGCGGCGACAAAGAGGAAAGGGAGAGGCAGGGACTCGAGCGAGGAGATGATTGACTTTGCTGAGTTTGCCACAGCCCCTTTGCTGCTGCTGCTGCTGCTGCTTAGCTTGGCGTTCCGCGACGACGGCGATGAAAATGAGCTTGGTGACGCTATGGCTCCCGCTGCCGTGAAAGAGGCCATCCCGGAGAGGGAGAGAGGGAACGAGCTGGCTCTGTCTCAGCAGATCGAAGGTGAGGAAAGAGTGAGAGAGCGAGAGGGAAAAACAACGAAGAAGAAAAGCACATTTTTCTCGTTTGCCCCCCTGAAGGGTGCTCTTGCCTCGCCTGCGTGCTCTCGCAGAAATCGCATGTGCAGCACGAGATAGGCCCCCCTGTTGCTGCTTCTGTCAACGATGTCGCCGCCTCCAGCGGCTGCGAAGACGAAGCGTGAGATGAAGTCGAAGAGCTCGACGCCGCCATCAACGGCGCCATTGCTCCTCGTCCTCTTCCTCGTCGCCGTCATTCTGGCCTCTTCTCCTGCCTCCGCGGCCTCGCTCTGGCCCCGTCCTTCGAAGATGGTACGCAAACCCGTTATCATAACTCTCCCTGCCCGTGTCGAGCGAGAGAAAATAAAACGGAAGAGGGCACCGGAGGAGGATGCCGACCTCTCTTTGACGAACCTAAAAAAAAAACTCATGAACTCAGACCTCGACCGGCGCGACGCTCGAGCTCGACGGCCCGACCTTCTCCTTCGACGTCACGGGCTCCGACTCGGACCTGCTCCGCAGGGCCTTTGCCCGCTACGACGGGATCGTGTTCCGGACCCCGGCGTACCATTCTTCGACAGAGTCTTCGCCCTCGGAGGAGGGAAAAGGCACGAGGGAGGGGAAGAGAGAGGGAGCGCCGACGACATCAGCGGCGCGGGACCCGGCCCCGCGGATCGAGCGGCTGCGGGTCTCGGTCCTGTCGACCGACCAGTCGCTCTCCGTGGCGACGGACGAGAGCTACGAGCTGGTGGTCGACGCGCCCACGTCGCGGATCGAAGCCCCGACGGTTTTCGGCGCGCTGAGGGCGCTGGAGACGTTTGCGCAGCTCGTCGAGAGGGTCGACGGCGGCGAAAGTTCCGAAAACGTCGATGCTGCCGAGGACGACGAGGAGGCCGCCGCCGCCGCCGACGGCGGAAACCAGCGACGGCGGAGGCACAAGCATCGCAAGCCCCACCGTCACCACCACCACAAGCATCATCGCCACCACAAAAGGAAGGGACACAAGCGCGACGTCGGCGCCTCGCGCTTCTTCGTGCCCGCCTCGTCCGTCTTCGACGTGCCGCGCTTCGCCCACCGTGGCACGCTCGTCGACTCTGCCCGCCATTTCCTACCTTTGGACGTCATCTTTTCCCATCTGGACGCCATGGAGGCGTCGAAGATGAACGTGCTCCACTGGCACCTCTCGGACGACCAGGCCTTCTCGGTCTCGCTTCCCGGGGCTCCCGAGCTCGCCGCAAAAGGCGGAGCGCTCGACGGGAGACTGATCTACTCCAGAGACGACGTCGCCGGCGTCGTCGCGGCGGCGCGCGAGCGCGGCATCCGGGTCATCCCGGAGCTCGACGCGCCGGCGCACAGCGGCTCTTGGAGCAAGGGGGCCCCCGAGGGGGCGACGATGCCGTGCTACGACGAGAGGACCGGGAGACCGCAAGAAGGTGCGTTTATTTCTTTTCCCTTGCCCCCCCCCCCACGAGGGTGGGAATAAACTCATCTTAACAAACTTTTTTTTCCATCCAAAACACAAAAAAAAAAAAAAACAGGCGAGGGCGCCCCCCCGCCGCTGCTCGACCCCTCCTCCGAAGCAGCCTACGACGTGCTCTGGAGGGCTTTGCGGGGCGCGGCCGAGCTGTTCCCCGATTCCAAGCTGCACGTCGGGGGCGACGAGGTCGATCTGGGCTGCTGGAGGGGCAGCGCGCGCGTGCGCGAGTGGGCCGAGAAGCAACAGACAGAAACCCCGAGCGCCGGGAGCGACGGGAGAGGAGCCGGCTCGAGGCCCTCGACCCGCGACCCGATCGAGCAGGCCTTCGCGGCGTTCGTCTCCAGGGCCGTCGGGATGACCGCGGCGGCCGGGAGGGCCGCCGTGGTCTGGCAGGAAGCCTTCGAGGCCGGGGCGGACCTTCCCCCGACCGCCGAGGTCGAGGTGTGGAAGTGGTGGGAGGGCCGCGGCGGAGGACCCCCGAGCGACGACGCGACGACGGCGGAGGCGGAGAGGGCGTGGCGGCGCGCGCTGGCGGCGGTGACCGCGGCGGGCCACCGCGCGATCCTGGCGGCGCCGTGGTACCTGAACCTGGGCCGGCGCGGCCACGCGGACTGGGAGGAGATGTGCGTTTTTGAGTCTTTTTCCCCCTTCTCCAGTTTTTGAGGGAGAGGAGAAGGAGAAAGAAGGAGAAAGAAAACGAGAGCAAAAAGAAGACAGAGCTCACTTTTTCTCTCTTTCCCTTTCGGCTTGGATTCTCCCCTCTCCCCCTTTAACATATACTCAAAAAAACAGGTACGCCGTCGACCCGACCGAGGGAATGAAGGGAGGCAGGAGCCGGAGAGGGAACGGAAACGCGACCGCGACCGCGACCGCGGCGTCCGTCGAGGTCTCGCGGAAGAGGAAGAGGAGCTTGCTTCTCTCCGGAGGAGGCGACAGCGAAAGCTCCTCTTCCTCTTCTTCTTCCTCCTCTCCCGTCTCCTGGGGCCCGGGACCTCAGGGAATCGCCTCGCTCGTCATCGGTGGCGAGGCCTGCGTGTGGGGCGAGCTGGTCGACGGCACCAACCTGCTGTCCGTCGCGTGGCCGCGCGCCGCCGCCGTCGCGGAGAGGCTCTGGTCGAGCGTCGACGACGGCGGCGTCTCTTCTTCGGCCCCTTCCGCTTCTCTCCTCGAGGTCGACGAGGACACCAGGGAGCGCATGCGGGTCCACCGGTGTAGGCTGGTGGCGAGGGGGGTGCCGGCGTCGCCAGTCGGGCCCTCGAGCTGCCCATTCGAGAGCTGAAGGGGTGATGATTTCTTTCCAGTGTTTCCACTTTTTCGCTTCAGAATTTGAGTGTATCATTGTGGTTTTTTCCTCACTTTTTTTCTTTCTTCTCTGTGTCGTTCTTTTACATTTGCCACTTTGTTGTCTGCTTTCTCTTTATCTGCCTTCTCTTTGTCTTCTTTCTCTCTTCTCTCTCTTTGCCTGCTTTCTCTCTTCTCTCTCGCTCTCTCTTTCGGCAACGAAAAAACGAAAGAAGGACGTATAAAAGAAAATGAACGTGTCGAAAAAAGAATCAAGCGAGGTCAAAGTGCCTCAGCGCCTCGATGATCCCCCGAGCGCACCTCTCCTTGGCCTCGAAGACCACGGACGTCTCCGCGCCCCCTCTCCCTCGCCTGCTCTCGGCCCACGCGCGGAGCTCGGGGTGCGCGTTCGCGACGACCACGCCGCGGACGACGACGCCGGGCGGGCACCTCACGCGCACTCGGCCCTTGGCGCCCTCCTCGCCGGCCTCGGCCTCCTCCTCCCCGGCGGCCAGGAGCTCGACGTCGTTCCCCGAGTCCCCGGCCGCCACGACCCCCGCCTCCGGGGCCCCGGGCCCGGCCGCCAGCTCCGACAGCAGGAACCGCAGCCCGGCGCCCTTGGACGCGCCGGCCGGCAGCACGTCGACGTCCGAGCCGCCGGAATAGATCACCGCCGTCCCAAAGTCCAGCGCGCCCAGCGCCGCGTCGAGCGCCCTGAGCGCGCCGCCCGCGGCGGCGTCGCGGCCTCCTTCGAGGTGGAAGGAGACCTTGTGCGGCCTCTGCTCCGACTCGGCCTGGAGCCTGAGCGCCGGCGTCGAGGCCAGCGCGGCGGCGGCGACGGCGGCGCGCGACCAGCCCGTCGCGTCCAGAGCGTCCGTCCAGCGGGAGTCGGGGACGGGGCTGCTTTCGTCCCCTTTCTTCTCGTTCTCGAAAAAGATCTCTGTGCCCACGGAGCAGATGAGGACGTCGGGCACCGCGAGGGCCGGGACCTCCTCCCGCAGCCGCTCGTACAGCGCGTGCGACCTCCCTGTCGAGAAGACGAGGAGGCTGTCCTCGGAGAGCTTGTCCTTCCACAGGGCGTTGAACTCCCGCAGGCCCCTGTGATCCTTGTCGTCGTGGTCGACCATGGTCCAGTCGAGGTCGGAGACGACGAGGAGGCGCGGCCTCTTGGAGAGGGCGCGCGGGAGCAGGACTTGGTCGGGGTCGGGAGAGGAGGCCATGGCGATCGACGCTCGAGAGTTTCTTCGAGGTGTTGCTGCTGCGGCGGCGACGGTGGCGAGAGAAACGCCTTCCTTGTTTCGTCTGGCGCAGAGCGAGGGAGACTTCAGCAGCTGGGGCCGCGGCACGGCGGCGAGGGGAGCCAGGGTGGAAGAAGAGAGAGAGAGAGAGAAGAGAAAAGAGAGAGAGAGATAGCAATGAGGATGAAGATTGAGAAAGAAAGTCAAATTCTGATTTCAAGCCAGTTTTTTCTCTTCCTCACTTTTTTTCTGACAGACTCAGAGAAAGCGAAGCGTTTTCTTCTCCCTTTTCTTTCTTGTGCATTAGGTTTTTTGCTCGCAGTGCGTTGAGAAAATAACGCAGGGAGGGAGGGGAGTGTTTTTTCGTTGTGCGTTTGGCGCGAAGAAAGAGAGAGAGCGTCATAGAGAAAGATAATGCAGAAAAGAGTCAAGAGAGATGCCTTCTCTTCTTCGAGAAGGTCAAGGTTGAGAATAAAAAAATAAAAATAGAGGGAACCCCCGCCGAAACACGCTGGGTTTGAACCCCCGCCGAAACACGCTGGGTCTGCACCCCGCCCGAAAATACACCGGGTTTGAATCCCCGCCGAAATACGCTGGGCTTCAACCCCCGCCGAAACACGCTGGGTTTGAACCTTCTCCGTTCTCTCTCGTCAACGAAACCAGCTCAAGCTCTCT
>Ga0315283_10001217_pt1 | contig 20429 bp, 21 predicted proteins | sample YL17G09_0_MG_FD_204541 | JGI IMG/M metagenome (GOLD analysis project Ga0315283, IMG submission 204541) | Sediment microbial communities from Yellowstone Lake, YNP, Wyoming, USA - YL17G09_0 | ecosystem: Environmental > Aquatic > Freshwater > Lake > Sediment | place: USA: Wyoming | collected... | reverse complement strand
CTCCTGGGCGATGGCCGGGACGGCGGCGAGCAACGAGGCGAGGCACAGGGCGACGGGGAGCCAACGGCGCATGGGAGTCTCCTTGAAGCGGTGAACCGCAGGCATGGTAGCACGGGCCACCGGCCCCGGGGCCGTCCGGACTACAATTGGAAGACGGTGTCGCAACCTGCGTGCACGCCCGTTACGCGGGCGCACGAACGGGTTGCGACACCGGCCGTCACGACGCGGCCCCCGCCGCCCGTTCAAAGGAATTCTGCGTGATCCGATCCGTCATCGCCGGCAGCGGCTCGAACATCCCACCCAATCGCGTCACCAACGACATGCTCGCCACCATCATGGAGACGAGCGACGAGTGGATCCGCGAGCGCAGCGGCGTCGAGGCGCGGCACTACGTCGCCAAGGGCACGTCGACGCTGGCGCTCTCGATTCCCGCGGCGCGCCAGGCGATCGAGTCGGCGGGCGTCCAGCCTGCCGACATCGACATGGTGGTCTACGCGACGATGACCCCGGACCACTACATGCCGGGGAACGGCTGCCTGCTGCAGAGCGCGCTGGGGCTCCCTTCGATCCCGTGTTTTGACATCAGGCAGCAATGCAGCGGATTCGTCTACGGGCTGCAGCTGGCCGACATGCACATCCGGGCGGGCCAGGCGAAGAACGTCCTGCTGGTCGGTGCCGAGGTGCACACCGCCTTCATGCCGTACCGCGAGGCGAGCTGGGCGAGGCTGGCGGGGGCGGTCGACGCGCCGATGCCGCAGGACGAGTGGGACTTCAATACCCAGGTCCGGCATCTTTCGGTGCTGTTCGGCGACGGCGCGGCCGCCGTGGTCGTGCAGGCGTTCGAGGGGGACGGCCGGGGCGTCATCGATCATCTCATTGGCGCCGACGGGACGGACTTCCAGAAGCTGTGGATCCCGAGCGTCGGCACGCGCTACCGCCCGTACCTGGACGAGGGGATCCTCGAGCGCAAGGAGCAGTGGCCGCAGATGGACGGCCGGTACGTCTTCAAGATGGCCACCACGAAGATGGCCGAGGTGACCCAGCAGATCCTGCAGCGCAACGGGATTCGGCCCGCGGACCTGTCGATCGTGCTGATGCACCAGGCCAACCGGCGCATCAACGAATACGTGCAGAAGCTGCTGGGGCTGCCCGACAGCAAGGTCATCCATAACATCCACAAGTACGGCAACACGACGGCGGCGACCATTCCGCTGTTGTGGGACGAGGCGGCGCGCAGTGGCCGGATCACGCCGGGTGACCTCGTCCTGTGCGTGGCGTTCGGCGCCGGGATGAGCTGGGGCGCCAACCTCCTTCGCGCCTGACATTCGCCAGGGGTCAGATTCCTAAGTATGAAGGTCGGCTCAGGATTCTGACCCCTGGCGAGAAGCGCCCGGACCATTCTGGTCGGGTATGACCGGTCAATCCGGCATCTGCCCGTTCACGGTTCCTCCTGCCCATCCACCGGATCTTGGTTGGTGAGACCTGGAATCTCCCGGAGAATAGGCTGCTCATTCACGCGCTCGTGACCCCTGCGGGGCGGAGGCTTGGTCCACGCCCGAGGGTCAGCCGGCAGGAGGACTGCATGCACGCACCGCACAAGTTTGTCGAGAAGGGTCTCAGCTGGGCCGCAAGTGGCCTCTGGTACGCGCTGCAGCCCCTCTACCGGATCGCGCCCAACAGGTCGTTCACGCCCACCTGGTCCGACCGGCCCCTGCTCAAGTCGACGGAGAAGTTCAGGCCGCCATTGGGCGTTCCGCGCGAGACCACCTCCCTGTGCCCCACGTGCACCCGCCAGGCGCGCCAGTGCATCACGGACGGCGAGGCTACGCCGGACCTGTTCATCAACGAGCACGCGGCCGAGATCCCGGCCGAGATCATCGAACGCGGCGGCAAGATCCTGATGGTGAAGGACTGCCCGACGCACGGGCACTTCGAGGACGTCCTGTCCACCGACCCCGTCTTCTTCAAGAAGATGGAAGAGATGTTCCAGGGCACGGACATCCCGATCCACTCGACCGACGGCATGCACGAGCACGGCCTGAGCGCCCTGCGCTACGGCCGAGGCACGGTGCTGACGGTGGACCTCACGAATCGCTGCAACATGATGTGCGACCCGTGCTTCACCGACGCCAACCAGGTCGGCTTCGTGCACGAGCCGGAGTGGGAAGACCTCAAGGCCATTCTGGACCGCGCGGCCTCCGTCAGGCCGAAGCGGCAGATGTCGGTGCAGTTCTCGGGCGGCGAGCCCACCCTGTCGCCGCACTTCCTCAAGGCCGTGGCCTACTGCAAGGAGCTGGGCTTCAACAGCACGCAGGCCGCGACCAACGGCATCGAGTTCGCCAAGGACCCCGAGTTCTGCCGCAAGGCCGCCGAGGCCGGGCTGCGCTTCGTCTACCTGCAGTTCGACGGCGTCGGCAACGCGGCGAACCAGCACCGCCGGGTGGCGAACCTGTTCGACGTGAAGCTGCGCGCGATCGAGAACCTGCACGAGAACGGCGTCGACATCGTGCTCGTCAGCACGATCATCAACGGCGTGAACAACGAGCAGGTCGGGCGCATCGTCGAGTTCGCCCTCGACAACCCGAAGAAGATCTCGTTCATCTCGTTCCAGCCCGTGTCGTTCACCGGGCGCGACGAGGAGATTTCCGACGAACGGCGCGCGGCGCAGCGCTACACGATCGCGGACCTGGCGCACGACATCAAGCGGCAGACCGGCATCAGCGAGCCGCACCGCGACTGGTTCCCGATCTCGATGATGACGACCTTCGGCGACTGGGCCGACCTCGTCCACGGCTCGAGCGCCGCGTTCGGCCACCTGAACTGCGGCTGCCACCCGGACTGCGGGTCCGGCATGGCCGTGATGATCGACAAGGAGACGAAGGAGCGCGTGCCGGTGTCGGCGTTCCTCGACGGCCACAACCTGGTGAAGGACCTGGCCGTCATCAACGACGGCGCGCGCGGCCGGTTCCTCTCGGTCCTCGGCATGGCCGTGTCGCTGCTGCGCAACTACGATCCGTTCACCGCGCCGCGCCGCCTGAAGATCACCGACCTGCTGCAGAAGTTCGACAAGGCGTTCGGGGCCACCAAGCGCAACTACGGCAACGTGGGCAAGGGCCGCACGCTGGCCGACGTGCAGAAGCGCCGCTCGGACAGCTGGCTCTTCCTGTTCGTCGCCGGCATGTGGTTCCAGGACCTGTGGACGTACGACTTCCGCCGCACGCACCAGTGCATCATCCCCTACGGCACGCAGGAGGGCGAGATCTCCTTCTGTGCCTACAACACCGGGGTGGGCTGGCGGCAGATCGTCGAGAAGCGCCACCAGACGGCGACGCTGGCGGCGTGGTACGACCAGAAGGGCCGCCACCAGATCTACACCGGCGGGCACCTGGTGCCGCTGGCGACGACCGAGCACACGCTGGCGCTCAACCCCGACGCGCTTGCCGTCGGCGTCCAACACGACCTCGATCTGGCGGGCGTCGCCAAGACCTCGCGCGAGGAGAAGATCAAGGCGCGCCACACGGAGCACGCGCAGTAGGGACATCGACCCGGGATTCGGGACTCGGGACTCGGGACTCGGGATTCGGGACTCGGGGTTGAGGCTTGCTGATGTAGGCCGGGGCTTCCGCCTCCGTGCGATGCGCTTCGGCGAGACTCGCCGTAGCCTCGACGAAGCTCGAAGAGCGAAGTCGGGGCGAAGGCGGTCAGCCCCGGCGTTGCTGAGAATCGAACGGCCCGCTCGCCTGCGATGGTGGGCGGGCCGTTTGTGCGCCTGCAGCGCCAGGTTGATGCGCGCCTGGTCGTTCCCGCCACCCATCGCATGCACCTGTCTCCGACACCAATCGAGCACCTGTCGAGGTGCACGTGTGCGCGACCAGCCGTCAGATCCCATAGAGGCGGCGGGCATTCTCGCGCAACACGGCCCGGCCGATCGAGATCGCCCGGGTCTGGTCGACGACGCCATCCCGGACCATGTGGGCCAGTGCGAGGGACAGGGCCTCGCGCAGGTGCCGGCTGAGCGCCAGGTGTACGAACTCGGCGCCAACCGGTGTGCCGAAGTATCCCATGGCATCGACGCCGAACAACGTGCGCTCGGGCGCGAAGAGCAGGTACTTCTCGATCACGGCCGCGAGGTCCGGCACGGAGTACAGGAACGGCATGGCGGACAGGTCGATCCACACGTGCGCCTTGTTGGAGGCGAGGTAGGCGGCAGCCTCGTGCCACGGCGCGCCGCCGTGGATCAGCACGAAGTTCGTTCCGAAGAAGCGCGGGTCGGTCAGCACGTTCTCGAGGTTGCGGACGTCGCTTTCCTGCAGCCTCAGGAATGGACCGGCGCCGTGGGAACTGTGGATATGGACCGGCAAGCCAAGCGGGCCGGCCAGGCGGAAGATCTCCCAGGCCAGGTGGTCCTGCAGCGCGAGGGACTCGGATCGGTCCAGCGGCTGGCGTCGACCCTTGGTCCAGAGGAGCCGCGCCTGTTCCCGCGGAACCTCCTCGAAACGGAGCGTGCGGTGGTAGGCGTCGTAGAACTTGAGAGCCACCGCGCCCTGCTGCTTCCAGCGCGCCAGTTGCCGGCCCAGGAACGCGAGATAGTCGTCAAGGCGCTCTGGCGGTCCGTTCAGGCCATCTGCCTGTTGCAGTTCCAGCAGATGGGTCCTGGCCTTGCCGTAGTCCTCCATCGCCATCGGGCTGCGCGCTTCCAGTGCGTCCATCCGCATCGGCAGCAGCAGCGTGGTTGCGTGCGGCACCCACCGCAAGCGCTGCCCGTTGGTGCCCTGCGGGCGCTCCTGGTTGACCAGCACGATCCCGGTGCGGCTGTAGTCCAGGTACTCAGTCCAGTAGGCGGCTTCACCGCCAAGCTCAGCCATTCGGGCGGTACGCCGACGCCGCCCTTCGGCGTCAGATTCACGGGCATGCGCCGGATCCCAGTCGAGGCCCAGGCGCTCTTTGAGTACAGCGGCGTACTCGGGGTTATCCGAGCGCAGCCTCAGCGGCATTCCGGTGTCGAAACTCGGGTCGAACGCGGCGACAGAGAGGAGGTGCGAGTGATTGTCGATGGCCGGAACGTCGGCAAGCGCCGCGGCGATCTGCTGGAACACGGGATCCTGGCGCCAGGGACGCGTGCCCTGAGCGGTCAACACCGTGAGGGACAAGAGCATCATGGCGGCGGCGACGGCGACGCGGGGCATAGGCGGTCTCCTGTGGGCGGAGGATCTATTCTACCTGCCGGCACCTGATCCGCGTGCACCCGGGAGTCGAACCCTCTGCGGACACTGATTCTAAATGGCTTACGGCTCTTTTCGATTTCTGCAGATCCTCGGACGACGAGTTCAGCGACGTGAAGCCTGAACACGGCCCGCCGCGATGACCGCCTGCGTGTCATCGTCCACCGCGCTCACTGCTTCGTCAACGGCCCGATCTCAATCCTCCGGAACTCGACAGCGGTCCCTTCGGCCTGCACCGCGATGCGGCCCTGCGAGGCGGTGGCCCCGTGGCCGCGGTTGACGAGCACACCGTTCACCCAGACGGTCACGGTGTCGCCCCGGGCCTCGACGACCATCGTGTTCCACTCGCCGAGCGGGTTCTCCGAGTCATCAGTGAGATTCAGGATGCGCCGCGCATCGCCTTCGGCCCCGCCCCACTTCTCGGTGGGCTTGCGCGGCCGGCGCGCCTCCATGTCGGGCACCGAGATGTCTTCTTGGATGCACCAGAAGTCGCCGGCGTTCCCGCTCTGCATCTGCACCTCGATTGACTTCGGGAACATCTTGTAGAGCGCGCGTGGCGTCGAGGCATGGATCAAGAGGCCGCAGTTGCCGCCAGCGCCGGGAAACCGGTACTCGGCGACCAGGCGATAGTCTCGATACGCCTGCTTCGTGATGAGGTGCCCCTCGGGCTTGCCGAGACTCACGAGCATGCCGCCGCGCACCACGAAACTCCCTGGCAGCGACGGATCGGCGTCGCGCTTGGGCACGTCCGCGTCCCAGTTCGACAGGTCCTTGCCGTTCCACAGGGCCGTCGTGCGATTGGGCGTGACGGCTTGGTCTGTGGCGTTGGCGACCGTCGTCGCGACCAGACCCAGGCTTCCCAGCAGGAACAACGCGACGATGGCGTGCTTCGACATGGTGACATCTCCGTGAACCAGTCCGGCCGGAAGGCCAGTTTCCCTCGGCCGAGCGCTCGGGCGCCGGGCCGTGCGAGGCTCATCGTACGCCATCCAGCTATAATCACGCGCGGTAGACGATGGACGCCACCCCCGGCCTGCGGAGCCTGATGCAGCGGATTTACGGCGAGTTGCCGCCAGGCGACATCCCGTGGAACATTGACACACCTCCCGGGCAGCTGGTGGAACTGGTCGTATCGGGCCGCGTGCGTCCGTGTGCAGCGGTCGATCTGGGGTGCGGTGCCGGCAACTACGCCGTGTGGTTGGCCTCGCGGGGTTTCGACGTCACGGGCATCGACATCTCGGAAACGGCGCTGGCCCACGGGCGGCGGCTGTGTGAGTCGGCCTCGGCTGGCTGGGCGCATGAGCCCGTGGGGACGCGCGATTCCCGAGGCACGTGCCGCTTCATGGTGGCCGATATGGTCGCGGCGGTGCCGCTTCGGGACCGCTGTTTCGACTTCGCCTTCGACTGGGAAGTGCTGCACCACATCTTCCCCGAAGACCGACCCCGGTACGTGGCGAACGTACACCGGCTGCTGCGGCCTGGAGGCACGTACTACTCCGTGTGTTTCTCGGAGACGGACCCGCAGCTCTCCGCCGGCGGGAAGTACTGGCGAAGCCCCCTCGATACCGTGCTCTACCTGTCGTCGGAGTCCGAACTGCGTGCGCTCTTCGAGCCGCGTTTCCACCTCGACTCGCTGGCCATCATCGAGGTCGCCGGCAAGCGCGTGCCGCACCTTGCCGTCGAGGCCTTGATGACCCGGCTCGAGTGAATGGTCAGAACTCCGCCGCGCTTATCCTCCACGCCGTGCTCGGAACCGACCGCGCGACCGGCCCCGTGACGGGCCCCATCGCCTCCTCCCGCCGCCATTCGTCAACGCGGCTGACGCGCCTTGCAGCCGGCAGCACGGTCTGCGCGAATCTGGCCTCGCCGTCACCGGGCGCGCTGGCGCCATGCGGCGAGTCGCTGACGGAGCGCCGCCTGCCTGGCCGCGTGGGCCGGTTCGCCGGCCAGGCTGCGGAGTTCTCCGGGATCGCGCTTCATGTCGAAGAGCTGGATGTAGTCGAACTCGGGCCACTCGATGTACTTCCAGTCGCGGCGAACGACACCCTGCGATGACGGGATGCGGGTCTTGCTGGTGACGGTCGGGTGTTCGAAGAAGAACTCGTCGCGCCAGGCCGCGGCGCGCCGCCGCAGATAGGGCGGACCCCGATCGCGGCCCTGCATGCCCGCGGGGACGGGCAGGCCGGCTGCCGCGACGATCGTCGGCGCCACGTCGAGGTTGAGGGCCAGGTGATCGTCCTCGAGACCGCGGCGCGCCGCCTCGAGCCGAGGGTCGCGCATGACGTGGCGCGCCAGCTCCGGCAGCAGGGCCGCCTGGTGGCGTTGGCGCAGCTGACCGAGACGGCGTCGTGGCGCAGTCAGGACTCGGATGTCGCGTACCCGGAATCAGGATCGTTCGTGCGCTGGCTGATCCATGCGCCTGGCCTCGACCGGGTGCGCGCGCGCTACGCACGCGCACCCGGGTCCAACGGGTCGGCCGAGGGCGTTCGCGCCTCGTTCGCCGCCGTCTACGGACTGTCGTTCGAGGAACTCGAACGAGCGTGGCTTGGGTTCCTGGGCGGCAACGGGTGAACGTCGACAGGCTGAGGGTCGGCCCGAGCGTGATCGGGGGCCGGCCCGCCCGCACCGATGGGCTCGCTCAGGGCCATATTCCAAGGGCGCGGCGGTCGAGAGGCCCAGCATGAGCGAGGCCCTCGGACTGCATGGGACAGGCGCTGGTGTCTTGCCCTTCGGCTCGCCTGCATCCACATGCTCGCTCAGGGCCATTCTCCATGGCCGCGGCGAGTCGAATGGCTCGCCATGAGCGAACCCGCGAGCATCGTCAGGAAGCCGCGGGTGAGTCGAATGGCGGAAGCGCCTGGGAGTCGAACCCACTGCGGACACTGATTCTAAAGGACTTACGGCGTTTTCTAATTCTGCCGATCCTCAGGTTTCTGCCCTTTGCCGCGGTGAACCCCCAAATTGCCCCCAGCAGATTTTGTGCTTGACAGGGGTTCCGAGGAGAGCGCTCGAGAGGCGTACCGCCGCTGGTCGCGCCTCCAAGGTCTAGACAATTCAGTCGCGACTTTCTTTTCTACTTGCAACTTTCATCATAAAGTCGCAACTTAATGTCATGACGGACATACAGTTTGACCGCGACATCGAACACGTCCCGGGCTTTCGAGCGGATGCTGTGCAGGGCGATACGATCTTCGAGGTGCTCATCGAACCCCGCGACACCAGAAAGCTCCGCGCTGCGTTCATGGACATGGCACGAGCGGCGACTGCGGACTGGGTCGCACACGTCGTGCTGGTACTCGATAGTCCCCACATCACGGAAGCCCGCCTGCGCGAGGAATGGGAAGGTGCCCGATCCGTCTTCAAGTCAACACTCCACTCGAAGCTCTCCGTTACAATTCGCGCCGAATCGAACTGGACCGGAATACCTGCATCGCCGGACGCCCGACAGCGACCAGTACTCGAACAGGTTCTTGCGCGCGAGAGCGACCGAAAGAACCCACGGATGAAGGGCGGGTCTAGCGCGCAGTACGAAATCCTGCGTCTGCTCATGCTCCAGTGGCTTCGAGGCCGAGGCCCAACATCCGCACACTGGCTAATGCAAATGTCGGGAAGCAGTTACCCAACCGTCGCGAAAGCGACAAGACAACTTGATGACTACCTGAAGCGATATCCCGGCGGCAAAGTCGAACTCGACCGCTTTCCCCGCCTTCCTTGGGCTCGGCTGTTGGTTGTATCTGATGATGTCCGTTCTACGGTTCGGTTCGCCGATCGATCCGGCCAGCCACGCACTCCGGAATCACTACTTCGTCGTCTCCACGAGATCAAACGAGATGACATCGCCGTTGGAGGCATCTGGGGTGCCAAGCACTACGTCCCGGACCTAGACATCGTAGGGAATTCCAGACTCGATCTCTGTCTGCATTCCCAGCGCCGGAAGGCGGACTACGGTTTCGTGAAACGGCTGGACCCAGCCTTGGAAGTGATACGAACGGCAGGAGAATCAGCGAGTGTTGTCGTTCACACCCTCCATAGGCCTGAGTCGTTCTTCGAGCGATCATCTGAGGGGCCACCATGGGCGGACCCGGTGGAGTGTCTCCTAGATCTTCACGAAGCGCGGCTGGAGTCGCAAGCGAGTGAATTCGTGGCTTCCTTTAACACACACGGGAGCGCAGCGTGAATCCGGGAAGCATGAAGCTGGTTGCGCCAGCGATCATTCTTGAACAGATCGCCGCACAGATTCCCAGCGACTGCCGCGCGAACATGACCATCGTCGGCAGCCTGGCCGTCGGGTACCACTTCTTTGGAACCGACCGCGCCCAGATGATGCGTACCAAGGACGCCGACTGCCTGATATCTCCAAGACTCCGAGCAGTGGTAGCCGGAACTGCCATAACTGAGCGTCTGTTCGAGGAACACTGGCGTTTTCGTGCTACCGAAGAATGGCCGGCACCTGGCGACGACTCCACGCCAGAGGCGAACCTTCCGGCGGTACGGCTAAACCCGCCCGACTCGTCCGACTGGTTTGTCGAACTTCTTACGGTCCCCGAAACCTCTGCTCAGCGAGGTCTGCAGTTTCTTCGCATCGAAACTGCATTCGGTCACTTCGGACTGCCGAGCTTCGGATTCATAGGCCTCGCGACCTTTGAGTCAACCCAGACTCCATTTGGGATCTACGTGGCACATCCGACCATGATGGCCCTGGCCAACCTGTTGGAACATCAGGTCGTGACGGGGATAAGGGCACCATTTGGCGATCGCCAGATCAAGCGAGCGAACAAAGACCTGGGCAGAGTACTCGCCATTGCAAGATTGAGCATCGGGATTGATGAGGATGCTCTCGTCTCGTGGCCCGCACATTGGTCCAGAGCGCTACGAGACCAGTTCCCGACGGAGTGGCACGAACACGCCAGTGGAGTTGGGATTGGCATTCGGCAGCTCCTCGATAGTCCCGAGGATCTTGAGGAGGCACAGTTCACGTGTGAATTCGGACTTCTTGCGTCGAAGCCGCCGAGCGTGGAACAGCTCCGACTGGTTGGCCTCCGCCTCCTCCAAGATGCCGTTGAACCACTTGAGAAGCTGGCGCGCGTTCAAGTGAATGCTGGCCCCACGGGGGAGGTCCAAGTGGCCGTTGCTGAGCCAAAACGGCCGGCCTGAAATGCGCTGCAACCCAACGCGCCCATGGCTTGATGTGGCAACAGAGGGCTGACGCCGTGCGCCATGGTGCGCGCAGCGAACAGTCAGCCCGCCTCGAGCCGTCCGAATGCGGTGAGCATCAACGTCGAGAAGAACAAGAAGAAGAAGAAGAAGAAGAAGAAGATCATGATGTTCGTGATGACGATGATGACGAGCACGATGACTGTGGTGATGGCCACGATGTAGTGGGTGACGAGGAGGTCCATCTCCAAGAACTGCGTCAGCATCCTGTCTCAGATGGCGAACTCCAGGCGCATGTCGGGAGGAGCGGGTGGACACTCCACCCGCGTCCCAAGATGCTGAGATGCAGCACGACCGACAGGACACATCTTGTGTACGGGAGGTCGGAATCAGCGGATCAGCCGGAAGAGGCGATTCGAACGGCTTGAGAGAATGGCGGAAGCGCCTGGGAGTCGAACCAGATTTCAGCACTGATTCTAAAGGACTTACGGCGTTTTCGAATTCTCCAGATCCTCAGATTTCTATCCTTTGCCGCGGTGACCCCCCAAATTGCCCCCAGCAAAGAACGCGCTTGACAGGCCTCGGACCGGAGGTCGCTGACTCGGGGGAAACCCGATCACGCTGGCGACGTCGATCGGTTCGGGTACGTGCCATGGCGTTGTGGTCCAGGCGACGTATCCACGCCGGCGCCCGAGGACTGCGACATCCCGTGAGGCCATCCCCGGCAAGGGCACTTCTGGCAACGCGAAAAGGCGGCCACCTGCGGGCCTGACGCGTCGAACTTCCGATCGGCCGGGCCCGTCTAACACCACAATCCCCTCTAGGTTCACGCTGGTGGGCGCCTTCGCGCTGGCCCCGGGGGTTGTCGCCGACTCCGTGCGCGGTGTCACGGTGGTGCCGGCCGGGATTGCGCGCCAGCATCCGCGGAGGAATGTCGACTACGATCGCCCGCGTGTGGCATGCGTGGACGGCACCGGAGAACGCCGACACGCGAAGGTCAATCAGCAGCGCGCCGACCCCTGACTTCAGGCCCCGATCGACTGGGCTGGGAAGAGAACGTCAACCTGGTTGAAGGCAGAATACGAGCATGGCAGAACCGCTGACACGAGAGGCGTTCGAGCGGTCGCGGTCAGACGCGGCTGTGGTTGCGCGCCGGGACAGGCTCAATCTGGCCGCGTTCAGTGTTGGGGCCGGAGTGCTCCAACTGGTCTTCCTTCGCTGGGCCGACGTGCATTTGGAGCGCGCCTCGAGACTTGCGAGCGCACTCCCCGCCTTCGTCATCTACATCGTCGTTGTCGGCATCCTGCTGTGGCGGATGGAGCGCAGGAGGCGCACTCTCGGTCCCGTCTGCCCGCAATGCGGCATCAGGCTGATGGGCCTGTCCGAGCGAGTCGCCGCCGCAACGTGCAGGTGTGACCACTGTGGCGGGCTGGTTGTGGACGAGTAGCAGGCGGTCCGCCGCTGAGCGGTAGCTTCGGCAAGAGGGAAGAGATGAAAGACACCTGCCACCTCTATACGGATCTGGCGTGGCTGTGGCCGATGTGGGGAGATCCGGCCACTGAATACGCGCACTACTGCGAACATGTCACGGCACTGGTTCGCCAGTACTCTGCACGCCCGGCAACCACGCTGCTGGACATTGGGTGCGGGGGCGGGAAGAACGTCCTGAACCTGAAGCGGGACTTCAACGTTACCGGTCTGGATGTGAGTCCCACCATGCTCGCTCAGGCGACGGCACTGAACCCGGAATGCACCTTTGTACAGGCGGACATGAGGACGTTCGGGCTCAACCGTACCTTCGACGCCGTGCTCGTGGATGACGCGATCGCCCACATGAACAGCCGCACCGACTTCGTGGCGGCGTTCCGCGCCGCATATGCCCACCTGCACCCGGGCGGTGTCCTGGTTGTCACTCCGGACCAGACGCTCGAGGCGTTCCAGCAGAACAAGACGACGGCCACGCCGGCGACGAGGGACGGCGTGGACGTGGTCTTCATCGAGAACGTGTATGACCCCGATCCGGCAGACGAGCAGTATGAAACGACGATCGTGTATCTGATCCGGGACCACGGCCGCCTGCGGATTGAGACCGAACACTGGACGATGGGCATCTTTTCCCTGGACACATGGAGACAGGTGCTGCGCGACACGGGTCTCCAGGTGCATGAGGGGCCATACCGTTCGGGCGAAGATGAGTACACCGTGTTCGCCTGCGTGAAGGCCAGATGACGCCCGAACACATGCGTGAACCTGACGGGCCTCCGCTTCGGTCCGGCCTGAACGTTACGCCCGAGCGGTGCGCGATCAGGAGAGGATAACCATGCCCCAGCAGACCATGAAGATGTCGCCGCAGCGGTACGCGAGGATCTGCGGCGTCCTGTATGTGTACATCCTCGTCGCCGGCACCTTCGCCGCGCTGTTCGTCAGGTCGAAGCTGGTCGTCTCGAGAGACGCCGCAGCCACGGCCGCCAATATCGCGGCCGGCGAGTCGCTCTTTCGGCTCGGCTTTTCCGCCGAGTTGTTGCACCTCGCGTGTGACGTGGCCGTCGCGATGCTCCTGTACGCGCTGCTCAGGCCGGTGGATCGGAACATCGCGCTGCTGGCGGCGTTCATGCGGCTGGTGTCCGACGTCATTCTCGCCACCGCGAGTCTCAGCCATTTCGCGGCCCTGCACCTCCTGGGGGGATCCGAGTATCTGAAGGCGTTCCAGCCGGATCAACTGCAGAGCCTCGCACTGCTGGCCATGAAGCTGCACGGTGACGGCTACGCCATCAGCCTGATGTTCTTCGGGTTCGCGTGCCTCTCGCTCGGGTACCTGGTATTCCGATCGGGCTACCTTCCGCGGACCATCGGCGCCCTCCTGGCCGTTGCCGGGGCGTGCTACCTGATCAACAGCTTCGCGCATTTCCTGCTGCCCGCGACGGGGGCCGCGCTGTTCAACGCCGGCATCCTGGTGCCGTGTTTCGCGGCCGAGCTCTCGCTCACCCTGTGGCTCCTGGTGAAAGGTGTGAATGTTGCGCAGTGGGATGGTAGATTCTGCCAGGAGGTCACCGCGCGATGACTGCGATCGTTGCAGCCGCTGGGCGCTCCAGGCCCGGCCCGAAGGTGTACCGTGCAGGCGCTCCCGCAGCTGGTCGCGGGCGTCAGGCCGTTTACGAAGTCAGAGGAGACGAGTCTTGGGAAACGTCAAGGTCCGGGACATTGCGTTTGCCGTCGTTGTCGCCGTTGCGGTCGGCGGTGGAGTGGGACTGGCGGTCGGTTTCGCGGCACGACACTTCGGCTGGCCTACCGGGTTCGTGGGTCCCCTGACGGGCGGGATTGTCAGCGCCCTGACGATCGCGATCTACCAGGTCCGCACGGGCAGGTCGGGTCGAGGCAAGCCCTGACTGCTGTGAGCCTGAATCCCAGGCGCTCAGTGACAACGGGGATTCGGAGTCTGCCATGAGCCCCTGAGCGGATGAATGCGTGCGACGCCGCGCCACGCTCGACAGGGCGTTTCGGGCGCCGCCGCCAGTGGAGGCCGAATGCGGCCAGGACGATTCCTTCTCACGTGCGCCATTCTCCTGTGTGTCGCCATCGCATGGAACGCGCTTGTCCACCTTGTCGTGCTGCAGGCCGCGAACGCGTCGGTGCAGCATCTGCGCCGCGCGGACCTCGCCGACAAGGCGTGGCTCTCGCTGGTGCTGACGGCGGGCATCGTCGTGATGTTCGTCGGAGGCTACGGACGGGTCGCGAGGAGCGGTTCGGTGCGCGAGGGCATCGGCTTCGGTTTGTTCTTCGCGGTTCTGGCGGGGCTTCTCGTCGATTTGAACCAGTACGTGCTGTTCCCGATTCCAGGCGCAGTCGCGATCCAGTGGTTTGCCGGCGGCGTCATCGAATTCAGCCTGTACGGCGTGATCGCCTCACGGCTGTACCCGCCGGACAGAGGCGCAGGATCAACGCGCAGCCGCAGGCTGTCGGCCAAGTAGGGCAGTCAGAACCTCCGGCCCGTCTGGCGGGTCCAACGGGAACATGCCAGATCGGTTCGGCGCCAGATAGCGGCGTGGTCAAGGCTCGGAGGCCCAAATGGCCTGGCGGCCGTCGGAACGGGCACGAGCAGCGGGCTGACCACTGGAGATCACCAGGCATGTCGACTCTCGCATGGCGCGCGTGGCGGCGGTGGACGTCCGCCGCAGGCATGAGGCCCTTCTGGCGGCGCGTGCCCCTGCGTGCGAGCGGTGCCCTGTTGCTGGCGATGTCAGCCGCCTGCGGTGTGGGGCCCAACCCCGCGTCACCGCCCGGCGCGGCGCGCTCGAGCCCGGCGACCCTGACGCTTCAACCGTACTTCCGCGAACTGAAGACGGTCCGGATCCGGGCCGGACAGACGTCCCTCACGATGCTGTTCGACACCGGCGGCGGCGCCACGCTCGTCACCCCCGATGTCGCCCGCCGGCTGGGCTGCCGGCCGTTCGGGCGCGACGTGGGGCGCCGCATGAGCGGGGAGCAGGTGGAGTTCAGGCAGTGCGAGGCGTTCGACCTGTCCGCGGGCGACTGGCGCCGGCCCGCCGCGGCCGTCGGCGTTCTGGATGTGAACGCCCTGCTGCCGCCGGAGTTGCCTAAACTGGACGGGGTCCTGGCGCTCGATGCGTTCAACGGCGACGTCATCACGCTCGACTGGGCGGCCGGCCTGGTGACCGTGCACGCCCGAGACACTGCCGACGCCGTGTTGCGTCAACACGGTCTGCCGGTGCGGATCGCGACCGGGGACAACGGCCGGTTCTTCTCTGCGTTCGTACCCGTGGCCGCCACGCGAGGGCAGCTCTGGTTCCTGCTCGACAGCGGCAACATCGCCGGCACGCTGGTGGCGCAGCATGTCGTGCGCGAGGGGCTGCTCACGATCGGTTCCGGGGGGGACATCTCGCTGAGCGTCGGGCCGCGCCCGGCCTTCGCCACTCGGACCGCCACCGCTGACCTGGTCATCGACGGCGCGCTCGGCACCGCGTTCCTCATGCGAGGGCCCGTGACGCTCGACCTTCGAGCCCGGCCGTCTGCGCCGTGAGATCCTGCGGCGTGCCGCCGGCTACCGCGCCTTGACCGGCTGGTAGGTGAACGACTCCTCCTTGATCGTGCCGTCCTTGTAGCGAATCGCGATGAATCCCTGCAGGGAGCCGTCCTCCTGCTTGCGGATGGTGAGCCCCTCGAACCAGATCGTGTTCCCGCTCGCCTTGACGAGCCGGAAGGTGACCGTCTCGCTCTTCTCCTCCCAGCCCTGCAGGTCGGGGTGGAAGTGCTTGAGCTTGAGTGAGACGCTTCCTTCTTCCTCGACCGCGATCATGACCTCGTAGAACACGACGTCCGTGTCTTTGTAGAGGCGAGCGGCGCCGAACATGCTCCCGCCGGCCGGCGGAAGCCAGACCTCCTCCGCCGTCGAGCCCAGGAATCCGCCCTTCCAATGCCCGACCAGCAGCGCGAGATCCGCCAGAGTGGCCTTGGGCCGAGGCGCGGATGCACTCAGCGTGAGCGTGTTCGGCGTCTGCCGGCTCTGCGCGGCGGCAAGCCCCGGCAGGAGCAGCACGCACAGCAGGGTTGCCGCAGCAGACGCTGTGCCTCTTTTCATGTCGCTCCTCGTACGGTCTGTGTGCGCCTGCCTGCAGCCCCGTTGCGCTCTCCGGGTCGCCACACCTGCAGCACGAACCGAGCCACAGTCGGCATCCACGGCACGGGCAGATTGTAAACGAGCAGATCGGCAAGAACGAGCGCTTCGGTGAGGTTGAGCGGCAGCCATCTCGCGGAACCTGCGGATTCACCGCTTCTGTAGGCTGGCGGAAGCGCCTGGGAGTCGAACCTGCGGCGGACACTGATTCTAAAGGACTTACGGCGTTTTAGAATTCTGCCGATCCTCAGATTCCTACCCTTTGCCGCGGTGAACCCCCAAATTGCCCCCAGCGAAAAGCGCGCTTGACAGGGTTTCGCACAACGACCATCTCGGGATCATCGAAGGGGGCCGGTTAGACCGGACCGCCTCGTCTAACGGCGCCGGCGTCTCTCGCCCGAAGGACCCACGCCTCTCCACGGCTCTCCGATGAAGAGCGGCGCGATCTCGTGCGTCGCGAACGCCGCCGCCGCATCGACATCCCAATCGGATGCGCGGGTGATCAGCGGGCTGACATCTCCAAGAAAGGTGCGGTCGGTCAATTTTTCGTGCAGGTTCATCTCGAACTCGGCGCGGCTGACCCGCAGCCCATCGTGCTCGAGATACCGGTGGAAGCAGGTCACGACGCGGGCCAGATCAACGGCCACCCGCCGACTGGCCGTGAAGAGATCGTAGAGATCCCTGCCCTTCTTCCGCTGATAGAGAGCCCGAAGCTTGGTGCCGAGCAGTTCGTCCAGCTGGAACGTCGTCACGTCGGCCGCACCCGTGAACCAGCGGGATTGGATCTCGAGCCGACGTTGGTCGTACCCGAAGACCGAGAAGTGCTCACGCGAGTTGATTTCGATCTTCAGGCGCATGGGCGCCGCCGGCAGGCCTTCCGCCTCCGTGCGGTACAGGAGGATCACCCTGCCCTCGTGAGCGGTGCGCTTGGGAGTTCCAAGCCACGGGTCAAGGACGCGGCGGATATCGTCGATCACGCCTCCGATCGGTCCCGCGTCCACCTGCACCAGGTCGATATCCTCCGAGTAGCGTGCCGCAGGTCGAATGTGGAGCTTGTAGAGCGCCGTTCCCCCGCGGAACGCGAGGCGATCGCCGATGCTGGAATCGGTGAACATCTCGACGAGCGCGCGGGACAGCATCAGGTCCTGCTCCACCTGAGACGTCATCGTCCACGGCGCTTCACCACGCCACTCCGTGATGTAGTCGAGCGGGATCACTGATCCACCTCGATGCGTTCGTTCAGAATCAGACGCCACCGCGAATCGCGCGACGCACGACGGGCAGACTTTCTGGCGCGAAGCGGCACGTACTCTTTGACCCTCAGCGCGATCTGATCGAACAACGCCGCCGCCAGATGGTCGGCTCCGATCCGTTCCAGGATGTAGCCGAGCCGCTGTGCCCACGGGAGCGGAGAGTGCCTGCCGTCGGCAATGAGCCTGCGGGCGTCCAGCTTCTCTGCCAGTTCGGAGAGGAGCGTTGCGACGTGTGACAGGCCGCCGGCGTGCCGGGGGTAGCCCACCAGATCGAAGGCGGTTGCTTCTGGCGTCGAGAGACGAATCACGCCTCGCATGGTATTTCGACTCTCGGTCGGAATATCTGCGACGTTCCCGCGTGCGATGAACTGCACACGGACCCGGCCGCATTGGATCTCAGGCCTGTTGGCCGCGACGACCGTCTGGAAGACCATCGGCGCCTGATGGGCTGCGCCATGCAGGCTCGCAGCCGATAGCAGGCCCACGTAGTAGGCGAGGCCCAGGTGCGCCATCATCTGCGGCACAAACTGATCGGCTGGCAGGCAGCCCAGCGAGCGGTATTCGGGAGGCACCACCACGAAGAAGCCGCGCAGCGGCATCGCCACCTGGCCCTTCTCGCGGAGTCGGCGGATGGATGCGCGCGCGGCAATGACGGACGAGCCTAGGGCTGCGGCGGCGTCAGTGGTCGTGAAATGGTAGCGTCCGCGAGCGACCAATCCGTCCGTGTAGTTGGCGATGTCCACAGCGAGCCTCCGGAAATGCTTAGTCAAAGTAGCGCGCTGCGTGACTTTTATCAACCAGATCCGGGGCCGGAGCGGAGTCGCTGCGCAGGATTCGTGCGGAACGGCCTGATTTCAGTTGCTTCCGCGGTTTGAGCGGCAGCGATCGACCGCAAGAGGCGGAACTGTCGGATTGGGAGAATGGCGGAAGCGCCTGGGAATCGAACCTCTGGCTCAATGGCTGTAACCTACTTAAACCACTACGCTTAGATGACTTAGGAGACTGCCTGGGTTGCCCCAATTGCCTACCTTTCCTACCTTGGGGCCAATTCTAGGCACAAATCAGGCACGCGAAGGAAGCCTACTAGTTTCTTAGTAGATCGGCGCGCATCGAAAAGCCGGGCGTAGAATCGAGCGGCGAACAGCAACGAAGGGCGGAGGTTGCGATGTGGATTGCCCTGCGTTCCGATGCTCGGTGTGGTACGCCCCTTGGAGGATCGCGATGAAGACCCTCTGCGCATGTCTCGTGTTGCTGTCGGTGCTTGGCGTGACCGCATCCAACGCACAGTTCAAAGACGGAGTGCCGGCGACGCTGCCACACACGAAACAGTACGACTTCAAGTCGACGATCAATGGCGTGTCCTATCGGCTCTGGATCACGGCGCCGGCGACGATCGATACCAGAGTCTCTTATCCCGCGATGTATATCCTGGACGGAAACGAACTGGCAGGAACCGCCGCGTATGTCTCGACCAAGCTCGCTTTCGACAAGGAGATCAAACCAGCCGTGGTCGTTGTCATCGGATACCCGTACGACGGCCTCGACAAGTGGCTGATCGAGCGCGCTCGCGATCTCACGCCCTTCCGTAATCGTCCTAATCCCAACGATCCGGGCTCGTTGGAGACCAATCCCACTGGCGGAGGGCGGACGTTTCTGAAAGTCATCGAAGAGGAAATCAAGCCACTCGTGGCGGGGCGCTTCCGCATCGATCAGGCGCAGCAGTCCATCCTCGGTCACTCCTACGGCGGGCTGCTCGTGCTGTACGCAATGTTCCACAATCCGACGGCGTTCTCGACCTACGGCATCTCGAGCCCGGCGATCTGCTACGACGACGGTGAAGTGCTCGCGGAGGAAGCCGGGTTTACCGCGCGCGCCAGATCTGGAGCCCTGGATCTCCGAATTCTGGTGAACTCCGCGGGCGACGAACAGTACAAAGGCAGCGATCCGAAACTCCTCGACCTTCCAGACAACAAGTATGGCCGCATGATCGATAACGCGTCCGAACTTGCCGACCGACTCGCCGGACTGAGCCCGAAGATCCACGTCACGCGGACGATCTTCCCCGGAGAAAGTCACACGTCCGCGGTGTCGTCGAGCCTCGTTCGCTTCCTGCGTTTCGCTCTTGGAATGAACTGAGCGGCTGCGTCACGGGCTTCCAGAGACGGCTCGGCATCAGAAGAAGCTGTGTCACGACCTGGCCGTTACCGGCGAGCTGTGACCTGCGCGGGCAGCGTCCGAGAACGGACGTGATGTTCACACAGCCCACCGCAGCAGGCACTCACAACCTGTGGAACTCAGGTGCGGCGTTCGGCTAGTTCACGGAGACGCGACGTGTCTCCCGCGATGAGCGCGTCCTTCTTTGCCCGCGTCCAGCGCTTGAGTTGAGATTCTCGCTTGCGAGCAGCGGGCCAGGACTCGTGCGCTTCTGAGTAGACGAGGCGCACCGGTCTGTGCGCCGCCGTGTGCTCGGCGCCGTGCCCTTCGTTGTGGATCCGCTCGCGCGCGGCCACGTCGGACGTCGAGCCGACGTAGTAACTGCCGTCGGCGCACTTGAGGATGTAGACGAAGCAGGGCGAGGTGGCAGGCGCTGGTGTCTGGCCCTTCGACTCCCCTTCGACTCGCTCGGATACGGGCGCTCGCTCAGGGTCGCTCAGGGCCATTCGCCTCGGCCCGTTGGTCTGGAGCGCCTCGCGCGAGCGGGTTGAGGACGTCGGACGCGAGGGTGGATTCTTGCCCTCGCGAGTCGAATGGCTTGCCATGAGCGAGGCCCTCGGAGTGCATGGGACAGGCGCTGGTGTCTTGCCCTTCGACTCGCCCGCAACTGCGCGCTCGCTCAGGGCCATTCTCCATGGCCGCGGCGAGTCGAATGGCTCGCCATGAGCGAACCCGCGAGCCGTCGTCAGGAAGCCGCGGGTGAGTCGAATGGCGGAAGCGCCTGGGAGTCGAACCCAGCCCTCCCGCGATCAGCGGGAGGCGTCCGATTTTGAAGACCGGGAGGGCCACCGGGCCCCGTTCGCTTCCATCGGGCAGATGCCGTCGTGGGCGGCTGTCGGCATCATACCGCAGAGGTCAACGGAGTGGCGACGTGCCCCGGACACACCTTCGGCCGGCATCGCGCACGGTCGTGCGGCCACTGTGGGGGTGGGATCCCGAAAAGCGCTCCGAGGG
>Ga0315283_10001216_pt1 | contig 20432 bp, 17 predicted proteins | sample YL17G09_0_MG_FD_204541 | JGI IMG/M metagenome (GOLD analysis project Ga0315283, IMG submission 204541) | Sediment microbial communities from Yellowstone Lake, YNP, Wyoming, USA - YL17G09_0 | ecosystem: Environmental > Aquatic > Freshwater > Lake > Sediment | place: USA: Wyoming | collected... | reverse complement strand
CCGGTCTCGCGCGAGATCCTCAGCGACTGGCGGAAGTTCTCCTCGGCGAGGTCCCACTGCCCCAGACGGTAGCGAATCAGGCCCAGGTTCTGATGGTGCCCGCGCATGCGGGAGTAGAGGCCCGCGCGCTCGTCGAGGCGCAGCGCCTGCTCCAAGAAGCGCGTGGCCTCGCGCCACTCGCGCAGGTTCTTGTAGACCAGGCCGAGGTTGTTGAGTGCGGTGACCAGCCCGTCGGTGTCGTCGATGCGGCGGAAGGTGGCGGCCGCGTTCTGCAGCCACTCGATGGCCTCACCGGTGCGACCCTGGCGCGTCGCGCACAGCCCGAGCGTAACCGCGACCTGGCCGACCGTGCGGTGGTCATCGGTATCGCGGAGCACACCGTAGGCGAACAGCGCGTAGCGCCGGCTGCGGCGGTACTGACCCTGCTGGATGAACGCGCCGGCGAAACGGGCCGCGATGCCCGCGGTCTGTCGCGGATCGCCGAGCAGGCGGGCCACGGCGCGCGCCTCGCGCAAAGCGACGACCGCGGACTCGCATTCGCCGCGGGCCGTGTAGGTCTCGGCCACGCGCAGCAAGATCCGCACGCGCTCCACGGGAGCGTCGGGGCCGACCGCCTTCAGCGCGGCGCGGTATTCCTCGAGAGCTTCCGAGAAATTATCGGCCGCAAGATGCAGATCGCCGATCGCTTCATGCCTTCCGGAACTGGTATATCCGGTTCCTGCCGCATGAGCCAGATCGGGGGGGATCTCTCTCTGCACGCTCGAACCCTCGAGTCACATCACCCGGTTGGGCCTCCCGGTGGTTCGGCTCCGGGATGCCATTGATGCTGCGAAGAGCTCAGTTGCCCACGCGACCAGTCGGGGCTACCTCGCTCCAGGATATCGAATCGTCCACATCCTGAAGATCCAGCGGAACCACAAGTCGGCTGCAGAACCCCGCGAACTGCCACCCTCCCCAAGCGGGGCCGACGACAACGCGCCCTTCGTGATCCAGGTTCGCGGGGTTTGACCGACATCGGGCTCCCCGGAGGTCGGAGCGGCAGGTGGTCTCGACACGCGCGCGAGCGATGAGAGGACGGTGGATGAACCCGTCTTCCCGCTGGCGAACGCTGTCGTCCAACCTGCGGTGGCGACCACCGAGAGCAGGACCACCAGGAGCAGGATCCTGATACGTTCAGCAAGCATGTGCTGCCGCTCCCTCCAAGGCTGGTGGCTGTGAACAGAACAATTGTACCTGACCACCCGGGGTTGGAGCTGCCCCGGAAGAATCCGATCCTGAGGGGACCTCATTTGCGCCACAGCGAGTATCCAGCGGCCGGCCGCAAGCGTCAACTACAATTTCATCAACGCCTTCTCAGGATGCGTCCGGGCGCGGGGCAGACCGGGTTCTGCGGCCGCGTGGCAAGGGCAGGACGCCCAGAATCTGGCCGGGCGGCGTGGGGTCGGATGGAACTACCGGTGGTCGAGGAACTCCGCGGCCGCCATGCGCGCCAGTCCGTAGCGCAGCCCCTGGGTGGAACAAACGAGCGCCGGCGAGGGGAATCGCCCGAACAGCAGGGCCACGACCAGGGCACCAGCCGCGACGATATCGGCCCGCCCTTCTCCCACGGTGGAGAAGCCCCTGCGATCCTGGTAGCACGACCGGGAAAGACGTTCCACCAGCCCGGACAGCCGTTCGGGACGAATGGGCCAGCCCTCGAGGAGGGCAGGATCGTAATTCTCGAGTTGGCGGTCCATCGAGGCAAGGACCGTGACCGTCCCACCGACACCCGCAAGAAGGGGGACCTTCTCAGGCATCAATGCACAATGATGCATAAGTCCAGCTTGCACCTCGGCCTCGAGAGCCAATATCTCTCCTGGGTCGGGCGGGTCGGAACGCAGGAACCGCTCGGTCAGGCTGACCGCGCCAAAAGGCAAGCTGGCCCACCTTCCGGTCTGGGCCCCCACCCCGCTGACGACCTCGGTGCTGCCACCACCGATGTCGAAGACGATGCAGGCGCTACGGGCGGCACTGCGCCCCAGGCCGAGGACGACAGAGCGGTAGACCAACTGCGCCTCGTCTTCGCCGGTGAGGATGCGGACGGGCAGCCCCGAACGGCGCTCGACAATGCCGGCCACCTCTGCCCCGTTGCGGGCGTTGCGGATGGCGGCAGTCGCGCCGATCACGATGTGTTTCGCTCCCAACGACCTCGCGCGCCGCACGAATCCAGCCGCCAGGCCGCCGACCCTCTGCGCCAGCTCCGCCTCGATGGTCCCGGCCCGGCCGAGCCCGCGCGCCAGACGGCAGACCTCCCCCGCCCTGGCCACTGTCTCCAGCGCACCGTCGGGGCCACCGCGCTCGTCCACATCGGCGACCAGGAGCCGGATGGAGTTGGATCCGATGTCAATTGCAGCTACGCGCATATGTTGATTCCGTGTTCAGAGTAGGTAGTCTTCGAGGTCATCCGGCCTCCGTACTCGCATGGAGCCGGCAATCGCTTGTGAATCCACATGCTCAAGGTTCAGCGAGTCCGTTGAGCCGCTTGACTCTGCATCTGCCATCGGAACTTGACCGGCTTCTCCCGGTGGGCGCGTAACATCGGTCGGCCGCCTCCAGCGGTCGGCCTTCGTCGGAATCGGCCGGGCCGCAGCCTGATCACGACTCGGGCTCCTCCCAGCGGCCAGCGCCTCCAGTCCAGCCCCCGAAAGCGCCCAGCCCAGAAGTTCGCTGAGCCCCGCCGCTTCGGCCTGCAGCCTGAAGCGCACCCGCCGGCCCTCCCGGTGCCCCTTCACCAACCCCACGCGCTCGAGCGCCTGCAGATGGCGGGTCGTGCATGACTGCGACAACCCGACCACCTCGGCCAGTTCGCCCACGCACCGATCAGCCATGGCCAGGGCCCTGACCAATCTGAAGCGCGAGGCCACCCCGAGGCAGGCCAGGACGGGGTGCGCGTGGGTCTCGTACTGATCGGTTTCATTCATTGCACGACGGTGCATATCACATCAAGTGATTGACCGCAATGACTTGCCTCTGATAGTTTTCACACAGCCCGGCCATAACCGTGCGCCACCATGCCCATTCTCCCGACCCCATCACTTTCCCACCCAGCCATCCCCGGCTTCTACGGCCTGACCCGCGAGCGGTTGGGCGAACGGCTGGCCAGCCAGGGCGTGCCCGCCTACCGGGCATCCCAGCTCTTCACCTGGGTCTACCGGAAACACCAACGCGATCCCGAGGCCATGACCAATCTCCCCATGGCGTTCCGGCGGGAGGTGGCGCAGCTCGTGGATCTCAGCCTGCCTCCCGTCGCCTCGCACCTCGCCACGGCCGACGGCGACACCCATAAGCTGGTGCTCGTCCTGGGTGACGGCCGGCGGGTCGAGTGCGTCTCGATGCGCGCGGAACGCGGCCTGACGTTCTGCCTCTCGAGCCAGATCGGCTGCGCCCTGCGCTGCCCCTTCTGCGCGACGGGGCTCATGGGGCTCCAGCGTAACCTGCGCGCCGAGGAGATCGTGGCCCAGGTCCTGATCATGGGTGACCTCCACCGCTGGAAAGACGACAGCTTCAACCTGGTCTTCATGGGCATGGGCGAGCCGCTGGCGAACTATGATGCGGTGATGGACGCGGTGCGCATCCTCCACGACGAACTGGGCCTCAATCTGGGCGCGCGGCGCATCACCATGTCCACCAGCGGCCTCGTGCCGCAGATCGAGCGCCTCGCGGGTGAAGGCCTCGCGCTTGGACTGGCGCTCTCGCTCCACGCCACCACCGATGATCTGCGCGACACGCTCGTCCCGGTCAACCGGCGCTGGCCGCTGCGTGAACTGCTCCCGGCCGCGCAGGCCTACGGGCTGCGCACCGGTCGGCGCGTGACCCTCGAGTACACGCTCATCGCGGACCTGAACGATTCTCCAGAGGACGCCAACCGGCTGGCCGCCATCGCACGCGACCTGCCCAGCAAGATCAACCTCATCCCCTACAACCCCGTCCCCGGTCTCCCCTACCTGCGTCCCACCCCGGAAGCATTGCAGGCCTTCGCCGAGCGGCTCTATCCGCAAGCGCCCGCGGTCACCGTGCGCAACACGCAGGGCGGCGAGATCTGGGCCGCCTGCGGACAACTGGCGAATCTGGGCGAAGGGACCTGAGCGGAAATGCAGGCCAGGACCGCGCCATGAGCCTCCGCACCCGCCTGATCGCCGCGCTGCTGGCGCTCGCGCTCCTGCCGACCGCGGTCTTCACGCTCTTCACGCTGATCGAGTTGGACCGCGCCACGCAAGGCTGGTTCCGCCCCGGCGTGGACCGCGCCCTCGAGTCGGCCCAGCAGGTGAGCCGCGCCGCGCTCACGCGCATGGAGACCCAGGCACTCTCCCAGGCCAGCGCCTGGGTCCGCGGGGTTCCTGCCGCGCGCCTCGACCCTGCAGGACGTGCCCGCACCCGCGCGGGGCTGCGCGACGCGGGGCTCGACTTCCTGCAGATCTACCACCGCGTGGACGGCCGCTGGAAACTGCTCGAGCAGGTGCTACCCGCCGGGGTGCTCCGGATCCGCGACACGGACCTCGGCGGCGAGTTGGACGCTGCGCTCGCGGGCGATGGCCTGGTGCGCTCGAGCCGCGGCGCGCTCGCCGGTGTGGCCCGGCTGGACGCCACCCATACGCTCGCCGTGGGCATGTGGGTGCCGGCCGACTTCTTCACCGACATCGAGCGCGTGAGCGAGGGACGCGGTGCCTACAGCCGGCTCGGCGTGATGGTGGACGTGCAGCGCCCGCTCACCTGGCTGCTGGTCGCGGGGCTCGTGCTCCTGCTGGCGACACTCGCGCTGTTCCTCGCCCACGCGCTCGCGCGCCCCATCGCGCGGCCCCTCAGTGAACTGTCCGCCGCGCTCGACCGCGTGGCCGGCGGAGACCTGCAGGTGCGGGTGACACCCCGCGGGGCGCGCGAGCTGCGCGTGCTCGGCAGGGCTTTCAACGCCATGACCGCGCGGCTCGAGGAGGCGCGGACGGCGATGGCCGAGGCCGAGCGCGAGGCGGCCTGGCGCGACGTAGCGCGCAAGCTGGCGCACGAGTTCAAGAACATCCTCACGCCGCTGAAGCTCTCCCTGCAGCTGATCGAGGCGGAACTCGAGGCCGTACCGGGCGCGCGGGCGGACACCGGCGCGAACCTCCAGGCCGCCCTCGACGAAGTGGCCCAACTGGCGCGACTCGCGGACCAGTTCTCCCAGTACGCGCGCCTGCCCGAGCCACACCTGGAACCGCTCGACCTGGCCCAGGTGGCCCGTTCGGCGGCGGGCCGCCCGATGTGCGAAGGTGTGAGCGTCGCCTGCGCACCCGGGGAACCGGTGCCGGTGCGAGGCGACCAGGTGATGCTGGCGCGCGCCGCGCACAACCTGGTGCTCAACGCCTGCGAGGCAAGCCCCGCGGGCGCGACGGTCGAGATCGCCGCGCGGCGCGAGTACGGGCACGCGGTGCTCGAAGTCCTGGACCGCGGCCCGGGCCTGCCGGCCGGGCTCGCCGACCGGTTGTTCGAACCCTACGTGAGCACCAAGCGGCGCGGCAGCGGCCTGGGCCTCTCGCTGGTGAGGGACATCGCGCGGCAGCACGGCGGGACGGTGTCGCTGGAGGATCGCGAGGGCGGTGGAGCGTGCGCTCGACTCGTGCTGCCGCTGGCGAAGGAGGGCGAAGTCTCCCGATGAGCACGGAAGAACGGCTGGAGATCCTGGTGGTGGACGACGATCCGGCCATCCGGGGCGCCCTGCGGCGTGCGCTCGAGGGCGCCGGGCACGCGGTGCAGGAGGCCGCGGACGCGACCGAGGGCCTGGCCCGGCTGGACCCACGGGCGACGGACGTGGTGCTGCTCGACATCCATCTGCCCGGGCTCGACGGACTGGACGCGCTCGAGCGCTTCCGCGAACAGGCCCCGGTCACGGCGGTCATCATGGTGACCGGCGAGGCGACGCTCGCCAACGCGATGCGGGCGGGACAGCGCGGTGCCTACGACTTCATCGAGAAACCGCCCGACCTGCCGCACCTGCTTGGCATCGTGGCCGAGGCCGGCCACGTCGCGCGCCTGCGCCGCCGCCCGGCCGCAGCACCCGGCGAACCCGGGCTCGGGATCGTGGGGCAGAGCGTCGCATTGCTGGCCGTGCTCGAGCAGGCCCGCCGCATCGCGCCTTCCCAGGGGCGCGTGCTCATCACCGGGGAGAGCGGCTCGGGCAAGGAGCTCTTCGCCGGCCTGATCCACGCGCTTTCGAAACGCGCGGACGGGCCGTTCGTGAAGCTCAACTGCGCAGCCATCCCGCGGGACCTGCTCGAGAGCGAGTTGTTCGGCTATGAGCGGGGCGCGTTCACCGGCGCGGTGGCCGGCAAGAAGGGCCGCCTCGAACTGGCCGACCGGGGCACGCTGTTCCTCGACGAGGTCGGCGACCTGTCGCTCGAGGCGCAGGCCAAGCTGCTGCGCGCCATCGAGACCGGCGAGGTCGAGCGCCTGGGCGGCACCAGGACCTCCCGCGTGGATGTGCGGATCGTGGCCGCCACGCACCAGGATCTCACCGCGGCCGTCCCCGCAGGCGAGTTCCGTGAGGATCTCTATTACCGGCTCAACGTGCTGCCGATCCACGTGCCGCCGCTGCGCGAGCGTCGTGGCGACCCGGTCCTGCTGGCCGGGCACTTCCTGGCGACGTTCTGCCGCGCCGAGGAGAAGTCGCAGAAACGGCTGAGCCCCGAGGTGCAGCAGGTGCTGGAGGACTACCACTGGCCGGGGAACGTGCGCGAGCTGCGCAACCTCATGGAGCGCGCCGTCGTGCTCGTGCCGGGCGAGGAGATCCGCGCCGAGGACCTGCTGCCCTGGCTCGAGAACGTCTCCGGCCGCGAAGCGACGGCGGGGCTGCGCGGCGAGATCGAACGGCGAGAGGCCGACGCCATCCTCAAGGCACTGGAGAGCGCGGGCTGGAACGTGACTCAAGCCGCAGCGAGCCTCGGAATCGATCGCACGAACCTGCACCGCAAGCTGCGCAAGTACGGCATCAGCCGCCGCTGATGCGCGACACGGGCGCGGGGCCGGGACGTGGCGCGCTGGCGCTCACGTGTCGCGCGGACGCCACACCGCGACCGCCGGCAGCCGCGCGCGGGGACCCGGCTGCCGCGCCGTTAGCGCGCCAGCGCGGGTGATCGGTGGTACGGGGTTTGCGATGGACGTGGAACGCTCCCACCCTGCCCTGGAGGTGACGTGAGACCCATCATCCCCATCCTGCTGCTGGCGGCCCTGGCCCTGGCCGGCGGGCACCCGGCCCGTGCCGCCGCTCCCGACACGCTCTTCGATTCGCCCGGACTGCTCGAGTTCGCCCCGCTCGCCACGGATTCCGATTCCGTGGCGGTCCCGTCCCACCCGGACGCCGGGCGCGTGAGCACGGCCGAGTGGCTGAGCGCTCCCTACGGCGAGCGACTGCTCACCGAGCCCGAGGCCTGGCGGGCGCGGCGCAGCCACGGTTCCCGGCACGATGGACACCTGGAGCCGATCGTCGACTACAACCGCGTGGACCTGTGCCGGATCGGCCTCACCGGCGAGATGCAGGATCCGGCCACCATGGCCCCGCGCATCGGTGGCCGGTTCGAATACGCCACCGGACGACGGCGAGCGCTCTACGGCGTGCAACTCGAGCAACCCCTGTTGCCCCCCGGCCGGCTGGCCTTCGGCGTCTCGATGTCGCGTCGCACCGACCACAGCGAATTGCAGCAGGTGGACGACATCGAGAACAGCCTGGCGCTGCTGTTCGCCAACCAGGACTACCGCGACTACTTCGAGCGCGAGGGCTTCGGCGCCTACCTCGCCTGGCGCGTCCCCGACTTCTCGGTCATCAGCGTGCACGCGCGCAACGACACCTACCGCTCGCTGGAGGCCCAGAGCGGCACGCGCTCGATCTTCGGGCGCCACCGGGTGCTGCGCGACAACCCGCTGGTGGACGAGGGCGACATCCACGCCGTGCTGCTCCGACTGGAGCGCCAGACCCGGCGCACCGCGCGCACGCGCGCCGGTCTCTACCACTGGATCGAGCTCGAGCGCTCCGGTCATGGGATGGGTGGCGACTTCGAATACACCCGCGCGCTGGCCGATCTGCGCAGCGTGCTGCGGCTTTCCCCGACCGCCACGCTGGCGCTGCGCGCCGTGGGCGGGACCACGGTCACCGGCGTGCTGCCGTTGCAGAAGGAGTTCACCACGGGCGGAGTGGACGGGCTGCGGGCGCACGCTTTCGCGCAGTACCGCGGCAACCAACTGCTGCTGGCGCAGGCCGAATTCACGACGGCGCTGTGGCGCGTGCGCCCGAGCGGGTTCGATGCCGGGTTGCACGCGATCGCATTCGTGGACGCCGGCCGGGCCTGGGGCGACGGGGGGAGCAGGTGGGATCCCGCCCGGCAGCAGATGCAGGTGGACGGCGGATTCGGGCTGACCACCGCGGAGGACAACTTGCGGGTGTACGTGGCCCGCAACTTGCAGCGACCGAGCTCGAGCGCGATCTTCAGCGTGCGGCTCCAGCGGCCCTTCTGAGCCCGGCACCGCTCGTGCGCTCTCCGCTCCCCATCCACTCCTGCGGCCCACCGCACATTACGCGGCGGACCGGGGCCGGGACCGTGGCGCGCACCTCGCTCCTGCTCCTGCTGGCGCTGGCGCCGGCCGCGCGGGCGATCGAGATCACGGCCCAGCCACCACGCGAACGGAGCGGCTACCTGTGGGTGGACGTGCGACTCGGCGACCTGTTCGAGCCGCGCGTCGAGGGCAGTCTCGCGCGCGGCATGCCCGCGACGCTCACGTTGCACGCCGAATTGTGGCGACGGCGCGCCGGCTGGTTCGACGACCTCGAAAGCGTCTTCGACGTCGACTTGCGCCTGCGCTTCGACTTTCACACCTCCGCCTACCACCTCGAGCGCACCGGCGCCCAACCGCTCGTCGTGCCCGGACTGGACTCGGTGCGCGCCGTGCTCCTGCGCCCCCTGCCATTGCCAGTCGGGCGCGTGGGTCCGTTGCTCGCGGACCGGCGCTACTACGTCGTGGTGTCCGCAACGCTCAGGCCCTTGAGCGTGGAGGACGCGGCGGAGGTCGAGGGCTGGCTTTCGGGCGAGGTCGGGGGCGGACGCAGAGCGCCTTTCGGCCTGCTCACCGGCCTGCCCCGCTCGCTGTTCGACACAGCGCGCAACTTCGCCGGCTTCGGCGACGAACATGCTCGTGCCATCACGAACGATTTCGAGCTGCAGGATCTGTTCAGCGAGCGGTAACCCGGACGATTCCTGAAGCGCGTCGCGAGAATGCGAGATGGCCACAGCCAGGCACGGCATCAGGCCGCGCGCAGGAGCGTCAGGGCAGCCGGGTCACACGCGCGCTGGCGCTGCCGTCGCGCACCCGGGCGAAGACCACGCCCGGCGCGGCGCGGCGGCCGGACTCGTCCCGCCCGTCCCAGCTCCAGCGCACGCCGCCGGCGACGGCCTCGGGCGCGATCGTGGCCAGACGGCGGCCCGCGAGGTCGAACAGGTCGAGCGCCACCGGCGCGGAACCCTTCCGCGAGAAGAGCACCGGACCGCGTGCCGGATTGGGGCGTGCACCAAGCGTGACGGTCAGCGGCGACCCGACGGCCAGCGGCGACCCTGGGAGCTGGAGCATGAAGTCCGCCAGGCCCGCGATCTGCGTGGGCGGAGTAAGGGAGGCGTTCTCGATGCTCCCGGTCGAAATGGCCAGCGAGCCGCCGAATAACCCGCGGAAGTCCTCCGCGAAGATCTCGTGCGGCCGATTCGCGTGCAGCGCGTTGTCCGCGTAGACGCTGACGTCGGTGATGCCGCGCAGGGCACGGTAAAGGCTCCACGATGCGGCGTCCTGGTCCGGCAGGCGCGTGTACTGGACGACGTGCCCGAGTTCGTGGATGAACTCGGCATGCTGCTGCTCGCGTGGCAACGGATAGACGCCCGGTGAGAGCAGGATGAGTCCGGGCCCCGCCGCAGAGGTCAGGCCGCCGCGGCGCGGGTAGGGCAGGAGGAAGACTTCGGCCACCACGCCGTCGAGCGGGTAGCTCACCGCGGCCAACGCGGCGCGCACTTCGTTGGCGTCGAAGGCGTGGAAGGACCCGTCGCCGTGATTCGAGATGGCGGGATCCGCTGTGGAGGTGACCAACTCGAACCTCATCCCACCGGGCAGCATGAGCTGGAGTGTTCCCTGGGAATCCGGGCGGCACCAGTCGCGCAGGGTCTCCTGGGCATCGTGGATGACGATCTCGCCCGAGCTCGGCACACCGCTGGTCGCAACCTCGTTAGAGCTGGTCGGAGCGACGAACAGGACGGGGAGCAGGACGGCGAGCAGACCGGCCAGGGCGGCAAGGCGTGCGGCGTGGCGGGTGCGGAGGAGAGGCTTCATGCCGAAGCCTAAACGCCACGAACGTGCCAGCCACAAGGCCCCTGCCAGTCGATCGACCAACCTCGGAAGCTTATCGGCAAACCGATGCCGGGCAGACGATTGCAGCGGGGCTCCGGCACGGGCTTCGCGGCGCGGCGCGGCATGGCCAGCGGCCCGGCGACACGGACCGGGGGATTCCACCCACCGCCCCACGGGCCCTGGGTGGGATCCCGCTTCAGGGCGTTCTTCCCGCGGGGGATGACGTCGGCGCGGAGGAGGGTCCGGAACTAGCGGACCTACGCTCGACGCTCCGCGGGAGCCCGTCCCGCAGAGCGTCGCTCAGACGGTCGGGGCGGCGGCGACCGGGCCGGCGGACGCCGGCTGCGCGGGGCGTGAGCCCGCGCGAGAGAGAATCAGCGCGCCGGTCCCAATGATGGAGAGCCCCACCACCAGCAGCACTCCCAGCAGGGTGAAGAAGAGCGAGAGCGTGCGCGGCAGCCCCTCGGGCACGGCAAACCCGGCACCCAGCCCGAAGCACAGGGCGACCAGGAACGTGCCCACCATGATCGGGCCCATCAGCCCGCCCTCGCCCGGCCGGCGACGCAGGATCCTGCAGCCCAGCACGTAGCTCCCGGCGATCTGGCCAGCCCCGATGGCCAGCAGGTAGACGAACGGCAGCAGCAGCGCGAAGGGGATGCCGACCACGGTGATGAAGAGCAGGACGAGCGCGATCACGAAGAGCGGCGCCGAGAGCAGGCCCAGGAAGAACGAGCCGGCGCTGTGGCGCGAGGCCGTGCTCCCGATCTGCAGCATGCGCTCGGCGAAGAGCAGGGCGAGCAGCCAGCCCAGGATCAAGGTGACCAGCCAGCCCAGCAGCACGACCGTGAGCAGCGTGGCCAGCGTCGGCACGCCCCAGCCGGGCGACATCAGGCCGATCGCTACGCTCTGGCCTCCCACGTGCGCATCCGGAGGCTGGTCGAGCACGCCGCCGATCGCAATGGCGTCACCCTCGACACTCGCCCCGTTGCGCAGGCGCACCGAGCCGAACACGGCCACCACGTCCCCCTCGACCGTGCCCCCGACATCCACCGAGCCGAACACGGCCACCACGTCCCCGGGGATGGTCTTCCCGGCGGGCACCTGGGCATCGGCGAACAACCGCACCAGCCCGGCGTCGCCGGTGTTCACGACGATGGAGGTCCCGTTCCCGGATTCGTCCCCGCCGACGACCGCGCGCTCGCCCTTCCCGCTCTCCCGGGTCTCCACAGTCACCCCATGCCGGCCCACCTTGATCACGCCCTCGGGGTTCCTGTAGCCACGTGTCTCGAGACGGTCCGTGCTGTCTCTGGGGCCGGAGCGCTCGATCTGGATGCCAGCGGGGCCGATGCGCACGTGACGCACCACCCGCCCGCTATCGCTGGCGGCCAGCGCGGGGCCCAGACCCAGGACGATCGTCAGCAGGAAGCCCGCCGCCAGGCCCCGGGCACATTCACCCACCCGACCGCTCCTCACCTCAGAACCCCAGGACACCGACATGGTGCACCTCCCGCGCCGCAGCACCCGCCCGCGGCCGCATCCACCACAGCAGGGCCGCGCAGACCGCGGCCGCCGCCCAGATCGTGAAAGCGATGCCGGGTTCCGTGAGCACGGCACCCAGCGCCCGCGACAGCGGCGCGAGGCGCTCGCCGACCGCGTGGAGCATGCTCCAGCCGTCCGCGAGGCGCACCGCGGAGGCTCCGAGCAGGTTCAGCACGAAGAGTCCCGCGCCCAGCAGCCGGTGCGACAGTTGGCCCGAGAGCGCCTCGAGCTGCGCGCGCCCGCCGGGCTGTAGTGCCCACAGCGCGACGGCCCCGACGCAGGCGGACAGCGCTCCCGCGTAGCCCCAGCCCAGCGCCACGAGCCGGCGGCGACGCACCCGCGACGGCAGCACACGTTCGAGGATCCGCCCGGTGAGTTCGGGCCGCGGCGCCAGGAGCGGAGCGCGCTCGAGCGTGGCGATGAGACTCTGGAACGACGCCACCTCGGCGGCGCAGTCCCGGCAGCCCGCCAGGTGCGCGCGGAAGGCCACGACCTCTCCGGGCGGCAGCTCGCCGTCCAGGAAGTCCTGCAGGCTGAGCTTCTCACGACAGCGCGTCATGACCCGGTCTCCAGTCGTTCCTTCAGCAGGGCGCGCGCCCGGTGGATGCGCGCCTTCACGGTGCCGAGCGGCAGCCGCAGCGCTTCGGAGATCTCCTCGTACGAAAGTCCCTGCTGGTGGCGCAGCACCACGACGATGCGGTAGTGCTCGGGCAGCGACCCGATCAACCGGTCGGCGCTGCGCTGCTCCTCGCGCCGCACGGCCAGTTCCTCGGGCCCCGGCCCGGGATCCGCAAACTCGACGACGTGCTCCTCCTCGGACCCCGGTTCGCTGCGGAAGAGCGAGACCGTCTTCACCCGGCGCCGGCGCAGCTGATCGATGCTCAGGCGCGCGGCGATGGTGAGCAGCCAGGCCGGGAAGGGCCGGGCGGGGTCGTAGCGGTCGAGGGCTTTGAACATGCGGACGAACGTCTCCTGGGTGAGGTCTTCGGCATCCTCCGCCGCGCGGACCATCCGCATGGCCACCGAGTAGACCTGCCTCTCGTAGCGCTCGATCAGCTCGCGGTAGGCCCGCTCGTCCCCGGCCAGGCAGCGCAGGACCAGTTCGGGATCGGTGGGACTCACCAGCCGACCTTCAACTCCGCCTACGGGTGACGGGCTGGGAAGGTTTCATGTGGGCTGACTTTAGGGGTCGAGTTCGGCCATGGTCAAGGACCTGCGGGACTTCGAGTTGGCCAGCGGGTTGCTTGACGGCCGGGGAGGCCGAACGTAGCCTCGCCCTGCATTGTTGTCATGGTTCGTCCTCCCTACCATGCGAGGCTCCATGTTGACCATCACGACCTTGAAGGCCCGAGAAATCCTCGACTCCCGCGGCAACCCCACCCTCGAAGTGGACTGCCAACTCGCCGGCGGTGCCCTCGGTCGGGCTGCCGTCCCCTCCGGGGCCTCGACCGGTGAGCACGAGGCCCTCGAGTTGCGCGACGGCGACAAGGCCCGCTTCGGCGGCAAGGGCGTGCAGAAGGCCGTGCGCAACGTGAACGAGAAGATCGCCGCCACCATCGTCGGCATGGAGGCCTACGACCAGCTGGCCGTGGACCAGGCAATGATCGCGCTGGACGGCACGGCCACCAAGAGCCAACTCGGCGCCAACGCCATCCTCGGCGTCTCCATCGCCGTGGCCAAGGCCGCAGCGGCGGCGCTCGAAACACCGCTCTATCGCCATTTCGGCGGCGTGCACGCGCGCACCCTGCCGGTGCCGCTCATGAACGTGATCAACGGCGGACAGCACGCGGACAACAACGTGGACCTGCAGGAGTTCATGATCGTGCCGCTCGGAGCGCCCTCGTTCCGCGAGGCGCTGCGCTGGGCGACCGAGGTGTTCCACACGCTGGCGGGCGTGCTCAAGAAGCGCGGGCTCGCCACCGGCGTGGGCGACGAGGGCGGCTTTGCGCCCAACCTCGAGAACAACGAGGCGCCCCTGAAGCTCCTGGTCGAGGCCATCGCGGCGGCGGGCTACAAGCCCGGCGAACAGATCGCCATCGCGCTCGACCCCGCAGCCAGCGAGTTCTACAAGGACGGCGCCTACGTGCTTGAGGGCGAGGGCGACCGCAAGCTCGCACCGGCCGAGATGGTCGAGTACTACGCGGGCCTGGTGGATCGCTACCCCATCGTCAGCATCGAGGATGGCCTGGCGGAGGACGACTGGGGGGGCTGGTCGCTCATCACGAAGCGGCTGGGCCAGCGCATCCAGCTGGTCGGCGATGACCTGTTCGTCACCAACATCGAGCGCCTGGCTCGCGGCATCCGCGAAGGCGTGGCCAACTCGATCCTAATCAAGCTCAACCAGATCGGGACCGTCTCGGAGACCCTCTCGGCCATCGAGATGGCGCACCGCGCGGGCTACACCGCGGTGATCTCCCACCGCAGCGGCGAGACCGAGGACGTCACCATCGCCGACCTGGCCGTGGGCACGAACGCGGGTCAGATCAAGACCGGCTCGCTGTGCCGCACCGACCGCGTGGCGAAGTACAACCAACTCCTGCGCATCGAAGAGGAGCTGGGCGCCACGGCCGTCTATCCCGGCCGGTCGGTCTTCAAGAACCGTTGACGCGGAACACGTCGCGGATACATCTTATGGGGTGTGGCCGGACGCAGCGAGCGTCCGGCCCACTCTGACCGGGCAGCACATCAGCCGCAGACCCGGCACTCGCAGGGACGCGAGACCCCGGCCCACCGGACCGGGACGATCGAGGAGGACAAGGACGTCATGCGCGACATCGGCACCCGCATCCAGCGCTACCGGCTCTCCCGCTACGCCCCCTCCGAGGACCGCGTGCGCCGCGGACTGCGCTGGGCCTGGCTGGTCGGCGCCCTCTGGCTCGTCTGGGTCGGTTTCGTGAGCGAGCACAACCTGTTGCGGCTCCGGCAACTCTCCCACGAGCACCAGCTCTCGGAAGACGGGCTGCGGAGGCTTGATAGCGAGGTCGCCCGTCTGGACGCTCAGCAGCGCGACCCGGCGGCCCGGCGCTTGTCGGCCGAACACGCCCTGCGGAAATCTGGCATGGCCAGGCCCGGCGAGATCGTCTACCAGATCCGGCCCGGAGACCCGGGGAAGCGTTAGATGGACGCGGACCGGCTACGCGGAGCCCGCCGGGCGCTTCTGCAGGACGGATGAGCGAAGCGGCGTGGGCGAGGCCCGCGCCGCTTCGCTCTTGCCGTCCCGCTGGGGAAACGGACCAGCCCGGCCTAGAAACCGATCGCCACAGCCATTCGCACGCCAAAGCCGCTCAGGTCGAGCTCCGGGATGTGGTAGAACGGCTTACCGTCCGTGTCCTTGTCGAGTTCCACCTGCAGGGGGACTTCTGACGGCAGCCGGTCGGGGTCGGGCACCAGAATCACACCTTCGTTGTGCTTCGTCAGGTCGCGGATCCTCATGCTGCGGTAGACGGCGCCCACGATGACGGAGTAGCGCGTCGCGAAGAACAGGTGCGCTCCGATCTCGGCGTAGTACCCCGGGCTGTCCCCCCGGGCGACGAGGAGGTTGTCCCCACCCAGCGAGGAAACGTCGAGCGTGTCGGGGCTGCCGTCCGTGGTGGCCTTGATCGGCAGGCCCAACTCAATGGTCGAAAAGGTCGCCCGGGACCCAGTCAGGCTCATCAGGCCGCCACCCACGAAGGCACGGGCCTGGAAGTCGCCCTGGGTGTACGGTGCAAGGTAGTACTGTGCCCCCACGTGGATCGGCACCGAGACCACTTCTCCGAGCACGTTGATGGACGCCCCGATGCTCGGCAGGAACTCCTCCCTGGTCTGGACCTTGATACGGCTCGCGCCCGCTGCCAGGGCGAAGTTGGGGCGCACGAAATAGCGCAACTCGCCGTCGAACAGCCAGGCCATACCGAGCTTGTCGAGCGGCTTGAAGCCGCGGCGGGGGGAGTCGAGCGGGTACAGGTTGTAGCGGTCGAGCAAGTCGTTCATGCCGCCACCGTCGATCCGGCTCGGCATGGCAGAGATCACCAGGTTCAAACGGTGCACCTCAGCTGCCGCCATGGCCTCCGGGGAAAGGCTGAAGGCGCCGAAGGCCACGGCCAGCGCCAGCAGGGCCCCGAGACGAAGACGAGTCAACGCAAACCTCCCCACTTGATAATGAAGAGCCGATCCCGATGCATGAGCCTCAATTGGGACTATCCATCAGCAGCGTCGCGAGAATGCGAGATGACCGTGGGATGCAAGGTCCGGTGTCTGGCTGCGACGCAGGCGGGGTTTGCATCCCGTCGAGTAGCAGCCAGTCACAGGACCGCGGCAGGGCGCGGTCAGATCGCGTTCGCAGCAGTTGGTCATGAATATTCCCGGCTGGAATCCCGGTCAGAGTGCCGCATACTATCCGGCCGACGGCCCCGGATGCAAGGCGCAGAAGGGTGTTCCGAGGCGCCCCGGAACGCCACTTGACAGCCCGCGGCCGGGAGCATAACTTTCAAGTAGTTGATGCGGGGTGGAGCAGCCTGGTAGCTCGTCGGGCTCATAACCCGAAGGTCGCTGGTTCAAATCCAGCCCCCGCTACCAAATGGGCCCCGGAGCCGGTTGGCTCCGGGGCTCGCCCTATGGAGTCCCGAGCCGCCGCGGTGCTAGGCTGCGCGCGCTCATGAACTTGCCACCGCTGCCCGATGACCGCGCCTGGTGCGACGCCGTGCTGCCGCGCGTCTCGCGCACCTTCGCGCTCAACATCCGCCTGCTCGACGGCACGTTCCGCGAGGCAGTGAGCATCGGCTACCTGCTCTGCCGGGCCGCCGACGCCCTCGAGGACTCGTGGCCCGGGAGCGCGGATCAGATCCGTGCGCGCTTTCGGCTCCTGCTCGACTCGCTCGGGGAGGACGGCGTCCCGGCCGAATCACTCGCCACCCAGGCACGCGGGGCCGCCACCGGGGAGAGCGACCTCGAGTTGGTCGCGGACCTGCCGCGCGTGCGGCGCGTCTGGCGGGCCCTGCCCACCGGCGACCGCGAGATCCTCGCCGACTGCGTGCGCACCATGGCCACGGGCATGTGCCACTACGCTGCGCGCGCTGCGGAACGCCCGCCTGGAGCCCCCTACCTCGACACCCAGGCCGAACTGCACGACTACTGCTGGGTGGTGGCGGGCTGTGTGGGCGTGATGCTCACGCGGCTGTTCAACGTTCGCGCAACCGCGGGCGATCCCGCGCTGGAGCGGCGGCGGATCGAACTCGCCCCGTCCGTGGGCGAAGCGCTGCAGCTCACCAACATCCTGCTCGACTGGTCCGCCGACGCGAGGCGCGGCCGCTGCTACCTGCCCGCCGCGTGGCTCGCCGAGCACGGTCTCGCGCCGCGCGACCTGGTAGGGAGCGCGCGACCCGGGGTGGCTGCGCTCGAATTGCGTCTCGAGACGCAGGCGCGCACCGCCCTCGCCCGCGTTCCCGACTACCTCGACGCCCTTCCGCCGCTCGCGCTGCGCTATCGCCTGTTTGCCCTGCTGCCCGCGCTCTGGGGGCTCGCCTCGCTCGAGCACGCGCGCACCGATCCCGAGTTCCCGTGGGGCGCGCGGCGCCCGCGCCTGCCACGCGCGCGGCTCTGGGGCGAGGCGCTGGGGGGGCTCCTCGGACACCACGGCGCAGCCCTGCGGCGCCTGCGCGCAGCGGACGGCTCCGCCGGCGCGTGATCCCTGGGCGCGGCGCGCGGAGTGGCTACCCCAGCCGTTCGGTGGGCGCCGGTTCCGCGACGCGGTCGCCCTGCAGCCGCGCCAGCACGGTGAAGCGCCAGGCCACCAGCACGGCCCCGATCAGCATGACCACCGCACTGACCGTCGTCGAGACCGGGGCCCCCCAGCGTTGGGCGATCGCCCCCGAACCGAGCGCGCCGATCGGGGCGGTGCCCGCGAACATCAGCGTGTAGAGGCTCATCACGCGTCCGCGGAAGCGGTCCTCGGTGGTGAGCTGGAGCAGCGTGTTCGTGCTGGCGACGTAGACGATGAGACCGAAGCCGGCGAGCGCGCCCGCGCAGAGCGAGAGCGGAATCGAGCGCGACCAGGCGAAGAGCGCCAGGCCAGCGCCGCAGGCCGCCAGCCCCAGCAACAGGTTGCGACGCAACCCCGGGCGAGCGGACCGCCCGGTGAGGCGCACCGCCCCGAGCAGCGCGCCGGCGCCGAAGGCCGTCACCAGCAGGCCGTAGGCCCGCGGGCCCGCGTGCAGGATATCGCGCGCGTAGACCGGCAGCAACAGCACGTACTGGAAGCCGATGCCGGCGGTCACGCCGAGCAGCAGCAGCAGGTTGCGAAGCGGGAGCGTGGCCCAGGCGTAGCGCACGCCCTCCTTCAGGCTCGAGCCCAGCGCGCGGCCGCGCTGGAAGAATTCGCGCTTCGGCAGGTCGAGGCGCGCCAGGCTCGCCAGCACCGCGACGTAGGAGAGCGCGTTGAGCCAGAAGCAGCCACCCTCGCCCACCGTCGCCAGGAGCACACCCGCCACCGCCGGTCCGACGATGCGCGCGGTGTTGAACGCCGCCGAGTTGAGCGCAATGGCGTTGCCGAGATCCTCCTTGCCCACCAGCTCGACCACGAAGGATTGCCGCGCCGGCATGTCGAAGGCGTTGATGATGCCGAACACGCCGGCCAGGGCGAGCACCATCCACGGCTGCGCCACGCCCGCCGTGACCACGGTGGCGAGGACCGCGGCCTGCACGAGCGCCGCGCCCTGGGTGAAGTAGAGCAGCCGGCGCTTGTCCATGCGGTCGATCACCGCGCCGGCCCAGAGCGAGAGCAGCAACACCGGCATAAACTGCGTGAAGCCGAGCAGGCCGAGCCAGAAGGCCGAGTGCGTGAGCCGGTGCATGAGCCAGAGCTGCGCCACGCTCTGCATCCAGGTGCCGATGAGCGAGACGAGTTGCCCGCTCCAGTAGAGCCGGAAATTACGGTGACGAAGAGAACTGAAACGCGAGGCAAGCGTGATGTGGGGAGACGTCTCTGCCATGGCCCGGACGCTACTACGCCCCAGGGCGCTTCCCAAACCGCCCGCCGTGCGCGAGACTCGGCGCGCCGGGCGGTCGGAGAACGCTGGATACGCGCGCGACTCGACCCACCGCCCGGCGCGACGGCTGGGGGCAGACGAACGACATGAGCCGCATCCTCACCCGATTCCCGCAGGGCTTCCACTGGGGCGCCGCGACCTCGGCGCACCAGGTCGAGGGCGGCAACCGCGGGAACGACTGGTCGCGCTTCGAGCAGCAGCCCGGCGCGATCCGTGGCGGCGCCGTGAGCGGCGACGCCTGCCGCCACTGGGAGCGCTTCGACCAGGACTTCGCCCGCGCGCGCGGCTACGGTCACACCATGCACCGGCTCTCGCTCGAGTGGAGCCGTATCGAGCCGGCGCGCGGCCGCCACGACGCGGCGGCGATCGCGCACTACCACGAGGTCTTCGCCTCGCTCAGGCGCCACGGCCTCACGCCGCTCGTGACGCTCCACCACTTCACCAATCCCCTGTGGATCGCCGATGCCGGCGGCTGGGAGGCGCGCTCGACACTCGACCGTTTCGACGAGTTCGTGCGCTTCTGCGCGCGTGAGTTCGGCGGCGAGGTGGACTGGTGGTGCACGGTGAACGAGCCCGAGGTCGGCGCATTCCGCGCCTACAGCGAGGGCGTCTGGCCCCCGGGCCGCCGCGACGACGGCCGCGCGCTCGGCGTGATGGCGAACCTGATCGAGGCGCACGGGCGCGCCTACCGCATCCTGCACGACGAGGACCGTGCCGACGCCGACGGCGACCGGCGCGCGGCGGTGGTGGGCTTCGCCAAGCATTTGCCCCAGTTCGTGCCCGACCGGCCCTGGTTCATCCCCGACCTCGTGCGGGCGAACGTCGAGGATCGCGTGTTCAACACCGCCGTGCTGCACGCGGCCGTCACCGGGGACATCGCGCTCTCGATCCCCGGCTTGGCGGCGGTGAACCGGCACGTGCCCGAGCTGAAGAAGAGCCTCGACTACATCGGGCTCAACTACTACACGCGGTGGCGCGTGCGCATGTTCGCGCGCGTCCCGCACGTCGCGCGCCGCCGCGCACCGCTCAACGATCTCGGCTGGGAGGTCTGGCCCGCGGGACTCGCCGAGGCCGCCCGCCGCGCCGCCGGGACCGGGGCGCCGGTGCTCGTCACCGAGCACGGCCTGGCCGATGCGGCCGACGCCCTGCGCCCGCGCGCGCTGGTGGAATCGCTGCTCGGACTCGGCCGCGCGATCGCGGCCGGCACGCCGGTGATCGGCTACCTGCACTGGTCGCTGATGGACAACTTCGAATGGGCCGAGGGCTACGAAGGACGCTTCGGCCTCGAGCACGTGGACTTCGACGACCCCGCGCGCCCGCGCACCCCGAGGCGCAGCGCCGGGATCCTCGCGCGCATCGCCAGGGCGAACGCCATCGACGAGGAGCTGGCACGCGAGGTGGGGGCGGACATCGGCGACTGAGCGCGGGGCGGGTGTGGTGCTCGGTCTGGCGCGTGGTGCGCGATCTGGCGCGGGCGCCGGG